>Ga0210403_10003796_pt1 | contig 13172 bp, 9 predicted proteins | sample IncBWC19MmetaG_FD_150863 | JGI IMG/M metagenome (GOLD analysis project Ga0210403, IMG submission 150863) | Forest soil microbial communities from Barre Woods Harvard Forest LTER site, Petersham, Massachusetts, United States - Inc-BW-C-19-M | ecosystem: Environmental > Terrestrial > Soil >... | reverse complement strand
CCGTCGGAGAAACGCCTGATTTTCTCGCCAGTGGCGGCGCAATCGACTTCCTTGTTGCGGAGGACAGGCTGCAGTTTGAAGTCAACGTAGGGGCGGCCACCGACGCGCATCTTCGGATTAGCGCAAACATGCTGGCACTGGCCCGTCATGTAATCACCAGGACGGAGTCGACAAAGAGTTCACAAGGCTTCTCCACCGAGAGTTTGGCCGCATTTCAAACGCAAAACTTAAGTATGGAAGTGAAACAATGAATAAAGAGGGACAAGGACTCACTGAACAAGTTTGGAACCTCGCCGAACTTCTTGACCGGGTTGACAACGATCAAGAGTTGCTCCGGGATCTACTCAATATTTTCAAAGAAGACTTTCCGCGGACGATGCAGTCCCTCGAGTCAGCAGTTGCTGCGGCGGACCTGAAAGAAGTCTCGAGGTTGAGTCATTCGCTCAAAGGCATGCTCTCCAGTCTGGGCGCAACACGCGCCGCCGCCGCTGCCGCAAAGCTCGAAGCCCTGGCTGCCGCCGGGGAAACAGCTTCCCTGAGAGGAGCTTTGGACGCGTTGGCGCATGAAGCCGAGAGACTGGTACCCGAACTGAATGCGTACATGGCGGAGGTGCGTCGTTGAAGATTTTGATCGCCGACGATGAGGCGCTCTCCCGCCGCTTGCTCGAGAAGACATTGGAACGTGCAGGGTACGAGGTCATCGCGGTGGAGAATGGCAGGCTTGCGTTTGAAGAACTCTGCAAGCCCGGCGGACCTCGACTGGCGCTTCTCGACTGGGTTATGCCCGAGTTGGACGGCCCAGCTGTTTGCCGTGCGGTTCGCGTCCGCTCGGAACAAACTTACGTCTATATGGTCCTTCTCACGTCAAAGGGAACCAAGGAAGAGACTGTTCTGGGCCTCGAATCAGGCGCCGACGATTACCTGACCAAGCCATTCAATGCCGAAGAATTGCGGGCACGGCTCCGCGTCGGTGAGCGCATTCTGCTTTTGGAGGATCGTTTGGTAGAAGCACGGGAGAATATGCGCTTTCGAGCGACGCACGATCCGCTTACTTCCCTTTTGAATCGCGGCGCAGTGATGGATTTGCTCACTCGAGAGCTGCACCGCTCGCACCGCGAGCAGAAGTCCACAGCTATCATTCTGGGGGACGTGGACCACTTCAAACGTATAAACGACACGTTGGGTCACCTTGTGGGTGACGAAGTCCTTATGGAAATTGCCAACCGCCTCCTCGGCGCTGTCCGGTCCTACGATTTTGTGGGGCGTTACGGCGGTGAGGAATTCCTGGTAGTTCTAAACAGTTGCGATCCGGCTTTCGCTCCCACTCGCGCGGAAGAGATTCGCCTCGCCATCTCGCATCGGCCCATTCAAACCGCGAAGGGCCCGCTCGATCTCACCATGAGTGCGGGCCTGCTACTCAGCTCTGAGTGGGGAGTGAAAACGCTCGAAGAATTGCTGCATCAGGTGGATAACGCGCTCTATCAAGCAAAGTCAGCAGGTCGCGACTGCCTTCGCATCGCCAGCCCCGCGGTAAGAGCCGAACCCCCGCCCGCGCCATTGCCACAATCCGTCCGCCTCAGACACTGAGCAGGAATTGTGCGATGTAACGCTTCGCCCTGGAAGAATTTATGCGCCTCCGGCCTTTTGCCGCGCTTGATCCATCAGCTGCCGCATCGCCGCGCTTGAACCGGGCGCCCGCTTCTCGCGCCAGGCTTCGAGCCGCTTGCACGTATCCTCGATATTGGAAAACAACTGCGGATTCTTAAAGGCCGAGCGCCAGATGGGAACGATCGTATGCATGCGGTCCCACACCACCCAGATCTCTCCGTTACTCTCAAAAAACAGTTCGTCGTTGATCAGACCCCGATTAACGATGCTCGCCACCATGTCCCAATAGCTGATGACCATGCGAATGAAGGTGTTCTCTTCCCCGCCCTGCGGAAACTTCTGGATCATGTCCTCCGGCGATGTGGGATGAAAATGCTCGAGAAACCAGGCACGCGCTTGCCGCAGCCTCGGCTCGCGTCTCATCTCGTAAAGCTTCAGCATCAAATTTACTTCTTCATAGGTGATTTGACTCATCTCGGATTCTCCTCGTTCTAATTCTTACGCTCCGGCTGGGGTGCCTCTTGCGGAGAAGAAGAGGCATTAGCCAGTTCGAATCGTTGCACGCTTGCCAAAGGCAGTCCTTGCCGCTGAAATTCAATCTGGATGCGGCGGCGAAGTTCGCGCGACACTTCATCTTGCCGCGTGGGCGCCGTGCGTATTTGCAGACGCACTGTCGAAGCCAACCGGTCAAACGATTGCACTCCCAGAATTCTTGGACCGTCTACGAGCGCCTGCGACCACGACGGATCGTTGCGTACCTCCGCCGCGGCGGCCTCCAATGCGCTCATTACTTTTTCGACGGATACTTCTGGGGAGATCGGTATGTCGACAAATGCCTGCGACCAGTCCCGGCTGAGGTTGCTCACCGTGCGGATCTCGCCGTTGGCAATCGTCACCAGCGCGCCGCGCGCATCGCGAAGGACGGTGCGCCGCAAGGTCAGATTTTCGACGCGCCCCGTCGTATCTCCAACCTGGATGGTGTCCCCCATCGCATACTGGTCCTCGAAGACGATATAGAAGCCCGTAATGAGGTCGCGCACCAGATTTTGCGCGCCGAATCCTACAGCCACGCTGGCGAGTCCAGCAAGGGTCAAGGCGGGAGTCGGATTTATGCCGACCTTATCCACGGCGGTAAGCAAGGCAACAAACCACACTACTTTGCTTCCCGAACTGTAAAGTACGCCGGCGAGGGTGCGAGTTTGCTGTTCGCGGACCTGGGCCGAACGGCTCTGCGACGCGGCCTGCTTGATCATCAGGTTGGTCATTACGTGCAGAAAGCGGTTGATCAGGAGCGCTATCAAGAAGATAGCTACGAGATCAACGACGGTCGTGAACGTAATTTCGGGCCAGTGAATGGGAAGACTGGTCATCGTTTTTTCGGGAAGGAAAGTATAACATTGGAAAAGCAAGGATGCCCGTCTGAAGAGCGCTTCCCGGCTGACCTTCAAGACCGCGCAATGAGGTAAATATGACCGACACCAGGCGCAGCTTTTTAACGGCATTGGGCGGCACGGCGCTCATATTCATGCGCGCGGCCATCGTCAGCGGCCAGGCCAAGCCCACAGGCCGCCCACCAGCTACCGATCCGAGCCAGGAACCGGAGGGTTCAGACCCCTCGCCGCTGAAATCCCCGGCCAAGGCGCTGCTCGAGGCCAACGAAAAGGACATCAAGAAAAATATTGAAAAGCTCTATCAGTTGGCTACAGACCTGAAAGCGGAAGTCGAAAAAACCGATTCGTCTCAGTTTCTCTCGCTGGCGCTGGTAAAAAAAGCTGAAGAAATCGAAAGGCTTGCGCGTGATATCAAGACCCGCGCAAAAGGGTAACCAGGCAGGCCTCTACCTCGAGCAACCGGGGGAAGTCCGCCAAGAAAGCGCTATGGCGCGGATGGCATCGAGGCGTTAAAATAAATGCGAAGTTGCAAATACGCGTCTTTGACGCTGGCGCGTTTTCTCTTCTAGCTTCTCTATCGCAAGCGTGCGCCCGTAGCTCAGATGGATAGAGCGACAGCCTCCGAAGCTGTAGGTCGTGAGTTCGAACCTCACCGGGCGCGCCACTTCTTTGATGGTTTTTTCTCAACGACTTCTGTCTCCACCCATTAAGTTGTTTCGAACTCAAACCACAACCTTGACGCATGTCGGCGCAATCGGACCGACACGAGGTGCACCGTGGTTGGGCGTGGCCTCGGAGTGTGTCCGCTCGTCGCGAATCGTCAAGGACTCTGGTTCTGCCATCGGTCCCAAGGTGCGGCGAGTGACCTCACGCGCCAACTCGCTCCGGCCATGGACGCGAAATTTTTTCAGCAACGCCGATAGATGGTACTTCACGGTGCTCTCGGACACATGCAGCGAACCGGCAATCTCTTTGTTCGCCAAGCTGCGTACGACGCCACTCAGTACTTCCTCTTGACGGCGCGTCAACTTGACCGAGCTGCTCACGGAATACCCAGCTTGCAGTAGCTTCTCCACTTTTCCAGCAAGACCGACAAGTGATTCCTGGGCGGCGCGCACCATCACCACGTAGTCCTGGGGTGCTTGGCCGAGTACCAAGCAATGCATGGCTAGCAGCGCGGCGGCTTCTTCCAGAGGAAATTGCCCGTTCGTACCGGCTGCGACGTGAAAGCGTGATGCCCCGGCGTTTTTCTCGTAAAAAAAGTAAAGTTCGCGGCAAGAGAGTGGACTTGAAAGGCCCGGTTCACGCGGCAGTTGACTCCTGCGAATTTCCTTCATGTGATTACCTCTACCAGCAGTGCCTGACGACAATGGGAACAGTGAACGATGATTGTCCAGCGAGATGAATTCAAAAAGGCCGAACGCAAATCGGGCAGTCGCTTTCGCTGCCCCAGCTGACTCCCTGCAGATTTGGTCATTGCCCCCCTCATTCATCACGCGATTCATGACTCCAATTTTGCGTTACCCCTAACAGTCCCGACTATCTTGTTGAGCAGTGTTGCGGGTTATTTCTTAGACGAGCTTCTCAGTAAAACGGAAGACCTACAGTTCTAAAAGCAACATGTCACCTTCTCTCAGAGTCTTTTAATGTCCAACGAATAACCAACAAGTTCGCCGAGAAGGCCAAAGATACGCGATTGGGCTACGGCCTGATCACCATCAAAACAGCCGCGAAATGAGGGTCATACCAAGCAGGGAAATCATTTCCATGCGGCGAGGGATCAGTATGAAGTGGGTGTGAATTCCTGATTGGGAGTAGAGCGTAAAGGCGGAGTAGAGGATGCGGCTGAGTGGAATGTCACCAGTCGGCGTACTTTGTGCCATCGAGCGCGGTCGCTGTGGAGCCGGAATGCACATCAAAAACATTACTTCCGCCCCAGCTCGTCGTGTCGGGGTCGTCCTGAATGGACCGCAGGCTCCATTCCGCGCGCCCTGTCATGGGGTCGATCGGAATGCGCCGGAGGAATCTCTTCTTTTGGCCGGCCGTGCCGCTGTACTCAACCCCTTTGACGAGTGTTTCGAGATCGGGAGGGTAGCCTTCGCTGCCGACTTTGACGCGGACCAGGTTGAGGTCAGCCGCATCTTTATAGTGGTCGATAGCATCGCGCATTTCGCGCAGATCCCGGCGAAGCTCGGCTTCTTTGGCGCGGATGACGGTGAACTTCAACACCGGAAGCGCGGCAGAGGAAAGAATGAGCAGAATGCTGGACGCAATAATCAGCTCAAGAAGGGTGAGACCGGATTCTTTTGCGAAGGCTCGCTTGCGCGATCTCATTTTTGCACCGTTCATCCGCGGCAGACGCGCGGAACCAGACCAGTCTATATTCGCGGGTTTCAGCCTCAAGAAAAGGTTACAAAAGCGCATCGACGCCGTCAATGCGGCAATCTTTGAGGTAGGCAACTTCACATTATGCGGTTACGCCACCGCGCCTCGCATACTCAGCGGTACTTTTCGTCAGGAGCGGCCCGAGATTGCGGCTTTATTCGATATCTTCGGAATCGTCTTCTTCGGCGGACTTCGTCGTCAGCTGAATCTCCGCGAGCCCGGCATCGTGCAACTGTTTGTTCAGCGCCGGAAGCTCGACCGTTTTCATTTGCTTCCACTGTGCCGAAACCGCGGCGAATGCTTTCTCCGTCTCCGCGACGGCGCTTGACTGGGCGGGTGTCGGCGCGACGTCGGCCCGTCCAATCTCAGAGTACAGCGTCACTGCCTCGCCATTCGCGCGGCTGAGCGTCGGCTTGGGTGAAGGGGGCGCAAGGAATCCGCCGCCTCCTCCGAGAAGCGCTCCCACCTTCTTATCGAACGCGGAGATCGCGTCAGCTGTAGGGCCGCTCGCCTGCCCCGCCAACTTCTGTAACTGTTCGTGCGCGGACCGGGCTTGCGTAACATCCTCGGTGCTGTGCGTCATCATTGATGCTAGCTTCGCCTGCATCTGGAACATTTGCGCCAGCCCTTCGCGGGGCGTTTTTACGCGTGGATCCATTTTCACCGTCAGCGGTGCCGTGTATGCCTTCCCGGCCACCGTCAGCCGCACCGTGTACTGGCCCGGCAGCGCGCTCGGCCCTTGCGGAAGGCGGGGCGTGTCCCCGGGAATCGCCGCGATCGGATAGTCGTAGCGCGTCGATAGCGGCGTCGCGTAATGCAAATCCCACACCCAACGATGCATCCCCGCGCTGGTCGCAAGTATTTTCGGCATGCGCACCCAATACGGCGGAATCAGCTGCTTCGCCAGTTCTTCCTCGGTGATATCCGGTTTGTCGGTGCTCGCATACCGCCGCACAACTTTCGATTGTGCATCCAGAATTTCTAGCTTCACCGGCCCGTCCGCCGCTTGCCCAAGAAAATAATCAATCACCGCGCCATCCGGCGGATTTTGCGCCGTCGGCTCGTCCGGCGGAATCGGCGTATCCGTATTGGTATCGCGCATCACGCGGTACGCGGCTCCTGGCTTGAACAGGAAGGCGTTCGACTTCTGCACAGCTTCCGAAATCTGCCGCAGCGGCGTGATGTCATCCAGCACCCAAAACGAGCGCCCGTGCGTCGCCACGATCAAATCATTTTCATGTAGCCACAAATCGCGCATGGAGGAGTGCGGCAAATTCAGTTCCAGGCTCTGCCAATGATCGCCGTCATCAAACGAAACCCATACGCTCGTTTCCGTCCCCGCGAACAAAAGCCCCTTGCGGACGGAATCTTCCCGCACCGTATCTACCGGTGAGTCGGGCAGTCCTGCCGTTATGAGCTTCCACGTCTTCCCGCTATCGTGCGTCCGGTAAATATAAGGACGCTGATCATCAATCCTAAAACGGCTCACCGACGCGTACGCTGTCTCATCATCGAAGTGCGACGCCACGATCTGGGTCACCTTGCTCCATGGCGTCAACTCTCCCGGCGTCACATTTTTCCAATTCATTCCGGCGTCGCGCGTCGTCCAAATCAACCCGTCATCCGTTCCCGCCCACAACGTATTCAGCGACTTGAACGACGGTGCCAGTGCATACACCACGCCGCGCTGCTTGTCGGCGTTAGCGTCTTTGCTCGCGGCGCTTCCCACGCTTGCCGGAATTCCCGAATGCTCCCGCGCCAGATCGCCGCTGATCGTTTTCCATGTGGTGCCGCCATCCATCGTCTTAAAAACATAATTCGTCGCGTAATAGAGCACGTGCGGATCGATCGGCGAGAAAAGAATCGGCTGCGTGCGGTCCGCGCGATATTTCGGATCGGCCACGGGAATCGGCGCAACGTTCTGCACTTGGCCTGTCTTCAATGAATATTTCGAAACCTCGCGCCTCCCCGCTCCATAAATAATGTCTGGATTCAGCGGATCAGGCGCCGCGTATCCATATTCGATTACGCCCACCGGATGCCAATCGCGAAATGTAATCTCCCCATCGTTTCCGCGGCTCGAAACGCAAACCGACCCGCTCTCCTGCTGCCCGCCGCAAACCAGATACGGAAACGAACTGCTTGTCGCCACGTGATAGAGCTGCGCGGTTGGCTGGTTGTACCACGTGCTCCACGTTCTCCCGCCGTTCAAACTCACCTGCGCACCCTGATCGCTCACCAGCAAAATAGTGTTCGAATCATTCGGATTGATCCACATGTTCTGGTAGTCGTCGCCGCCGGGCGCGCCGTGGAAGCTCGACCACGTCTTTCCACCGTCCGTCGATTTCATTGTCACCGTGCTCGTGCAATAGACTACGTCCGGATTTTTCGGGTCCACTCTCGGCATCGGCAAATCGCCGCCGCCAATCCGCCCCGCAGGCCGCGGATCGGCCGTGATGCGCTGCCAATTTTCTCCTGCATCATCGGATCGATAGATCGCCACCTCGGAACCTTGACCAGTTTCGCCGCGCGCGCCTGCCACCGCCGCAAATAATCTGCTCGGTTGGCTCGGCGCAATCGTCAAATTCACTTGAATCACGCCCTTCGGCAATCCATTCGTCAACGGCTTCCAATTCTTTCCTCCGTCTGTGGACTTAAAAAGTCCGCCGCCCGTTCCCTGATATTGATTTCCGTCTTCCCACGGCCCGAGCCGCAACTCCCACATCCCCGCGTAAACCACGTCGGGGTTCGACGCATCAATTTCCACATCTGACCCTCCAACGTTTTCGCCCTTCGAAAGCACCTTCTGCCAGTTCTGCCCGCCATCCGTCGACAAATAAATCCCGCGCTCTTGATTCGCTCCATAGGGGTGCCCCAGCGCGGCCGCAAACACGCGGTTCGCATCGCGTGGGTCCACGGCCAGCGCGGGAATCCCTTGACTGTTCCGCAGGCCTGCAAGATGCGTCCAGGTTTTCCCCGCATCCGTCGATTTATACATTCCATCGCCGACAGCCAAATCTGGCCGCGCCAATCCTTCTCCGCTCGAAACATAAACAATATTTGGATCCGACGGCGCCACCGCGATCGCCCCCACCGCCTGCGACGGCTGCTCGTCAAAAATCGGCGTCCACGTCCGCCCCGCATCATCCGTTTTCCACACGCCGCCATTCACTTGCCCCATATAAAACACACTCGGCTGCCCCGGTACGCCCGCCGACGCGCGCGTCCGCCCACCCCTTGTCGGCCCAATCATCCGCCAGCGCATCTCCTGATACGTACTCTCGGGAAATCGCTGCGCTCTACTAACCCTCGCCATCGGCAACACACAGACCAATCCCAGCGCACAAACACAGAGCAGTTTCATCCGATTCACGAAGCACCTCTTAAAAGTTTTGATGGCAAAACAGAAACGATTCAGGAGCAACTCACGTCTGCCCACCGCGCAGCACTATGAACCCATTCCCCACAAAACTCAATCCAACTTCCCTTCTTTCTGCCTTCAGGGCACACGATTCGTCGGAGCTTGCCCCGCCCCTCTTGTCTCTCCTGAACGCGGAGGTACAACTATGCTGTGCCCTTATTTGTTGCAATTCTCGGAAGTCTGGATCCCCGTTGTGTGGTGCTATTCGCTTCTCAACGCAATGATCGGATCAACACGCACGGCCCGCCGCGCCGGGACGGCGCACGCCGCCAGCGCCACGATCACCAGCACCGCCATGACGCTCACCAAGACAAACGGATCGAGCGCCCGCACGCCATATATTTCGCTGGCCACGGCCTTCTGCATCGAAACGGCCCCAACGATCCCCAAAACCAGCCCAATCACGACCAACTCGAATCCTTCCCGCAGCACCAGCCTGAGAATCGCCGCCTTGCTGCTGCCCAATGCTACGCGAATCCCGATTTCTCGCGTGCGTTGCGCCACCAGATACGCCAGCACTCCATAAATTCCCAGCGTCGCCAGAAACAGCGCCACTACTCCGAATGCATTCGCCAGCAGCATCGAAGTCCTTCGCGAAGCCAGCGAAAGATCGATCCTCTCCGACATCGAACGCACATCGAACACCGCCAGGTCCGGGTCCATTCGAGCAATCTCCGCGCGCAGTGCCCGCACCGTGGAATCGGGGTCGCCGGCCGTTTTCAACGCAAACGTGAAACTGTTGTCGGCGTCCTGCGCAATCGGGCAATAGAACGCCCCAACGGTTCCGCCCTTGTCATCCAAATGCTCGTAGCGCAGCGTCCGCGCCACTCCTACAACCTTCAGCCACACCGTACGCTCGTCAGTCTTCAATAAATTTTTAGGATCGCTGGGAAGGTACATGCGCCGCCCCATTGGATCGCTGTTCGGCCAGAAATGTTGCGCCAGACGTTCATCCACAATGACCACCCGCGGGGCAGTCTCGTTGTCGCGCTCGTCGAAGCTTCGCCCTTTCAACATCGGGATGCCCATCGCTTCGAAGTAACCGGGCGACACATCCATCAGCAGCGGTGAAATGATCGATTCGCCCGGCTGCATTTGATAGCCCTCCGCCAGTACCACCTCGTCATTGTGGTTGCTGCCGAGCGGAATTACGTTCGTTACTCCCGCTTGCGTGACTCCGGGTATCGCCCGCACTGCCGGCAGCGCACGATTTAAAAATCCGCCCCAATCTTCCCGTTTCACATATTTCGTTCGTGGCAAGCTCACCGACGCCGTCACGACACCTTCTGACTTGAATCCAGGGTCAACCTGCAAGAGCCGCCGGAAACTTGTCAGAAACAGCGCCGCTCCCATCAGGAGCGCAAACGCAAATCCAATCTGCGCCGCCACCAATAGTTGACGCACGCTCCGCGTTTTCTTCCCTGTCGTCCCTGTGCGGCTATCTTCATGCAGCGCGTCGTTGATGCCGATCTTCGAAGCACTCACCAGCGGAAACAGTCCCACAAATAATCCAGCGGCGATCGACAGCCCCAGTGAAACCAGAATCACGGTCGCATCCAAATGAACCTCCTGCGCCCGCGGCAAATGTTCGAGCCCTGCTGCGCCCAGCGTCTTCAGCAAACCCGCGCCAAGCGCGATCCCGCTCACTCCTCCAACCAGCGCCAGTCCTACGTTCTCCAGGATCAGCTGCCGCATCAACTGCATGCGTCCCGCGCCCAGAGCGATTCGCGTCGCCATCTCCTTCCGCCGCAGCGAAAGCCGCGTCAGCGCAAGATTCGCGATGTTTAGCCCGCCGATGAGCAGCACGAATATCGCTCCGCCCCACAGCAGATACAGCGTCCTCTTCACTCCTCCGGTCACCGTTTCCTGCAGCGGCTTTACTTCCGTGTGGAATCCCGCGTTGATCAAAATCTCTTTGAACTCCGGAAACCGCTCGAGATTCTCGTTGTTCAATGCGTTGACTTGCGCCTGAGCCTGCTCGAGTGTCGCCCCCGGCTTCAATCTTCCGATGTGCGTCCAGTTGTTGCTGTGGTGCTGCGTCTTCTCTTCCGGCGTAAACGCAATCGGCATCCACAGCCGCACGTCGGGATCGATAAAATCAAATCCCGCCGCCATTACTCCCACCACTTTAAAAGTCTGCCCGCTGATCCTCAGATCGCGCCCGATCGCCGTTTTGTCCCCGGCAAACAGCTGTTCCCACAGCCCGTGGCTCAAAATCACTTCTCGCTCGCGCCCAATTTCTCCTTCTTCCTCAAGGAACGGCCGCCCCAGCGCTGGCGATACTCTCAATAGCGTAAACCACGACGGCGTAACCACCATTCCGCGCATCCGTTGCGGCAATCCATTCAACTCGACCGTTTGATCCCTCTGCCGGAACATCGCCTGGCTCTCGAACGCCGTCATCTCCTTCATCCGGTCGAAGTAATCTCCCGAACTGCTGCTGTTGATTCCTGTGACCCCGGCCTTCGGATATTCGTTCGCCATCAGCAAAATGGAATTCGCCTCCGGCACCGGCAACGGCTGCAGGACCACTGAATTCACGATCGCAAAGAGCGTCGTATTCGCCGCGATGCAAACAGCAAGCGTAAGCAGTACGGTCAACGCAAATCCCTTGGCCCGCCACATCGAACGCGCTGCGTATTTCATATCGAGGAGAAATAAATCCATGACTTGCCTCCCGGGGCACAGAGCCCCGCATCAGCGAAAACCGAAACACACCACCACCTGCCACTCAATACGCATGGACGAAGCAAAATGTTCAAATGTCACGAAGGGGCCGGCTCTCCATTTGTTTATGGAAGGCGGCTCTTGGGTACTTCGATCCGGCGGTTCTTAATTCACCCGTTTCACTTCTTTACCACCGTCACCACTACCTGCGACGGGTACTGTTTCGAATGATGCACCGCGTTGTGCGCCACCACTCCTTTTTCCTCATCGTAGTTATTTCCGCCGGTGTTCAAGTTCCGGTCGAATCTCGGAAAATTGCTGCTCGAAATCTCGATCCGCAGCGAATGCCCCGCCTCAAAATAATTGCTGGTGTTTAGCGGCTGCAGCGTCACCTTGTACACTTTCCCCGCCTCCATCCACGCCAGCGGCTTGTCGTATCCATCGCGATACCGCAATCGCTGGATCGATTCGTCCAGGTTGTACGCTCGCCCGTCCGGATACACATCCACCACTTTCACCGTAAAGTCCGTGTCCTTCGCATTCGAGGAAACATACAGCGTCGGCGTTATCGGCCCGCTCAACTCTGTTCCTTCCTTGAACGGTTCCGACGTGTACACAAGAATATCGTTCCTCGCTTCCATCTTTCGCTGGTCAAACGCCCCCGCCTGCACCGCCGTCCCTGTGCAACACACATTTCCACCGTACGATGGCACGGGATTCATCGGATCGTACGTAAACGAATCCGGCTTATCCGCCGCGGGAGCCACCGCTGTAAGCGCACCATCTCCGGTCAAAGAGTTCGCGCGCCCGGCGCTCGACAAATACATCGTCATCGTCTGCGCGCCGGTTGGCGGCCAGGTCTCCGACGTCTGCCACTTGTTCAATCCCATCGTGAAGTACGTCACCTTCGGCATCGACTCGATCTTCGCGCTTTTCTCGCCTTTCAGAAACCGGTCGAAAAAACTGTACGTGATCTCCTGATAGTCGAACCGCGCATCCCCCATGCTTCGCTCGCCGACCACTGTATCCTCCGTCGCTCGCGTATACGCGCAGTGCCCTACTGGCGCAATAATCACCCACTGCTCGTCGCCGACTCCGTCCTTCGCCGTCTTCCGCACGTGATTGTAAAGCTCGAGGTTCGGCCCCATCGAAACGTCGTACCACGTCATGAACCACAGCCCTGGAAGATTCAGCGCCATGTCGTCGTGATATAGTCCGCCCTTGTACCATGCCGGATCATTGGGAGCGCGCTGGATCATTCGCCCGCCCGTTGGAACGGGCATTGCGTCCGCATAAATTCCGTGCGGTGCATCGACAGCCTTCAAAATATCCTGCTCCGGCAAATGCCACAGCGCTTTCGACCAGTCCACCGGCGGCGCTTGCTGCGCCAGATCAAACAGTTTCGACGCGCGAATCAAATCTTCTTGCGAAGTATTCGCCGGAAACATCGGCCGCACCTGGTTCTGCTCTCCGGCAAGCCACGTAATGAACAGCATCTGCACCGCGCCGCCTCGATACCAGTTCCCCTGCTCGTAATACGGCCCTACGCGTCCCACACCCGCGCCAAAACTTTGAATATTCATCGCCGCATACGCCGGATGCCCCATCGCTGCAATCGCCATCTGATATTCCGCCGTCGAAGAGCATCCCGTCGTTCCCACTTTGCCGTTCGTCCACGGTTGTGCCTTCAGCCAGTCCAG
>Ga0210403_10003795_pt1 | contig 13172 bp, 10 predicted proteins | sample IncBWC19MmetaG_FD_150863 | JGI IMG/M metagenome (GOLD analysis project Ga0210403, IMG submission 150863) | Forest soil microbial communities from Barre Woods Harvard Forest LTER site, Petersham, Massachusetts, United States - Inc-BW-C-19-M | ecosystem: Environmental > Terrestrial > Soil >... | reverse complement strand
TGACGAGGCGGTTTCACGGTCGCCTGCGCGATCATCGCCGGCGAGAGGTCGACACCGGCCAGCCAATCCGCGTGCGGGCGAAAGGCGGCGCCGCAAAGTCCCGTGCCGCAGCCGAGATCGAGCATGGCGCCGAAACGCATTGCTCGCCCGGCGGCGGTCATCATCACGGCGTCGACGGCACGACGCAACAGTTCCGGCCCGCGATAGGCGAGCTGTTCGGTGAGTGCCGTGTTGTAGCGAGCGGCATACTGATCGAACAGGCGGCGGACATACGCATCAGTCATGCGCGGCGCGGCGTCGCCGGCCCCGAGCCGGGCGAGATGGAGCCGCGCGCCGTGAAAGTCCTGCGGATCGAAATTGCGCGCTGCTTCGAAGGCGGCAATCGCGCCACTCTGGTCGCCGAGCTGGACGCGAAGCGCGCCCAGAGCGGCCCAGGCCGCAGCGAATGCGGGCGCGAGCGCGACGGTCTGGATGAGAACATCGGCGCCGCCAGCTAGCTCGCCGCGCGCGGCAAGGTCGAGCGCCCACCGGTAGCGCCGGTCGGCGATGAGATCGCCGGAAGAGGCAAAGAGCGGGCCGGTATCAGTCATTGCGTCATCCCGGTGCGCGTGCAGCGTGAGCCCGGAATCCATAACCACCGGCCAACGGATAGCGCAAAGAGTGGACGAGGGGTTGCGCCAGCCGCCTCCCGGCTTCCCGCACGGCGCCGAGGGTGCGCGACATCAACGAACAACATATCTGACAGCGATGCGTGCTGAAGACATTCTCGCGCTTACGCCCTCCGGCGTATGCTGCAAGCTCGGCGACTTCTACATCGACCCGACCCGGCCGGTCGAACGGGCGCTGATCACGCACGGCCATTCCGACCATGCGCGCCCCGGCCATGGCGCGGTGCTGGCGACGCAGGAGACGCTCGATCTCATGCGGCTGCGCTACGGCGAAGACTTTGCCGGCACAGCACAGGCGATCGGCTACGGCGAAAGCGTGAGCCTCGGCGGCGCGAAAGTCACGTTCCACCCGGCCGGCCACGTGCTCGGTTCGGCCCAGATCCTGGTCGAGGCGAACGGCCTGCGCATCGTCGCCTCGGGCGACTACAAGAACGTTCCCGACCCGACCTGCACGCCGTTCGAACTCGTCGCCTGCGACGTGTTCATCACCGAAGCAACCTTTGCGCTTCCGGTGTTCCGCCACGGCGACCCCGACGAGCAGATCGCCAAGCTGCTCCATTCGGTCGCGCTCTTTCCCGAGCGCGCCTATCTCGTCGGCGCTTATTCGCTCGGCAAGGCGCAGCGCGTGATCGCCCTGTTGCGCAAGGCCGGCTACAGCGCGCCGATCTATCTGCACGGCGCCATGGAGCGCATCACCCGCTACTACGCTTCCCGCGGCATTGCGCTCGGCGAGTTGCGCTTGGTGCGCGGCGAGCAGAAGGCCGAACTCGCCGGCACCATCACGCTGTGTCCGCCCTCGGCGTTGCGGGAGATTTGGGCACGGCGGTTTCCGGAGCCGGTCACCGCGTTCGCCTCCGGCTGGATGCGGGTCCGGGCGCGGGCGCGCCAGAATGGCGTCGAACTGCCGCTCGTCATTTCCGATCACGCCGATTGGGATGGCCTGCTGATGACGATCGCCGCGACCGGCGCCGGCGAGATCTGGGTGACGCACGGCCAGGAGGACGCGCTGGTGCACTGGTGCAGCACGCGCGGCCTCAAGGCGCGGCCGCTCGATATCGTCGGCTACGGCGACGAGGATGAAGAATCCGCCACTCGGGCGCCGGCCGAAGGCCACGGCCTGGAAGCCGCGGCTGGTGAGGGTGCGGGTTCTGCATCGACGGTGGATATGGATACCGGACAACCACTTCGCGGTTTCCGGAATGACGGCGGTGGTGAACAGTCATGAACCGCTTCGCCGAGCTGCTCGACCGTCTCACCTACGAGCAGAGCCGCAACAACAAATTGCGGCTGATGACCGATTATTTCCGCTCGACCGCCGATCCCGAGCGCGGCTGGGCGCTCGCTGCGCTCACCGGCGTGCTGAGCTTCCCGCACGCCAAGCCCGGCCTCATCCGCAGCCTGATCGTCGAGCGCACCGATCCCGTGCTGTTCGAACTCTCCTACGATTACGTCGGCGACCTGTCCGAGACCGTTGCGCTGATGTGGCCTGCGCCGCCTATTCCCTCCCCCCTGGTGGGGTGGGGTCGGGGAGGGGGGTCGGGAGGCGGCTCGTCGACGTCGACGATGGTGCGTCACCTCCCAATCCTCAGCCCTGACCCCTCCCCACAAACTTGCGACGGAGCGCGCGAAAAGAGCGGCCGGGTTGGGGGAGGAGAAGAAAAGGATCGAGAAAAGCCCACCCTCTCCGCCATCATCGACACCCTCTCCACGCTCGGTAAGACGGAGCTGCCGCGGCAACTCGCGCGCTGGCTCGACGCGCTCGACGAGACCGGGCGCTGGGCGCTGATCAAGCTCGTGACCGGCGGCTTGCGGGTCGGCGTTTCGGCGCGACTCGCCAAGGCCGCGGTCGCGGCGCTCGGGGCGACGGACGCGCACGACATCGAACTGCTCTGGCCCGGGCTCGCGCCGCCCTACATCGAGTTGTTTGCCTGGCTCGAAGGCCGCGCCGAAAAACCGGAAAGCGCCGATCCGGCGCCGTTTCGCCCGCCGATGCTGGCGCACGCGCTCGAGGACACCGATCTTGCCGCGCTCGATCCGGCCGAGTTCATGGCCGAATGGAAATGGGACGGCATCCGCGTGCAGGCCGCCGCGGCGCGGCGCGACGGCGCGATCATCGCGCGGCTCTATTCGCGCACCGGCGAGGACATCTCCAAAAGCTTCCCCGACCTCGTCGACGCGTTGCGGCTTCCCGGCGCGATCGACGGCGAGCTCCTGATCATGCGCGATAGCCGCGTGCAGTCGTTCAACGTGTTGCAGCAGCGGCTCAATCGCAAAACCGTCACCGACAAGCTCATGGTGGAATTTCCCGCGCACCTGCGCGCTTACGATCTGTTGGCCGACGGCGAGGAAGATTTGCGTCAGCTCTCGTTCGCCGACCGCCGGCGGCGGCTCGAAGAATTCGTCGAGCGCCTCGGCGAGCCCCGCATCGACCTCTCGCCCCTCGTTGCCTTCGCCACATGGGACGATCTCACGGCCGCGCGCAAAGATCCGGCGACGGCCGGGGCGGGTATCGATGCCGAGGCGGTCGAAGGGGTCATGCTCAAGCGGCGCGATGCGCTCTACGTGCCCGGCCGCCCGAAAGGCCCGTGGTGGAAATGGAAGCGCGACCCCCTCATCATCGACGCCGTCCTGATGTATGCCCAGCGCGGCCACGGCAAGCGCTCGTCGTATTATTCCGACTACACGTTCGGGGTCTGGACGCGGGGCGAAGACGGCGACGAATTGGTGCCGGTCGGCAAGGCGTATTTCGGCTTTACCGACGAGGAGCTATTGCAGATCGACCGCTACGTCCGCCGCAACACGACGGACCGGTTTGGTCCGGTGCGCGAGGTCGTGCACGAACCGGATCAGGGCCTCGTGCTTGAGGTCGCGTTCGAGGGCCTGCAGCGCTCGACTCGGCACAAATCCGGACTGGCGATGCGGTTCCCGCGCATCAACCGGCTGCGCTGGGACAAGCCGCCGGGCAAAGCTGACCGGCTGGAGCTCCTGGAGACGATGATCGCGCGGATCGAGCAGGGGCGGATGTCGTGACTGCGCCGTCCGCTCCATCATCCGCCGCCATCGCGGTCCGTCGCGCGCGCACCGGCGACCTCGCGGCGCTGGTCGCGATGGAGCAGGCGGCGTTCACCGTCGACCACTTGTCGCGAAGGAGCTTCCGCCGCTTTCTCGTCTCGCCGAGCGCGACCTTCCTGGTAGCCGAGGAGGACGGCAAGCTCGCCGGCTATGCGCTCGTCCTCTACCCGCCGCGCTCGAAGCTGGCGCGGCTTTATTCCATCACGGTCGCGCCCGGTAGCGGCCAGCGGGGCGTGGGGCCGCTTCTTCTCGCCGCGGCCGAGGAGGCGGCGAGGCGGCGCCGCCGCCGGGCGATGCGCCTCGAAGTGCATGAGCACAATACGCGGGCCATTGCGCGCTACGAGAAATCGGGTTACCGGCTGTTCGGTCGACACCGCGACTACTACGACGATCACGGCGACGCGCTGCGTTTCGAGAAACCACTCGATGCGGTGCCGCCGACGGCCGCCGAGCAGGCGAAGGGCGGCTTGCACCCTCGCGCGAATCGACTTTGATGGTGGACATCGGCGACGGCACAGTCGCTATCCGGTCTGTTTCCGGCTATGAGAACAGCGTGCCTTATTGAACTCGAACGCATGATCGGCCCAAGTCAGCAGCAGCGTCCGCGACCAAGCCGCAACGGCGCTTTCGACTGGAAAGGGACCAGCCCATGACCGGCTGGGTCATCCTCGTCGACCAGCCCCGCGATCTGCCGAACGCCGAGACCCCGCACAAGGTCATCACCACGACCGAGTATCTGGCGCGGCCGCGCCTGTTCGAGGTCGGCCGGCCGAAGCTGGTCAATCTCGCTCGTTCCTACGCCTACCAGTCGAAGGGCTATTACGCCTCGCTGCTCGCCGAGGCGCGCGGCCATCGCGTGGTGCCGACCGTCGAGACCATGCTCGAGCTGCGCGAGCAGAAGCTCTACGAGCACGCGCTGCCCGAACTCGAGGACGAGCTCAATCGCTGCGCCCGGCGCGCCGACTTTCAGCCCGACGCCGAACTCAAGCTGCTCGTCTGCTTCGGCATTGCGCGCGACGAGCGCTTCGAATCGTTCGGGCGGCTGCTGTTCGACTGGTTCCGCTGTCCGGCCCTCGAGGTGATCGTCGATCCCGGCGACTGGCTTTCGATCGACCGGATCCGGCCGCGCAATATCACCCGGCTCGCCAATGGCGAGGGCGAGTTCTTTCGCGAGTCGCTGCACAATCACACCAAGCGCGACTGGCGCGATCCCAAGGCGCGCACCGTCGCCAAGTACGACCTCGCCGTGCTCTACGATGCGAACGAGAAGATGGCGCCCTCCTCGCCGGCGTCGATCAAGCACTTCGCGCGCATCGCCGAGAAGCACTCCGTCGATGTCGAGCCGATCACCAAGCGCCAGCTCGCCGAGCTCGCCGAATTCGACGGTTTGTTCATCCGCGAGACCACCTCGATCGACAACCACACCTACCGCTTCGCCCGCCGCGCCTGGCAGGAAGGCATGCCGGTCATCGACGATCCGATCTCGATGATCCGCTGCACCAACAAGGTGTTCCTGATGGAGCTGCTCGGCCAGAACCAGGTGCCCACGCCGCCGACCGTCATCATCGCCGAGGATACCGACCTCACCAAGCCGATCGACGAGCTCGGCTTGCCGCTGGTGGTGAAAATTCCCGACGGCTCGTTCTCGCGCGGCGTGCACAAGATCGAGTCGCTCACAGGCTTCAAGCGCGTCTGCGACGAGCTGTTCGAGGAAACCGACCTGCTCCTGGCGCAAAAATTCCTGCCGACCGAGTTCGACTGGCGCGTGGGCGTCCTTGCCGGCGAGCCGCTGTTCGTCTGCCAGTACCGTATGGCGCGCGGCCATTGGCAGATCGTCAAGCACCGCGCCGACGGCTCCTCGCGCGAAGGCGGCTTCAAGACCTTCGACGTCGACCAGGCTCCGCCCGCGCTCATCGACATTGCAGTGCGCGCGGCGCGGCCGATCGGCGACGGCTTCTACGGGGTCGACGTGAAGCAGACGGACAAGGGCTTCATCGTCATGGAGGTCAACGACAATCCCAACCTCGAACACGGCATCGAGGACGTCGTCGGCCGGGATGAAATATGGGTGCGGTTGCTCAAATGGTTCATTGAGCGCTTCGAGCAATAAGCCCGTCCTCCCCACGCGCGACAGGCGGCGCCTCCGGCTTGGTCACCTGATCAAGCGGCCAGCGGGCGCGCGGCGCGACTTCAAGCGAATCGGTCAGTCGGAGCACGAGCCGTTCAGCGCCGGCCCAGGCGATCATGGCGCCGTTGTCGGTGCACAGCGCCGGCGGTGGCGCCACGAGCGTCGTGCCGATCTCGAAGGCGAGCCGGTGCAGGACCTTGCGGATCGCCTGGTTGGCGGCGACGCCGCCGGCGCAGACCAGCGCCGTCGGCAGCATGCCGACCTGCTCGCGGAACAGCTTGAGGCCGAGGCGCAGCCGGTCCATGACCATGTCGACGACCGCCTGCTGGAAAGAGGCGCAGAGGTCGGCCACATCCTGGTCGCTGAGCGGCGCAATTTTCTCCGCCTCGAGGCGCAGCGCGGTCTTCAGCCCGGAAAGCGAAAAATTCGCGTCATGGCGTCCGGTCATGGGCCGCGGCAGGCGAAACCGCGTCGGATCGCCGCGCGTCGCCTCCTTCTCGACCAGCGGACCGCCGGGATAGCCGAGGCCCAGAAGCTTTGCGGTCTTGTCGAAGGCCTCGCCGATGGCGTCGTCGACCGTGCCGCCGAGCTTCAGGTAGTCGCCGACCCCGCGCACGCCCAGGATCTGGGTATGGCCGCCGGAGGCAAGGAACAGGCAATAGGGAAACGGTGTCGCGTCGGTCAATCGCGCCGTGAGCGCGTGCGCCTCCAGATGGTTGACGGCGATCAGCGGCTTGTCGTGGGTGAGCGCGATCGCCTTGGCCATGGTCAGCCCGACGATGAGCCCGCCGATAAGGCCCGGGCCGGCGGCGGCGGCGACACCGTCGAGAGCCGGGAAGGTAAGGTGGGCTTCGGCCATCGCGCGGGCGACGATGTGGTCGAGGGCCTCGACGTGGGCGCGAGCGGCGATCTCCGGCACCACGCCGCCGAAGGCGGCGTGCTCGCCGATCTGCGAGAGCACGATATTTGAGAGAATCCGGCCCTGGGCCTCATCGGTCCATTCGACCACGGCCGCGGCGGTCTCATCACAGGTCGTCTCGATGCCGAGGATCACCATGGGTGTATTATAGGCTTTGTCCTCATCGCGAGGTACGGAGCGCGTGAGGGCGCCGGCTTTTGAATGTCATATGACGCAGTCCCCGCAAGAACGGCCTGTCCTGCGCATCGGCTCGCGCGGTTCGCCGCTGGCGCTGGCGCAGGCGCGGGAGGCGAAGGACCGCCTGGCCACGGCGGCTGGCCTCGACGGCGCGCGCATCGAGATCAAGGTGATCCGCACCACGGGCGACGTGATCCAGGACCGGCCGCTCGCCGAAGCCGGCGGCAAGGGGCTTTTCACCAAGGAGATCGAGGAAGCGCTGCTCTCGGGGTCGATCGATCTCGCCGTGCATTCCGCCAAGGACATGCCGACGGTGCTGCCGCCGGGCCTCGTGCTCGCCGGTTTCCTGCCGCGCGAGGATGCGCGTGACGCTTTCATCTGCCGCAAGGCCGACAGCCTCGACGCGCTGCCGGCGGGCGCCGTCGTCGGCACCGCCTCGTTGCGGCGCCAGGCGATGGTCAAGCGCCTGCGGCAGGACCTCGATGTCGTGACGCTGCGCGGCAATGTGGAGACGCGCCTGCGCAAGCTTGATGCCGGCGAGGTCGACGCGACGCTGCTTGCCGTCGCTGGCCTGAAACGGCTTGGCCTGCTGGCGGCGGCAACCGCCATCCTGGACCCCGATGATTTCCTGCCGGCCGTCGGGCAGGGCGCAATCGGGATCGAGACGCGGGCGGATGACGATGCGAGCCGCACCCTCGTTGCCGCGATCAACGATGCCAATACTGCAACGGCCGTTGCCGCCGAGCGCGCCTTTCTCGCCGTGCTCGATGGCTCGTGCCGCACGCCGATCGGCGGCCATGCCCGCCTGATCCGCGGAACGCTCCGCTTCCACGGCATGATCATCAGGCCGGATGGCACCGAGGCCTTTGAAGTTTTCCGCGAAGGTCCTCGTGAAAATGCCGAGCAGATGGGCGCCGATGCCGGCCGCGAATTGAAGGAACGCGCCGGCGCGGGCTTCTTCGAAGGGGTATAAGCGGTGCGCCTGCTGGTTACGCGCGGCCAACCCAATGCCTCGGAGACGGCCTTCGCCTTGCGCGCCCACGGCCACGAGCCGATCGTTGCCCCACTCTTCGAGCTTGAGATTTTGTCTGAAGTCGAGGCCGACGATGGGCCGTGGGACGCGATTTTGCTCACCAGCGTCAACGCGCTGTGGGGCGCTATCGCGCTGGCGTCGAGCGACCGCTGGCGCGGCGTGCCTGTCTTCGCCGTCGGCGAGCGCACCGCGCAAGCGGCGCGCGAGCAAAGCTTTACCAACGTCACTTCCGCAGCGGGCGATGTGTACGACCTCGCCAATCTCGTCGCCGCGCGGCTCACGCCGCCGGCCCACGTCCTCTACCTTGCCGGTGAGGAGCGCGCCGGTGATCTCGCCGGCGCGCTGCGCAGCAAAAATTTTACCGTCGATACGGTCCAGGTCTACCGCATCGTGGCTGCGCAATCGCTTCCGCCGCAGGCCGCCGCGGCACTGACCGGCGAGATCGACGGCGTCCTGCATTTCTCGCGCCGCAGCGCCGAGGCGTTTCTAACGGCCGCGCGCAATTCCGGCTTGCTCGAAGCCGCGTTGAGGAAGCCGGTGCACTATTGCTTGTCGCCGCGAATCGCCGAGCCGCTGCGGGCGGCCGGGGCCGTCGATGTGCGCGCCGCGGAACGGCCCGAGGCCGCCGCCTTGCTGGCCCTCATTTCCCCCGATTGAACCGGCGGCAGTCCCGTTTGTTGCCGCCATGCCGGCCAAGTACTATGCCGTGGCGGCAAGCCCCCGGCGCTGCGAACGGTCGCGCCTGCTGGAGAGCGCATGACGAGCGAGCCTGACGACACATCGCGCCGCCGGCCGCCGACGATCGATCTGAAGGCGACGGAAGTCGAAGCGGAACAGTCGGCTTCGACGGCCGCGGCCGGCGTGACAGGCGCGGCCGACGACCGCACCGAGGATGAAAGCGCCGCTGGCCGACGGGCGCGCTGGGATTTTGCCGAGAGCGCCGGCTCGCTGAAACGCGGCGCCCTGGCGGCGTACGGCATCGCCGCAGCGGCGGGTGCGCTGACGATGCTCGCGATCGTCGCGGTGCTGTGGGCGTCCGGCGTGCTGCCGCCGCGCGGCGAGACGGTGCCGCCGCGCGTCAGCGAGCCATCACAACCTCCCGCCACCAGGGAGCTCTCGGCGCGGCTCGACAAGATCGAGGCGGCGCTGGCGTCGCAGCAGGCGACGCTCGCGACGCAACGGCCGGACACCGGGCTTGCGAGCCGGATCACAGCGACAGAAGCGGAAACGAAATCGCTCGGCGATTCGCTCGCCGCCCTCAATCGCCGCATTGACGGCATTGCCGCGACCACGGGCAACGCGCTGGCACGCGCCGATGCCGCCGCCGCGGCGGTCGAGGCGGCCAAGAGCACCGCGCAGCAGACAGGCGTGCAGCGCGCCGACCTCGATGCACTGGCGAACCGCGTTGCGGCGATCGAAGGTGCAGTGAGCCGCCTCGCGGCGATCGAAGGCGCGGTGAAGGCGCTTTCGGAAAATCTTGCGAATGTCGCGCGCCGGCCGGCGAGCGCCGACGATCGCGCGGCGCGCACCACCGTCGCCGCCGAGGCGCTTCGCGCCGCGGTCGAGCGCGGGGTTCCCTATCAGGCCGAACTCGCCGCCGTGAAATCGCTCGGGGTCGAGGACAGCGTATTGGCGCCGCTCGAACCCTTTGCCGCCGACGGCATCCCGAGCGTTGCCGTCTTGGCGCGCGAGCTCACAGCGCTCACGCCCGCTTTGGTGCGGGCGTCCGGCGCCGAGCCGAGCGAGGATTCCTTCCTCGGCCGGCTGCAAGCCAATGCGCAGAAGCTCGTCCGCGTCAGCCCGGTCGACGCCCCGCCGGGCGACGATCCCGGCGCGATCATCGCCCGCATCGATGTTGACGCCAGGCGCAGCGATATCGCCGCCGCGCTCGCCGAGATCGCGCGATTGCCTGATGCCGCCCGCTCGCTCGCTGGCGCGTGGGTCAAGAAGGCCGAGGCGCGCGAAGCGGCCATCGCAGCGAGCCGGCGTATTGCCGCCGACGCCCTCGCCGCACTGAGCAAGCCGCCGCAACAATGATCCGCGTCCTCTATTTCCTGGTCGTCGTCGGCGCGCTGTCGCTCGGCATAGCGTGGCTCGCCGACCGCCCCGGCGAAGTTGTCGTCACCTGGCAGGGCTGGCGCATCGAAACGTCGCTCCTGGTTCTGGGCGCGGCGATGGTGGCGGCCTTGGCGCTGCTGGCGCTGGTGTGGGGCGTTTTCCGCGCCGTGCTGCGCTCGCCGTTCATGCTGCGCAATCTGCTGCATGATCGCCGCGGCGTGCGTGCCTACGAGGCGATCTCGCGCGGGCTCATCGCCGTAGGCGCCGGCGATCTCGCCGCCGCGCACAGGTTCGCGGCCGAGGTGAAACGCATCGCTCCGGCCGAGCCGCTCGCGCTGCTGCTCACCGCCCAGGCGGCGCAGCTCGCCGGCGACCGTGAGGCCGCCGACCGCGCCTTCCGCACCATGGGGAGCCGGCCCGACACCAAAACCCTCGGCCTGCACGGGCTCTACATCGAAGCGCAGCGGCGCGACGATCCCGCCAGCGCCCGCGCCTACGCCGAGGAAGCGGCGCGCACGAGCCCGGCGCTGGCCTGGGCCGGCAAGGCGGTGCTCGAATTTCGCTGCGCCACCGGCGATTGGGCCGGCGCGCTCGCGCTGCTCGAGCGCAATAAGCGCGCGCTCGACAAGGCGAGCTACCGTCGCCAGCGCGCGGTGATGCTTACCGCCCGTGCGCTCACGGTCGAGGAGACCGACCGCGACAGCGCCAAGCTGTTCGCGCTCGAAGCGGCCAAGCTCGCGCCGGAGCTGGTGCCGGCGGCGGCGCTCGCCGGCCGCATGCTGGCCGAAGGCGGCGAGCTGCGCCGGGCCTCGCGCATCATCGACAAGGCCTGGCGCGCGAATCCGCACCCCGATCTCGCCCGGACCTACGCCGATCTTCGCTTCGGCGACGCCGCGCGCGACCGCCTCAGGCGCATCGAGAACCTGGCGAAGAAGGCGCCGGGCCACCTCGAAAGCGCGCTGGCGCTTGGCCGCGCGGCGCTCGATGCGCGCGAATTTGCCAAGGCGCGGGCGGCGCTCACGCCCTGTCTCGCGGCGCCGACAAGACGCGTGGCCTTGCTGATGGCCGCGCTGGAGCGGACCGAGCGCGGCGACGAAGGCCGCGCGCGCGAATGGGTGGCGCGGGCGCTCAACGCCGCGCCCGACCCCGCATGGACGGCCGATGGCTACGTGTCCGATCGGTGGCTGCCGGTGTCGCCGGTGACCGGTCGGCTCGACGCGTTCGAGTGGCGGGTGCCGCTCGCCGGCATCGTGAACGCGGCCGCGCCAGTGATCGAGCCTGAGCCCGCTGTTCTTGCTCCTGTTCCGGCACCGGTGCGGGAGAGCGCGGCGCTGCCGGCTCAAAGCGCGGCCGAGCCTCCGGCGTCGGCGGCCGAGCCTGCTCCCGCGCCCGCTCGCCGAGGCGTGCGACGCTCGCGGCCGAAGCCGGAAGCGGTCATCCCGCTGGTCCATGCGCCGGACGATCCCGGACCGGAGGCGGTCCAGGAAAGCGAGCCGAACGCCGACACGCAAAACGGCAGCTGGCGCAAGCTTTTCGAGTGAGCCCAGGAGGCCGCGAGTGGGCCTTGAAATTGCCGTCAGACGCATGCATTGTCCGATGTGCACTATAATGCATGAGGCTGCCGCGTGCCTGACCTGACAGCGAGACGCAAGCTAGTGGCGCGGCTGGCTGACGGCCGGCAAAGCGAGGCCGCATCAGCGGAGGCGTTCCTTGCCGCGATCGGGCGCGAGGTGCGGCGCCAGCGCGCCAAGCGCGGCATGACGCGGCGCCAGCTGGCGCAGGCTTCGCAGACGTCCGAACGCTATCTCGCGCAGATCGAGAGCGGCGCCGGCAACCCGTCGGTCAGCGTGCTGCGCGTGATCGCGCACGCGCTTGACCTGCCGGTCGCGGCGCTGCTGCCGGATATCGCCGGCCGAGGCGCCGCGCTCGGCGGCATCATCGATCTCGTCGCGCAGGTGCCGCAGGGCGAATGGCCTGCGCTCGCGAAGATGATCGAAGCGCGCGTCGCGCTCCCGGGCGGCGCCGACCGCGGGCGGCGGATCGCGCTGGTCGGGCTGCGCGGCGCGGGAAAATCCACGCTCGGGCGCATGCTCGCGCAGCACCTCGGCTGGCCGTTCATCGAGATCGACCGCCGCGTCGAGGCGGATTACGGCGCCAGCATTCCCGACCTCATGGAGATGGCGGGCACGGCAACCTTCCGCCGCCACGAGCGTGGCGCGCTCGAGCGCGTCATTGCCGAGCATGAGGCGGCGGTGATCACGACGGCCGGCGGCATCGTTTCCAATCCCGAGACCTACGCGCTGCTGCTGCGCCGTGCGCACACGGTGTGGATCAGGGCGCGTCCGGAAGAGCACATGAGCCGGGTGATGGCGCAGGGCGATTTCCGTCCCATGGCGCAGAACCGCGCGGCCATGGCCGATCTCGTCGCCATCCTCGAGGCGCGGCGCGCCGACTACGCGCGCGCGGAGGGTGAGGTCGATACATCCGGCGATTCCGTCGAGCAGAGTTTTGCCGCGCTGCTGCGCGTTGTAACGCCGTGGGCGCAGGCTGTTTCCGGCGAGGGGCGCGCGTCACGAGCGGCAGCCGAGGAATCAGCGGAGCGGCGGCCATGATGCTCGCCGACGACGGCCTTCTCGACCTTGGCTCGGCGCGGCTCGAATACCGCATGATCGGACCGCGGCCCGATGCGGCGCCGACCATCGTGATGCTGCACGAAGGTCTCGGCTGCGTCGGCCTGTGGGGCACGTTCCCCGACAAGGTCGCGGCGGCGACGGGCGCCGGCGTGTTCGTCTATTCGCGCTCGGGCTACGGGCGATCGAGTCCGGCAAAGCTGCCGCGCCCGCTGTCCTTCATGGACGAGGAGGCGCTCGACGTGCTGCCGCGCGTGTTGGCGTCCATCGGATTTCAGCGCGGCATTTTGCTCGGCCACAGCGACGGCGCCTCGATCGCCACCATCTATGCCGGCGGCGTGCAGGATCACCGCGTCCGCGGCCTGGTGCTCATGGCGCCGCATTTCTTCACCGAGGAGATGGGACTGGCCGAAATCCGCCGCGCAGGGGAGGCGTTCGACGCCGGTGTTTTGCGCGACAAGCTCAAGCGCTGGCACGCCGATGTCGA
>Ga0210403_10003792_pt1 | contig 13179 bp, 14 predicted proteins | sample IncBWC19MmetaG_FD_150863 | JGI IMG/M metagenome (GOLD analysis project Ga0210403, IMG submission 150863) | Forest soil microbial communities from Barre Woods Harvard Forest LTER site, Petersham, Massachusetts, United States - Inc-BW-C-19-M | ecosystem: Environmental > Terrestrial > Soil >... | reverse complement strand
GCCACTTTGCCGCAAGGCGCGCCGCGCGGCAATGCGCCCCGTCTCATTCGCGGGTAAAACCGATCTCAACGGCTAAACGTTTGAAAATAAACTGTTATCATGGGAAAGTCATTTGACGCTGGGCCCCATGCTGAGAATCAGCCAAGCCGATTACGACCTGATCCGCTGGGAGGCCGAGCGCCGCTATCCGCTTGAATGCTGCGGCATCCTTCTGGGTACAGCTTACGTTGGGTGCCGGGAGGTGAGTTTGACCGTCATGTGCGAGAATGCCGGCCTCGATCCGCAACGGCGCTACAGCATCCTGCCGGAACAACTGATCGCCACCCTCAAACTGGCGCGTAGCCGGCACGAAAATATTATCGGCTTTTACCATTCGCATCCTGATCGCGACCCGCATTTTTCGCCCACCGACCTGGCCGAGGCCAACTACTTCCAGCACTCGTATGTGATTACCGGCGTGCGTCAAGGCCGCGCTATGGGTACGGAATCGTTTGTGCTGACCGGCTCGGAAGAAGACCGGCAATTCGAACCCGAGGAGATCAGGATCACTTCCCGGCGTACCCCGCTTCCCCGGTTGGTAAACCATGCTGAATAGCGACGAGATCCTGCGTTATTCCCGGCACCTGATTATGCCGGAAGTAGGCGTTGCCGGGCAGGAAAAGCTGAAGGCTGCGCGCGTACTGTGCGTGGGCGCGGGCGGGTTGGGATCGCCGCTGGCGCTCTATCTCTCGGCCGCCGGCGTGGGGACCCTGGGGCTGGTGGATTTTGACGTCGTCGATCCGAGCAACTTGCACCGCCAAGTCATTCATCACACCAGCGACGTAGGAAGATCGAAGCTGGTTTCGGCCTCGGAGAAGATCGCGGCCATCAACCCTTTCGTCAACGTGAAGACTTTTGAGACCCGGCTGACCAGTGAAAACGCGCTGCAGATTTTTTCGGACTTCGACATCATCGTGGATGGCACCGATAACTTCCCTACGCGCTTTCTCGTCAACGATGCCTGCGTAATGCTGGGCAAGCCCAATGTCTATGGCTCGATTTTCCGCTTTGAAGGGCAGGCCAGCGTCTTCGCCGCCAGCAAAGGCCCCTGCTATCGTTGCCTGTACCCGGAACCGCCTCCGCCGGGCTCTGTTCCTTCGTGCGCCGAAGGCGGCGTGCTGGGAATTCTTCCGGGGCTGGTAGGCATCATCCAGGCCACGGAGACCATCAAGCTCATTCTCGGCGAAGGCGAGCCGCTCATCGGGCGGCTGCTGCTGGTGGATGCCCTGGCCATGCGCTTCCGTGAAGTGAAGCTGCGTAAAGACCCCGACTGCGCGGTTTGCGGAAACCACCCTACCATCACTAAACTCATTGATTACGAAGAATTCTGCGGAATGCGAGGACCTGAAAAGCCTGTGAGCAATGGAGCGCCTGAAATCAGCGTGGAAGAACTAAAGCGCCGCCTGGATGCCAAAGACGATCTGTTCATCCTCGACGTGCGTGAGCCCAACGAGTTTCAGATCTGCAATCTGAACGGCCATCTCATCCCTCTCAACGATCTGCCGAAACGGCTGAATGAGTTGGACCCCGATAAAGAGATGATCGTCCACTGCCGCTCCGGAGTGCGTAGCGCCAAGGCAGTCGAATTCCTGCGTCAGTCGGGCTTCCCCAAGGCCAAGAACCTGGCGGGCGGCATTCTCGCCTGGGCTGACAGAATCGACCCGAAGGTCCCGAAGTATTGACGAATATGGTGCGTCGTCAACAATGCGCCTTATAGAATAAAAGCTGTCATCCCGAGCGCCGTTAGGAGCGCGCGTTTTCTTCAGCGCGCGAGTAGGCGGGAGGGACCTTGCGTTTTTGGCGATGCACTATAAATTAGGAACTCATGAGCCCGACCGTCACCGAGACAAAAACAAGGACCTCCGCCACCGCTGCCAAGCCCCGCAGAAAGATTGCGGTGCTCGGCTGTGGCAAGCTGGGCACCATCCTGCTACAGGCGTTTCTTGAGCGGGGCCTGGTTACGCGCGAAGATGCCATTGCCACGATTCAGCACGAAGACCGCTGCAAGTCACTTTCGGCGGCCCTCGGCGGAGTGAGCTGCACCACCGACAATCGCCGGGCGGTGGCCGCTTCCTCCATCGTGATCCTGGGCGTGAAGCCCCAGACCATGGAGCAACTGCTGAAAGAAATCGCCCCCGCGATCCAGCCCGGGACACTGGTGATTTCCGTAGTCACGTCGGCCACCCTGCGATTCATTCAGGAGCGTCTAGGTCCCGAGGCCGCGGTGATACGCGCGATGCCCAACACCCCAGCGATGGTAGGCGCAGGCATGACCGCCCTGGCCGGCGGCCTCGCCGTAAAACCCGATCAACTGGAGACCGCCAAAGTCCTCTTCGAGAGCGTAGGCCGGGTTGCCGTGGTCGATGAAAAACACATGGACGCCATCACCGCTCTTTCGGCCAGTGGCCCGGCCTTTGTCTTCGTCATCCTCGAATCCCTGGCGGAAGCCGGCGTGAAATGCGGATTGCCCCGTGACTTGGCCACCACCCTGGCCGCCCAGACCCTTTTCGGCGCCGCCCAACTGGCGCTAAAAACCGGCCACCATCCGGCTCTGCTGAAAGACGCGGTGACTACCCCGGCGGGATGCACCATCGACGGCCTAATCGAACTCGAACAAGGCGGCCTGCGCGTTACGCTGATCAATGCGGTCATCAAGACTGCGGCGCGGGCGCGGGAATTGATGACGAGCTAGGGACTGGTGTAGGCGTCGCATAATCATGCAACTCATAAACTGAATATTCTGTCATCCCGAGCGCCGTCAGGAGCGCGCGTTCTCTTCAGCGCGCGAGTAGGTGCGAGGGACCTTGCGCTTTGGCGATACACTGTAAATTGCAATCTGCATCCCGAAATAATCTTTGACAGTTTCCAGCAAGAATCGGAGACAAAAATCGAGAACTTTACCAGCGATATGTACGTACAATAATATATTGACATCATCACCTCTACTCTTTAAACTCTCGAATCGCATGCGCCTTGAATGGGATGAACGAAAGAACGGGTGCAAACACGGGGTTTCATTTATGAAGAAGCTGACAATCACTGAGAGACGCAAGCAATTGCGGGCCTTGGCCAACATTGCCGACGACCGGATCGATACCTCGGACATCCCGGAACTCACCTCCGCGCAGATGCGCAAGGCGGTCCGGGGGCAATGGTACCGTCCCCTCAAAAAGCCGGTAACCATGCGTCTCGATGTAGATGTGATCGAGTGGTTGAAGAAAGACGGCTCCGGCTATCAAACCAAGGCGAACCGTCTTCTGCGCACAGAAATGCTCCGCTCTTACGGTAAGAAACCGGTGCAGAGCGAACCCCGGCGAGCAGGAAAGCAACATGTTAAAGTGACGCATCAGCGCCAGAGGGCACGATAACTCCAACGGTATCCATGGATGAATTCTCAGTTGCTCACGTCGTTCGCTCCCAACAACCCCACGCGGTCCACCCCGGCATGATGGGTGATGTCGAGCAGGTCGGCGACGTACTGGAATTCGACCTCCGGGCCGCCTTTGACGAAAGCAATTTTTTCCGCGCGTGGCTTGAAGATTTCCTGCAGGCGGGGCCCCAGCCCTTCCCAGGTAACGCTTTCTTCATTGATCTTTAAGGCCGGCCATTCACCCTCGCCCGGCTGTATCTGGATCACGATCGCAACTTCAGGCGGTGGGGCCTCGCGAGCATCACTCTTCTGCGGGAGCTCAGCGCTTTCACCATAGCGCTTCGGCGGGAGGATGCACATGAAGATAATCAACAGCACCAGCAGCACGTCGATCAGAGGCGTTACATTGATTTCGGACGAGGTTCCGCCCTGGCTTCCAGAGGTCATTGCCATTTTTCTTCTCCTCATTTTCGATGCGCGCGCTGGAAGGAATAGACACTCGGAGTGGACGAAAGGTTCCAAAAGCCGAAAACCTCGGCGAGACGCAACTTGTTACGTCTAAAGGTGTCGGTTGTATATTACCCTTGCAGGAACACCGATTTGTCGATGGAAACCATTGGCGTTCCGTTCAGCGGTGTTTAAGATTGCCGGCCTTTAGACGTAACAAGTTACGTCTCTACGCGATGCTTGTTGGCAATCCGTTAGCATGTTGCCACCGCAAAGAATCGCGCACTCAATCCGCCAATGATTGAAGATGCAAGCCGGCATCGCCCGTTTCAGGTATGTGGAGAGGAACCGCTACAGCGGCGTTTTTGATATTTTCTTCCACGGCCATCACCCGGCCCACGATCAGCACCGCCGGAGCTGGCACCGAGGGATGGGAGTGCAACTGGCCGAGGCGCAGGCGATAGACCTGTTGCTGGCTGCGTCCGGCGTTGGAGACCAGGGCACATGGAGTTTCTGCATCGAGTCCGGCACGCAACAGGTCGCGGGCGGTTGCGCTGTAGTCAGGGCCCGGCATGTAGATCGCGTAGGTAGTCTGCTCTGAGTCGGAAAGTAGGGGTAGCGACGCTGCGGGCGTGCAACGGTGTCCGGTGAGGACCACCAGCGAGGACGCCATACGCCGGTCAGTGAGCGTGGCGGAGGCCGCGGCAGCCGCGGCAGTAACTGCCGTCACGCCCGGTACGATCTCAAATGGAATCCCTTCTTCGCGCAGGGCGTGCAGCTCTTCTCCCAGGCGGCCAAAGACCGCAGGGTCGCCGGATTTCAGGCGCACAACCAGTTGGCCGCGCCGGGCATGCTGCACCATCAGCCGGTTGATCTGGTCCTGACCGGCGCCATGGTGTCCGCAACGTTTGCCTACGTTGATGGTCTCGGCGGCCGGGCAGGCCAGGGCCAGCACTTCCGCCGAAACCAGATCGTCGTACAACACCACACCCGCGCGGGCCAGCACCGATGCGGCTTTCACCGTGAGCAGGTCGGCTGCGCCGGGTCCGGCGCCGACAATGTAGACTTTTCCCGTCATTGTTTAGGCGCTCTTCTTTGCTTTTGCTTCTTCCCGCGCGTTGTCTTCTTCAGTTTCTTCCATCCAACCGTGGACGGCCTGCGCCAGGCGATTCACCAGCTTATCGACGTTGCCGATCATGTTCAGTCCCTCGCGCTGATGTTCTTTCAATACCTCTCGGATTCTGCCGGCCAATTCCGGCTGCGTAAATTCACGACTCATACTGGCTACCTCCTTGTTTTCTCTCCGCTTATCAAAATCGCTTCCCGGCCTGCATGCGGCCAGCAGATGCAGGAGTTCTACGGTGCGTTGATTGCGTGGCAAGGCAAGTCGAAGAGCGGTCCTCATCCGTCCCAGGCAGTCAACCCAGGGACCGTATTCCGGTCCAAATTCACGCTCCATCTGTTTGCGGAGGCGCTGCGCCAGCGCAGGACTGCTACCCCCGGTGGAAATCGCGATTTGCAGGTCTCCCCGGCGGACCACCGAAGAAGTGTAGAAATCGCAGTAGTCTGGATCATCGACGGCATTGCAAAGGATGCCCGCACGCCGGCATTCCTCGAACACCTGGTGATTGACCGCCACGGAATCAGTGCAGGTGATGACCAGGAAGTAACCGAGCACCATGCCTTCCCGATATTCCTCCGCCAGCCACCGTACAACGCCCTGGCGGACCCATTCCGCGATGCGCGGCGTAACCTCGGGAGCGACCACTGTAACGTCGATTGCGGAGCGAAGCACAGCATCCAGTTTCTCTTCGGCTACCTTCCCGCCGCCGACTACCAGCACGCGGCGGTCTTCGAGCTTCAGAAATACCGGATACAGGACCGTGCGCCGGGGCAGTGCCGGGAGCAACTCAGGCTTCAAGTTCATGCGCTGGCCTTCCCGGCGATGTGTCGCGCAACACCGCCTCCTGTTCTTCTCCGGCGAGGAAGGCGCGCAGATCGGCTTCGGAGTGGCGCGCAAAAAATCGCCGCAGGTTTTCCCCGGGAACGCGCCGCCGCAGATACTCACGCATGAGGCGTTCAATCGCTTCCGGGGTCTGTTCAGCGGCGCAGCGATAGCCGATGGGCCGCGCCAGGGCCGCGCCTTGACCCACGGCCCCGCCCAGGCAGAAATAGTAGGCATCCGTCATGCGTCCGCCAACTTTGATTTTCTTGCCTTCGAGTCCGATATCGGCCAGGCGGTGCTGGCCGCAACTGTTCGGGCATCCGGTCACGTTGATCTTGATCTGCTGATCGAAGCCGGGAAGGCGCTCCTCCAGTTCTTCCACCAGCCAGCGGGTGTAGCCCTTGGTTTCGGTAATGGCCAGCTTGCAGAACTCCGTTCCGGTGCAGGCTACAGCGCCCCGCCAGAAAGTCGAGGCCTCGACATGCAAGCCGACTGCTTCCAAGCCGGCCACCACCTGGCCGGTTTCGGCGCGAGGCACATTGATGATGACCAAGTTCTGGGTGTTGGTGGTGCGCAGATCTCCGCTCCCGTGGCGGTCGGCAAGATTGGCGGCCGCCCGCATCTGTTCGGGAGTGATTCTGCCCCGCAGCACCGCCGCGCCCACATACGACAACCCCGATTGCTTCTGAGGATGCACCCCTGAATGGTCGCGATAGACATCCGCCGGGACCGTTTCTTCGCCTGCCGGAGCCAGACGAAACCCCAGCCGGCGCTCGACTTCCTGTAGGAATGAATCCGGTGTCCAGCCATGGCGCAGGAACAAATACTTGAGGCGGGCGCGTTCGCGGTTCTCGCGCAGACAATCGGCTTCGCGAAAGATCTCCGTCACTGCGGTCAACACCGCCAAGACCTGGTTCCAGGGCACGAAGGCATTGAGTTTCAGCGCCAGGTGCGGTTCGGTGGAAAGCCCGCCGCCGACTCGCAGCGAAAAACCGTTTTCACCTTCGCGCATCGCTGGAGTGAAGGCCACGTCGTTGATCTCCGGATACGAGCACCAGTCCGGGCAGCCGCTGATGCTGATCTTGTATTTGCGCGGCAGGTTGTAAAACTCAGGATTACCGACCAGCATCTGCGAGGCCCCGAAAGCCAGCGGCGAAGCATCGAATGGTTCGTGAGCGTTGATGCCGGCCAGCGGACACCCAGTAATATTCCGCGTAACGTCGCCGCATGTAGATTGGGAGGTCAGACCATGCTGGAACAGCGTTTCCATGACTAGCGGCAGGTCCTCGGTGCTCAGCCAGTGCAACTGGATATTCTGGCGGACCGTGATATCGGCAATGCCGCGCGCGTGCCGTTCGGCCAGCGAGGCAATTCCGCGCAACTGCAGGGAATTCAGGAACCCGTTCTCCAGGCGGATTCTCAGCATGAAATAGGGAACGGATCGGCCTTCACCGCCGGAGCCGCCCAGCGCGCCCGCGCCGTCGCCCTGAGTATAGATGCCCCACCAGCGGAAATATGTCTTCAGCCACGCATCGGGGACGGCGGAAAACCCTCGCGGCGCAAAGCTGCGCACTTCGTCGAGCGCTTCCCATGGGTTCTTTTCACGCTTGAGCCGTTCGGCACGCTGCGCTTTATTTTCTGTCGGGGGTTGTATTACGGTGCTCATGAACGCCTCTGGTCTCCGTGGTTAGAAAATCAACATAAAAAGCAAAAGGCCCATCGCCTGTTCTGGCGATGGGCCCGATTCCTGATCTAAAAGTGCGGTTAGAAGGCAGGGAAGGTCGCCAGAGACACGGATGCGCCTTTACAACACAGACACATTACGCTCTGGCAAATCACCTGCATGGCTTTAAAATAATGCCTCGGGGTGGGATCTGTCAAGGGAGCACAGGAGGAAAAAACGAAAGGCAGCCTACAACACAAGCCGGCTGCAAGCATGGGACTAACTGCCGATTTCAGGGAAAGACTATCCAGCGTGGTAATAGACCCTTTCGAAATTATATTCATCGATGACGGCCGCCACGGCCTTTTTGCCCCGCTCATCGCGGCAGCGGACAATGCGGCCCGTACAGTTAACGAGCACGTCGGTATCGGCGCCCAGAACGGCGGCCGGAAGAACAATGCGAAAACGAATTACTGTGTCAATGGGGAGCTCACTGTTCATGTGGAACAGAACGCCCCCGGCCGAGATGTCGGCGGTCTCCGCAAAATACTCGCGCGAATCGTCGGTGCGGATGGTTATCGGAAGCCTAAGCGGAAACCTGACTGAACTTCTTAAGTCAATCACCCTTCACCTCACCCCATAGCTTATACACCGGCTGGCTCTGCAGGTTAAACATTACTTTGGTTTCTCTAACCGAACGAGCGTACATGGGCCAGTGCCGCCCCATTTTTCCCGGAGTTCAGAACCTGGTTACTTCGGTGAAGTTAAAACCCCTGATCTGCATGGCCGGCACGACCATGTCGAAGGCCTCTTCGCCACAGGCGCGCACCGCCCGGCCCATGACTTCCACGGAATTCAACATCTCAATCAGACCTTGATTGAAGCGGAAGTTGCGGATTCCACAAGCGACTTTGCCTTTTTCAATCAGGAATGTGCCGTCCCGCGTCATGCCGGTGAGGATTTTCTCATAGGGTTCCACTTCCCGGATGTACCACAAGCGGGTGATAAGGATTCCGCGATCGACGCCGGCGATCATCTGTTCGGTGGTCTGCTCATTCCCAGGAGTGGCGAACACAATGTTAAGCGGGGCCTCGCCCACTTCATTGGGCAGGGCGAATCCATGGCCGGTGGCGATAATCCCACCGGACTTCCCGGCGTATTGCGAGCGGCGCATCTTTTCCGCTGTGCCCCTCGCATGCACCACGTTGCGCACCACTCCGTTTTCAACCAGCACGATCTTCTTGCGGGCCACGCCTTCGCCATCAAAAGGCGAGCCCGATTGCAGAGGATGAAAAACATCGTCGGCAATCGAAATGTTTTCACCGAAGAGGCGCGTGCCGATGCGGTTGTTCAGGAACGACCTCTGATCGAGGATGGCCAAGCCGCTGAAATCGTAAAACATGAACCCCACCAGATCGAGGACCGCGGAGGGTTCGAGCACCACTGTGTATTTGCCTGGAGACAGCTCCCGGGGCGTGCGGGAATCGCGGGCTTTCTGTGCAGCAACTTCCGCCAGGCGGAGATGGTCCACCGTGGTCACGTCCGGTGAATTGAATTTCTGCCATCCTGAGGAATCCGGGGCCAGCATGGTGATCGAAACTTCCGCCGAGGTCTGGCGGTGAAAGGCGCTCAGTCCTCTGGAATTGATGATGCCATCCATGCTATCGGCGCTCGAATAGATGCCGGCGGCGGTCAGGCCGGTTTTCTTGGCAACGGCAACGATGTCGCCTACGGCCTGTGCGCGGACGTCCGGAGTGGTGGCCGCAGTCTGCGCAAACCAGCGCTCGGGCGCCGAAGCAGCGGGCGCGGCCTCGGACGCGGAGCACATCGGCATCCGGTCGGCATCCGGCTCTTGCACACGGGCGATGCTCTCCGCCGACCGCACAGCCCGCTGCAGGCCCTCATCATCGAAGCGGTTGGTGGTGGCCCGGGCGGTCTTGCCGTCAAACGCCACCCGGATCGAGACCGCTTCACTCAGCTCCGCCACGTTCTGGTGGATAGTATTGTTGGCGAAGCGCGTAAGCGCGTAATTGGTCGAAGAAAAAAGGACCTCGACTTCATCCACGCTGGAGAATTTCTTGATGCGGTCGAAGATGTGGTGAGATTTTTCTGGGGTTAGCATGGGGTCCTTAGCAAGCAGCAATTAGCAAATAGCAAATAGCAATTGGCAATTAGCAATTAGCAAAAACTTAACTCAAGCCGCGATCGGCGCCCACTTTGCGAGTCAGTGCAACGAGCATGCGTTTCAGCTCAAGCAGCCGCTCATGGAGAGGCGCATAACCTGCTGCGGGGATATATCCTAAGTCTCTGGCCAGCAAGAAATGGTATTCCAACTCACTGACTGAACCGCACGCAATCTGAAGGAAACGGTGCAGCTCGTTATTTCCGAGTCGTCCGCATCCCTCGGCGATGTTCGCCGGAATGGAAGCGCTGCAACGTCGAATCTGCGAAACCAGGCCAAAAATCTCGGCCTTCGGAAAAGAAGCTGTAGTCCTGTAGGCCGCGAGCACCATTTCATGCGCTTTCCCCCACACCTTCAACTCACGAAAATCTTTCACGCAGCCTCCGTATGCCCTCTCATTTGCAGGTTGCCAACTGTTTTTTGCCAATTGCTACTTCCCTTTGTACGCTGTCCCCACCGTGACCCCACGGAAGCGCGCTGGCGCTGCTCCGTGGCCGGTGCCCATGGTTTGCATGGGCTGGCCCTTGCCGCAGTTGGGGGTACCCCACAGCGTCCATTGGTCGCGGGAGCAAATAGCATCCATGGAGTTCCAGAACTCGGTGGTGATGCCCGAGTAGGAAGGATTCTTCAGCATGCGGCCGAGCTTGCCGCCTTTGATTTCCCATCCGATTTCGCATCCAAACTGAAAGTTGTAGCGTTTGTCGTCAATGGACCAGGAGCGGTTGGTCTCCATGAAGACGCCCTCCTCGGTCCCGGCCAGCAACTGCTCCAACGTAAGCGGCTTCTGCCCCGGCAGGATGCTGATATTGGTCATGCGGACCAGCGGGATGCGGTTCCAGCCTTCGGCGCGCATGGTTCCATTGGAGCGGGTCTCGCCGATGGTGTGCGCTGTCTCCCGTGAAGAGATATATCCGGTGAACAGTCCGTTGGTGATGATAGGCGTGCATTGTCCTTGCACCCCTTCATCATCGTAGGCGTAGGTGCCCAGCCCCGGACCGTGTTCTTCGGTGGCATCGGCCACCACGTTGACCAAGTCGCTGCCATAGCGTAACGCACGCAGCTTGTCGAGGGTGAGAAATGAGGTGCCGGCAAAGTTGGCCTCTGTGCCTAGCACCCGGTCCAGCTCAATTGGATGCCCGATGGATTCATGGATCTGCAGTCCCAGTTGCGACGAACCGAGCACCACGCTCATCTTCCCTTGCGGGCACTGGTCGGCCTGGTGCAGGGCCACCGCTTCTTCGCCGATGCGGCGGGCGTTTTCCAGAAGCTTCAGCTCGTCGATCAGTTCGTAGCCTTTGTTCTGATACTGGCCTCCGAAGGAATTTGGATACGAGCGCTTCTGTATCTCTGAGCCCTGAAACGAAAGCGCATTGAAGCCCGCGCCGGTGGTAAAGCGCGTCTGGTGGATATCGGAACCTTCGGTGCTATAGAACCACTGCTCATAGCGTCCGAAATGCATGTTGCTCTCGGCCATGGTGATGCCCTTCACGGCCAGCAGTTCCTGGTCAATTCGGGTCAGCAGGTCGAGATTCTGTTCCAGTGACGTGGTAAACGGATCGATCTTGCAGGGACTCGACCATTCGACCCGCGCGGCGGGCTCGGGCGCCAGCCTAACCGGCTCCTCTTTGACGCGGGCGGAGGCGCGGGCGATCTGCACAGCCTGTTCGGCCGTGCGGTCAACCGATTCACGGGTAAGCTCATCGGTGGAAGCGAAGCCCCAGGCATCATCCACCAGCACGCGGATGCCGATACCCAGGGACTCGCTGCTGCTGGCGTTGCCGACCTTGCCATTCTTGGTGCTCAGGTCGCGCTGCCGGAAATCTACAATTCTCACGTCCGCATACTGCGCCCTGCGCAGATTCACGGTATTTAGTGCCCAATCAGCAATCTGTTTCATGCTCATGACAGACAAGATGATAAATAGAGATTGCCAGAATTGCCAAAATCGCCGTAATTGCCAAAATTCAGCAATTGGCGATTAGCAATTAGCAAAACCATGTTGCCGCTGATCTTCGCAGATCGGCCCTGGTGTAACTAGGCCAACTGCCAATTGCTGGTTTTTCAATTTTGGCAATTACGGCGATTTTGGCAATTCTGGCAATCTCCTGGCAATCTTTCCAAGGGGTTACACTCAATCCTATGTCGCGTAAAGCTCAGCCCCTGAAGATCATCAACCTCGAAGACGGCATGCCCACCGTCGAACAGGCCCGGCTGCGGATGGGCTACGAACTGCAGTTGGCGCGGCAGGCAGGATACAAGGCCGTAAAACTCATCCACGGGTACGGCTCCAGCGGCGTGGGCGGATCGTTGCGTATCGAGCTGCAAAAGACACTGCACAAGGCAGCGCGCGAGAAGACGATTCGGGCTTTCGTTCCGGGAGAAAATTGGCGCATCTCGGATGAGGCGACCTGGGAACTGCTGAAGCGCTTCCCGGAATGGAAGAAGGATTCGGACCTGGGGCGAGGCAATCAGGGGATTTCGATTGTGGTGCTATAAGGCAAGAACATAAGAACGTGGCCGCCGATCGCGCGAAAAACGAAGGCGGCACGCCGGCACTCTCGTTTCCTGCAGGAAGATCAGCAATTGTAATTACGCCTGATGAAGTTGGTCATTGACTCAACTGCTCCAAATCAAGCAAGAGTTGTGAGAAATGGGCGCACTTCGCAGCGGCCATATCAGGCGAGCAGCGCAGAAAAAGATTTCTACCATCGACAACTTTCCTATAGTCTCTGTTCAACCGGTCGCGATACAGGCGCGCCAATAGCTTCGACGGCGGCTCATTCGTGTTTACAGATTCCGGCTGTGCGCAACGGGCGGGCAGAGATTCCCTCACAGACAGCGGCAGAATCTCCGGGTGTGCCAGTAACCAAGCTTCAGTCTCGTGTACGGCGAAGTATTGCCGAAACTTCGGGTTCCCAACGCGTTTCTCCAGTTCTTTCTTGCCCCATGCCGCCTTCTGAGGAGACGACAGGCCCGCAGGGAAAAACTCTGGGCCGTAGAGATCAATCAAACCGATGGCGCCGATGATCTCATCTTTATTCTTCCCCGTCAGATGAAGGTCCACCCGGTCCTTGATTTCGGTGAGATATTCCCCAAATCCCCTGAACCGGACGACAGAAATACCGACTGGACGTGCCAGCCGTGGATCAAGCCATCGTTTGATGAAATCCCCAATCGAATTCTTTTCTGTCTGGCCTTCGACGAACATGACGAACTTCACGCAAGCGCCTCAAGTTCACCGGAAACGAATAATTCTCCGAGTTTGTACTTTTCAAGCCATCTTTGCAGGTCTTGTCCATCAAGAATACTCAGTTTGGTTTCGCCTGCGATACATTGCAGAACGCCCGTGGTGGGCTTACTGGGCCCTATAGCAGTCAAGAACTCAGGAGAGTGCGTAGTGAAGACGATCTGGCTGGATCGTGATGCTTCTACTGCCAATTCCGCAATGATAGGGAACATGCTCGGATGTAAGTGCGTCTCAGGCTCATCGATGGCAACCAGATCTCCACGCGCGCTGTTTGCCAATATGGCGA
>Ga0210403_10003789_pt1 | contig 13185 bp, 10 predicted proteins | sample IncBWC19MmetaG_FD_150863 | JGI IMG/M metagenome (GOLD analysis project Ga0210403, IMG submission 150863) | Forest soil microbial communities from Barre Woods Harvard Forest LTER site, Petersham, Massachusetts, United States - Inc-BW-C-19-M | ecosystem: Environmental > Terrestrial > Soil >... | reverse complement strand
CTTGATGTATTCGACCGTCTTGGGGATGATGTAATTCCCGTCCATGAGCGGCCGTACCTTAAGGTCAAAAGGCATCACCGGCTTGGACGGCTCGCCCTTCTTTCCCTCCCAGATCATGGGCTCTGGCATGCCGCTTTCCTTGAACAATGGCCATGCGGAATAACCGGCCTCATCACTGCTGTTCATGATTCCCCACCATTCGTCGAAGCCTTGATCGTTCGGCAGCCGGCCCTGGTGGTCGCCGAGATGCCACTTGCCGTACATCGCCGTAGCATAGCCGGCGTCAGATAACAGTTCGGCCATTGTGTATTCCCAGGGTGCCATTCCAGATAGGCCCTCCCCGGGAAAAGGGACCTTAAAGGTTCCCGAGCGAACCGGATGCCGCCCGGTCATGATGGCGGAGCGCGTTGGCGTGCACTGGGCCTCGACGTTGTAGTTGTTGAAGCGGATGCCCTCGCTGGCGAACTTGTCGATGCGCGGCGTGGGTATCGTTCCTCCGTACACCCCGAAAGTTCCCCAGCCGATGTTGTCCACAAGGATGAACACTATGTTCGGCGGGGTTTTAGTTCCTTTCTGGATTGCCATTCTTATTTCTCCATAGAGGTAGTGACCCGCCGAATTTATAGCTAACGGCCACTCTTGGCCACTGTAAGAATGGACAGTTCCCGAAATTTCATGTTCCTTTTAACACAGCGCAATGCCACGGGAACAACGTCGACCGTTATAACATCGCAGCCAAATGCCCGATGCGGAACGGATTTCGAAGTCTTTCGGTAGTCGGTATTGCACAGGAGTCGAAACCATGAACAACAGATCCTCCATAAAGAGCAAGGTCGTTCTGTTTAGCTGCGCTCTGCTCACCGCTACTTGTCTGTTTGCGCGAGAAAGCGCTGACGTGATCGTGATGAAAAATGGGGACCACATCACCGGCAAGATTAAGTCTCTGAACAGTGGAGCTCTGTCCGTCAGCCTCGATTATGTCGACGGGACAATTTCCGTGGATTGGTCCAAAGTGACCCGCGTGGACAGCAACCAACTCTTCGTCGTACTCACCCAAAGCGGATCTTCATACGAGGGTACCCTCGTTACGTCTAACGGGACTCCGGATCAGGCTGTGAAGATTCAGGTCACTCAGGCTACCGGAAACAAAGTGGAGATCGAAAGATCCAAGATCGTCAGGATGACCCAGACATCTGAGAAAATTCACGAGCGCTTTAGCGGCGAGCTCGATCTTGGCGTCATCCATTCCAAGGGCAATCAGGCAACTCAATACAACTTTGGTACCGACGTCCAGTACCTTCGCGAACGGTGGGGAGCCGAGGCGACCTACAATTCCAGTTTGTCCTCTAATAGCGGTTCGACTACGTCCACTCGAAATCAGTTGGGGCTTACCGATTATCACTTGGTGAAAAGAAATTACTTCTATGAAAGTCTGGGGAGTTTCCTGCAAAGCTCCGTGCAGGGAATCAGGCTTCAAACTACACTCGGCGGTGGCTTAGGATATTTTTTCAAGAACACCAACCGTACAAGAATCGCGGTGCTTGGCGGCCTTGCCTGGCAGAACACTGACTATACCGGATCCGTGGTTCCCCAAACCGCACACAATGTCGCCGCCGCCCTGGTCGCTACTGAGATCAAACTTTTTATGTTCAAGAAGACGAACCTGGATGTGACGGCCGCTCTTCTTCCCGCCCTCTCGGATCCCGGTCGCGTCCGCTTCAATACGAACGCCAGCTATTACCTCAAGCTGTTCGGCAACCTGTCCTGGAATCTGTCGTTCTATGGCAACTGGGACAACCAGCCGCCGCCCGGATTCTCTGGGAGCGACTACGGCAGCAGTTCAGGACTCACGTGGACCTTTGGCAACAGATAGCGAGGCGTGCTCTTAAGTTTCGGCACTTCGGTTTTGCCGCTTTAGCGTTGGTTACGGTATCAGCGGTATCGCTGAAGCGAGTTGCAGGTTGGTTGGAGGAGCCTCCGCCGGAGTAGCGCGACGGAAAAAGGCTCTAATTTGTTTCCGCCGGAGACACCGAGTAGCTAAGGGGTGAGGTTATTTCAACGGAATCGTCACGCCCAGTATCAAACCACTCATCGCAGTTTGGTAAACAAAGGTGCTGCTGGGGCGATAATTCACGTACATGCATCTCCACCCAGCCTGCAAGATGACTTTCCTCAACTTGTAACCAAGAAGCCCCGCAATTTGATAGTCCGTATTCGCTTGTCCGCCTCCGGCATCTCCCGCAATCGTGACAGCAACCTTCGGCGAAAGAGCGGCTTGGATTTTGGCTCCCCCTAACATGTCAACCCAGTTCGCCGATGCATAGAATCCATTGCGATTTTGTGGCAGCGGGGTCAGCGTATTTCCCAAATGCCAGTAACGGAACCCCACCAGACCATCAATTGTGAGCTTCCCTGTGTCAATCAAGCGATAGCCAATTTTCGGGGTAAGGATGTCCGCGTTGACTTTGACCTTCACTGAGGTTGGCCCTATTTCGAAAGGTAACGCTCTGTCGTCAGAAAGCTTCATCCACATGAAGTCCACGGGTATTACGATGCGGTTGTACCGGGCCTCCACCGCGCCCATCAAGCCGAAATTAAGATACTTGAAGACATCGCCAAAAGAGGCGTGCACGCTGGCTTCGTGCCCCAGGGCGCCGACATTGCCGTGCATTCCGGCGAACCATAAATAGGGGCTAATAGCCAGGTGCCATCCGTCGTTGGAAGATGCGGCTGAGGTCGGCGCGGGTGGTGCCGGATCGGCAGGTTCCTGCATTGCGGCGGAGGCTTCCGGAGAGGTCGCGCGAGCTAGGATTGCTGGCGTGTCTGCCGATTGCGCGCCCGCGTTTGGAAGCAGCAGAATCTGTACCGAAAGCATTGTGAGTGAAGCAAGCAAGAGTCTGGGAGAAGCTTTCATCGCGAAAGCTCCTTAATTAATCTTTGGCGGCCGACATCAGATTGGGACATTGACTCGAAAGCGCTTGTTCACAACTCCACCAGAAATTCCAGTGCCGCGGAACCGTCAACTGCGACAGGTCTCGCACCTTCAGGTATTTGTGCTGGCCTCTAAAAATCGTGTTCGAACGGTGGCTCTAAGACTGGCCATTACTTTTTTCGCTTGAGAACCTTTCCGATCTCCGGGGCAAACTCGCCAATCCAATTGATGCCCGCACCGACAAACACTTGCGTGATCGCCGCCTGATAGCCTTTCACTTCCCACCGAGGATGCCCAGGCTCCCAAGTACTCGCGATCGAAGCAGCGCTGAACGCCCCGAGGTAGGGCATCAGTTGAGGCCGTAACGACGTCTCCGTTCGGTCGTAGGTTACGAAGTTTCGTACGATGGCGTGGCGGGTACGCGGCCAAAATCCGGCGCATCGACAACGGTCATAGCGTGGTTCCCATCCTGCCATCGCATTGCCCAGCGACGATACGGAATTCTGAATGATGAACTGAGCTTGGCGATTGCCAAGCCTCTTCGCAAAGCCTTCAAAGCCGTCTCCCCACTCGGTGTCGTTGCCGCTGATCTGGTCGTGCGTCGCAAACAGCAGGGTCTTGATGTAGATCCCCGGCGTCGTATAGGTCTGACGGAGGTAGAGCTTCCACCGCATCCGGGCGTCGAGAGACTCCAAGGGCACGTTTTTCGGGACATACGAGCCGTAAAGCCAATTCACATTGATCTGGGATTGGGGTTTGGTGCTTTTGGTCTGATCAAGGGGCGGAGATGCCTTCGTCATTTCTGTGTTATTGGTAGGTTGCGCATCCTGCGAAAAGGTGAAAGCAGCAAATGAGATCATCATTAAGACAATTGCGAATGGAATGTTTAGCAGGTAGCAATGTCTCGAGCGAGCAATGCACTGGGACGGAATCGACCAAACGATTGTCGAGCTTGATGGAATTACATCCATACTGCGTTACCGCATCACCCCGACGGCCGGGGGCGACGCGCCTTTCGTTGCAGCCCTGTAGAGCCGATGTTTTCGCGGCCTCCCCATGTAGCAGCCAGCACTAAGCGCATTAAGGCATTAGCGGTATTATCGAAGCGAGTTGCAGGTTGATCATCAGGCTGAGACGGCTATCAATCTGGTAGAACTTCGCGGCGCGCTTTGCACCCAGAGCCTTCTCGAAACGTGGGAAATATGTTTTTCGGAGAGCTTGGGTGTCGTCATCGATAGCAAGCATCCGCTGCGCAAGGCTGCGGGCTGTGGCGTCATCCATGGTGTCGTAACTCGCCGCATAGTCTTTTATCAGGGCCTGTCTTTTGTCCCCAATCGCATGCTGTGCGGCGGCGTAGTCCTTATAAACCGGCCAGAAAGCGGCAGCTTCCGTTGCGGTGAACTGCATGTTGTCGGTAATGATCTGGTTTTTCTGCGCCTGGATATCCTGGCGCAGCATTTGGATATCGGCGTCGGTCAGCGGCCTCGTCTCGATCACCATAGTTTGAGTTTGGGCGAGGGCGGAAGAAGATAGGAGGGCCACCGAAATCAGAACTGCGCACACTAGAGTGGTTTGTCGGGCAAGAACGACTGTTCGCTTCATGGATGTTTCTCCTTTTTGAGTATGCAACTTTAGAAAGAAACTTGAACTCCTGCTGTTGGTCCTTTTTGGGTCAAACTGACGCCAATGCGCTTGCTGGAGCTACTGCGGTTGACAACCAGGCGCGAGCCCACTGCGTATCCGGCGAGGACACTGAAGTGCCGGTTAATGGTCACGCCAACACTATTCGAGCTAGAAATGAAATTGCCGTAACCGAAGAAATACATGCCATAAATGTCTCCTTCAATAAAGACTTTCGGGGAGTCGGTCAGGTAGAAGCGATATTGGGGACCGGCAACCGGTAGCGGCACCAGAAACGATCCTTTGGCAGACGCCGCTACATTGGCGTTTCCGGCTTGCGCAGCAGCATTAATAGTGCCCGTGGAATCAAAGATGTCTGCTTGAATGGCGAGTCCCAGGTGTCCGCGCTTTCGCCGAATTATGTCGTACTGATACCCTACAGCGAAGATGTGAGATTTGAGCTCTGAGCTTACCGCCAGCCCCGCAGTGAAGGACTGGCCCTGGAACGTAAAGGTTCTGGTGAGTGTCCTCTGTCGCGTTTGATCGAAAACACTGGCCACAAAGTAGAGGTGGTTCTTGCGAGTAAATTTCCAGTCTGCCTTCCCGCCAAAGGTTGAGTAGCTGTTAAATCCGAGATCTTTTTGTACGTCGATCGTTCCGTTATCCGCGGAGCCCTGTATCGTTCCGGAAGGGTTTGAATAGAACCAGTTTCCGCTGATTCTGATTTTGTAGGAGTCGAAATCCTCGTGTTCGGTAGCGCTCGCGTGGTTAACCGCCGCAAGAATGGCGCACAAAGTTAGGCTAAAAGTCAGGAAAAGTCGACTGTACTTCTTGTCCGAGTTTTGATGCGACATTAGCACCAGCCTTGAAAACTTTACGAAGATTGCCAGCGATAGCGATGAAAAAGTGGCAGAGTCGTCCGACTATTCGACTACACCTTCAGAAGAGCGACAACTGTCACCTTTGACAGGGCTTTTTGGCTGTCATTCTTGCCAGTTGCAGCAGCGCAGTGACGACCGTAAATTCGGCGGTGTCAGCGAACTGAATCTGATCGAACACAGTAAGTAAGCCTTGCCTTACCCATACACCCTAGCAGCGGCGCTCGTACTGGCCGGCGTCTTTGTCTTCGGATATAGGCTGCGGACCAGGTCGGATAAGCAGTGGTGGGCTTCCATTGCCGGCGGCGTTTCTGTTGCTACGATCTTTATCGACCTGCTTCCGGAAATCTCCGAAAGTCAAGCAAGATTCGCGGCCGGGCCCAACCGGGCCGCGGCAGTGTTTCCTGAACGTGCGGTCTACCTAGCCCTCATGGCGGGATTTGTGATGTTCTACGGATTCGAGTACATGGCGACAGAATCCGGGGAAGATAAGCCGAGTGGCGTTTTCTTCTCATTCCAAATCGCGGCGTTTGCTGGCTATAGCGGCCTTGTCGCCTATTTACTCGTCCACAACATCTGGAATGATACTCGCTCGTTGGCGCTTTATGCTCTTGCGATGGCGTTTCACTTGCTTCTCGTGGACCACTCTCTGGCTCGGGAGCGCTCCGGGCTATACAAAAGCCGTGGGCGATGGATTCTCGCATTGGCAGTCATGGCAGGATGGTCCGCTGGAATGCTTACATCGGCTCCAGAGCCGTGGCTGGCCAGAATCGCGGCGTTTGTCTCTGGAGGCGTCATTATGAACAGCCTGGTAGTTGAGCTACCCGAAGGACGTGGGGGGCGCTTTTCGCTTTTTGCCTTGGCGGCAGCAGGATATTCCATCGTGCTCATAATCATTTTGAAATGACGAGGATGGCGTGAACGCGACGGTTTCCTAAATTGCCGTGGTTTGCTGCGAGGCGTCGAACACCACCTGATCATGCCACCACAACTGTTCAAAGAATCAGGTTGTTCGCCTCGCCCGGAGAATTTGCATCGGAGGTCGAAATGCGCAATTGAGGTCTCACTCGGCTCCTCCATGCGCGTTGCCGGACGATGCTGCTGTTGGAACTTGTAGGTGCAGAGGCGGCATTTGGCCATTCTGCGAGGTGGCGTTGATCCCACTGAAAGGGGATTCCGGCTGGCGGTTGCCGTGGCAGAAGCGGAACTTCTTCCCGCTCTTGCAGGGACAGGGCACGTACGGTCCGTTCTTCGCGTCATCGGCAGCGATCATCGCCATGATTTCGGAGCATGGGCGGTTACGCTGAACCAGTTGGCCCATCATCCGCATCGCCGGCTGGGTGTGCTTGAAGAACCGGTATAGGCCGGAACAGAGGTAGTTCTGACCGGGGTCGCCGTCGCTCGAAAGCGTGAAGCGATCTTTTGGACAGCCTCCGTTACATAATGGTCTGACCTCACAACGCTGGCACTGCGCGGTAAGCGAATCGCGTTTGTCATCGCCGAACTTACGCTGCTGGGCCGATGCTACGAGTTGCACCAGGTGGGTCTGATGAATGTTGCCCAGCTTGTAGCGCGGTTCGACGAAATGATCGCAGGAATAAACATCGCCGTTGTATTCCAGCGCGGGTCCATATCCGCAGGTGGGAGCATGAATGCAGAGTAGATGGCGGCCGAAGTATGCCTCGAGCGTGACGTCGAACATCTGCACAAAGACTGTGCCGACGTCGCGGCGCACCCATTCTTCGAAGATATCCACCAGGAAGCGGCCGTATTGCTCGCCGCCCACTGAGCGGTTTGTCACCAGGTCGCCAGCCTGCGTGTAGAGAAGGCGCTTACGGCCAGGCTGCTCGCTCCAGCCCTGATTGGCGATATCGATCGTCTCCGCGGAGGCGCGCTCGACGACGGGAATGAACTGCACCCACTTGGCTTCCATTTCATCGCGAAAGAAACGGTAGACCGCTCGCCCGTGTTTCTCGTTGGCTGCGTTGACTGTGCACAGAATGTTGAAGTCGACTCCGTGCTTGCGCAGCACTCGCCAACCCTTCATCACCTTGTCGAATGTTCCTCGTTTGCCGCGGTCCAGCCGGTATGTATCGTGAATCTCGCGCGGGCCGTCGACACTTAATCCCACAAGAAAATTATGTTTCTTGAAGAAAGAACACCACTCATTGTCGAGAAGAATGCCGTTAGTTTGAAAGGTGTGTTGCACAACCTGTTCGGGCCGGCGGTACTTTTCGACAAGTTCGATGGAGCGCCTGAAGAATTCCACTTTCATCAGGGTTGGCTCACCCCCTTGCCATGCCACCGTTACTTCAGGCGTGCGATGCGCCTCGAGCAATTGGCGGATGTAGGCCTCTAGTGTTTCGTCGGACATCCGGCTCTTTTCGTTCGGATACAACGCCTCTTTGGAGAGGAAGAAGCAATAAGTGCAATCGATATTGCAAGTCGACCCGCTTGGCTTTGCCAGCAGGTGAAAAGCAGGGGGTGCATTGGCCGGCCAGGTATCGTTAGTGATTAGATCCATTCGCGCACCATTTGGTCGGGCAATCTAGCCTGCAGCCAAACTTGAGGATGTTTTCTAAGGCGAGAATAGGCGCTGCGCTCTGAGCGTGGAACTGTCAAAAAGGACAGGGTTGCGGGCCATGGCTTCTAGTTCGGCCTGCCGAGCCACGAATATTGCCATGAGATCGACAGATTCTGGTAGTCCCCGCCGAAGCGAACATAGCTGCCAGTACTAAAGCTTGCCTTGATGGACTGGTGTCCGCTGACCGGAACGGCGCCGGTGACTCCAATGCGGGAACTCGTCTGCCTCGTAGCGAGGTTCGTGATGCCGCCCAGAGTCGTGGTACCCCCAAACCAGAAATTGCCATCGAGTGAAAACCAGAGGGGATTCTTCCCCTTGTACCTCTTCGCGTCATAACTTAGGTGTCCTTCGAAGGAACCGATCGGACTACTCGTTTGGGGTTGTGGTGCGGGAATCGAATAGAATTGCCGGTTGGCGGTGAAGAACCATACCCCACCGTACCCGTCCAGTACCCACTTGCCAAAGCGCCGCGAGTAGCCAAGTTCCGGTTTAAAGGCCCAGCGGTTAATCCCCCAATTGATCAGTTTCGTGGAATCGTACTGTCCGGTTGGGGCGATCACTTTCAGACTGGCACCTACGACAGTCTTTTGCTTCCACTTCGCATATTGCGAGGGGGACATCGCCGGACCACCTCTGAGGTTTACGGAAAAGCGAAACCCCACGTCCAACAGGCCGGAGCGGTAAATCTGTCGGTTCACACCGAGCACAGCGCCCTGAAAAGTTCCGACGCCATACGGTAGCCCTGCCGTGATGTTGGCTGATCGGCCAAAGACGCTGAAGGAATGGTAAATAGAGAAGCTTGGCACACTATACGTGCCGGTTGCACCTGTAATGGGGACCACCCCATTGAAATTCAACCCGCCGTCGAAGAAAGAGTACGTCACGTTGATTGCGTTGAAATGCAACGGCGTAATCAAGTAGGCACGCGGCGCGAGATCCTGCGCCCAGCAGGAATGTATAAACATCCCAGCAAGAATTGTTAAGGACAACAGATTTCGACGAACTCTCCGTGCAAGTTGAATTTTGTAACGGTGCCCTTGCAGACGTGTCACGAAACGGGCGCCAGCAACCCCTGTTGGCTGTCGGCCCCGGGTATGTTTACTGCCGCGACATGGCAATGGCAACGGCGTGCTCCGGCGAGACGAAGGTCATCGACGCCTTCAGCTTTCAGCGTCCCGCAACCACCGTCAGCACAGACGTTACTACTCACGGTCTATTGAGAGAACTGTCACAACTTACAGAGAAGATCAGCGGGATTGGGAAGTTTACCAGTTGATGGCTTGTATACTATGGCGCATTCTTTTTCGACCAAAAAGCCGACGGCGAAGTATGCTGCGGCCTAAGGAGCGTTCTCTGTGTCGATAGTCCGGACCCATCGAAGCATCGCCGCAGCAGTCATTGGAGCCTTGGTATTTCTCCCCTTCAGTTTAATTGCGCAAACGGAGAAACGAGATGTTTCGGGCCCATCAAAGCCAGAATTGCTGACCTTTGACGAGTTAGTGCAGTTAGAGAAAACAGACCATCCGGACCCAAAGCTGGCAGCTCGTTTGAACCAGCTTCTCCACACACCATTCATCAATAATGAGGCCTATCTGAACGGGGCCACGGCAAATCGCCCTTCTTCCGACGCTCTTGGACCATTCATGCGCGCAACTATGTGGAACATCGAGCGCGGCATTGAACTGGACGGGATCAAAATCGCTCTGACCGCGCCGGACAATTTTGGGAAATACATAGAAGAAAAGAAAGACCCAAAATCCCAGCCGCTCGACGCCGAAGAACTGGGCGAAGTCAACAAACAACTGGAAATCCTCAGACCCACGGACCTGTTCATTTTGAACGAAGTGGATAACGGAGTCACCCGAACCAATTATCGGGATGTTGCCGGTGAACTCGCGCAGGCGCTCAAAATGAATTACGCCTACGCTGTCGAGTTCCTCGAGATCGATCCACTGAATCTGGGTCTTGAGAAAGTGAAACTGGACGAAAAGGACGCGCAAGAGGACATACAGAAATCCTTCGAACCGGACAAGAGTCGCTATCTCGGCCTACACGGAACTGCCGTCCTTAGCCGGTACCCCGTTCTCAGTGCAACAGTTCGCCCGCTCCCGGTGTGTTACGACTGGTTCCTTGGAGAGAAGAGAGAGATTTCGAAACTGGAATCGGGAAAACGAACGGGAGCCAACCTGCTTTTCATGGAAAGAATCGCCCGCGAGGTTCGCCGAGGCGGCCGCACCGCACTAATTGTGGAACTGGGGGTGCCAGAATCTCCCAGTGGCGCAGTAACAGTTGTGGCACCGCATCTTGAGACCAAGTGCAAGCCAGAATGCCGCAGAAAACAGATGACGCAAATCCTGGAATGGATACGAGCGGAAAAAAATCCGGTGATTCTCGCGGGAGACTTCAATACATCCGGAACGGATACTTCACCCACTTCCGTATCCAAAGTCATTACGAACCGGCTAAAAGATCCCAACAAGTGGGCGGTGAGTGCGGTCAAGTGGTCGACAGGAGCTCCAACCATTTTGCTCATGCCCGTCAACATGCTACGGAGCAAGAACGATCCAACAGGTTTTGACTTGCCGCTATTCTCACGTAAGAAAGAGGCAAAGCTGTTCGGAGATCTCGATGACTTTCACTTCGATGACGGTCATACTTTCGATTTCCGGGGAGAAGATGCTCGAAGCGCAGATAACAGGGGCGGAACTTTAAGCGATTCGAACCAGCGTGCTACCAAGGGCTTTAGGTATACGTTTGCTTTAGCCCGGACTTACGGTGGCATGACGGGCCAATACAAACTCGATTGGTTCTTCGTCAAGGGATACGGCACCGACTCCGATAAACCGGGCGGAGACTATAAGTTCGCTCCTCATTTCGCCCGAACTCTTCAGGAAGTGAACGAAGCGCCGGACGACTCCTTATCCGATCATTTCCCGATTACCGTCGATATCCCACTTACGGAGCCTCCATCCAAAGCAGACCATCCGTAATTCATCTTTGACCATGTCCACGCAGTACTCAAAAATCCCGCCCAAAGAAGACTTTGGGCGGCGGGATTGGAAGAAGGGTCCGACTTCACTTACTGCCGCGACATGGCAATGCGGACGGCCTCTTCCGGCGAAACGAGATGATCTACGCTTACAGCGTCCTCGGCAATGGCGATCTGAACGCCTTTGACGCGACCGTTAAACTCGTTCCCGCGCGACCCGTAGTCCGGTGAGACCGGAGATCCCGTGTCCATTCCCACGTCGCAACCATCATCAGCCGAGAAGACCATGGCCGCCGTGGCTGCGACCTTGCCTTCGCCGACTTTTTTGCCATCCAGGAACAAGGACGCCGTGCCACCTTTGCCAAGGCCACCGCCAGCATACGCAAACTCCATGCGTACTTGGTGGTCACCAGGAGGCAACGCGCCGGTTGACTCGGCGTAGAACTGCTGCAGGCCGAGGAAGTTGTAACAGTACTTGAGCTTGCCACCTTTCGCGTAGAGACTCCAGCCGCCAATATTGCCGCCCTGGGCGACGATGACGCCCTCAGCTCCGGTTGTGGGTACAACGATCTCAGCCGTGACCGAATGGGACTTGTTCTTTATGTTGATGACCGAGTTTTCAGACAGGCGACCCATGCTGCCAAACAGAATTTGGGATTTGCCCTTGATCAGAACCGGTCGCCCAGCTAGATCTGAGTTTATCCGTTCAGCGCCCCGGTCATCGAGGGGAAGTACGTTGTAGCGTGTCGCCTCGATCAGCCATAGGCGCTGCAGTTCATGCAACTTCTCAGGCATCTGCTTGGCCAGGTTATTCGCCTGGCTCCAGTCTTTGCTGGTGTCATAGAGTTCCCAATTGTCGTCGTCGAATGCCGGGGTTTTCTCGCCCACGAGCAGCCATGGTGTCTTGTGTCGCGTCACCGCGGTCCAGCCCTTGTGGTAGATGCCACGGTTACCGAACATCTCGAAATACTGTGTTTCGTGGCGCTCGCCCGCCTTTGCGTCGTTGAACGCGTACGCCATGCTGACACCCTCGATCGGGTGCTGCTGGACTCCGTTGACGGAGAGCGGCTGAGGCAGACCGGCCAGTTCAAGAATGGTCGGTGCAACGTCAATCACGTGAGCGAACTGACTGCGGATTTCTCCTTTTGCCTTGATGCCCTTGGGCCAGTGCACAATCGTCCCGTTACGTGTGCCGCCCCAATGCGAGGCGACCTGCTTGGTCCACTGGTACGGCGTATTCAGGGCGTGCGCCCAGCCCACCGCATAGTGGTTGTAAGATTCCGGCCCGCCCAGCTTGTCGATGTGCGCCATCAGGAACTCAGGCGTCTCCAGCGCGGACGCGCCGTTGAAGGGAATCATCTCGTTATATGTGCCGTGCAGCGTGCCCTCAGCGGACGCGCCATTGTCGCCGATGATGTAGTAGACAAGCGTGTCATCGAGCAGGTTGAGCTTTTTTAGGGAATCCAACAACCGGCCCACGTGGTGATCGGCATATTCCAGAAACCCGGCGTAAACCTCCATCTGCCTTGCGAGAACGGGCTTAAGAGCGGCAGGCATCTCGTCCCACGAAGGGATTTCTTTGTGCCTTTGCGTCAGTTGGCAATCTTGCGGAATGATGCCTAGCTTTTTCTGGCGGGCAAAGGTCTCTTCGCGTAGCTTGTCCCAACCCTGGTCGAACTTGCCTTTGTACTTATCCGCCCATTCCTTTGGAACGTGATGGGGAGCGTGGGCCGCGCCTGGCGCGAAGTACACGAAGAAGGGCTTATCTGGAATGAGCGCTTTCTGTTGCCCAATCCAGTTGATGGCCTTGTCCGTCATGTCTTCCATGAAGTGATAACCCTCTTCGGGGGTCTTCTTGGGCTCGACCGGTGTTGTGCCCTCATAGGGAGACGGGTACCATTGGTTCGCTTCGCCGCCGATGAACCCGTAGAAATATTCGAATCCGCCTCCGCCGGTAGGCCACGCGTCAAAGGGGCCGGCCGGACTGGTCTGCCATACCGGCACTTCATGGCACTTGCCGAACTGCGCCGTCGCGTACCCATTGAGCTTGAGGGTCCGGGCTAAGGGCGAACAGGTGTTCGGTAGAATTGAGTTATAGCCGGGCGACCCGGTGGCGATTTCGGTAACCCCGCCCATGCCAACCGTGTGATGGTTGCGTCCCGTCAGCATGGCCTGTCGCGTC
>Ga0210403_10003787_pt1 | contig 13186 bp, 14 predicted proteins | sample IncBWC19MmetaG_FD_150863 | JGI IMG/M metagenome (GOLD analysis project Ga0210403, IMG submission 150863) | Forest soil microbial communities from Barre Woods Harvard Forest LTER site, Petersham, Massachusetts, United States - Inc-BW-C-19-M | ecosystem: Environmental > Terrestrial > Soil >... | reverse complement strand
TTCAAAGCCGAGCTGATCCAAATAAAAGCGCAGGCTTCGTTCCTGATCGCGCACGAAAACAGTCACGGTGGCGAGGCGGACGTAGAGATCCTGGCGGTCCGGATGAAAGCTGCACCGGTGCGCCTTATGACCGTGACTATGGCTATGGCTTAGTGCCGGCGAACTCATGCGGGCCATTATAGTCGCTCCCCAGTTGCGCGTATACGCGGCAGTTGGCAATGTCTTGTTGCGACGGCAGATCTTCAGAAACTGCAAAAAATATGGGGAAAAATCGAAAATGTCGGCGCGCCGACATTTTTGGGGGTGGGGGTACCCCCCTGTTTTTGCGGATGTAGGGGAAAGAAAGGAGTTACGGGCGGGGCGCGTGGAAGGAGGGGAAGGAAAGGAGTTAGGAGAAGAAAGCTGACAGTCCACAGTCAACAGCCTACAGCGCGGAAAGACGGCGGAGGATTTCACCACGGAGGACACAGAGAGCACAGAGTAAGAGGGAGAAGAGGCATGGAAGATGGGCCGGTCAGGATTTGGGAGGGGATTTGGGTGGTGGGGCCGGCGATGGGGACGTAGATGGTTGAGAGGACGGTGCGGAGGAGGGGGCATCGGCAGAATGCTCGTTAGGATATTTGATGTCGATTAGCTTGGAGAGGACTTTGGACTCGATGGGCCAGTTGCTGGCTTCTCTTCTTGCGCCAGATTGGGATTGCATCAGGAGATGGCCGATATAGGCGAGGGTGGCGGCGCGCTTGGGGGAGACGCGATTGGCGGCGAGGGCCTCGAAGAGTTTGCCGAGGACGTGATTGATATCAATCTGAGTGATGAAGTCGCCGGCGGGGCTGGCGAGTTCTTTGACGAGATCGTCTTCGCGGTGAAAAGTGCGGCGATGGATGGTGGCATGGTTGAGGCAGAGGCCGTCGTGGTTTGGGTGGGCGGGCATGGTGCAGAATTTGCCGTTGGCGAATTTAAAGTTACAAAGGTTGTAGGACGCGTCTGGTCTTTTTGTCATAGGTGGTTGCTCATGGAGAATATTTAACGAAGAGGGAAGGTACTGACAAGTATCTTTTACGACAAAAATCGGTAACGGTACCGGGGAACGTTCGAACGGCCTGTGGAAAATGCGGACGGCGAGGTGGAGGCGGCAGGGAAAAATGGGAGAAAAACCGCACCCTTAAAAAAATAAGGGTGCGGCACCCGGCAACCGCGCCCTAATTTTTGCGGGGATAAAAATGCACCTTTCCATCCGCAACAACCGCAACGTATCTTCCCCCCTCCAGGAACTGCATCACCTTCTTGCCGCTCCTCGCTATCGCCGCCCAACGGGATTTCGTCTCCGGATTCTGTTCCAGCCCCCGCAACTCTCTTCCATCGAATCGAAAATCCACCTGCTTGAGTTTTCGCTTTGCCGTCACTCGAACCGGAAAGCTCTTCTCTTCGAGCAATATCGTCTTCCTGTTTTCAACAAGCGATTGTTGGTAGACAGTCAGAAGTGCGTCTTCGAGAGATAGCGGCATAACCGAATGTTACCGCCGTCCAAGGTCACGGCGAAGAGGGGCCCAAGGGCCGCAAGGCCATCAGACGTGCGTCATTCGGTAGCGGATGAAGTTGCAGGAAGGCGGCCGCGGCGTCGCGGGCACGTCTCGCGATTTCGCGGTGGTTTGGTCGCTCGGCGACGCCGAGTAGCAGGCTGACCATCAAATCGCGCCAGAGCAGCCCGCCGAACTGCTCGGCAAGTTCGGCAGGACGCCCTGCGAGCAGTCCGGACGCCTGGGCCCCGGCCATGATTTTACGCAAGGCAGCGCGGCTTGCCTCACGTCCTATAGAGTCGAGCGTGCGCGCCACTTCGGGGGCCTGGACCGCCTCGGCGATCGCCAACCGGAATACCGCAATGACCGTGGGATCGCTTACCTCGCGGACGAGCTTTGTCCCGAAAGAAGCCAGCACCTGCTCCAGGGTCCGGCGATCGCGCAGCACGGGGAGGTCAGCGGGCACGCTGAATCGCTTGGCGCGTTCGGTGATGCAGGCGATCAGCATTTCCTGTTTGTTGCCAACCAGCGCGTAAAGCTCTCGCTTCGAAACGCGCGCACGCGTCGCGATCTCAAGCGTGCTGGCCGTTGCGTAGCCGCTCTTCATGAACGCCGCAAAGGCCGCGTCGAGGATGCGTTCGCGCACCCCAGGTTCGTCGCCGCCTTTCTGGCGGCGTTTTGACACCGATGCCGTAGCCATCACACTCTCCTTGATGATACTGGTACCGTATAGTACCACCTTCTCTTAGTTACAAGCCATCTCATAAATAGAGGGTGGGTCCTTGCAAAGCTTTCTTCAGGGGCTAAAGCCCACATTCTCTATCCCTTTTACGTCGGGGCTGAAGCCCCGACCTCCTAAAGAAACATTTATGAGATAACTTCTAGTTCCCGCGAGCTTTTTTGCCCGGGGCGTAACCTTTTCTCCTCGCGAGCGTCTAAACTAGTGTGTGGTACCCAGTGGTACCAAACAAGATCCAAATTCCGCGAGGAATCAAAGGAGCTGAACAATGAAGATGGAAATGTTCTACACGCTGCTGGCGTTCGCGACGGTCCTGGCGCCCCTGGCGCAAGGCCAGTCCACACCACCACAGCCCAAGATCACCGGCGTGCTGACGATCCTTACGCCAAAAACGGGGGTTACAGTCGAGCAAGTAATGAAAATCATGCCCGCCGAAATTCGCGCGACCGTTCCCCTGTATCTCGACGGCAAGATTCAGCAGTGGTTCACGCGCGGCGACGGCAAGGGCGTCATCTTCCTGCTGAACTGCAAGGACGTGGCGGAGGCTCGGGCCCTCATGGAAAGCCTGCCTCTCTCGAAGGAAAACCTCATGGACGAGCAGTTCATTCCGGTCGGGCCACTCTTGCCGCTCGGGATACTACTGAGAGATAACTCAACCAATAAGTGAATAGGAGGCTAAATGTCGCCGGAAATCATCTTCAATCTGCATCTCATTCTAGGTTATGTCGCGTGGCTGCTTTGCTTCAGCGTGTACGTCATGCCCAGGCTCAAGTCGATGGACCCGGTCGCAGCGCAACGCGCCATCGCTACTCTGCACAGCTTCCGCTTCTTCGGGCTGGTCTTTATCCTTCCAGGCGTCATCGGCCCGAATCTGCCAATCACTGGCTTCGCCACGTTCGCCGCCTACTGGGACCTGGCAACCGGGGTCCTGGCCATGCTGGCGCTTCTCACGGTAAGGATACGTCCGCTCTTTTGGCTGTTCGTCGTCGCCTTCAATCTCGTTGGGACGATTGACCTCATCCTCGACTATTACCACGCCATCCAGGTTGGCCTCCCTGCCATGGCGGGGCAGTTGGGCGCCACGTATGCGATCCCGATCCTCTACGTGCCCGTGCTGATGATCACGCACGTCGCCGCATTCTATTTGCTGCTGCGTCCTCAGCCCAAGGCGGTTCGAGCCCTCGCAGGCGATGCGGCGGCATCTTAGAGTCCCCGCGTGTGTGTGCAGAAGGCGGGTGGCCCGGGCCACCCGCCGGAACTGGAAGCCGGAACTATTGGCTCCCGCAAACTCAGTGGGCCGAGGAGTTCATCGAAGAGTGCGCGGCGTTTCCGAATGCGGCTCACGATGACATGGTGGATGCTTGGAGCCAAGCGGGTTGTTGGTTCAGGACACCAACGAGCTGGCTCGCGGATTACTACCGGGAAGAGGCCCAACTTGTCGCGCCAGCGCCACACCATGGTTAGAAGAATGCGATGGCCACCTGGTACGGGCTTCGATTTGCCTATCAAATTCTTCTCGACTGATCCTCATTTCCTCTTCTGCGAAGACGCGGATAATATCCATCGTGAACGCGGTCCATTTTTCTCTGAGCTTTTCTACGGACTGCTTCCAGTAGCCGTAACCCTGTCCCTCGCGCATAGTTCGCCTCCGTTCCTTGGTCATTGTTGAGTTACCGGGGAGCAACATTTTCCTTCCGGGGAGGAGTCGAAACAAACGATGCTCTGCCACGGGACCCATTCGTCTTCTCTCGCAGGTCGGGGCGGAATGTTGTAAGTATCAACGCTAACATCAGCCTACGAAAATCCTCGTTGTACACAATGAACGGGCTCGACTAGCTCCCCCATTGAAAACCACATGGCATCCGTCCCATGGCCAGGCTGAACGAAACTACGGCGGGATTAATGTACGAGATGAAGCGTCGGACGGAGTTGCATCCACTGTCCGGGCTCAACGGCCGCCAGGAGGTTCTTGCCTTCTTCCACAGAGAGTATCGTGAATTGCAGAGGCTCGTCAGGCGCTTCCGAGCCCGCGGGACTGAGAATAGTTACAATTCCCACGCGTCCTTTATCGCAGCGGAACGCGAACACAACAATAGAGTCTTCGGATGCGATCCATTGCCGAAAGCCCAGAACGTCATGCCAGCGGCAGTCGCGCATGCACTGGAGGAATTGGGCTAAACGCCCAACGCTATTGGCTTTTCCGTTCATGACCACGGTGGCGAGCTTGAAATAGGTGTGCTTGCTAAAACCGCCATCGCAAATGGGGCAGCCATCGAGAATGCGGCGGAGTTCCCGGGCAACGACACTTTCCGGAGACCCGTCGGCATCTACAGCTATTCCAGACACCTGATTATCTTGGTTCCTCTCCACCAGGTCCTGGAGGAAATCGCGGTGGCATCGTTCATCGTCGGCAATCAGAACTTTCACGAAAGTAAGGTAACAAATAAGAGCGACTTAACAATCCGGTGAACCATGGAATTTCACGCTGGGAATATCCTTAATTCCATGTCAGGTAAAGTCTCTATTGGTGCAGGCTGGCGAACATTTCGATTGAATCGATTGAAAGCGTTAGCGGCCCACATGAATTTGATTGGCTGGCCCGAAGTCTCTTCTGGGAAAAGCCGGGTGCCCTGGGTTCCGGTTTATGTTACCCGGGCGGGTGGCGCACCCTGATCGTACTAAAACCTCATGGTTGCCGGGTGGCCCATCCTTGCGGGGTTGGTTTATGCAAGGGTGGGTCTTGGGTTGAACTCTGCGGGCGTTCGGATGGATGGCGGGGTGAGAAATGTTGCTTGGAGGATTTGAGCGAGTTGGTGGGGTTTTAGGTTGAGGTCCTTCGCGCATCCTCATCGGATGCGCTCGGGATGACAAATTTCGGGCAATAATCACGAGTTCTTGCGAACGCGGCGTATCCCAAAATTTAGCGGGATGGGGTGACGGTACCTGGGAGTTGCGGTTACTGCTTGTCGTAGACCGCGGTGGCGGTGATTTTTTTTCCGCTCGAGTCGGTGCCCTCGGTGGTGACGGTTCGGGATTTGCCGTCGGCGGAGAGGACGATGCGCCCGGTGAAGAGAACCTTGTCGCCCTTCTTGACGGCGAACGTCAGTGTGTGATCATCGATTTTTTTGACGGAGCGCGCGTCGGAAGTGGAATCGCCAGTGACCGGGTAGTCTTTGCCGTCGAACTTGCCCATCCACTCGGTGTGCGCGGGCTTGCCGGCGGCGTCGGTGCCGTCGATGGTGACCATCATGTTCTCTCCCATGACCGAGTAGACGACCGTGGAGTTTTTCGCTGTCCCGGCGGCGAGTTTAGATTTGGCCTCGTTCAATTTCCAGGTGCCGAGAAAACCGTCGGCGGCGAGGCAGAGTGTCGCACCGACCAAGCCCAGGGCCAGAGTCATAACGATAGCTCTTGCTTTCATATTCCCTCCTGAATGTGAATTGAGAAAAGATTGCGGGCCGGGTTGTTGGGGAGATTCTAGCGCTGGTGGGGTGCTGAAAGCAACCTACAATGCTTTCCAACCGAGGAACATAGAACGGAGAAAGATAACGCAGAGGCGCTGAGAGCGCAGAGGTGCGCAGAGAAGAGTGAGGCGGGAGAAGAGTTCTCACAGAGTACACGGAGGAAGAGTGCAGAGTTCCCAGAGTTGAAGAGCAGAGGAAGAGCAAAGGCAGGAGTGCCTGTGCCACAAAACAAGAGGGCCGACCAAGGTCGGCCCCTACAAAGTCGGTTGAGATTTGGCGCGGGTTACTGGGAGTCGGGGCGGCGCTTCAGGGTGGGGCGATCGTCGTCGGAGCCGTCGCTGGTGGTGGCGTTGGGATCGCCGTTCTTCTGCTTGTCGGTCTGCTCGGTTTTGGTGCGCAGGGTGGGCTTGCCGGGCTGATTGTCCTGGACCTTTTTGGCGAACATGACGTTGCGCAGGCGGCCCTTCACGGAATCGAATTCGGAGGTGGTGACGATGTACTCGTCCTTATCGGGCAGGATGCGCGCGATTTCTTTTTGCGCCAGCTCGATGCGCTCCGGCGTGGGCGGATGCGTGGAGAAGAATTTCGGGATGGTGCCGGGACGGCGCTTTTCGTCGGCCTGGATGCGCTCGAAGAAGGTGACGTAGGCGTTGGGATCGTAGCCGGCTTTGTACATGTACTGGATGCCGAGGAAGTCGGCTTCGCGTTCGGCGTCGCGCGAGAATTTCAGAAAGGTAAGAGGAATCGCGAGGTTCATGCCCTGGTAGATGCCGTAGCCGGCCCAGCCGTAGGGCACGACGATCATGGCGGCCATGGCGCCGAGTTGGATCAGTTCACCCTTGGTGGCCTGCTTGGTGCCGTGGCGCGCGGTGACGTGGGAAATTTCGTGGGCCATCACGCCGGCGAGTTCTGACTCTTCCTGGGCGCGAAGGATCAGGCCGCTGTTGACGTAGAAGAAGCCGCCGGGAAGCGCGAAGGCGTTGACTTCATCGGAGTCGATCACCTTGATGGTAAAAGGCACCTGGGCGTCGGAATTGCGGACGAGGTTTTGGCCGACGCGATTGACGTATTCGGTGACGACGGGGTCGTCAATGAGCTTGGAGCTGCGCTCGACTTCCTGAGCCAGGGCCTTGCCGAGGGCGATTTCGCGCTCGAGGGAATAGAAGTTCAAACCCTTGCCGACGCTGCGATTGCCGATCGCGTCGACGTCTTCCTTGGAATTTTTCGGGTGGACCGTTTTGCTCTGGTCGGCCGTGGTGTCGGAAGTAGCGGGCTGCGGCGCGGGCGCGGCGGCCGGTGCAGGAGTGGTCGTTTTGTCCGGCGGGGGCGGCGGCGGAGGCGACTGCTTGCTGAGCGGGATCGGCGTAGCCTGCTGAGTCTGATCGGGAGTTTGGGATTGACCGGCCTGGGGCTTCGTTTGCGTCTGGCTCGGCGGGTCAGAAGATGGAGTTTGCGCGGAGGTGATGGCCGGCCAAGAGACGAGGCTCGCGGCAAGCAAGAGGGCCAAAAGGAATTGCGAAGATTTACGCATAATGCCTACCTCCCGGGTCCAAAGCTGAGTATACACCCATGCGCGGTTTGGGGGTTTCCTTTGTTCTAGGATGTGGGAGGTGCGGGGAAGGTTTCCTTGGTGGATAGGGAAGTTGCAGGCGGTTGGATGATTGGACAGTTGACAGGGTGGGACGGGGTACATAGAGTCAATGGCGGGACTATGAGCGCACGGAAAATTCAGATTGGGCAGCTGTGGAAGAAAAAAGAGACCGGGGACACGTTCCTGGTGACCCGGGTATACAACGAGGCCTTGAGCACCTTTGTGGTGCTGAGGAAATCGGGGTCGGAAGGCGAGGACCTGGTGCGGGTAAAGGTAGAGCGGACGCCGCAAGGGCAGGGGCTGCCGGGGTTTGTGCCGGCCATGGAGGATGATTCGTTGTAGGGAGGCGGCTTCGGCGGCCGGATTTTGGCGAGATTGCGATTGGCAAGCGGGACCCATACGACTTGGGTCCTTTTCTTTTGTGAGCGGCAAAGATGAGCAGCGGTCTACTTCAGGTAAGTGCGAACGATTTGAATGATATCTTCGGCGGCTTCTTCCGAGGACCGCGAGTTCTGCGGCATGTGGTTCAGGATGTGATCTTCCATCAGCTCCGCCATGAGGGAGTTGATTGACCCGCGGGCGGAGGCGAGGCGGCGCAGCACCTCGGAACACTGCTCGTCGCCATTCAGGCCCTTGAGTACCGACTCGAGCTGGCCGATCACCTTCTTGGTACGGTTGACGAGATCCAATTTTTCTCTAGAAGTATGTGACATTCTGCTTGACTATCCTACCCGGCTAGGGTATCCAAGTAAAGTGCCTACCCAGTAGGGGTATGGTACAGGGAACAACGGTAGTATACATGGAAATCAAACCACAAGAACCGGAACCTCCAGGTAGCAGCAACCGCCTGGAAATCCGCGACCGGCGAGCATAGCGCGACGAATTCCCGCTCTCCCGCTCGCTCTCGCGGAACACAAAAACTCGAGCGAGTGGGAATCTCCGCTGTAAAGATCTCCACCTGACAAATTGATTTTAGCTTCGCGAGCACTTTTCCCGCGCGATAGGGACAAGTGTGTCTCGCGAAAGGAGGGGACATGCACAATATTGCCGAAAATTTGTCGAACTTCACGAGGACCTCAGACCTTTACTGCGTGTGGGTGCAGGTGCAAGACGACGGGCGCGGCCGGCTCGCGGCGATCTGGGTCGATCGGGCAATGACTGCGTTCACCGCGGATGGAACCGGCGCGGCTGAGGTGCAGGCGATTCTGACGAGTTCCGGCAGGCAAAACGTGCTGCTCGAGCAAATCGTCAGCCGATTGAGTCTCGAGGCCGGCGTCAGCGGAGTCAGCTGGGAGATCGTGGCCGAACAGGAATAAAGGAAGGAGGAAAAGACTTGGAAAAGCATTTGAGTAATGACGACAAGCCTGGCCCTGGAAACGGGAAGCCAACTGTCGTCCGCAAGCATTGGTCGTTACCAATTCGAGAGTAAGCCTTCAAGGAGAGAATGATGCATCGCGTAAAGAATAAGGTTTTGTATCTGCTGGTTGCAATGCTGGTGGTCTGCTGTGCAGTCCAGGCGGAAGTTACGGGGAAAATTACAGGCGTCGTTACCGATCAATCGGGTTCCGTCGTAATGGGGGCCGCCGTGGTCGTCACCAATACGGCTACTGGAATTAAACAAACCATCAAGACAGGTCCGGACGGTGTATTCACTTTTCCCGTTCTGCCCGTGGGGCAGTACCGGATCGATGTGACCTTGGACGGGTTCAAGGATTACACGAGAAGCGGCTTGGTCATCGACATCGATAGCGCCCTGGTGGTGGATGTGACGCTGCAATTGAAAGAGCAGGCACAGTCGGTCGTGGTCACGGAAAATGCCGCGCAAGTCGAAACGACGGATACCCAGCTCGGACAAGTCCTGGGAACCAAGAAAGTCACGGAGATTCCGCTAAATGGACGCAGCTACACGGACCTGTTTGCACTGCAGGTAGGCGTAACGCCTATCACGACGAGCGGCGCGGGGAACAGTACGTCCGGCGGAGGTTTCGGCACGGTTCCTGCCGCAGGCCAGGCCAACACGGGACAGTTTTCGATCAACGGCCAGCGCGAGGACGCCAACGGTTTTTCCTTGAACGGAGCCAGCGTGGAGGAAGGCATCGGCCAGCAGGCGGGAATCATTCCTAACCTCGATTCCATTGCCGAGTTTCGCATTCTGACCACCAATGCCGATGCCGAATACGGGAACTACAGCGGCGGACTGATCAATGTTGTGACCAAGTCCGGCGGGAATGTTTTCCACGGCTCCCTGTTTGAGTTCCTGCGTAATACGGATCTCGATGCGAAAAGCTATTTCTCTTCACAGCGCTCGGTCTTTCAACAGAATCAGTATGGGGGAACTCTCGGCGGGCCGATCAAGCGCAATAGGCTTTTCTTCTTCGGCGATTATCAGGGACAGCACACTAAGCAGGGCCAGGATACTGGACAGGTGGGTGTACCTTCCCTAGCCAATCGCGCTGGAAACTTCTCCGATCTGATCACGCCAAGCAATCCGAATCCTCTGCCGGGCACCGTCAATGGCGACTTCCTGGCGCAGACACTGAGCAAAGCACTCGGATACCCCGTTCATACAACGGAACCCTTCTACACACCCGGCTGCACTCAAAACACGTGCGTCTTTCCGGGGGCCATTATCCCGCAATCGGCATTTGCGGTTCCGGCGACGAAACTGCTGCAATATATTCCATCTCCCAACATAGGACCGAGTACTTTCGAATCTTCCGGCGAAGCGTTGACGATTCACGATGAAAAGGCGTCTGGGCGAATCGATTGGAACACCGCCAAATCGGGAGACTTTTCCTTCTACTATTTCTACGACAAATACAATCTGGACAATCCGTATCCCTCCGGGTTCGGCGGGGCGACTGTGCCCAATCCGAATGGCGGCTCCTTTGACGGCGTTTCCAACGGGATAGACCAGTTGTTCGTCGTGAGCAACACCAAAACGTTTGGCTCAACACTTGTCAACGAAGCGCGGTTCAGCGGGACCCGCTTGAACAACAATCTGGGTGTCCCCAAGGGGGGCGTTGGCACAACGCTTGCAGACCAGGGCATTACCTCCGGCGGCGAGGGCATCATTCAAGGAGCGCCGAAATTCGCCGGCGTGGAAACGCTGTACTTCAACTCGTTTACGACCGGAACCGAGCCCTTCTTTGTGCAGCAGGTGAACAATACGTTCCAGGCGAGCGACACGGTTTCCAAGGTCATGGGCAAGCACACGATCAAAACCGGTTTTCAGTACACCTGGTACAAAATCAAGCAGAATCCGGATTTGGTTGCCAATGGAACGTTTTCTTTTTTTGGCAGCGGCAGTCAGACGACCGGCAACGGTTTCGCCGATTTCCTGCTGGGACTTCCCGACTTCTATTCCCAGCAATCCTCTCCCGCTTTTTATGAAAGCGCTGCCGACGGCGGTGCGTTCGCGCAAGATAGCTGGCGGATCAGGCCCAATGTCACCATCAACTATGGCCTTCGCTGGGACTACATCACGCCTTGGGCCGAGGAGCACAATCAAATCACGACCTTTGTGCAAGGCGTTCAATCGAAGACTTTCCCGGGTGCCCCTCTCGGTTATCTGGTGCCAGGGGATCCACTGCCAGGCGGCGGCCACGTTCGACCGGCCATTGGGCTTTCTCCCCTGGATAATTTTTCGCCGCGGCTGGGAATTGCATACTCACCGAATTTCTCTGATGGCTTCCTGGGCAAACTGACGGGTGGAGCGGGGAAGACCAGCATCCGAGCCGGCGCGGGACGCTTCTTCACCGCTGTCGAAGGTCTGACCATCGCGTATCCGACGGGTAACCCGCCGTATGGGTTGACCTATACCAGTCCGGAATCTCCCGTGATGGCGACGCCATTTGTTGGAGCGCTGACGGGGACGAATTTCATTCAGCAGTTTCCCGTGAATGTTCCGCCCTACACCGTGTCGGCGACGAATCCGGATACCAACATTGATTGGACCCGCTATACGCCCATCAGCGGCGCCGGAAGCGTGTTTCGCGGCAACAAGACCCCGTACACCATGTCGGCGAACTTCACCATCGAGCGGCAACTTGGCTCGAACATGCTGTTGAGCGTCGGCTACACCGGTTCCCTTAGCCGACATCTGCTGGCCGTTCACAGTGTGAGCCCCGGGAATCCCGCACTGTGCCTGAGCCTGAGCCAGCCGCAAGACGTCGCACCGGGAAGCCCCCTTTGCGGCCCCTTCGGTGAAAACCTTGTGTACACGCGGGCCGACGGGACAGTCGTCAACGGAACGCGGTCGCCGTACCCGAATACGATCGGCACGGATGCTGTTTACCAGAACATGGGAAACTCCAACTACAACAGCCTCCAAACGTCCCTCAAGCGAACGATGGGCCATCTCACCTTGTTGGCCAGCTACACCTACGGCAAGTCGATGGACTGGGCCTCCAGCATTCAAGAGCAGGTCAATCCGTTGAATTTCCGCAAGGAATACGCGATTTCCGCTTTCGACCTCAAGCACAACTTCGTCGTCAGCTACAACTACGAACTACCGTTTGACAAGTTGTTCCGCAAATCCAATCGCCTGACCCAGGGCTGGGCCATTTCCGGAGTGTCGCGCTTCTCGACGGGATTGCCCGTCACTTTTCAGAGCTTTGGAGACAACGCCCTGGTTCAGGTCCAGAACAACGGTGTCAACAGCGTGAGCATCGATCTCCCGGATTACAATCCCAGCCTGGGTTCGTTGAACGTCAACCACGATCCGCGCAACAACCCGCTGGCCTTCAACACCTCACTGTTCAGTCCGAACCCGCTGGGCGCCTTTGGAACTTCCTCGCGGCGTTTCTTCTACGGTCCGGGGATCAACAACTACGATATGGCACTGCACAAGGTCACTCGACTCACGGAAGGAAGCTCGCTCGAATTCCGTTTCGAGACCTTTAACACCTTCAACCATGCCCAGTTCGATGGCGCCGGCGCAGTCGATGGCAACCGCGACGACGCAACGTTCGGACAAATCCTGAAGTCACAACCAGGGCGCGTCTCGCAGGTGGCGCTCAAATTTCTTTTTTGAAGAAGAGGGGCCCGTCCTCCGCGGCGGGCGGGCCTTACAAGAAAGAAAATGAAGCGAATCAGATCGAGCGGACGGGCAGTGTGACGATATCGTCGGTGGACATGGGTTCTTTTTGCAGGAATGGCTCGCCGTATTTTGCGCCGATGAGTTGGCCGTGGTGGCGGGCGAGGAGGTCCATGCGGTGGTCGAGTTCGTCGATGGCCAGGAAGACGCGCTGCTTGCGTTCGCTCTTGGCGGGGCGGAATTGTGAGCCGTAGGCGAGGACGGCTTTGCGGCGCTGCGCGTATTGTTTGGTGATGTCCACAATGAAGGTGGGCGGCATGCCTTCGAAGGACGTGGCGTAGAGAATTTTGAATGGGCGGTAGGGTTCGCCGGTGAGGGGGAGTTGCTTCAGGCCGGCGAGGAAGCAGCCTTCGTAGCCCAGCGTGGAGGCGTGATAGTGGTCGGGATGGCGCGCTTCCCAGTAAGGCAGGATGACCGTGTGCGGACGCAGATCGCGGATCACTTGCGCGAGGCGCACCTTGTTTTGCCGCGTGGGCTGCACATCGGAATCGGGGACACCGAGGTTTCCACGCCAGGAAACTTTCAGAATTTTAGCGGCGAGGGCGGCCTCTTTCGCGCGGGTTTCGGGACTGCCACGCGTGCCCATTTCGCCGGCGGTCAGATCGAGGATGCCGGTCTTGTACCCCTTTTGCGCCATTTTGATCAGGGTGCCGCCGCAGGTAAGTTCGACGTCGTCCGGGTGCGCGGCGATGGCAAGAATGTCGAGTTTCATGGAGAGTCCTCGGGAATGCGGAAGAATTGTACGCGGGGGACCTGACGGCTGGCTAGTGACTGGTG
>Ga0210403_10003782_pt1 | contig 13195 bp, 8 predicted proteins | sample IncBWC19MmetaG_FD_150863 | JGI IMG/M metagenome (GOLD analysis project Ga0210403, IMG submission 150863) | Forest soil microbial communities from Barre Woods Harvard Forest LTER site, Petersham, Massachusetts, United States - Inc-BW-C-19-M | ecosystem: Environmental > Terrestrial > Soil >... | reverse complement strand
AGTAACACGGTAGGAAGTCAGACGAGTACGATGGCCACCTTGACGGTGAACGTGGCTCCCGTGGGGCCAACCATTACGGCTCAGCCGGCGAATCAGACGGTGACGGTGGGACAGACAGCGACATTCAACGTGACGGCGACGGGGACCGCGCCGCTCACCTACCAGTGGCAGAAGAATGGCGGGAACATCAGTGGCGCGACGGCCGCGAGTTACGCGACACCCGCGACGGTTGCAGGCGATAGCGGAGCGAAATTCGATGTGGTGGTCAGCAACATGGTAGGGAGCCAGACGAGCACGATGGCCACCTTGACGGTGAACGTGGCTCCCGTGGGGCCAACCATTACGGCTCAGCCGGCGAATCAGACGGTGACGGTGGGACAGACAGCGACATTCAGCGTGACGGCGACGGGGACCGCGCCGCTCACCTATCAGTGGCAGAAGAACGGCGGGAACATCAGTGGCGCGACGGCCGCGAGTTACACGACACCCGGGACTGTTGCTGGCGATAGCGGAGCGAACTTCGATGCGGTGGTCAGCAATATGGTAGGGAACCAGACGAGCACGATGGCCACCTTGACAGTGAATGCGGTCACTGTTTCCACGATCGATGTCCTCACCTATCACTACGACAATTTGCGCACCGGACAAAATCTGAACGAGACGATTCTCACTCCGGCCAATGTGAACTCGACGAAATTCGGCAAGCTCGGCGCGTTCACCGTGGATGGACTAGTGGACGCGCAGCCGTTGTACCTTTCGGCGGTGGCGATTCCGAGCGTGGGAACGAAAAATGTCTTGTATGTGGCGACCGAGCACGGCAGCGTGTATGCGTTTGACGCGGACTCGGTCAACGGAAATACCAGCGCGTTTCTGTGGAAGGCTTCTGTGCTCGGCAGCGGCGAGACCTCCAGCGACGACCGTGGATGCGGGCAGGTCACGCCGGAGATTGGAGTGACGGCTACGCCGGTGATTGATCGCACACGAGGGGCCCATGGAGCCATCTATGTGGTGGCGATGTCGAAAGACGCCAGTGGAAATTATTTCCATCGCCTGCACGCTTTGGATTTGACCACGGGAGCGGAGCTCTTCGGCGGGCCAATGCTCGTCGTAGCTACCTATCCGGGTACTGGCGACAGCAGTTTGAATGGCAGCGTGGTTTTTGAAGCGAAACAGTACAAGGAACGGCCCGGGCTTTTGCAAATCGGCGGAACGATTTACACGACCTGGTCTTCGCACTGCGACGCGCGTCCGTATACTTCCTGGGTGATGTCCTATGACGCAAACACGCTGGCGCAGACGAGTGTGCTAAACCTCGTGCCGAACGGGAGCGAAGGCGGGATTTGGATGGCGGGGACGGCTCCTGGCGCGGATGCGTCCGGCAACATCTATTTTATGGTAGGGAACGGGGACTTCGATACGACACTGAATGCAAGCGGTTTTCCAGCGAATGCGAATTGCGGACAATGCTACGTGCGGCTGTCTTCCAGCCCACCCATCACACTGCTCGATTACTTCACGCCATCGAACACCGTCTCGGAATCGAGTGGCGACGTGGACTTTGGTTCGGGCGGGCCGCTTCTTTTGCCTGACCTGGTCGACGGCAATGGGACCACGCGCCATCTCGCGGTCGGCTCGGGCAAGGACGCCATCATTTACGTTGTGGACCGCGACAACATGGGAAAGTTCAACAGCGGTGCGGACAATATCTATCAGCAGATCAGCGGGCAGATTGGCGGGGTGTGGTCGAAGCCCAGCTACTTCAATAACACGGTCTACTACGGCGCGGTTGGCGACCAGCTGAAGGCCTTTCCGATCACCAGTGCAAAACTCTCGGCAACACCCGCGACGCAAAGCCCCAACAGTTTCGCTTATCCGGGAACAACGCCCAGTATTTCGGCGAACGGCACGTCGAACGGGATTGTTTGGGCGGTGGAGAACAGCTCGACGGGCGTGCTGCACGCTTACAACGCGGCAAATTTGACGAGCGAGCTTTACAATTCGAATCAGGCGGCAAATAATCGCGACCATTTCAGCGACAACAAGTACGTCACGCCGATGGTGGCAAATGGCAAGGTTTACGTCGGCACGCCGAATAGCGTCGTGGTTTTTGGTCTGCTGCCGTGAGTACCGCCGAGCCAGAAAAAAGAGGGTGACCGGCATTCTTGCCGGTCACCCTCCAATCTCCGGAAGCCAACAAAAAGCGCGCTATTTCTTGCCAGGCTTCAGATCTTTGAGCAAATGATGAACGAGGTCGTTGATATCGCTCTGGGTGAGCGAGAAGGCATCGCGGCGCACCGGTTTTTCGCCAACGGCGCGATAGGCCAAATGCTTGGCTGATTGCTGGACCCAATCGAAGACGATGGTTCCTTCGCGGAAATGAATGTTTTCGTAGCCTAGGTACGCCGGGCCATAACCCCATGATTCCCAGCAGCGAAACGGCCCGCAAACCAGTCCCGGATACGCGCCGGGGTAGCCCACGGGCGCGGTCGCATTGTGCCGATTCACAGCAAATTTATAGTCCACCAAAAATTCCGCGGCGGCGGGATCGCTAACTTGCTTGAAACCCTTCGATGTGAGGGTCTGTTCGATGGCGGTCTTGACGCGCCCGCGAACGATGTCGTCGTTGGCATCGGGGTCGCGCCTCGCGGGCTGAGCACGTTGATCACGCCGGATGTCGTCGCGCGAAATAACGGGGCGGCTGTCGCCCGGGCGAGTCGCTTCTTCCACGGCGGGCCGCCACGCCCACGTGGCGTTTCTCGCGATGCGCACGTCCCGGTCGCGGGTTACTTGAACATATTCATCGCATCCGACGACGAAAATCAAAGAAAGAAAAGCGCCAGCGGTCAAAAGCCGCTTGGGTGTGCTACCTGAATGCAAATTCCGCATTGGACTAGCCTCCAAAGGCATATCTATCCTCTGCCTTGTTGAACCCCGCACGCATTGGATAGTTGCGGCGGGAAAAAGGGTTGCGCGTTGGCCTGTTTTCCCGATCGAAAGCCAATCCCTCAAGTCTTCCGATTTTCCCAATCCTTGGGGGGAAAGACGACAGGCCAGAATTTCGGCGATGCGAGCTCAAACTCGAAGGCTACGGCGAAGTAATCCGGGCTCGGTTGATCGATGCGGACCACATGGCCGCTTTCCTCCATCCCGGTTTGCGGGTTCACCAGAATGATTGGCTGGCCGGCGAGGAGATCCATTTTTAATTTGATCAGGCCGCCATGTGCGTTAACGACGAGCGTGTGTGTGTGTTCCTGGACCTGGACGCGGTCCCGCGTCTCGGCGACAACCGTGATGGGTATCTGCAGCATCACCCGCGCACTGCGACGGCGATTGCTGGGATCGGCAGCGGGCACAAGACTCTCCGTTAAGGGGCTCCGTTCGCTGCGAGTCCTTGGAAGAAAATCAGGCTATGGCGCCTGCAGTCTCCGAAGACACCTGTACGGCGGCAGCGCGGTCGGGCCGGCGCACTTGGCACGAGAAGAGCAGCCACTCGATGCCTGTTTATTAGTCTACCGAAGGCAAGTGCGGCTAACCTGCCCGGAGTGACTCTTGACGTGCATTGGTAAATGGCTTCTCCGGGCGGACGGTTCGTGGAGGCATGGGTGTGTTCAGGGAAGCGTCGTGGGATTAGGGAAGCATCATCGATTGAAGGCGGGATTTCACGTCCGGCCATTCCGAATCGAGGATGCTGAAGTAAACGGTGTGCCGGATGCGGCCGCTGGCGGTGATCATGTGATTGCGGAAGGTGCCTTCCTCGCGCGCGCCGATGCGCAGGATCGCGGCACGCGAACGTTCGTTTAGGGAATCGGTTTTTAATTCCACGCGAATGCAGCCTAGCGTTTCAAACGCATGCCGCAGCAAAAGATACTTTGCTTCTGTGTTCGCGGCGGTGCGTTGCCACGCCGGCGCGACCCAAGTCCAGCCAATCTCCACGCGATGATGGATGCGATCGATGTTGCCGTAGCGTGTGCTGCCAATAGCGCGATTGCTGGGTTTTTCGACGAGGGCGAAGGGCAAGGAAACGCCGCGCGCCTGCTCGTCTAGTGCGGTATCAATGTAAGCGAACATCTCGTCTGGCGTGCGCACAGGAACGGGAATCCAGCGCCACAGCTGCTCATCGAGCCCGAAGGAGGTGAGATCGGCGTGATGCGCCTGCGAGAGCGGTTCGAGGCGCACGTGGCGGCCTTCGAGGGTCACCGAAGCGACCATCATTTCTGCGCCTAGTTGTGGGTTCATGCTATGGGCATGGTACCGCCGCACCGGCTGGTTCGAGGAGCACCAATTTGGCCAGGGGCTTTCGGTTGGGGGCCGCATGCGGGTAAACCAAAACAAGCGTGGCAGCGTCTTATTATTCGGACATGTGCGGGAACTTTCTGCCTGAAATGAATGAACTAGTGATTAGAAGCTGCCGGCCGTTAGTGGTTGAGCTCGGAAAATCATGAAGAACTCTTCTCGTCGTCTTGGATCACTGTCTTCAACAAATCCTTCAAGCGCGGAACCCCGCCCGATTCGCCTGCACTTGGGCTTAGCTGCACTTTTATCCTTGATGCTTACGCTTGTGGTCCAGGATTTTCGCGCGCAGGAGAAGCCCCCGGAATCGCCACAAGCGCAATCGCAGCCAGAACTAAAGCGACCGCAGGTGGGCCAGCCAAAGATAGCCGTCGAAGTCAAAACCGTCAGCGTGCTGGCCACGGTGCGGGACAAGCACGGAAAAATTATCCCGAACCTGACCAAAGACGATTTTCAGTTGGATGAAGACGGGCGTCCGCAAACCGTCAACTATTTCGCGCACGAGAGCGACTTGCCATTGCGGCTCGGCCTACTAGTGGATACCAGTCTGAGCCAGAGGCGCTTGATCGATCAGGAACGGAGTGCGAGCTACAGCTTTCTCGATCACCTGCTTCGTCAAGACAAGGATTTGGCATTTGTGATTCATTTCGACAGGGAAGTGGAGTTGCTGCAGGAGTTCACGCCGTCGCGCCCCAAACTACAAGCCTCGCTCCAGGCTCTCGAAACGCCGCAATCCGACAACAACGGGGGTGGAGGTAGAAGCAGCGGAGGCGGGGGTGGAAATGGTGGTGGAGGGGGAGGAGGACGTGGCCGAGGTTCACACGGCGGAGGCACGCTGCTCTACGACGCGGTTTTCTTGGCGTCCGACGAACTCATGAGCAAGCAGCAGGGCCGCAAGGCGCTGATTATCCTTTCGGATGGCGTGGATCACGGCAGCAAGGAGACTTTGGCGGAGGCCATCGCCACCGCACAGCGCGCCGACACCATCATCTATTCCATTTTGTTTGCCGAGGACGAAGGAAACAGCCGCCCCGGCGGGTTCGGGATGGGGCAGCACGGCGGAATGCACGGCGGCGGCGGCAGATTCCCACCACAAGAGCAGCGTCCCGACGGCAAGAAAATCCTCGAGCAACTTTCCAAGGAAACAGGCGGGCGCATGTTCAAAGTCTCCAAAAAGGAGACGGTTGACGCAATCTACGCCGAGATCGAAGAAGATTTGCGCAACCAGTACAGCCTCGCGTACACCCCAGACCAGGGCAACACGGTCGGCTATCACAAGATTCATCTCGTCGCCAAACCGAAAGACCTCGTCGTTCAAGCCCGCGACGGCTATTATTTCGGCCAGTAGCCGAGCGCCGCCGCCATCCCTGTTTCCGGGATCTTACTCTGAAAATCAATTTGCCTGCTTTTCGGGCAATCAGATGTTGCCACCTGGAGGCCCGGTGTTCCGACACCCATGATAGGTCTTTCTCCAGAGGGCAAAAGCTCTCCCTGCGCGATCCTCCTTTTGGTGCCGCAGCCTGATGGGTTGCGCCGTGGCTGCCGTCAGCGGACTGGTCCAGTGAGCGAGTGCTCATGCACCAATAGCGAATCGACGCGTCCGCGGAGGTTGACCATTGCCACCGTCAAATCGGGCCGCCAAGATACGCTGGATGGACTCTCCAGCCAACCCGATCCCTTCCGGAACGGGCGTATCGGCATCTCTCACGACGCCGCCAGCACCTCAACGCAAAAGCGAAGCGATCGCTTTTCTCCTATCTTTCTTCTTCCCTGGCGCAGGTGCGTACTATTGCGGGAAAAAACGTGCTGGGCTTTGGACCTTTGGGCTGACCGTACTTTCCGTGCTGATTCTCTATCTGCTCGCCCGGCCCAAGCCACAGGGGACTCTGTTGTTGGTTACCGGGCCCCTCTTCCGAGTCTCCTTGGTCCTTTGCGCCTTCGCCATTTGGGATGCCCTGGCGACGGCGCGCGCGGTAAACGCGGGCCGCGGCAACGTGGACCGCTTCAATCCCCGGCTTGCCGCGATGCTCAATCTGGCCACTCGCGGATTTGGATACTTCTATCTGCGGGAACGCCGCCTGGGTCTGGCGGCTTTTCTCTATTCCTGCCTCTTCGCCATGGCCGCCACCCACTGGAACAGCATTCTGTTTACGCTACTACTGGAAGGCTCTACCATTTACTTCGCCGTTCACTCCTACTGGCTGGCCCGCAAGAAGAACCCGGCGGTGCCACGTTCTTGGGCCATTCACGCGCGCACCGTAAACGCCTGGGATTATGCCTGCTACGGCTACACCGTGCTGCTAGCAATGATGTGCGTGATTTCCTTGGCAGTCGGATTCCAAATTGAAAATTTCCACCTCGATCAAAGCACGGCCGTCTACGAAGTTGCCGACCGCACCACCACCTATGTCAATCCCCGCGAAGGTGTAAAGCTACGCATCCTTGGCGCCTGGGAAAAAGGGGAAATTAATGCCACCACGTTCGTGCAAATGAAATCTTCCGATCCCTGGATGGTCCTGATTTTCGGAGCGGTTCCGAACCTCCCGCTGATCACCACGGCCGATCGTCTTGGCAACGAAATGGAAAAGGAGTTGGCACGCGAAGGCGGCTCGAAGGCAAGTGACAATCAGTGGATCGTGAAAGGGGAACCCTTGAGGAAAATGGAGTTTTGCGTGCCCGCTCCAACTATGGTGGGGATGCTGGAAACCGGTGACGCATGCGGGCATGCTACCCACAGCACTCTTTGGCTTTGGCGGAAGAAGGACAGATGGTACACGCTGATTTGGATTACGATGGCAACGAACGATCCTAGGAGCATAAGGGGCCGGGCCAATCTCCTTCAGTACCTGCCGGCAGCCGCCTCCGTGCAGTAGCCGCCGCGCCAATCACCGAGAGCCACTTTTTGCCTGACAGCAATTTTACCATTCACATTCGATACCAGAGCTGGCTCAGAAAAGAAGAGGTCGAAACTCAACTTAGTTAGGAGCCTGCCAGCAATCTGCTGGGATAAGGTTGGCTGCGCGGCAGTGAAAAATCGCTCCGTGCCTGACTGTCGTACATCCGGTCTTCGACCTCCGCTGGATCCTATTCGTAACGGAGGGCGGCCATAGGATCAACACGCACGGCGCGGCGTGCGGGGATATATCCGGCGAGAGCGGCCACAACGGCGAGAGAAAATGCCACTGCGGCGAGCGTGGCCGGGTCGTTGGCCGAGACATCGAAGAGCATGTGGCCGACGAGGTGAGAAGCCGCAAGCGCGCAGGGGAGCCCGACGGCCAGGCCGGCGAACGTGAGCGCTAGAGTCTCGCCCAAGATCATGCTCAGAATTGTGTTACGCGACGCGCCGAGCGCGACACGGATGCCGATCTCATTCGTCCGGCGCGAGACCGAATAGGAAATCACACCAAAAATTCCGGTAGCGGCAAGCACCAGCGCCATAACTGCGAAGAGGCCGAGCAAGAACGTGCGAAATCTAGGCTGCGCGACCGAAGCGTCGATAAGGTCGGGCATCTTGGCGACGTCGGTCACGGGGATATCTTTATCCATTTTCTGTACTTCCTGGCGAATCGCGGCGGCCACGCTAGAGGTGCTTAAGGTGCTCTTTACCACCAGATTCGCACCCCAAAAAGGAGCTTGGGCAAATGGCACGTACATCATCGCTCCGGGATTCTGCCCTAAGGCAACGTCGCGCACATTGCCGACGATTCCGACGATTTCGCGCATGGCTTCGCCATTCGGAGGAAAACCAAAGGTGAGTTGCTTTCCGAGTGGGTTTTGATTTGGGAAATAAAGCCGCGCCATTGCTTCGCTGATAATCGAAACGCGCGGCGCGGATGAGATGTCGTGCTGATTGAAGAATCGTCCGGCCAGCAAGGGAATCCCCATGACACGAAAATAATCCGGACTAACCGAAACAAAGCTCGCAGTCCTAGATGCACTCGCAGACGAAGGTGGGTTACCGACGATATCGAACGGCAGATTGACGTTGCGGTCAGCGATCGGCCGGGGAACAACTACTGCCGAATCTTGCAATCCAGGGTCCGATTGGATTCGCGCCAGCAATTCTTCGGAGAAGGCGGCCCACTGCTGCGGCGTGGAATACTGAAATTGCGGAAGCGAGATATCCGCCTTTACGATGTGCTGGGCGTCAAACCCCGGACTGACCGAAGTGAGCCTGGCAAAGCTGCGCAATAGCAAACCCGCTGTCATCAGCAAAACCATGGCGAGCGAGATTTCCACGACAGCCAGGAAACTGCGCGCGCGGCGGCGGTTGCGGCTTTCGCCGGAGCGGGCGCCCTCGCGAAGAGCGTTCTGTATATCGGCATTGGCCGCGAACATAGCGGGAACCAAGCCAAAAGCCAGGCCTGCGATAGCGGAAAGGAGAAGCGCAAAACCCAAGACAAAATAGTCCACGCGAATGGGGTTCATCTGCGGCAAACTCGATGGTAGGAGCGAGCTCAAGGCTTTAACGCCCCAGTAAGCGAGAGCTATTCCTACGGCTCCGCCAAGCAGACCGAGCACCGCGGTCTCGCTGAGTAGCTGGCGGATGATTCGAGCGCGCCCGGCGCCCAGCGCAGTCCGAACAGCAATCTCTTTCGAGCGGGAGGTCGCGCGCGTAAGAAGCAAGTTGGCTATATTGGCGCAAGCGATCAGGAGCACCAACCCTACGGCGCCCAGGAGCACCAGCAGCGCGGTCCTTACGTCTCCCACAATTTCTTTCTGTAGCGGCACCAGCCGGACTGTCCAACCGTTGTTCTCCGCCGGAAATTCCGCTGCCAGCCTCCCGCTGATGGCGTCCATTTCCGCCTGAGCCTGTGCTACAGAAACGCCGGGCTTCAGCCGCCCGATAACTGGTAATAAATGCAATCCGCGGTTAGGCATAAAAGTACTAAAGACAGGGTCCTGAACGAGCGGGATCCACACTTCCTGCTTGGTGAAAAAAGGGGTGCGAAAAGCGCCGGGCATGATTCCAATCACGGTGAACGGACGTTGGTCCAGGTTAATCGAAGTTCCTATGATGTTGGGATCCGCACCGAACCGGCCACGCCACAGATCTTCGCTTACGAGAGCCACGGGCGGCGCACCCTGTTTGCCGTCCTGGGGAAAAAAAATGCGTCCCGCCAGTGGTTTAACATCCACAAGTGCAAAGAACTCCGGGGTCACGACGGACGTGTTCACAACGGTAGGCTCGACGCGGCCCGTCAGCGTGAGCTGGTGCGCTACGATTCCCGCCAGTTCGCTAAAAGCATGATTCTGCGCCCTCCACTCTTCGAAATTCAGATACGAACAGCCCGTCTCTGCTGTTCCCTGTTGCGCGTTCGCCTGAAACGCGGTGAACAACTGTTCGGGATTCGTATAAGGCAGCGGCTTCAGGAGCACGGCATACACCACGCTGAAAATAGCCGTGTTGGCGCCGATACCAAGAGCAAGCGTGAGGACCGCGACGGCCGTGAAGCCGGGATTCTTCCGCAGCATGCGGAACGCGTACCGCGTGTCCTGCAAAAAGGTTTCGATGGCGGGTAAGCCGTGGAGTTCGCGATTGGTTTCTTTGAGTTGTGTGGGCCCTCCCAATCGGATCCGAGCGGCACGCTTGGCTTCTTCTGGCGACATGCCTCGTCGGACACTTTCTTCCGTTAGCAAATCGAAATGGACCTCAAGCTCCTGGGCGAAATCTTGATCTACCTGGCGGGGCGAAAGCCATACTCGAGTTTGGGAAACCAGACTTCTTACCCAGGCAAACATTGTCTTATCCTCGCTCCGCGATGCGCTGTACGCGGCCCATGACCGTGGAAACGCGCTCTCCATTCCGCGCTTCGGCAGACAGCTGCTTACGTCCGGTTTTCGTAATGGAATAGAGTTTCGCTTTTCTGTTGTTGTTTGACGTGCCCCAGGCGCCTGAAATCCAGCCTCTCGCGATGAGAGGAACTAGGGATGCGTAAACAGTGCCCTGATTGACTAGCAAAAATTCTTCACTGATTTGTTCCATGCGGCGGGCAATTCTACAGCCATCGAACGGCCCCATGGCTCCGAGGGTCTTCAAGACCATCAAATCGAGAGGCCCCTGGAGCGTTTCTGACTTGCCACCTGGCATGCGTTCCCCTGTGGTGCGCCCACAGGAGTATCGCGAAAGACCTGTGGGATGTCAACAGGACAAATGCTCGGCAGCGCAGATGGTCGGTTAGCGGACCAACGGTTTCAGTTCGATCTGGGCGTTTCCATTGTCTTCCGGCTGCCCACATTGCCGCGATATCCAGTATTCCGGACTTGTTACGATTTGCGCGACTCTTGATCCACTCGAGTTACAAAGAAGTCCAGAGCCAGGCATCCTGAGAAAATCAGTCCGGAGAAAATCGCAGCGGGGACAACTGCTCCCGAGTGACCTGCAAGGAAGGTTTCTAGAGTGGCGCTTAGTAGCCCGATTTGGACTACGAGCAGGATAACGATGAGAGCCATCGCTCCATCGGATGGCCACTAGTCCGCGCCGCTGCTTGGAGAGTTCCAGGTTGGCCATGTCAGCTTCCCTTCACCGCAATAGCAAGTAGCTTGGTGCCCTCGCGTTCGAGAGTGATTCGTGGGAGAGCACGCGGCGGAGGATTCTGCCGCCGAAGCGGTCCGCGAGCATTCCCGTCACGATGCGCAGCAAAGCTCCAAAAAGAACGGGTACGGCCACAAGAAACGCCGTTTGCGTTGCAGTGAGGTGGAAGGCTTCACGGAAACGCGGAGCGAACGCACGAATCAGTTCCGAAACGGCGAAGCAAAAGGCAAAGGAGACTGTTCCCAGAGCTACTTCATCCCTGCTCCACGCAGCCCTCCAGTAGTCAGGAAGGAGTGAGTTCGGACTTGCGCTCGTTGGAAGGGAGCTTTCAGCATACATCTCGCGCTGCCCTCCAGACAAACTGAAAGTTAACTGAAAGTTACTGTTGAAGTATCAGTATATTAAGGAATCTTAACTGGCACGCCCACGACCTGCGGCTGTTTCTGCGCATAGCTGGGCTGAAAGACGAACGTACCGAGAATGTTGATCGCATAAATCGTCAATTCCGATCCTCTAATTCCGTGCGCGTTCCCCCTGAAGTGCCGTCGAGTTGCTCAGATGGAGTGTGAGCCGACAAGCCTCGATGGTTTCAACCCGCGGAAGGATCTCCAGAATTGTCAGAGCCGCTGGTAGCCGGCGAAAGAAACCGTAGTTTCAGGGGCCGCTCCCGCCGGATCTCCTCCTCCAAGTGACGGCTACGCGCTTTGAGCAAATCTTCCAGCGCGATCAACCCCAAAAATTCCCCGGTTCCAGGCTCGACCACCGGCATTCTTGTAAACCCTTTCTCGGCCATTCTGTAGACTACGACACGCAATGGTTCATCGGAGTAGGCTGCGACTGTTTCACGTCGGACGATTTCACTCAGCGGACGCAGCAGCGCGGCCTGCCCCCCATCGGCAACTCGTTTGCGGACATCGTCGCGTGTTAGCACGCCTACGAACTGGCCCGTCGCGTTGACCACCGGCAGCAGCCGCTGGCTCCGCCGATGATTCGTCCGAAGGGACTGTTGCAATTCTCCGAGCGTAGTTGTCGCGGACAACACCACCACCGTAGTGCGCATCACTTCGCGGACAAAAAGAATCTCCAGCGGATCGACCGCATATTCTCGGCTCAAGTGATAACCGCGGCGCGCTACCTTTTCGGTCAAGATCGATCTTTTCAGCGTGAGTACCGTGAATGCGTGAGCGATCACACTGGCAACCAGCAATGGCAAAAAAACGTTTCCGTCGTGTGTCAACTCAAACGCAAATACGATGCTCGTGAACGGCGAACGCATGGTGCCACCCAACACCGCACCCATGCTGATCAATGGCCAGAATCCCGCCCCTTCGTTAGGAAGGAACATGGCTTCGAGGCCTCCAAGTGCTCCACCCATCATCAGCAACGGCGCCAAAACGCCGCCGGACGTCCCCGAGCCAAGCGATACCGCCCAGATGAACCATTTCACCAGCAAGACGCCAAGTATCACGTGCGTCGTCACGCTGCCTTGCAGCAATCCGCCGATGGTGCCGTATCCCACGCCCAGCGCCTGCGGAAAAATCAATCCGCCCAAGCCAATCACCAGCCCGCCAATCATAGGCCACCACATCCAGTGAATTGGCAAGCGCTGGAATGCGTCCTCCGCGGCGTAAACCGACATGGTAAGCAGAGCCGACAACACTCCGGCCAGCAAACCTACCAGAACACAGCTCAAAAGACCTTTCGGCCCGATGAAAAGCGGGTGTTCCGGAACTGGAAACAATGGTCCAAGTCCCAAGAGATAACGCCTCAGCACGGCTGCCATTGCGCTAGCCAATGCCACGGGAACCAGGCTGCGGGGTTTCCACTCGAAGAGAAGAAGTTCCACCGCGAGCAGCACGGAGGCCACCGGGGCCGCGAACGTCGCCGACATTCCAGCCGCCGCCCCCGCCACCAACAGGGTCTTGCGCTCAGCGCTCGTCAGGTGGAACAGTTGCGCAATCATCGAGCCGATAGCGCCACCCGTCATGATGATCGGCCCCTCGGCGCCAAAGGGCCCGCCAGAACCAATCGAGATCGCCGAGGAAATCGGCTTGAGCAATGCGACTTTTGGCTCGACACGGCTCCCGTTAATCAGGATCGCTTCGATGGCTTCGGGAATCCCGTGTCCCCGGATTCGCTCCGATCCATAGCGGGCCATCAAGCCAATTATCAGCGCGCCGCCAACGGGCACCAGCACCGCAAAGATTCCCAGGTGATTCCCTGAGGGCGATACCAAGGCCGTGCTCCATCGCCCGAAATAAAAAAGATTTGTGAACAGTCCGATCAGTCGCAGCAGTGCCAAAGCAACAAACGCGGCAACAACTCCGATGGCCAGTGCCAGCCCAGAGATCGGCAAAAGTCGTGTCGTCG
>Ga0210403_10003781_pt1 | contig 13200 bp, 12 predicted proteins | sample IncBWC19MmetaG_FD_150863 | JGI IMG/M metagenome (GOLD analysis project Ga0210403, IMG submission 150863) | Forest soil microbial communities from Barre Woods Harvard Forest LTER site, Petersham, Massachusetts, United States - Inc-BW-C-19-M | ecosystem: Environmental > Terrestrial > Soil >... | reverse complement strand
AGACAATCGTCGGCTACGGCATATCGCCCGACCAACACAACAACCTCTATGTTCTGCAATTCCGTGGCTCGGAGATCGGTCGCATCGATGCCCAAACCAAAGAGCTGAAGATCTTTAAGACACCCTTCCCTGCGTCGCGACCGCGGCGCGGCCGCATCGGCGCCGACGGGAACCTATGGTTCGCGGAATTTGGCGCCAACGCGGTCGCGATGTTCGATCCGAAAACTGAGACGATCAAGGAATGGCTGCTGCCGATAAAGCACAGCAACCCCTACGACGTCGTGCGCAATGCCAAGGGCGATGTCTGGACCGGCTCTGAATACACCGACCGGGTGACCCGCCTCGATCCTGCGACCGGGGAATTTGTCGACTACCTGATGCCACAAGAGGTGAATATCCGGCGCGTCTTTTTCGACGACGCGCGCAACGAGTTCTGGATCGGCGCCAATCACAGTGCCGCGCTTCTGAAAGTCGAGCCGCTGGACTAGCAACCATCAGCCCGGCACGTGCCGGCTAGAAATCCGCTCTGCTGGCTACCGGCATGGGGACCAGTCCGGCTTCGCCCTCGCGATTGTTTTCGGCGCAGGGACGTTCGCCCGGATAGGCCGTTCCCCGGCCGTAGATAGTCGCGGCATGCCACGGCATGTTGAATGTTCCGGCATCATCGACGGTGAAATCGACACGCAGGCTCTTGCGGTCGTCAGCGACGCGATAGCGTTCGATGACATGCATCGCCTCGGTATGCGGCGTCCCGAAACGGTCAATCGCCGAGAATTCGTGCACCGCAATTGCCCTGGTGTCGACGACCAGGGTATCGCCCGCGTAATGACCGATCGATTCGCCGAACCACGATGGCACGGGATTGGCCGACTGCTGCGCATTGAGGCGCACGACCCGTCGCTGGTTGTCGTTCTGATAAAGTATCGTCACCGTGTCGGGCTCCTGCAGAAGCCAGACATTCTCCCGGACTTGCAGGACATAGGGCACTCCCATGGGCATGCAGGAGGCCGGGGCATCGAGAGCGAGCTTGCCGGCGAGGAGGATCTCGTTGTGCTTTTTGACCTCTGCGGCGGCCCACGGCTTGAGGATCGGGCTGTCGACATTTCCGATCGGCACCAGATCATTGCCCGATATGTTCACCAGCGCGCCGGGGCCGGTTCCGGGCAACGGCGGCGCGAAGTCGAAGGCATTGCCGGCGCGCATCCATGGACCGGAGAAGTCCGGGACGCTCGCCCCCTCCTGCAAAAAGTTGCCGGCTCCGGTCAGAGCAAAAACACAGACCATGCCGACCACGAGAGTGCCCGTCGGCCGCAAAGTCTTGCCGCATGGGCCTGTCCTGCGCGGACCCGGCATCGGCTTTCCCCCGTGCGGGTGAAATTGCGGGCCTATCGTGGCCGGAAAAGCTGCGCCTGGCTAGACCGACCCGAAGGGGGAGGCATTCGGCAGGCAACGCACCGCTGCCCTTCATTTTGGCAGAACAATTTCGATTTTCGTGAACGAAAACAACAAGTGAAGGTCGCACGGACCCCTGCCGGACGCCCCTGCCCCCGCTTTCGCTCGATCCCGCTCTCTCCTATGATGGGTGCCGGCTGCCGTAACAAATCAAGGATAACCGGAGAAGCCGATGAAATTCCGCCTTTGCCTCGTTCTATGCTTGCTCGCCGCGCTGCCGCAGATCGCCGCGGCGCAGGTTCAGCTCACCGCTAGTCAGAAATTGGGCCAGCGGCTGTTCGAGCAGTCCTGCGGCGTCTGCCATACGCCGCCCACGCTTGTCAGCGGGCTCTATGGCCCGGCGCTCTCCAAGGAGGCCGCGGGCGGGCGCGAAGACGTGGTGCGCGATATCATCAGCAACGGCACGCCGCGCATGCCGGGCTTCAAATATACCTACGACGCAGAGCAGATCGCCGCCATCGCGGCCTATCTGGCGATCATGCCGGTACCCGCCGCCGCGCCCGCCCCGGCACGGCCGCAGGGCGCGCAGCGCGACGACAATTAGGAGTTGGGAGAGACGCCATGGGAAACGCACGCAGGCTCACGGGTGCAAATCTGATCTCGCAGGCAAGTCTGATCACCATCATGGTCGCGTCAGGCGCGATGGCATTGGGAACCGCGATCTCCGCCGTCACCGCGGCGCAGGCCGCCGACGCGCTGCTCAGCGGAACCGTGACTTCGGCCGCCGGTGAGAAAATGGGCGGCGTCACCGTCTCGGCCAAGGCCACAGGCTCGAGCATCACCACTACCGTCTATACGGACGAAGCGGGCAACTATTACTTTCCGCCGCTGCCGAGCGGGAGCTACCGGGTCTGGGCACAGGCCGTCACCTATGCGACCGGCAAAGGCAGCGTCGAGCTCGGCGCGGCCGGTCACCGGGATTTCGTGCTCGCTCCGGTGAAGGATTGGGTGCGGCAATTGCCGGGCGACGAGCTGCTGGCGGCCTTGCCGGGCGATACGCCCGATGATGCGCGCATGAAGACGCTGGTCCGCAAGAATTGCACCGGCTGCCACATCGCGAGCTATCCGCTGCAGCACCGCTTCGACCAGGCCGGCTGGAGCGCGGTCCTCGACCTGATGAAGCACGTCAACGTGCTCGGCACCTACCAGGGTCCCGAGCACAAGCCGAACCCGACCATCGAATCCCACAAGGCCGAATTGGCGGCTTATCTGGCGCGCGCCCGCGGGCCGGGCGAAAGCGCGATGAAGTTCAATCTGCGCCCGCGGCCGACCGGAGAGGCGGCGCGCGTCCTGTTCAAGGAATACGATGTGCCGCCGGAGCCGAACACCACCTCGGCGATCGATCCCGCGAGCGAGCCGACCAATGACGGCAGCGACTGGTCGCTCGGAACGCCCTCGGGCACCAACGGCCGCTATGGGGTTCACGACGCGCAGGCCGATTTCGATGGCAATCTGTGGTTCACCTACAGCTTCCCCAGCCGCACCACCACGGTGGGCCGCATCGATGCCAAGACCGGCGAGGTGAGGAACTTCAAGCTCGATGATGTCAGGGGCTTTGCGGTCGGCACCCATGGGATCACCCGCGACCAACGCGGAATTCTCTGGTTCAATACCCGCTCCAACGTGGCGCGCGGCATCGGCGGCCTCGCCAGGCTCGACCCCAAGACCGAGAAGATCACCGTTTATCAGCCGCCCACCGGCATGTCGGGAACGGCGGGAACCCTCGACGTGGACTTGAACGGCAATGTCTGGGTCACCTCGCCGGACGGGGCTCTGCTGTTCGATGCGGCGGCGGAAAAATTCACTGAATTCAAGTCGGTCACGTACAAGAACGAGCACGGCACCGCCACCGTCTACGGGCTCGCAGCCGATCGCATCGGCAACGGCTGGTGGCTGCTGATGAGCCAGGATCTGGTCGATTACAGCGACCTCGGCACCGGCAAGAGCCACGAGCTCAAGCTGCCGGCGGAGACCGGCGAGATGGAGCAGCTCACGGCGGACGAGCGCAAGCTTTACGACACGTTCCAGCCGCCGGATTTCAATTCGCCGTTTCCATGGGCGCAGGGACCGCGCCGGATGGGGGCGGACAAGAACGGCGATTATGTCTGGATCGGCGATTCCTTCGGCGGCAATCTGGCGCGCGTCAACATCCAGACCAAGGAGGTGAAGCTCGTGCCGCTGCCGCGGCCGGAATCGCAGCAGCCCTACGAGGTCGCGGTCGACAAGAACCACAATGTCTGGACCAATCTGTGGAGCACCGATCTAATCGGAAAATACGACCAGGGCACCGGCAAATGGACGCTGTTCGACCTGCCGACGCGCGGCTCGGAAACCCGCTACATCTCGCTCCTGGAGCGCGACGGTAAAATGCAGGTGGTCCTGCCCTATTCCCGCACCCGCAAGGTCGCCGTCATGACATTACGCAGCGAGGCTGATTTGCAGGCCCTCAAGGCGCAGGTGGAGGGTCGACCGTAGGGGCGGCCCTTGTGGCCGCCCTGCCCCTGCGGGCGCCCGCGCGAGGCGCCCCTACAGACTCGGCTGCTCGAGCGCGGCCGCCAGCAGCTTGCGGCATTCGCCGAGGTCATGCAGCGCGGCCTGCAACTTGCGCAATTCCTCGCGCGCCAGCCGGTCCAAGGACGGCGGTCCGAGCTTGCGGGCAGACAGCGACCGCGCCGGCGATCTCGCCCGCTCGGCCGCGGCCAGCACGGGCTCGGTCCGGCCTTCGGCCCCCGGCAAGACATCGTCTGTCTCGGCATCGCCCAAAAGGGCCGGCAGCAGCGCCAGCAACCCACGGCCCCGTTCCACTCCCTCCGGCCCCGGCGCGCTCCCGATGTCGGCCTCCTCGGCCGTGACATCGGCGTCGTCCTCGGAGGGTCGCTGCCCCGGCTGCGGCGCACCCGGCTGCCAGACCGACTGCACGAATTTTGCGCCCTGTTCCCGCAAAATGCGCTGCACGCCGCGGATGGTATAGCCGTCGCCGTAGAGGAGATGCCGGATGCCGCGTAGAAGGTTGATGTCTTCAGGGCGATAGTACCGCCGGCCGCCGCCGCGCTTCATCGGCTTGATGTCGCGAAACCGGCTTTCCCAAAAACGCAGCACGTGCTGGGGCACATCGAGGTCTTCCGCGACCTCGCTGATGGTCCGAAACGCGTCGGGGGCCTTTTCCAAAATCGCCTTGCTCCGACTGGTTGTGGGTTGCGCTATTTTTGCTCGCCCTGGGAATCCGAGTTGATGCGCTGCTTGAGGATGGCGGAAGGCTTGAACACCATGACCCGCCGCGGCGAGATCGGGACCTCCTTGCCGGTCTTGGGATTGCGTCCGACCCGCTGGCCTTTCTTGCGCACCACGAAAGAGCCGAAGGACGATAGCTTCACGGTCTCGCCGCGCTCAAGGCAATCGGTAATCTCCTTGAGCACAAGCTCGACAAGCGTAGCCGATTCCGTGCGTGAGAGGCCCACCTTCTGGTAGACCGCCTCGCACAAATCCGCCCGTGTCACCGTTTTTGCCGTCATCGCCAGCCCCGCCTTTGGCGATCGCCATATCCCACTGAATTATAAAACGATATTAGGTTGACCGGGCATGGTCAACGGCCTCGCAGTGAAGATTTTGTGGGTTCCCTTTACCACCGCACCAGGGTGGCCCCCCAGGTGAATCCCCCGCCCATCGCCTCCATGAGCACGAGATTGCCGCGCTTGATGCGCCCATCCGCGACGCCGACCGAGAGGGCGAGCGGGATCGAGGCGGCCGATGTATTGCCATGCTTTTCCACAGTGAGAATGACCTTCTCGGGCGCGATGCCAAGCTTGTGCGCCGAGTCGTCGATGATGCGTTTGTTGGCCTGATGCGGCACGAACCAGTCGATGTCGTCTGCGTTATAGCCCGTCGCCGCAAAGGTATCCGCGATCACATCGGAGATCATCGCCACCGCATGCTTGAATACGGCGCGGCCCTCCATGCGCAGATGCCCGACGGTGCCGGTCGAGGAAGGGCCGCCGTCCACGTAGAGCTTCAATCGGTACCTGCCGTCGGAGCGCAGGTGCGAGGTGAGGATGCCGCGATCCTCGCGCGTGCCGGGCTGCTGCTGGCTCTCCACCACCACGGCGCCGGCGCCGTCGCCGAACAGCACGCAGGTCGTGCGATCGGTCCAATCCAGGATGCGCGAAAAGGTTTCCGACCCGATCACCAGCGCGCGCTTGAAAGCGCCGGTTCGCAGGAGACCATCCACGGCCGCCAGCGAGAACACGAAGCCCGAGCACACCGCTTGCAGGTCGAAGGCGGCGCCCTGGTGGATGCCGAGCGCCGCCTGGATCACCACGGCGCTGGCCGGAAAGGTATTGTCGGGCGTCGAGGTCGCGAGCACGACGAGATCGATCGACTGGGCGTCCACGCCGGCCGCTGCAAGAGCAGCGCGTGCCGCCTTGACGCCCATGTCGGAGGTCGTCTCGCCCTCGGCGGCGATCCGACGTTCGCGAATGCCGGTGCGCTGCATGATCCATTCGTCGGACGTATCCACCATGCGCGAGAGGTCGGAATTGGTGACCACCCGGCTCGGCAGATAGCTTCCGCAGCCCAGCACGACCGAGCGTATGACGCTCACGAGGCCAAACTCCCGAACAGGTTCGTCGAGTTCAGCGTCTGGCTGATATTGGCGAGCAGGTCGTAGCGCACCATGTCGTGACCGATGTCCACCGCGTAGGCGAATCCTTCCGCATCGGTCCCGCCGTGGCTCTTGATGACGATGCCGTTGAGCCCGAGGAAGACGCCGCCATTTGACTTGCGGGGATCCATCTTCTCTCTCAGGGTGTGAAACGCGTCGCGCGCCAGAATGTAGCCCAGCCTGGAGAGCAGTGTCTTGCTCATCGCGCTCTTGAGATACTGAGCGAGCTGGCGGGCGGTGCCCTCGGCGGTCTTGAGCGCGATATTGCCGGCGAAACCCTCGGTGACGACCACGTCGACGGTGCCTTTGCCGATATCGTCGCCTTCGACGAAGCCCGCATATTCGATCTCCGGCAAGTCGGCATCGCGCAGGATGGCGGCGGCCTCGCGGAGCGCGTCGAGACCCTTGACCTCCTCGGCGCCGATATTGAGAAGCCCGACCTTGGCCCGTCCAAGGTTGAACAGCGCGCGCGCCATGCCCCCGCCCATGACCGCCATCGCCACCAGATGCCGGGCATCCGCCCCGATCGAGGCGCCCACGTCGAGCACGACCGATTCCCCCTTGAGGGTCGGCCACAGGCAAGCGATGGCCGGGCGCTGGACGCCGGCCATGGTCTTGAGGCTGATCTTGGCCATGGCCATCAGCGCGCCGGTATTCCCGGCGGAGACCGCCACGTCGGCTTCGCCCTTCTTGACCGCATCGACCGCCAGCCACATGGAGGATTTCCATCGCCCCTGACGCAGAGCTTGGCTCGGCTTGGCATCCATCTTGACGGCGATGTCGGTGTGAACCAGGCGCGAGGCCTGCTTGAGCCGCGGCCGGGACGCGATCAGCGGCTCGACGACGGCCTGATCACCGAACAGAACGAATTCGATATCGGGGTGGCGGGCGAGTGCCACCTCCGCTCCGGGCACGACCACCGATGCGCCATGGTCGCCGCCCATGGCGTCAAGCGCGATGCGGACTTTTTGGGGCATGGCGGGACCCTGGAGACCGGGACGGCGGCAGGCGCCGGAAGCACGGTCCTGCGGGAGCAATGACGATGGCGGACCATAGCGTTCCGGGGCGGGATGCAACAGGGGGGCGCGGTTTACTCGTCACGGCCGCCTTGCCCTCTCCGCAGCGTCGCCAAGGCTGCGAACGGGTGCTCGGTCTTGTCTTCGATCGGCGGCGCCTGGAACACCGCGTCCGGCTTGCGCGGATAGAGGTCGATCCCGAGAATCAGGAATTCGGTCGCGATCGCGCCGAGATCGACCGTGTCACCCAGGAGCGGCTCGGGCGCCTCGTCGGTCGCAACCTTCAAGGCCTCGCGGTCGGGCGCATCGCCGGCGGCCGGGGCGGCGTCCGGAACAAAAACCAGGTCGACCACTTCCTCCACCTCGTTCTCGATCGGATCGAGCGTCACCACGCAGACCTGTCCCACGGTCGCCGAGACGCGGCCCACCACATGCAATCCGTCCGCGCCACGCTTGCTCACGTCGAATGTGGCTTCGAGGCGTGGCAAGGCGCGAAGGTCGGCAGATTTGGCGATGGCGGCGCGGGTGGCCTCGTCGGCTTTGAGCTCGAAGCGGCGTCCGGTCGCGGGAACTTCCTGGACGGTCACCGGAACGCGCCAGGGACCCTCACGCCCACGTTCATTCATGGCTTCCACCATTTCTGCGCTGCCTGTAGGGCGCTAAGCGCCCTGATGCTCCTCGCGGGCCATGGTTTGCGTCTCAGCAGCCACCACCAGGATGGCTTCAGGATGGGGAAAGGCGAGCTCAGCGCGACTCAAAGCCTGGCCCTCCTGGGCGGCAAGTTGATCGGCCGCGGCGCGCACATAGGTCGCCAGCCGAATGGCGCCAAGGTCCGCTCCGGTTTCCCCGCCGAACACGTTTCGCTGGACCGCGGCAATAAGCGGTTCGGGAGCGGACGCGGCGAGGGCGGCCCCATAGGCTGCCTGCCGGCCGTAAAAGGCCGCACCGATCTTGCGCATCTTGGCGGGTACGGCGAGATCGCCTGTGCCCATTTCGCGCAAGCTCCCGTCCATGTCGCCGCAGAACCGGTCGAAGAGTGCCTGGCCGAGTCGGCGCGCCGCGGCGGGCTCGGATTCCAGCCGGCGCAATACCAGCACGGTGTGCAGCACAACCATCTCGAAACGGCCGTTAACCGTATCGGGCACGCCATAAATCCGGTAGAAAGGTGCCGCTCGCGCCTGTGCCACGATCGTGCCATAGAGAGAGGCGATGCTGTGGTTCGATGGGTCGCGGCGAAAGAGGCGAAACATCATGGGGATAGCTCAAGGCGGCGAAAATTTCGGAAGCCTGATCGAGGGGACGGTCGCTACCTAGCGTTAACTGGCCATTGCGTCAAAGTTCCCGCGATCGCAACGATCTATAGGACCTTGCTGGACCAAATGCGCAGCATTCGATCGAATCGTCTTGGCTTGCGGCCAGCCATCGGGCTGTTGGCGGCGGTGCTGGCACTCGGGCTCGGAGGCTGCTTCAGCGAGACCTTTCAAAAGGGCTACATCATTCCGGACGGTGCCCTCGAGCAGATCCCGGTCGGTGCCAGCCAAGAGCAGGTCCTGATCGTGCTGGGCACGCCCTCAACCGTGGCCACCGTGAGCGGCGAAGCCTTCTATTACATCTCCCAGCGTGCCGAGCGTCCGGTCGCCTTCATGCCGCAGGAGGTGGTCGACCAGCGCGTGGTCGCGGTCTATTTCGATAAGAAGCGGCGGGTCGAACGGCTGGCCAATTACGGGCTCAAGGACGGCAAGATTTTCGACTATGTCAGCCGCACGACCCCGACCGGCGGCATCGAGCTCAGCTACCTGAAGGGCTTTTGGAGCATGTTCGACTTGAAGCCTGGAATTTAAATGGATTTTCCGAAGCGTGCGCTAGCTCTCGCCTTCCGCAACCGGGCCACGAACCAGATCGATGATCTCAAGCACGTTGCGGTCGGGATCGTGAAAGTAGGCGCTGCGGCCTTGGAACGTCCCTGACCGCCGATCCTCCTCCTTGAGAATCCGGATGCCCCTCTCCGCCAGAAAGGCCTTGGCCCGCTCGTAATCGTGCGCGCTCACCCGGAAGGCGTAATGAATGTCGTGCGCATTGCCGGCATTGGGGTCGACCGGATTCTCCGAATAGGTCAGCACGAAGCAATCCGCGCCCGCGCGCATGAACACCATGTGGTTGTTGCGCCGGAGCCGCTCCATGCCCATGACCTCGGTATAGAACCTCTCCGAGCGGTCGAGGTCCTTCACCGGAATCGTGAAATGAACGACGCCTTGCGTCTTCAGCATCGTCTCTCCAAGGAGGTGAGTAGTGATTAGTGAGTGTGCGAGTAGTGGAGTGCGGCCCTCCTTTTCACTCGCCACACTATTCACTATTCACCACTTACCCTTTCCTGTCAGCGCGCCAGCACGGCCAGCAGCAGCAGCGCCACGATGTTGGTGATCTTGATCATCGGGTTGACCGCCGGCCCGGCCGTATCCTTGTAGGGATCACCCACCGTATCGCCGGTGACGGCGGCCTTGTGGGCCTCCGAGCCCTTGCCGCCGTAGTGACCGTCCTCGATATATTTCTTGGCATTGTCCCAGGCGCCGCCGCCCGAGGTCATCGATATCGCCACGAATATCCCGTTGACGATGACGCCCAGCAGCATCGCTCCGAGCGCGGAAAAACCCGCCGACTTGCCCTGTGCGCCGCCCCCGGCGACGAAATAAACCGCGAAGTAGACCGCGATCGGCGACAGCACCGGCAGCAGCGAGGGGATGACCATCTCCTTGATCGCAGCTTTGGTGAGAATATCGACCGCGCGACCATAGTCCGGTTTTTCGGTGCCCTGCATGATGCCCGGCTTCTCGCGGAACTGACGACGGACCTCCTCGACGATCGCCGAAGCGGCACGCCCGACCGCGGTCATCCCGAGCGCGCCGAACAGATACGGTAACAGCCCGCCGAACAGCAGCCCGACCACCACATACGGGTTGTTCAACGAGAAATCGAGCTTGATGCCGGAGAAGTATTTGTGCATGTCGGCATGGGCGATGAAGTAGTTGAGATCCTGGTTATAGGCCGCGAACAGGACTAGAGCCCCGAGCCCGGCCGAGCCGATGGCATAGCCCTTGGTCACCGCCTTGGTGGTGTTGCCGACCGCATCGAGCGCGTCGGTCGACTTGCGCACCTCCTTGGGCAATCCCGCCATCTCGGCGATGCCGCCGGCATTGTCGGTCACCGGCCCGAAGGCATCGAGCGCCACCACCATGCCGGCCAGCGCCAGCATGGTCGTCACCGCGACCGCGATGCCGAACAGGCCGGCGAGGTTCTGAGTCACCAGGATGCCGGCGATGATGACCAGGGTCGGCAATGCGGTCGACTCGAGCGAAACCGCCAGGCCCTGAATGATGTTGGTGCCGTGACCCGTGACCGACGCCTTGGCGATCGCCTGCACCGGGCGGAAATTGGTGCCGGTATAATATTCCGTGATCCAGATGATCAGGCCGGTCACCACCAGTCCGACCACCCCGCACATATACAGGTCGAAGCCCGTATAGGCCACGCCGGGCAGCGGGCCGAATCCGACCAGGAGCCCCGTCACCAAGGCGACGCCACCCAGCGACAGGATCGCGGTCGCAATGAAGCCCTTGTAGAGCGCGCCCATGATCGAGCCGCTGGGCCCAAGCCGGACGAAGAAGGTCCCGATGATCGTCGTTATGATGCAGATCGCGCCGATGGCGAGCGGATAGATCATCATCGTCATGAGGGTCCCGGGACCGGCAGCGGCGAAGAAGATCGCCGCCAGGATCATGGTGGCGACCATCGTCACCGCGTAGGTCTCGAACAGGTCCGCCGCCATGCCGGCGCAATCACCGACATTGTCCCCGACGTTGTCGGCGATGGTGGCCGGATTGCGCGGATCGTCCTCCGGGATACCGGCCTCGACCTTGCCGACGAGGTCGCCGCCGACGTCGGCGCCCTTGGTGAAGATGCCGCCGCCCAGACGCGCAAAGATCGAGATCAGCGAGGCGCCGAAGCCGAGCGCCACCAAGGCGTCGATCACGGTGCGGTCATTGGGGGCAAAGCCCATCAGGCCGGTCAGCACGGCGAAGTAGACGGAGACGCCGAGCAGCGCGAGACCCGCGACCAGCAAGCCGGTTATGGCGCCCGCCTTGAACGCGATCTCGAGCCCGGCGGCGAGCGAGCCGATCGCCGCCTGCGCGGTTCGCACATTGGCGCGCACCGACACGTTCATGCCGATGAACCCGGTGATCGCGGAGAGCAGCGCCCCGATGGCGAAGCCGGCGGCCACCAACGGGCCGAGGAACCAGCCGACAATAAGCAAGACGACCACGCCGACGCCGCCGATGGTCGTGTATTGGCGCTTCAAATAGGCCTGCGCGCCCTCGCGCACCGCCGCGGCAATCTCCTGCATCTTCGCGCTGCCTGCATCCGCGGCCAGGACTGAAGCCGTCGCCCAGATGCCGTAGCCGATCGCCAAGAGACCGCAGGCGATGATGAACCACAAAGCTGTCATTGGCCTAAACCCCGGTTTGCTGAGCGTGCCGGGCCGATCGATTCTGCCCCGGCCGCTGCCGCGCCGGTTTGTCGCTCCGGCCGGCGGAAAGTGGCGCGGATATAGCCAAAAACCTCGCGGCCGCGCAATGGTGGGACACCGGGCGCAACGGACCTCGGTCGCGCCCGCACGCGACGCCACCGAGAGCGAGCACAGCGCCGCCGCAAAAGATTCTTCATCTTTGCTGTAGATATCTCTTGCAATGGGTCGCAGTAGAGACTAACTGCGCCCTCGCCCAATTTCGCACGTGCCTGTGGCCGTGTGTCGGTCGGTGGGCATCCGGACAAGAGGCCGGACAGCCGCCCGGAGCAAGATCGCCGAGACCCAAGATCGACTTCGGGTCGTCACGATCGCAGCTCCGAACACTTGACTGGCAGCCGGAGGCGAAACCGGCGCACCTCGTTCTCAACGGGGGACGCGGCCTAAAGCAACGACGGAGCGGGCTTTTTTGGTCTCGTCGACCCTCCAAAGGTCGACACCGAAGAGGCTTGTTCACTCTTGCCAGGCGTGCGGACCGGGATCTCCCGCTCCAATCCAAGGCATCATTTGGGTGAGAAAGCCGGCTCGCTGGTCGTGTCTCCATCGCACGGCAGCGCAGGGCTCCTCACCTTCTGACGCCGGGCGGCGCGCGCCGCTCGATCTTCAATCTGGGCCGCAAGGCCCGTTGAACATTGGTGAGGAACCATATCGATGACCGAGCGCATCCGCGATTTCCTGCGCAATCGCCGCGACGACCGCCCCTGCCTTGTCGTCGATCTCGACGTCGTGCGCGACAACTACCGGGCTTTCGCCCAGGCACTGCCGGACAGCCGGGTCTTCTATGCCGTGAAGGCGAACCCGGCGCCCGAGCTGCTGCGGCTGCTGGTCTCGCTCGGCTCGTGCTTCGACACCGCCTCGGTGGCCGAGATCGAGATGGTGCTCGCGGCCGGCGCCGCGCCAGAGCGCATCTCCTTCGGCAACACGATCAAGAAGCAGCGCGATATCGCCCGCGCCTACGAGCTGGGCGTGCGGCTGTTTGCGGTCGATTGCCAGCCCGAGGTCGAGAAGATCGCCCGGGCGGCCCCGGGCGCGCGGGTGTTCTGCCGGATCTTGATCAGCTGCGCGGGCGCCGAGTGGCCGCTTTCGCGCAAGTTCGGCTGCGACCCCGAGATGGCCGTCGACGTGCTCGAGCACGCGCATCGGCGTGGGCTCGAAGCCTATGGGGTGTCGTTTCATGTCGGCTCGCAGCAGCGCCGCACGCAGGCCTGGGACGAGGCGCTCAAGTCGGCCGCGATGGTGTTTCGCGCCTGTGCGGAGCGCGGGATCAACCTCTCGATGGTCAATCTCGGCGGCGGCTTCCCGACCAAGTATCTCAAGGAAGTGCCCTCGGTCGTGGCCTATGGAAGGTCGATTTTCCGCGCCTTGCGCAAGCATTTCGGCAACCGCATCCCGGAGACCATTATCGAACCGGGCCGCGGCATGGTCGGCAATGCCGGCACGATCGAGGCGGAGGTCGTGCTCGTCTCCAAGAAGAGCGAGAACGACGACGTGCGCTG
>Ga0210403_10003776_pt1 | contig 13205 bp, 10 predicted proteins | sample IncBWC19MmetaG_FD_150863 | JGI IMG/M metagenome (GOLD analysis project Ga0210403, IMG submission 150863) | Forest soil microbial communities from Barre Woods Harvard Forest LTER site, Petersham, Massachusetts, United States - Inc-BW-C-19-M | ecosystem: Environmental > Terrestrial > Soil >... | reverse complement strand
GACGGCGACAAAATTCTTCAGGCATTGGCCGAAGAAACCGGCGGGCGCTCCTTCTACCCGTATCACGTGGACGATCTCGACCAGTCGTTCCAGGATATCGGCGACGAACTGCGCAATCAGTATTCCATTGCCTACAACCCGTCAACGCACGCCTTCGATGGCCGGTATCACAAGATCAAAATTGAAGTGCCGGAACACAAGGGCTATCAGGTGCGTGCCCGCAAAGGATATTTTGCCCGAACGACCGCCGATATCCCCAAACCAGCCGGGTCGGTGAAATAAAGCGGGTCGCACCTGCCGCCGGGGGTCGGTCTTACTTGCTGGTGTCTTTCAACAGCACTGCGTCGGCTTCTTTCTCGCCACGCTCGATCGCGATTTGCGAGCCATCCGGAGAGAACACAAACCGCATAATCTTTTCTTTCGTGAAATGCGTCAGCTGCTTGCTGGCGGCTCCATCCAGCGGCTGGCTCCAGAGATTATCCACTCCCTTTTCCCTGCCAACGTAAATCACCGCTTTTCCGTCCGGCGAAAACGCCAGGCCGTCTGCCAGCGCGCGCTGGTCAATGTCGTGGTAGAACATGCGATGAGCTTCGGTTGAGTCCATCCGCAGCATCAGCTTGTGGTCCAGTTCGCGAACTTCCAGCGAAGCCACATTCTTGCCGTCAGGCGACAGCGCGTAAAAGCCCATCGAGAAATTGACCACAGTCTCGGGCGACCCGCCATCGAGCGAGACACGTTTCAGATACCCGTTGTCGTTGTAATCCACGAAATAGACCCACGGGCCGCTTTTTGCGCAACTCGGCGCCTGTTCGCTGAAACCGGATGTGAGTTGCCTTTGATCGCTGCCGTCAATATTAGCCCGCCACAAATTCGCCGAAGAAGCGCTGGTGCGCGCCAATTGCCGGAAAACAAGATAACGCCCGTCGCCGCAGACGGCCACCTGATCCGCAATGTGTTTGTTGTCCGAAAAAACAACCTTTTCGCCGCCGGCGGGACTGACGATTTTGATTTCACCGGCTTGGGGCATGATCAGTTTATTGTCTGCCGTCCAGTCCCATCGCCAGATGGGCGATTGTGACACCAGCGGCACCGCCGTCAACTTGTCAGGCTCCGCTGCGGGAGCGACTCCAAGTTCAAATCGCACCTTGCTTTGGATGGCGGCCAGCGTTTTGCCATCCTTGGAAATCGTCTGCGCCCCGTAATTGTTGGTGTCGGCGGTCAAGGGCCGAAACTCTCCCGATGGAGAAGGAAGGAATCCCAATTGAATCTGCCGGTGACCGCTGTCGAGTTGCGAACTGTTGACGATCAGTCCGGAGCCGTCGGGAAGCCATGTCGGCACGTAATAAATGCGCTCGGAAGAGTCGGCGAGAACCTGCTCCTGGCCGGTAATTGCGTCCACCACGGAAAATCCGCCGATTGCCTCTCTGGAAGGTTGCACAATCGGGATCAGGATGGTTTTTCCGTCGGGCGACCACGCGGGAACATAGCTGTCGCTCTTCAGCAGCCGGCCGGTGAAGATGGGGCGCTCGATCGCGCCCTCGCTCTTCGCAAGGAGAAGATCCCACTTCGGCGAATCGTGCAACTTCCGGAGAAACGCAAAATGTGTGCCGTCGGGCGAAAAGGTGATAGGACTGTCAACGTCTCGGATCAAAATTTTCGGCTCGCCGCCAAGCACCGACGCGCGATAGAGCACCGAAATACTTTCCTCGGCTTCTTCGCGCCGGACGAAATAGATGTAGTTGCCATCGGGCGAAAACGTCAACCCCTCGTACACCGTTGCCGCCGGTTCGACCACCTCTTTGTTCGTCTCGGTCGGAATATGATGCAGCCACAGGGACTGCATTCCATTTTCCTCCAGGGCCTGCAACAGGTATTTCCCATCGGGCGAGATTGCGGCTTGCGAAATGTGTCCGTTGTTTGAAATATTTTCTATGGAAAATTTCTCGAAAGGCACATGCTTGCCCTTCTGCACGAAGGTGTAAGCGCCGTAGACCGCTGCCGCGGCCAACACCGCCACCAGCATCAGGATTACGCCGGTGCCAAGCTTATTCTGGTTGGCTGCCTCCACCAGGTCTGTGCTGCTGATCGGTTTGTGCAGCGAACCGGAGGATTTTGCGGCGGCCTGGGCGGCGGTGACCGTCGCGCGGCTCGCGGCGACGCTGGAATCCGAAGAAGGGCGGCCCGGCTCCAGTTCACGCAACAGGCGTTTCAGGTCGGCGCGCAACTCCGCGGCCACCTGATAACGCATCTCGCGGTCTTTCTCCAAAAGCTTGTTGATGATGCGTTCGAGTTCAGCCGGAATGGCGCTGTTGAAATGGACCGGCGAAACCGGTGCGGCGTGCAGGATGTTCGCAAAAATCACCGCGCTGGTGGAACCTTGAAACGGGTGGCGGCCGGTCCCCATGCCATACATCACGGAGCCGAGAGAAAAAAGGTCGGTGCGCGCATCCAGGGTTTCGCCGCGGGCCTGCTCCGGCGACATGTAAACGACGGTGCCCACCGTAGTGCCGACCTTTGTCTGGAACATCGTTTCGGATTCGGCGAGCGTGTCCTCGGACGGGCCGCCCTCCACTTCCATCAGTTTGGCAAGGCCGAAATCAAGAATCTTCGTTGTGCCGCGGCTGGTAAGGAAAATGTTCGCGGGTTTGATATCGCGGTGGACGATTCCTTTCTTGTGGGCGGCATCGAGCGCGTCGGCGATTTCGATGCAAACTTCCACACAGTGGGAAATGGGCATCGTTCCGCGGACCAGAACCTTGTCAAGCGATTCGCCTTCCAGCAATTCCATCGCGATGAACGTGCGTCCGTCGCACTCTTCGATTGCATGAACCGTGCAGATGCCCGGGTGGTTCAGGGCGGAAGCTGATCGCGCTTCCCGCAGGAAGCGGTCCATCGCACCGGGGTCGTGTATCGTGCTTTCCTTCAGGAATTTCAGCGCGACACGCCGGCCCAGCTTCGTGTCCTCGGCCTCGTACACCAATCCCATGCCGCCCGCACCGAGTTGGCGGACGATTCGATAGTGGGCAATTTTGTCCTGGTTCATTTGGGCTAGTTGGCAGCGATCCCTGACCGCCATGTGATGTTAGCCAAGCAGTAGCCCATGGTCAATCGGTGAAAGCGAAACGGACTAGCCCTTTGGTGCGTAGTAGCCTTTTCGCGCAAGGACTTTAAAGTCGTGGTTGTCGACATCCAGTTTGATTTTGCGAAACTTGCCGTCCCTGTTGTTGTTGGTCGGGTAGTAGCCCAGCGTGTATTGGCTCCGAAGCTCCTCGGAAATCTGGTCGAAAGCCTCTTCGATTTTTTTCTCCGAATGGACGTAAATCACCCGCCCGCCAGTATCATCGGCAATTTTGTGCGCAACGCTGGTATTCCCGCCGTAACGCGGGTCGATGACCAGCAGGATATGAATCACCGTATCCGTCCGTTGCGCCGCTTCAATGGCTTCATCCAGTTTTACTTTGCTTCCGGTATCGTCGGCGTCCGTGACAATCACGATCGCTTTCCGGCCTGCTTCCCCGTTTAGTTTTTCCGAACACGCCAGATAAATCGCATCGTACAGCGCTGTCCCCGTAATCTGTCGCGAGCCGATTGGGCCGGGGTTGTTCCCGATGCTTCCTGCGCTTGCCGACCCTATTCTCGCTTTATTTATGGCGCGTTGCAGGATGTTCTTGTCGTCGGTAAAGTCCGATAACAGGTCTACATCCACGTCGAATGACATCACCATCGCCTCGTCGCCTTTTCGCAATACCCGCCGCAGGAATCGGCCCCCGGCGTCCTGGATTGTGGCTAGGTTGTCACTCTCGCTGACCGAGGTATCCAATAGCAGGCCAAGGGTGATCGGAAGCGTCAAATCATTGGAGAAGAAGGCGATCTTCTCTTCGTGTCCATCTTCGAAAATCTTAAAATTGTCCTGCTTCAGGTCCGTGACCACGCGCTTGTTCTTGTCGCGCACGGTGGCGAACAGGTTCACCAGGTTTACCTCCGCCTTGATCGTTGGGGGAGTCTGGTTTTGCCCCTGCCCCTGTGGCACTGCGGGGGTCGCCAGAGCCAACGCCGCGCCGAAGGCCAGCGCCTGCATGGCCAACCTGTTCCAAACTCGCATCTTCGCACTCACGGATTTCAATGTTTCCCGGTATCCTTAATTGAGGTTTTGGTACGGCGAGGAGTTGCTGCTTGCTTATGGCCCTGCCCCCACGCCTGGGGTAGCGTCAACTGTTTCGATGCAACCAACTGCCCTGTGGGATGCGTCGAATGCTCGGCAGCACCCGAGATCACACTAACCTGGAAAGTTTGGCCCGAACAACATGAATTGTCCACGAAAAAGAGCCTTTTTCGCTGCCGTACCCGCGCTTTGTTTCTTTGCCGCACCGCTGTTGGGCCAAGATCCGGCGCCTTCCAAACCAGCCGTGCCACCCGCGGCACAGGAATCCAAACCTACCGACACGCAGCAGGCCCAGGCGCCCATTCGAATCACCGTTCGGACGGTGGTCGTGCCGGTCACTGTGAAAGACGGCAACGGCAATCTGGTCCCGGACTTGCGGCGAGACGAATTTCGCGTCTTCGAAGACAACATCGAGCAGGAGATCACACGCCTTTCCGTCGAAACCATGCCGCTCTCGCTGGTCATCCTCATCGACAATGACCTGAAACGCAAAGACGAGCAGCAGGTGGAGCCCAGCCTGACTTCCATTGTCGGCGGCCTCAGCACCAGCGACGAGGCGTTTATCTGCCGCTTTGACCAGTTTTTTCACGAAGGCAAGGGCTTTACCCGGGACCAGGATAATCTGCTCACTCAGCTGAAGCGTACCGATCTCTCCTCCGAGCCTTCGGTGGCTCCCCCAGGCGGCCCGTTTAACGGCCCGACCATCAATAACGCTCCTGCACCGGGTGCGCCGCCGAATCCCGCCGGGCTGCAGGCGATCAAAGGCCAGCCAACGAAGGCTCTGGATGACGCCGTGTTCGAGGCGGCCGAACTGCTGAAGGATCGCGACAGCCGGAAACGCCGCAAGGTGATCCTGCTGATTTCTGACGGGCAGAACGGAGCGAAGTTCAATACCCACAGCTATGACGAAACCAAGGCCGAGTTGCTGCGCCAGGAGATCAGCGTCTATAGCGTGGCCACGGGCAGCTCGTATTTTGAGCGCAAGTTTAACCGGCTGGTAAATTATGCCCACGACACTGGGGGCGACATCTATTACGGAGCGAAGCAGAACGCCTTCTCGGAATTTTATACCCGGATCACCGAAGAGGCGCGCAACCAATACACGCTGACCTATTCACCCAGGGGCGAGCGCCCGATGGACTACCACTCGATCGAAGTGCGTGTCCGCCGCGACGGCTTGACGATTCTCGCTCGGCAGGGCTATTACGGCGGCACCTTCACCGAATCTCCCAAATAGCCTGCGAGGGCTTTCATCGGCTTGCGCGCCGCGATCCCACAGACTCAGCTTTTCAGACGACGGAAGCAATTCCTGCGGGCTGGCCGCACATCATTTTCCATTCACAAGCCGAATTTTTCTTGACACTAATGGCCGCCAACCGTATACGAATGGCAGCGGGCAGGGTTAGACGTCATCCGCTTTGCCTGCCCGCGCAACAAACGACTGAAGCGCGGAAGGAGATCTGCATGGCAAAAAAAGCCAAGAAGGCCGACAAGAAAGCCCCCAAGAAAGCCAAGTAACCCGGGCCCGTTCCCAAATTCGGTTTTGCACAGGCGCCGCCAACCGCGGCGCCTTTACTTCGTTGTTGGGGGACTCCAAGAACCTGCAGCTCTCCTATGCTCACCGGCTGAACCGGCTAGCGCGGAAGTCCTATCCTGTACGGGGATGATGGCAAAACACCAGACCGGCCGCGAAAGGGTCTATGCAACGCTCTTGCGAACTCGTTTTTCATTTTGGGAAAATACCCGTTCGAATCCCGAAAGCTAACCATTTGCGCTTAAAGTAAGACTTTAAATGTCGGCGCGCCGACATTTTCGTCCCCGCGCCGTCCTGTAAACGGTCTACCCGCCGCCGAGGGATTCTTCGTGGGCGGGGCAGATGGGTTTGTAGGCGCAGCCGCGGCAGAAGAACCCCGGTTTGGCGGGAAAGTTTCCGGCACGGATGTCGGCTGCGGTTTCCTGAACGGTGGCTTCGGCTTCGGAGATCTGTTTGGCATCGCGCGAGGTTTCCTGGCGCTGGTTGTTCTGCAAATAGTGAAAGACGAGGCGGGTGGGATTCCACTCGAAGATTTCTTTGGCGGCAAGCGCGTAAATGCTGAGTTGCAAACCCTTGCGGGCGTCGGCGTCCTTCTTCGGCTTGCCGGTTTTGTAGTCCACGATTTCGACGTCCTTGCGGCCGAGCGAGTTTACCTGGTCCATGCGGCCGGTGAGAATGACGTTGTTTTCGAGCGGAAGCTCGAAGCCCTTTTCTTGTTCCAGAATCTCCGGCGGGTCCTGCAACATCGAGGCGTGAAAGACTTTCAGTTGCTCGAGGCCGTCTTTCTTGTATTCGGCTTCCTGGTATGCGTCTTCGTAGCCCGCGCTGGTCCACTCCGTTTCGTAGATGCGCTGCACTTCGTCGAACGGCAGCTTCACCCCTTTCTTCAGTTGTTCGAGGAAACGTTTGATCGTGGTGTGGATCACGCTTCCGAAGCTCAGCATCGCGCGCGGGCCTTCTTTCAGCGACCACAAATGGCCGAACGCGTATTGTTGCGGGCACTTCCTGTAATTCTCAACCGCGGAAGAGCTGAGCTTGAGCGGCTCGGGCGATGCCGGATGGAATTCCTCCGCCCACCTAGCAATTTGGGAGAAAATTTTCGGGGGCCCTTCACTGGCAGGGAAGAGTTCACCGCTCCCCGTTTCCGGTTGCTTCTCATTTTCGGGTTTAGGAGGTTTCGGCTTGGGCGCGATCTGCAGGACGTCGCGGCGTTTAATGGAGGGATCCATCACAATATCTTCGATGAAGACTGGGACTTTGCCGCGTTTCTCGCGCACCGTGGTCATTGTCAGGCGGTCTTCGGCGCGCGTGAGCGCGACATAAAAGAGACGACGCTCTTCCTGAATGTGAAAGTCGCCTTCCGGAAGTTCTTCCTTCATCAGGCGATCCGGGAATTCAAATAACGGCGAGCGGTTGCGCGAGGGAAATGCGTTGGAATTCACTCGCAGCAGGAACACGTGCGAAAATTCCAGTCCCTTCGCGCCATGCACGGTCATCAATTGAACGGCATCCCCGGGGGCGTCGTCTTCGAGGCTCAACGTGCCGTTGGCCTGCTCAAAGTATTCGAGATATTCGAGAAATTCTGGCAGGCTGCGGGTTTCACTTTTCGGTTCCCAGTCTTTCATAAACTGCGCAAGCTGGTTTACGTATTTGCGATCTTGGCCGCCGGCGCGTTGCGGCACTTCCAGCCACTCGATCAAGTCGCCGAGAATCTCGCGGGCAGAGCGGCGCCGCATCGCCTTTCGCTGTTCGGTCAGAAATTCCAGCAGCGTTTTAAACGCTGCGGAAGACGGATCAAACGCAAGCTCGCCTTGTGGCGCTTGCAGCGTGTCGTAAAGAGCGGTGCCACGTTTTTTGCGGGCGCGCTCGGTCAGGCGCACCAGATCTTCCGCAGTCAGGTGCCACGCGGGCGCGGAGAGGACGCGGGCGCAGGCAATGTCGTCGAAAGGCTTGGCAATCAGCCGAAGGTAGGCGAGCACGTCGCGCACGAGCGGATGCTCGAGAATGGAAAGGTTGCTGATGACGAAAGGAATTTTGCGTTGCGAGAGCTGTTCAACGAGGTGATCGCGGTGCGCATGCTGGCGGTAGAGGACGGCGAAATCTTTCCAGCGGCGGCCGGCTCTGTGGATGCGTTCGAGTTCGTCGGCCACCCAGGCCGCTTCGTCTTCGGGGGATTCCATTTCGACGATACGGATTCTTTCGCCTTCGGCCTTGTTGGGTTGCAGGATTTTCTTGGGGAATTCCGTGCTGACCTCGTTCATTCCGATGGCTTGCGTCGCGACGCGTAGAATGTTCGGCGTGGAACGGTAGTTTTCCATCAAGGCTACGCGATATGGCGTCGAATCTTCGCCTTCTTTCCAGCCGGCGAAGCGCTGAAGGAAAAGTTTGAAGCTGCCGAAAGAGGCGCCCCGGAAACGGTAAATGGCCTGATCGTTGTCTCCGACAACCACGATGTTGCGGCGCTCCGAGGACAGAAGGTGCAGGAGTTCGAGCTGCGCAATGTTGGTGTCTTGAAATTCGTCAACCAGGATGTGCTTGAAGCGCTCTTGCAACTGGCGTCGTCGGGCCGCGTCGTTTTTCAGCAGCGTCACGGCTTCGGTGATGAGGCCATTCAGCGCCACGGCGCGCTTTTCGCGCAAGATTCCTTCGCTGGCGCGGTAGGCTCGGGCAATTTCCTGCTGCAGCGCTACCTGCTCGGCGCGCTCTTTAAAAGTGTCTTCGTCGAGGGCGGACTTTTCCTGTTCGAGTTCCTTTGCAAGAAGATCAGCGAAGCGCTGGTAATCGTCACTGGACACCAGTTCATCCTGGCAGCGTGAAAAAAACTGGATGAAGTCGCTGAGGAACTGCCCCGGCTCTGCTAGTCGACGGTATTTCTCCAGCTTCAGCCGCGCCAGATTGCGCCGTAACAAAATCCAGTGATCCACGTCCTCCAGCGGCACCAGGCCAGGATTCACTTCCTTAAGAAGTTTTTCGCAGAAAGAATGGAAATTCGCGATGACTACATTTTTCCCCCGTTCGCCGGTGCCCTTGGCTACACGAATTCTCAGTTCAGCGATGGCTTTTTTCGTATAGGTAAGCGCCAGAATGTTTTCGCCGAGCAGGGAATCGTCGGATTCGAGAAGGTGCCGGATGCGTTCAGTAATTACGCGCGTCTTGCCGGTGCCCGCGCCGGCGATTACGAGCAGTGGCCCTTCGCCATGAGTAATCGCGCGGCGCTGCGCGTCATTAAGTTGCAGCCCTCCGCTTTCCGGCTTCCCCATTTCAAAAAGAGTCTTGGCCATCGCTCCAGCAGGTTAACGCCTTTTGCAGTGCAGGGGAAATTGAACGAACCGAGGGATTCGAGAATTGCTTCGCGCGAAACGCCTTTGTGGTGCGCGCGAAGCCTCAGAATTGCATTCAGCGTGCCGACCCTTAGCGACTTCTGGGCAGGGATGGGTAGCCGTTGGTGTCTAGGTGTCTAGGTGTCTCGGTTTGAAGAATGACGTGGTTACCAGTTTGATGAACTTCGCGGTAGTCCCAGCGACGGCAAAGATGGTTGGCGAGCGCGCGTCCGCTTAAATCTCGAGGAGGTCTTATCCAATGGAAAGAACCTCGTCGCGAACCAGATGCAATCGAATGGATCGACGTTTGGGGCCGTCAAAGAAATATCCCGCAACGGCATCTTTGACATTGGCGCGTAGCTCTTCCCAGGGTGTCGGCCTGAGTAACAATGCTTTCCGTGAGGCATTCGGCAACGAAGCCGCCATTGGCTTCTTGGATGACCTCAAACACCAAATCGCCGATTGGAATTGGATTCATTCATCCCTCGATTAGAATCATTAGCATTTGGGTTGCTTGCGGGCTACGGTTCTCCCATTGCGGCTGGCGCACTAATACTAGCGTTGCGAGGCCTGGCCGGAAGCGACTCTGGTATTGAAGTCGGCGGACTTTTTGCGGGGGATGGTGATGGCGGTCCACTGGCCGGACTTGGCGGCGAAATGTTTGGCGAGAAAGGTGATCTGGCCGGCGTGGTAGGAATAGTGGGCGATCTGGCGATTGATCGCCTGCACGACCGAGTGCGGTTCGGTGCGGATGGTGATGGTGCGGGTCACATCCGCGTCGCCTAACGGCTCAAGCGCGTCGAAGAGATATTTCCAGCCGCTCTCCCAGAGTTCCATCAACTCAGCGCGGGTTTTTGGCGGAGCTTCAAACTCGGTGTCGCGGTTGCGATCGGGCTTTTCGCCGTCGGTGGTCAGAAAATCGCGCCAGCGCGAGCGCATGTTGCCGGCCATATGTTTCACGATGATGGCGATGCAATTGGATTCCGTGTCGAGTTCGGTGAACAGGCCATCGTCGGGGCATTGTGCGAGCGCGCGTTCGACGAGCTTTTTGTAATAGTGAAACAATTCGGTGGAGTCTTTTAGATAGGACGTGGTTAGGTGGTGAGCCATGAAGATATTTTGTGCTTTGCGGGGTGCGTGTCAATCCCGTGACGCAGGCCGGAAGGGCACCATTTTTGCGGTAGGGAGGACCTAGGTGGGCCGAGGGAATGGAAGAAAGCGCTTGACGTTCGCTTTTTGTTTGCCTATGATTCGGGCGCCTCAATACTGCTTTCCGCAAAGGAGACCACTGTTATGACCATTGGACAATCCATGCTTGGCGAATTCGACCAGGAAATGGCCGGGACTCGCAAAACGCTTGAACGCTTGCCGGATCAGAAATGGAATTGGAAGCCCCACGACAAATCAGGAACCGTCGGTTGGCTCGCAGGTCACATCGCCACCATGCCCGGGTGGATCACGATGACCATGCAAACGGAAAAATTTGATTACGCGCCAGTCGGCGCGCCCCCGTACGAGCCGCCGAAACTGGAGAATCACCAGCAGGTCCTCGCCGAGTTCGACAAGGGCGTGGCGGATGCGCGCAAGGCGATCGCGGGCGCAAGCGACGCGGAGATGATGAAGGATTGGACGCTGCTGGCCGGCGGACAGACCATTTTCACCATGCCCCGTGCGGCTTGCCTCCGCTCCATGATCTTCAACCACATCATTCATCATCGTGCTCAACTGACTGTGTACTACCGGTTGCTGGGCGTTCCTGTTCCCGGCCTTTACGGGCCGAGCGCCGACGAAACGGAAACTGCCGCTGACGCGGCTTCAAACTAATCTGGCTTGTTGACGGCCGGGGCGAGCGGCGTTCGCTCCGGCCTGCCTCTCTCGGCTGACTTTGGCCCATCGCTGTATAATTGAGCTTCTGTCATTCGGGAGGTGTTTCCATGGAAACCCCAGTCATTCTGTCTGCTGTGCGCACTCCAATCGGAAAATTTCAGGGTGGGCTTTCGAGTTTCACGGCTCCGGAACTCGGAGGGAAAATTGTGGCCGAAGCCGTGCGGCGAACCGGGCTTGAGGGCAAGCATGTAGATGAAGCCATTCTTGGCAACGTGGTGCAGGCCGGGATTGGTCAAAATCCTGCGCGACAGGCGGCGCTGAAGGGCGGTTGCGATCCGCGCGTTGCGGCGATGACGATCAACAAGGTTTGCGGCTCGGGTTTGAAGGCCGTGGCGCTGGCGGCGCAGGCCGTGCAGCTTGGCGAAAGCGAAATTGTGGTGGCTGGCGGGATGGAGTCCATGTCCAACTGCCCGTATCTTTTGCCGCAGGCGCGAACCGGTTATCGACTGGGCGACGGCAAGCTGGTCGATTCGATGATCTGGGACGGCTTGTGGGATGCGTATGAAAACTTTCACATGGGGAATACGGGCGAATTAGTTGCCGAAAAGTACAAAATCAGCCGCGAAGAGCAGGACAAATTCGCGTTTGAGAGCCACCAGAAAGCGATTCGCGCGCGCAAGTCTTGCTTCTTTGAAGCGCAAATCCTTCCGATCGAAGTACCGCAGAAAAAGGGTGATCCCGTCGTGATCAAGTACGACGAGTCGCCGCGGGAAGACTCGACGCTGGAGGCACTAGCAAAGCTGAAGCCGGCCTTCAAGAAAGATGGCACGGTAACCGCGGGCAACGCGCCGGGCACCAACGACGGAGCGGCGGCGCTGGTTGTTACGAGCGAGAGAAATGCCTCGAGGCTTGGCAAGCAACCGATTGCGCGCATCGTTGCCCAGTCTGTCAGCGGCGTGGAGCCGAAATGGGTGATGATGGCACCGGTAGACGCGGTCGAAAAGCTTTTGACGAAAACCGCTTGGGACCGCGAGAAAGATGTGGACCTCGTTGAATTAAACGAAGCCTTCGCCGTTGCGGCGATCGCGGTGACCCGGCAGCTGAAACTCAACCCGGAAAAAGTAAATGTGAACGGCGGTGCAGTGGCGCTTGGCCATCCGATCGGCGCGTCCGGTGCACGTATACTGGTCACGCTGCTTTATGAGTTGCAACGCCGCAATCTGAAGCGGGGCATCGCCGCGCTCTGCCTAGGCGGCGGCAATGCCGTTGCGCTCGCCGTTGAACGCTACTAACCGCTGAACTCTTCCTTACTTCTGAATCCTACCTTTGTTTGTGGGCGTGCTCGAAGAGCGCCTTGGTTTCCATGGCCTGGTTGGTTTCGAGAAGAGTCTTCAGGTTGGAGAGAACCACGGGCCAGCCACGAGTGATGCCGCGTTCCATTTCGGAGCCAGGCTCGAGTTCGTCGTGCGTCACTTTCAAGCGGACCGCTTTTCCAGCGGGCTCGATGTCGAAGGTGACGCGGGTATGCTTTTCCTTGTCTTGCGCGTCGGCGGGGAAAGCCCAGGTGATCACCAGGCGGCGCGGCGGCGTGGACTCCACCACTTTGCCTACCAGCCGGATCTGTCCTGTCGAGGCGTCTTCGTGTTTCCAGTCTGAGCCGACTTTCCAGTCGGAGACATTCAGGTGGGCCCAATACTTGCGGGTCATTTCCGGATCCATCAGGGCGTTCCAAACTTTTTCCGCGCTCGACGATATATAAGTGACGTAGACGAACTGAGATTTATTTTTCATAGTCCTTTTCCAGCTCCTGTTTTATGTCGTACAAGGCCCGCAATCGTGAACGTTCAAACTTTCCAATCCAGCGTTCGTAGATTTCGTGAATGGGCACGGGATTCAGGTAGTGGAGTTTCTCGCGGCCTCGCCAGACGGTGACCACCAGGTTGGCGGCCTCCAGCAATTTAAGGTGCTTGGTGGCGGCTTGGCGGCTCATGTCGAGATGTCTGCAAAGGTCGCCAAGCACCTGGCCGTTGTCGGCGCGCAAGAGGTCGAGCAACTTGCGGCGGCTGGGATCGGCGAGAGCTTTGAAAACCCGGTCCATCCTCACGGGGAGGATAATAGGCAACCAAAGGGTTGCATGTCAACAGGGGAATCTTTTGCGCGAGCCACAGGAAGGCCTCAGGCCCCTTCCTGCGGTGGGCAGGTGGAAGGCCTGAGTCACGGTCGTGTCGCGCTGGTGAAAGCCAGGCTACTCAGTGGGCGCGGGTTTGGAGTGAGCAAGTTCGGTGGCGCAGTAGGGGCAGAACTTGTCGCTGTCGGAGACTTCGCGCTGGCACTGGGGGCAGACAGGGTGGAGATTGCATTT
>Ga0210403_10003775_pt1 | contig 13206 bp, 11 predicted proteins | sample IncBWC19MmetaG_FD_150863 | JGI IMG/M metagenome (GOLD analysis project Ga0210403, IMG submission 150863) | Forest soil microbial communities from Barre Woods Harvard Forest LTER site, Petersham, Massachusetts, United States - Inc-BW-C-19-M | ecosystem: Environmental > Terrestrial > Soil >... | reverse complement strand
ACACCGGCATAAGCAATGCCTAAAACTCCGCCCCCTTTAAAAACTAAATTCTTTATCATGGCAATTAATTTTACCTACAATGTACGAATTTATTTTTTTATTTTCAATGGCGTTTAATTATTGAAAGGATGTGATTTAATAATCTCTATATCTTTTTTAATTAGTTTGGTAATGTCTTTTAAATAAGGCATTTCATCTTGTGTGCAAAACGATATGGCCACCCCACTTGCACCGGCTCTACCTGTTCTTCCAATACGGTGTACATATGTTTCGGCTTGTTCGGGTAATTCGTAATTTATTACATGTGATAATTTATCTACATCAATTCCTCTCGATGCAATATCGGTTGCCACCAAAACTCTAATTGTTCTGTCTTTAAAACCTTTCAAAGCTCTTTCGCGCGCGCCTTGCGATTTATTGCCATGTATAGCCTCGGCTTTGATGCCGCCACTGGTTAACTCTTTAGCAACTTTATCAGCACCACGTTTAGTACGTGTAAAAACTAAAACGCTTTCTATACTTGCATCTTTTAAAAGATGTTTAAGTAATGGACGTTTATATTCTTTCTTTACATAATAAACGGCTTGTTTAACCAAGGTAGCTGTAGATGATACAGGGGTAACTGCCACACTAACCGGGTTTTTAAGTATGGTGTTAGCCAGCTTCATAATATCGGGTGCAGCCGTAGCTGAGAAAAACAACGTTTGTTTTCTTTCCGGAAGCTTAGCAATTACTTTTTTAATGTCGTTAATAAAGCCCATATCAAGCATTCTGTCAGCCTCATCTAATACAAAAAATTGTACGCTGTTTAGTTTTATAAAGCCTTGTTGCATAAGGTCTAATAGTCTGCCGGGTGTTGCTACCAGTACGTCGGCTCCACGTTTAATGGCTGCTACTTGTGGGTTTTGGTTAACGCCGCCAAATACAGTTGTGTGTGTTATGCCCAGGTTTTTTCCATACTCTAAAAAGTTGGCGCTTATTTGTAAAGCAAGTTCGCGGGTAGGGGCAAGCACTAATGCCTTAATTGTTTTTTGCGGAACGGCCGGTTTGTTGGCATCTAATAATTGTAAAATGGGTAAAGCAAAAGCTGCTGTTTTACCCGTGCCCGTTTGCGCGCAACCAAAAATATCTTTACCGGCTAAAATATGCGGAATAGATTGTTCTTGTATAGGGGTTGGGTTTTTATACCCCTTTTTATCTAAGGCTGTAACCAGCTTATCGATAAGTTTTAAATCTGAAAATGTCATTTTCGTGTATTGTTTTTAAATTATAAATAGTAGGTACATGCGCATAAACGCACTACCAAATTAACCTGTAAGAAAAATGTAAAATATATCGTATTGTGACTAACGGAATACAAACTGATTGAGATACAATCTTCTTCGAGAAGTACACAAATGTACACAATTTATTGGTAATTCAAGCTTTTGGGCTTTACTACAGGTAATAATTGCCTTATTTATCTGGCTTTTGGGAGCCTTTAAAATAAAATACCTAATCTGTTTCAAATGGTTTCTATTCCAAATAATTATGCTCGTTTAACATTAAATTAACATTTCCTATCACAAAAAAATCTATTTTCGCTATCGAAAAGTGAACACCCTCAAGGAATTTTGATAGAGAACAAATTCTTAACCGCTTTTAATAACTATCAATAATTTAATACAAAAAACAAAAAATGAAAAAAACACTATTTACATTAGCATGCGTGCTTGGTTTAACCATTGGCACAAAAGCACAAACAATCGTGCTTCAAAGCGATTTCGAAACATGGACAGGCGTTGAAGCCGTTAGTGGCTGGGATGGTTCTAAAACCAACATTACTACTACGCCCGATAGCGCTCGTCAAGATAGCTACTTGCCTTATCATGGTACCTATTGTGTTGCTTTGGTAAACCCAACTGCTACATCAAAACGTTTTTCAACACAAGCTGTTGCCGTAACTGCCGGCACGGTGTATAACGTTCGTTTTTGGACAAGAGGTGTAGGTTCTATCCGCACAGGTTTACAGGGTGTTAAAGTTTCTACCGGTTTTGGTTACGAGTATGGTTCATACATTGCCGTAAACTCTACAAGTTGGGCAGTTTACAACCAAACTTTATTAGCTGATTCTACAAATGCTAATGCTCAATTCTTATTCTCAGTTAAAAGTACTACTGGTAATTTATGTGTTGATAGCGTTACTATAACTAACGTAGGCACTACACCAAATGTATCTTTATATGGTGTTCAATACACTACTGCAACTCCTGCAAACTCTCCGTATATGAATCAGTATGTAGCTACAGGTGGTATCGTTACAGCTGTTTATAATGGCAGTACTGGTACACAATCAGGTTACTATGTACAAAGCAGTTATGCAAATCAATGGGCAGCTGTAAACGTATACGATTATAATCATGCAGTTAGTGTAGGTGATAGCATTCTTTTTTCTGGTCAGGTTCAGGAATATTATAACGAAACCGAAATTGCAAATGTAGCTGGTTTTACTAAAGTTTCTTCTAATAACCAAGTACGTACACCTACTACCTTAGTAGCTTTTAACACCATTCAAAACGAAAAATACGAAGGCATGTTAATTAAAGTAAATGGTGTTACTGATGTTCGTTACAATACAGCAGCAGCATGGTACGTTTTCTCTGATTCTACTATGACTGCAGGTGTAGCAAGTGAAGATACAGTTGATAACATCATTCTTACATATGGCTACACACAAGGTAAAAAATACAATATTACAGGTGTTGTGCATTTTGAATATGCGAATTGGATAGAGCCACGTACCGTTGCTGATATCGATTCATTACTTAGTCCTCTTGGCATTAAAAACATCGAGAATAATTATACCGATGTAAGTGTTTATCCAAACCCAAACAACGGTGTGTTTACAGTTTCGGTTAACACACTTGCCGATGAAAAAAATACTAATTTTATTTTAACCGATTTAGCGGGCAGAGTAATTTATAAAGAACAACTTGATACGCACGCAGGTTTAAATGCATACCAAATAAATACAAGCAATATTGCAAAAGGCACTTATTTCTTTGAGATAAGTAACTCGCAAGCACGTACAGTTAAAAAAATTATCGTTCAATAATTTTAGTTAACACAAACAAAAAAGCCTTTCAGAAATAATCTGAAAGGCTTTTTTTGTTTTAAATAAAATTCAAATAATCAAAACGCTGTCCTAATATTTTGTCGGGTGTAATTTTTAGCCAATTGTTTAATAGCGTAGCATAAATATTTCTAAAATCGAGTTGGTATTTTAAATCGCCTTCATCCAAATTGGTTAAATCGGGTGCGGCATTATAAAAACCTTTTTTCTTTAAGTTAGAACCCAATATAAAAACATTATTAGCTGTACCATGGTCGGTACCGTTGCTTGCATTTTGGTTTACACGTCTGCCAAATTCCGAAAACACCATCACTGTAGTATCTTCTAACTTGTTCATCATTTTTAAATTTTCAATAAATGCGGTTACACTTTCCGAAAACTGTTTCAGCAAATTTTCTTGTCGGTTCACTTGCCCCACATGTGTATCAAACCCTCCCATTGATGCGTAGTAAACCCTTGTGTTCATCCCCGATCCAATAAATGTTGCAATTTCTTTCAGTTGTTTACCTAAATCGTTTTTCGGGTACTCGAAATTGTTTTTATACGTTTTGCTTGTTTCAAAAATATATTCGGCTGATGCGTAAGTCTCTGCCATCGTTTTATACAAATAGGCAACATTATCGTGGTCGTTATCTGAAGTTAAATCTTTCAGTTGTTTAAAAAATGGTTCACGTGTTTCGTTATATAATTGTTGCGGGTTGTTTACTGCAATGCCTTTTTTAGCATCGCCTTTCATGGCTAAAGATAAGCTTTGGTCAAGCTCTAAAGCCAAATACGGATGGTTACATTCATTACAATTCGAATCTAAATAACGTCCAATCCAACCTGTGCTTTTATATTCGTTGGCATCTGTAGCAGTTTGCCAAATATCCATCGACCTAAAATGCGACCTGTTAGGGTTTGGATAACCCACACTATTAATCACACACATCAATCCATCATTATACAAACCTTGCAAGCCTGTCATTGATGGGTGAAAACCCAAGTCATCGGTCAGCTTTAGCACTTTATCTTTTGCAATCGAAATAGTTTTTCTACTGTTATAATAAATATCATTCTCAAACGGAATAACGGTGTTTAACCCATCATTTCCACCCGATAGTTGTATAACAACCAAATTTCTATATTCATCAGCCACAAATTTTTCTAAGGGCTTTAAAAAATTTGGCATCCACAAGGCCGCCGATGCTAAACTGGTTCGTTTTATAAAATCTCTTCTTTCCATATGCTTAGCATAATTGATATTCAGGCATCGAAACTATTTTTAACACCAATTGTTTGTTAGTGCTTGCATTACTCAACAAAATGCTTTTCTTCTTATCACCCAGTTTGGGCAGCAACATGTTTTCAATTAAGTCTTCAGGTTTTACGTTTGCATAAAATGGTTTTTCATCGGGTTGCACTTTTATGCTTTCAGGTAGATTAAAGGATTCTTCCGGCATATCATCTTTCTCTACAATATCAATTTTCCCTCCATTTAAAATAAGCGATGGGGTTTTTAATCGTAATAGTAAAGTCGAACTATCAATCCAGCTCCTTCCACCTGCCCAACCAGCTACATTGGGTGGATAAAATAAAATTTGCCCCATAGCTCTTTGTAATTTAAGCAAAGTACCATCTTGCGGCACAATGCCAAACGATTTAGAAAACCCTACAATAAATTCTATCGGCGATTTAATATTGGCACCCACATTGGCATCATCATAAAACCAATTGGCAGTAAATATTTTTTTTAAAAGTTTACCTGTAGCATAATTAGTTGTGTAATAATAATCAGCTAACTCGGCTACACGTTTTTCATCTACCACCTCATTCACAAAAAACTTGTAAAACTTTCGGCATAAGTAAACGGCTGTTTGTTTCTGTTTCAATATAATATCAATAATGTCTTCACCGTTAAAGGAACCTGTTTGCTGCATAAAAGTTTTTACACCATCATCGTGGTCTTTTATTTTGAAAATAAACTCGTATGTATCCGCTTTAAAATCCCAGCCCGTTAATGCTCTTGCAGATTCCTTAATGTCTTGCTCCGTATAATTATCTCTGCCTATGGTAAACAGTTCCATCAATTCACGCGCAAAATTCTCGTTCGGGTGTTGCTTATGGTTTTGTCGGTTATTTAAAAACTGCAACATGGCTGCCGATTTAGAAACCTCCATCAACAAATCTTTAAAGGGTGCAAAGGCAAACTTGCGTTGTATATTATTTAGTTCTTGTGTTGTATAGGGGTTATCAATTCTACAGGCAAAATGCCCGTGCCAAAACAAGGTAGTTTTTTCTAACAACGGTGTTTGGGTGGCAGTCATGTTAGCAATCCAACTTGTATTAAGTTTTTTAATTTTATTGCGAGCCAAATCTCTTAGGTCTTTCTTTTCCTCTTTGGTCATTTCTTTAACATCTGCACGCTTTGGCATTTCGCTAAGCTGTATGTTTGTTAAATAAACCTGCTTACCTTCAACAGTTAATAAGGCATCAACCACATCGCTTGTTTTTTGTTTGGCAAGTCTTTGTGCATCTTCAATGCTAATTCCAAAACCTGCCCGGCTATATAAATGGTATATGTTTTTTAACTCCATATTTCTTTGATTAAAATAAACTTGATTGGTTTAATACGACAATTTTAAATTAACTTTTTTTATCAAAACGGTAAGACATAAAAAAACCGATAAGTTAATTACCGGTTTTCTCTTTCTACTTCCATTTTTTATCTTCTTTAATAATGCCTTCTTTCATCAGCTCATACAAGTAGTATCGTTTTCCCTTGTAAAAACCAACTACAAAGGCATCAGGCACGGCAATTTTTCGTACCTGCTCTAAGTCTGCATTTATTTCGTTTAGTGTTTTGTATTCTTTATTTAATATAAAGCGTGGGTTATCATCAACCACTATCTTTTCAATTTTCCCGTACTCTTTTATTTTTTTATAATCTGTATTTCTATTCTTGTGGTGGGCAGCCACTTGTATTCGGTAAACTAAGCCATCAACTATTTCATTACCGGTAAGCCCGCCATTATTGGCGGTTGCCGCAGTAGTATCAACATCTTTTGTGGTTTTAAAGTTTACATCTTTTATTTTTAAAACGTAAGCTGTAGCATTCGCAGCTTCAATAGTTTCAGTTTGTACCAATGTATCATTTAGTCGCCAGGTTAATTTATAATTTTGCCCAAGAGGTAACACCAGTTGGTAAAAACCACTCATACCGTTCGATTTACATTTTTTTGTTAAACTACTGCCTGCTGCTTCAACCATTACTTCAGTTGGTTGGTTATTTATGGTTACCATCCCTTTAACCACTACCATAGCAGGCATTATGCCCGTAATGCCGGGTTCAACCGTATATAAATCGTTATCGCCAAAACCATCGGGTTTTGATATAGAGTAATATCCTTTATCACCTCCGGGAGATAAAAAATAATGTATGTCATCGTCTGTAGTGTTAATGGGGTAACCTATATTCTCAGGTGTTGTCCAAGTAGAATCAGGGTTTAAGTAGGTTTTAAAAATATCGTACCCGCCCATGCTGTTATGGCCTCTTGAGCTAAACAAAAACAGCTTACCATCTAAATGCATAAAAGGGTCGTCTTCATCTTCGGGTGTGTTTATTTTATCGCCCATGTTTTGTACTTGTCCCCAAGTGCCATCAGCTTGCATGGTACATTTATATAAATCTTTTCCGCCATAACCTCCTCCACGCAAACTCGAAAAGAAAAATGTTTTTCCATCCGGAGATAAAAAACCATTATCTTCCCAACTACTTGTATTTATATCACCTGTCATTTTGGAAGGAGGCTCCCATCCATTATCAGTTAAATTACTCATGTATATGTCGCCATCATCCTCCGGACTATCCCTTGATATAAAAAGCATTTTTCCATCGTACGACATTGATAGCGCTTCATCATTATTATTGCTGTTAACTACTGGAATTCCGTGTGGCTGAGTCCAAACACCATTTACTTTAGTACTTATAAAAACATCTTCATAATAAACGCCATTTTTATCGGCTTCATTATATGCATTTTGTAAGCCTCCGGTGCTTAACTCACCCCTATAGGTATAAATAAGTAAACTATCATTCATATCCACATACGGCGAACATTCCGATGCCGCTGTATTTACTACATTCCCTACATTGTTTATTTTTACATCTATTGGCTTAGCTACCAACTCTTTTGCATTTTTAATATCGCTGCTTAATTCATCTATTTCTTTTTGCTGTTGCACATCACCTTTTTTTGCTTTTGCCGCATACTGGTTTAAATAATCTGTAGCTTCATCAAATTTGTAATTAAAGAAATAAGCTCTTGCAAGTTCATAGGTTATCTTATCTGCTTTTTTATTTAAGGCATAAACATCTGTTAAGTATTGTAACATAAGTGGGTGCTTATCCGGACGATAGGCATAGCAAAGTGCCGTAAAATATTTTACCTTGTTTTCACTTGGATGGTTTTCCAGTATTTTTTCAAAAATGGGTTGCGCCAAACGGTAGTTTTTTTGCTCAAATAAATATTGAGCCGTTTCTAACTGGGTTTGCTCGCCTGTACTTAGTTTTTTTTCTTTTGGCGATTTTTCTTGTGCATAGCCATGTAAAAGCAAAAAACAGCTAAAGGCTAAAACAGTAAATAATTTTTTAATCACAAATATGTTGGGTTAATGTTTATGTATCAAAACTACATAAAATTAGTAAGTTTTTTTGTTTCACAAAATTTAACTAAAAAATGATATATACATAGTAACTGGTGTAACGTTTTATATGGCTAACATTTTTCAATTTTCTGACTATAGAAAATAGCTTAAAATTTATTTGGCAGTTTAATTAAATATTTAGACATTTGTATAATTATATAATCATCTATAAAAATGAACGACGTTTTTAAAGCCCTAAATGACCCCGCCCGACGAGAAATCTTAAAGATGCTCCGTAAGCGCGATATGACTGCTGGCGACATTGCCGCCAAGTTTGATATGACGGCACCCAGCATATCGCATCACCTCGATAAACTAAAACGCGCCGGTTTGGTTACAACTATCAAACAAGGTCAATTTGTATTGTATTCCATTAACACCACCATTGTCGACGATTTACTTGAATATGTATTAACACTTAAAAAGAAATAACATCATGAACAAGCACATTAAAGAATCTATTTTATGGGTTTTAATTTTACTACCCTATTTATACTTGGCAACCTTGTGGCAACAGTTGCCTGATAAAGTACCAATCCATTTTAATTATGAAGGCACAGCTGATGGTTGGTCTGGTAAAACTTTTCTGCTGTTTATTCCCGCAGGTTTGGGTGCACTCATTTATTTCATTATGCTTGTACTTCCGCTTATCGACCCTAAAAAAGTAATTCAGCAAATGGGTACTAAGTATACAGCCTTGCGTTTTATGCTTACTGTTTTCTTTTCATTGCTGTCGGTTTATTTACTGTATGTAACTAAGGAGGGTAACATGAAAAACCCCAGCCTATTAATTGCACTCATAGGCATTCTGTTTGCCATGCTGGGCAACTATTTTCAGGCCGTACGCCCAAATTATTTTATTGGCATTCGCACTCCGTGGACATTAGAAAACGAAGAGGTGTGGAAAAAAACACATTACCTTGCAGGGCGTTTATGGATGGTAGGCGGCATACTACTTAGCATATTATCTTTTATTGTTAATAGCAACATGGCACTTGTTATAATTTTTATAAGCATGGTAGTTGTTATGGTGCTTATACCGGTTGTGTTTTCTTATGTGGCATTCAAAAAAATAAAAAATAGTTAACGAAAAAATATAAAAATGAAATCAGTAGCAACAATAATCATTACAATTTTTGCATCATGTGCCATGCTTGCACAAAACATAACCGGTAAATGGAACGGTATTTTAAAAGTACAAGGCATGCAAGTGCGCCTTGCATTTAATATTACTAAAATCGATAGCGGCTATAAATCAACCATGGATAGCCCCGATCAAAAAGCAATGGGCATTCCGGTAGAAACAACAAGTTATACAAACGGCGTAGTAAAACTTTCTATACCAAAAGCGTTAATCGAATATTTGGGCGCTGTAAAAAACGATAGCACCATTATTGGTCATTTAAAACAAGCCGGACAATCATTTCCCTTAAACCTTACACGTACCGAAGTAGAAAAAGAAAAAGTACTTCGTCCGCAAGAGCCCGTTAAACCTTATCCTTATTATACCGAAGATGTAACTTTTCAAAACAAAAAAGCAAACATCAGCTTGGCAGGCACATTAAGCATGCCACAACAACAAGGTAATTTTCCTGCGGTAATTTTAATTAGTGGCAGCGGACCACAAAACCGAGATGAAGAAATACTGGGGCATAAGCCATTTCTTGTTCTGGCTGATTTTCTAACTAAAAATGGTATCGCCGTTTTGCGTTTTGATGATAGGGGTACAGCGCAATCAAAAGGTAATTTTAATACCGCCACCTCTGTCGATTTTGCTACCGATGTAGAAGCAGCCGTAAATTATTTGCTTACTCGTAAAGAAATTAATAAAACCAAAATAGGTTTAATGGGTCATAGCGAAGGTGGCATAATTGCACCTATGGTTGCTGTGCAAAATAAAAATGTAAAATTTATTATTCTGCTGGCAGGTAGCGGGGTCTCTGGCGACCAATTATTATTGCTTCAGCAAGAAATGGTAGGGCGTGCTATGGGGGCTTCCGAAATTGATTTACAAAAAGAAAAAACAATTAATACAGGGGCATATAATTTAATTATAAAATCTACCGATAATCAAAAATTAAAAACAGAATTAACGGCTTATTACACTAAAGCCTTTCAGGATAATCCACTTCCCGATTCATCTAAAAGCATGTCTATTGCCGATATGGTAAATTTTCAGGTAAAAAGTTTAACCAAACCTTGGGAAGAATATTTTATAAAATATAACCCCGCACCAACTTTACAAAAAGTAAAATGCCCCGTACTTGCTATGGGTGGCGATAAAGATTTACAAGTACCCGCTACCGTAAATTTAGATGCCATTAACAAGGCCTTAATACAAGGCGGTAATAAAAACGTAACCATAAAACAATTACCTAAGCTGAACCATTTGTTTCAGGAGTGTACAACGGGTTCACCAAGTGAATATGCGCAAATAGAACAAACGTTTTCACCAACAGCTTTGTCCGCTATTTTAAATTGGTTGCAATTACAGGTAAAATAATCTACCCTTGTCATCCTATGTTTGTAAAGTTGAAAAACATATGATGATGAAGGTGTTTATTTGTTATAAGGAACGCCATACACTATTTTGCGTTCCAGTATATTTGCTTGTTGCAGTTCCACATAATCTTTAAAATCTCGTTGCAGGGCAAATGCAGCTTTATTAGAGTAGGTGTTTTTTAAAACCCCGCAGTGTTTTATAAATGCATCTGCTAATAATTTAACGCTACCAGTTGGTTTTTTTAACTCAACAGCTAATGCGTGTATAACATCATTAGAGAAATAAAGAGAGAGGTCGAGGTTATATCCTTCTATCTTTTTATATCCTTTTAGGTTAGTGGCCTCATTTGTGCTATCCTGTTAGGTTTTTTTCGTTCCAACGGGCACGTTCGGCAATAACAAGCAACAATAAAAAAGCGTAAGGGTGATTTTCTCGCAACCACTTACTTTGCTCGCTGCGGTGCATTAAATAAAAAGATGTTTTTTTCTTCATTTTGTAATAGTTTTTATTACTACAAAATTACCAGGCACTATAGTTGCAGCTTGTACTATGCGGCAAGTATAGCCGTACTGTGCGGCATGTTTTTTAGGGAAATAAAAATCTAACCGCCTTGTCATTTCGAAGAAGGCACGACTGAGAAATCTATTTGTGAATTTACTTAGAAACGGATTTCTCCCTGTGGTCGAAATGACAAAGCGTGAGGTTGCCATGTAAAGCCACCTGCTCTGCAGGATTTGCAATCCTGCGGCGTAACCAACAATTCAATATTTAAAATTCGGAATTACTTCCTAATAATCTCAGCACCAATAGCGTTCAAACGAGTATCAATGTGTTGGTAACCTCTGTCAATTTGGTTGATATTGAAAATAGTACTCTTTCCTTTAGCACTTAAAGCAGCAATTAATAACGATACACCCGCGCGTATATCAGGCGATGCCATTTGTATTGCTTTAAGTTGTGTTTTTCTGTCGAGCCCCATAACAACAGCACGGTGTGGGTCGCTTAAAATAATTTGCGCGCCCATATCAATAAGTTTGTCTACAAAAAACAAACGGCTCTCAAACATTTTTTGGTGTATAAGCACATTGCCGCGTGCTTGTATAGCAGTAACTAAAACAATGCTTATTAAATCGGGCGTAAAGCCCGGCCATGGCGCGTCAGATACCGTCAGTATCGATCCATCAATAAAAGTATCTATCTCATAATGCTCTTGCGCCGGTATATGTAAATCATCCCCTTTAAGTTCTAACTTAATTCCAAGGCGGGTAAATATTTCAGGTATAATTCCCAATCTATTATAAGCTACATTTTTTATCGTAATGTCCGATTGTGTAACCGCCGCAAGCCCAATAAAAGAGCCTATTTCAATCATATCAGGTAACAAACGATGTTTCGTTCCGTTTAGTTTTTTTACCCCTTCAATAGTAAGTAGGTTAGAGCCAACACCGGTAATTTTTGCCCCCATGCGGTTAAGCATATCGCAAAGCTGTTGTAAATAAGGTTCGCAAGCAGCGTTATAAATAGTGGTAATGCCTTCAGCTAAAACAGCCGCCATCACAATGTTGGCCGTACCCGTAACCGATGCTTCATCCAACAGCATATAACTGCCCTTTAAATCTTTTCCTTCTACTTTAAAAATTTCATTTACGTCATCGTAAATAAATTTGGCGTTCAGTTTTTCAAAACCTAAAAAGTGTGTGTCAACTCTTCTACGTCCAATTTTATCACCGCCTGGTTTAGGCATATAAGCTTTACCAAAGCGAGCTAACATGGGGCCCACAAGCATTACAGAGCCTCGTAGGTTTCCACCTTTCTTTTTAAACTCCGGCGATACAATAAAATCTACATTTACGTCATCAGCCTGAAACGTATATTCTTCGTGCCCTGTTTTTTCAACTTTTACACCTAAATCTTTAAGCAGGTCAATTAGTTTAAGTATATCAACTATTTCAGGGATGTTACCAATGGTAACTTTTTCAGCAGTAAGTAACACTGCGCAAATAACTTGCAAAGCCTCATTTTTAGCACCTTGCGGAATGATTTCTCCTTTTAAATGTTTGCCTCCGTTTACTTCAAAAATCATATAAAATTATTTGCGTTTAAAATTTTTGTGGTGTTTTTTGTGGTGTTTTTTATTGCTGCCTGGGTTGTTGCTAATATTAAGCGGCCCGCGTTTAATAAGGTCACTCGAGTCTAACAGCTTTTCATTCTCATCCATTTTAAGCGCTCCGCCCGAAAGCTCTGCCAAATGCTTAAAAATAACTTCATCCAACACTGTATCCTTGTTCCAGTTTAGGTACGATTTTTTTAATTGAGTAGCCACCGTACGCTTCAACACATCTTTTTCTTCACCTTCTTTAAAATCTTTTGCCTTCTCAATAATGTCTTCAATAATTTTTCCGTAATGGCGGTATTTTATTCTCCCTTTAGGATAAGCCACATTTTTTGGTTTTGTATTTAAGGTTTCTGGCGATGGCTTCGGATAAGGGCTATCAACATCCAGTTTAAATTTCGAAATCACAAATAAATGATCCCACAGTTTATGTGTAAAATCAGGTATATCGCGTAAATGCGGGTTTAACTGCCCCATAACCTGTATAATGGCTTTTGCGCAGCGGTTACGCTCGTCGCGGGCTTCAATAGTGCAGCAATGGTCAACCATGCTTTGTACATTACGCCCATATTCCGATATAATTAGGTGGGGTAATTGCGTATTATAATTCATTCAGTAAAAATATATTTCGTCAAAAATAAGCGAATAGACTGTAATATCAAGGTTTTTTTTGCTTTCGACCACTTCCGGAAAATTATTTTTCAAAAAATAGTTGTTGATAAGGAATTAAGTATTACATTTGCGCCCCCTTAGGAATAAGAGTAGATTAAAAGGGGATTAGTTCTTTAGAGA
>Ga0210403_10003774_pt1 | contig 13206 bp, 9 predicted proteins | sample IncBWC19MmetaG_FD_150863 | JGI IMG/M metagenome (GOLD analysis project Ga0210403, IMG submission 150863) | Forest soil microbial communities from Barre Woods Harvard Forest LTER site, Petersham, Massachusetts, United States - Inc-BW-C-19-M | ecosystem: Environmental > Terrestrial > Soil >... | reverse complement strand
GAAACCGGGCCGTTGACGTGGTTCGCAAGCGGCATCCTGAGACCGATATTTCGGATGTAGTGGTCTCGGTGCATCCCGATATGGCTGGGGATGCGGAACGAAATCGCGCCATGGAAAAAGTTCGCGGCGCGCTGAACGGCATGCCGCCTGCGCAGCGCAGCGCTTTGGAGATGGCCTATTTTGAGGGCCTGAGTCACACTGAAATTGCAGCGAAGACGGGTGATGCGCTGGGGACTGTGAAGACCCGTATTCGCGCTGGTTTGCTTGCTTTGCGAAAGGTTTTTAATCCGTAGTTAGTAAAGAGTGATTTTTAATTAGTAAAGAGTGATTTTTTAGAGCATGGCCGTTCACGAACAATTCGCGGAAGATTTGGCGCTTTATGCGATGGGATCTCTGACCGGAGATGCGCGCACTGCGGTCGAGAAGCATCTGCGGGAGTGTGCCGATTGCCGGGAAGAACTGGCGGCGCTGCGCGGAGACATGGCGGCGCTGGCTTATTCTGCGGCGGGCTCCGCACCTCCTCGCCGATCGCGTCAAAGATTGATGGATGCAATCCAGCGTGAACCGCGAAGGAAAGAAGCACCGGCGCGTCGCCGATGGTGGGCAGCAGTGCCGTGGTTCGCTGCGGTGGCAATGACGATACTGGCCGTGCTCCAGATGAGCCAGAACAGCGGATTGCAGCGGCAACTTGCAGATTTGCGGGACAGATCGGACACTCAACAGGTTCAGCTGCAGCGCGCGCAGGAAGTAGTCGCAACTCTGACCGCGACTGACGCCATGCGCGTGACTTTGGTAGCCGCAAAGACGCCTCCACAGCCACAGGGCAAAGCGATTTATGTCCGCGATCGAGGGAGCTTAATTTTCATTGCTAGTAATTTTGGATCGCTGCCCGCCGACAAAGCTTATGAGTTGTGGTTGATTCCGTCGAAAGGTAATCCGATACCCGCAGGTGTGTTCAAGCCGGATGCTCGCGGAAGCGCGACGGTTGTGAATCCGCCGCTGCCGCCGGGAGTGGAGGCAAAGGCTTTCGCGATTACGGTTGAGCCTGAGGCGGGATCGGCGGCGCCCACGTCGCCGGTAATTATGTTGGGAGCGGGAGAGTAAGTGCTTTGAAAGAGGACGGCTGACCTCAGCGGCTGAAGCCGGTCAGCATGACAGCCTGAATCGAAGCGGTGAACCGCTGCGCCACCCAAAAACACCAAGCGCAAGATAGAGTTTTTTCCGCAGCCTTGCGATCGAAACCAAGCGCTCTCAACTACTAAGCTGGACGCTGCTCGGAAACGTCGGGATCGGCTTTCGGCGCGGGTTGTTGCGTGCGTTGCCGCGCGGCGAGTTGATTCAGATCGTAACTGTAGGGACCGTAAGCGCGAAACAGACCTTCGTCGAATAGGCGCTTTATGCCGCATCCCGTACAAACCTGATAGCAAAGACCGGCTGAACGGACGGGCCAACTCATCTTTCTGTGCCAACATCCCCGAAACAGGACCATTCCGAATCCCGCAACTGCCGTCGCCATAAGGCTCATCGGCCAGATCCAGTTCGTTTCTTTTTTGTGTGAGGTATCCGCCACAGTTTGTAACCGCTTGTGCTGCTACGAAATACGGTCGTTTGAGGCAACTGCCTTGCTGCGTATAGAGCAAATCTCGGGGGTATTCACAAGCTTACTAAAGAACATGGCGGAATTCCACCTTTCGTTCAACGGGCATATTGCGATTCACACGGCATCCGCTGTAACTTACAGAGATTGGCCAGTTTAAGTTTGGCCGCAATCCACAAATCAGGTGAGCGCCAGCCCCAACAACCCGGGCCTTGGGTCCGTCACGCCCACGCAAGCGGCGCCGCTGGGAATCTCTTCCTCAATTTCGAATCCGTCGATTTCAAATCCAATTTCGAATCCCTCAATTTCAAATCCCACAATTTCGAATCCCACAATTTCAAACCCGTCAATTTCAAGTCTCCCTCGCCCCGACCATCAAGCTCTGGAAACCCTTCTGGCTTTGTCTTCGCTGCATGAGCAAATTCGCGAGCGTCGCGACCAGGAGCTGAGCAAAGGCGCAAGGCTAACGTCGGTTGACGGCTGGCAGCTGAAGCAGTTCGTACACGACGAGGTTCTTCAGTTAGTTGCGGATCGGGCGTTGACGGTGACTGGGGCCGACGGCGTCGCGGTGGCCATGGTTGAGGGGTCTGGAATTGTTTGCCGAGCTTCCGCTGGCAAGATTACGCCGGAACGTGGCGCGCGACTGGACCCGCACTCTGGTTTTTCGGGAGCTTGCTTGCGCGGCGGCCAAGTTGTACGTTGCGACGATTCAGAATTGGATAGCCGTGTGAATCCGCAAGCCTGCCAGCGGCTCGGGGCGCGATCCATGGTAGCGGTGCCGCTTTCGGCGCCACAGGCGATCGTCGGGATCATGGAAGCATTTTCCAGTGAGGCCTTCGGCTTCAACGACTGCGATGTTCGTTGCTTGACGCTTCTCGCGGCACTCATCATGGACGCGATGAATCCGGAAGAGGAAGATCGCTTCTCCGAAATGTCGCAGCGCGTGGTCGGTGATACGACAAAAATCGCTTCCGTTGCGAAAACTCCAGCAGAGGCCGCTCCGCCCGTTTCTCCTTTGCGAATTGATGCTAAGAACTCTGTCGAAAATAAGCTTCCGGAGTCAACGCCGCACATCAAAATCGCTGCCCTGCGTCAGGAGCCGGCAACTCAAATCAAGAAACAAGACGCCAGGCTTGTGCTGTTTTCGGAGCTTGAAAACTCCGATGATTCGAGGCCCGGCCTGAAAGTGGTCTTGCTCTGTGTGGCACTCGCACTTGCGTTGGGAATTGGGCTGTGGTCGCAAATACGTCACAACAGAGAAGTCAACTCGGCGTCGCGGACCGAAATTACACCGCTCGCGACAAGCCAAATTGCGCAAGAACCATCGGCTGCTGATGCTCCTGCGGCTCAGACCGATTGGAATGCCTCTGCTGCCGCGCTTGTACAAGCGAGGCTGTTACATCCCGGTGTCACTGGAATTCGGCACTGGGCCTCTGCGAGTTCCAGCACCGTAGTGATCGATCTCGAGGATCAGGTTCAATACGAAGCCCATCGCCTTGCCAATCCAGAACGGATTTATTTTGATCTGCTCGATACAAAGCTGGCTCACGCACTATCCGGGAAAACGATTGATGTCGGCGACCCTTTACTACAGCGGATCCGAATTGCTCAACCGACGCAGAACGTCACGCGAGTTGTTCTGGACACCAAGAACGCCTCAAATTATTCGGTAAGTCTGGAGCCTAGTCCATACCGGCTAGTGGTCGAGGTCGGGAGGCTGGGATCGACGCTTGGGCCCAAAGCCAAAGTGGATTTGTTCGGATCGGAAAATCGTGTCGCGGCGAGTTTGAACACAGCGACACCTCGCGAAGTAAAGGCTGAACCTACGCCATCAGTAGATCATCGGGGAATAGCGACCTCAGCCGTAACGCCGCCACCGAAACTCAAGACTGGTCCGCAAAATACGCTGGCATCTTCGGCACCGAGCCTGAGCATTGTACTCGATGCCGGTCACGGCGGCTGGGACCTCGGCACCGTTGGACGTCGAGGATTGCTGGAGAAAGATCTTGTTCTCGATATCGTTCAACGTCTCGGCGGGCTGCTCCAACAGCGCTTGAATGCGAATGTCATCTACACGCGGCAAGGTGATAGTTATGTTCCCCTGGAGAGGCGAGCGGAAATCGCGAATCTTTCGCAGGCCAAACTTTTCATTTCAATCCATGCGAATTACAGCGACTCAGCTTCTGCGAGGGGAGTGGAGACCTACTACACAAATACGTACTCTTCTGTAAGGGCGCGTCCGGCGGGTACTGATGGGGAGGCGCTGCTGCAGAATGTGGATTGGACGAGAGTTGATATCCGCGAGAAAGTTCAGGAGTCTCGCCACTTTGCGGACTGCGTGCAACAAGCTTTGTACGGGACCATCGCTTCAAAAAACCCGGGCATCCCTAACCGCGGCGTGAAGGAAGCTCAATATGTCGTGCTCACGGGAACCTCAATGCCCGCGATTCTCGCCGAGGTCTCTTTCGTGAGCAGTCCGACGGATGAGAGCGAGTTGCTGAATGAGGCTTATCGGCAGCGTATTGCGGAGGCCCTTTACAAGGGCATTGCGCGATATCACGATACGCCGCGTCGCGCCACAATCGCGGGTCTTGTGGGGAAGACCCAGTAACAAGTGGCAGGAACATTTCCTTAAGTCGCTCCGAGAACAGCTATTCTGAAATTGTTACCAACCCTGATCGCGGTGTGAACGGACGCGATGTAATCTGGCCGCCGAATCTCGCTGCCCATCGTCCTGGGATTGATGTGCCGCAGGACGAGCAGCATCCCTCGGGAGTCAGCCGGTAATCCTGAATGAAATAACTGTGGCGCTTTATTAAGGTCTTCATGCAGTTGGGGCATTGCGTATCTTCGAAATCGTCGACCATGCCGGGGAGATTACCTGCGTAAACATAGCGAAGGCCAGCACGCTTTCCGATCGCGACTGCGCGAAGTAAGTCCTCGGGGCGAGTGTCGTCGGGGTCAGACATTTTGTAGTCCTTGTGGAAGGCCGTCACGTGCCAGGGAATATCTAGAGAAATACCAGCAAGAAAATTAGTTAGACCTTCCAATTCGTGATCTGAGTCGTTGAATCCTGGAATCAACAGAGTGACAATCTCCAGCCACACGCCCATGGCGTTAAGACTGCGAATGGTTTCAAGGATTGGGCCCAGCCGTCCGCCGAGCTGGTGATAATGGCGATCGTCAAAGCTCTTCAAGTCGACCTTGTATAGATCGATCCAGGGATGGATGTATTCGAGGACCTGCGGAGTGCCATTTCCATTGGAAACAAATCCGGTGATTAGACCGGCGGACTTGGCTTCTTTGAAGACAGCAACGGCCCACTCTGCAGTAATCAGTGGCTCGTTGTAAGTGCTGACCAGCACCTTCGCGCCTTGACGAAGCGCGTCGCGAACCAACGCTTCGGGAGATGCCTCGAGCGGCGCCGACACTGCGCGCGGATCTCGCAGCGCTTGCGAGGTCACCCAGTTTTGGCAGTATCCGCAGTGAAGGTCGCATCCCAGCATTCCGAAGCTATAGGCTAGCGCGCCTGGATAGGCGTGAAAGAACGGCTTCTTCTCGATGGGGTCGCATTGAACTCCGCCGACGTATCCCCAGGGGACGAAGAGGGTTCCGCCGCGGTTGTAGCGGACTTTGCAGACTCCGGGCTGGCCATCCGGGATGGGGCAGCAATGTCCGCAGGCAAAACAGCGCACCCGATTGCGATCAAGCTTTTCGTAAAGCTCACCTTCGCGGACGTGCTCGTTGACGATGTCACGGAGACTGGGCACAGCTGGAGACCTTAGTGGAAATTATAAGCGCGAGCGAGGTTGTGTGGAGCGGGCGCCCTCGCCCGCGAAAGGCCTTCAGCGGCTGAAGCCGGTGATGAGAAGCAGCGGCTTATCGCAGCGGTGAACCGCTGCGCCACCCAAATGCGCGAAACGTGGACTCTTAGTGGCGGTCCGCGGCTTCCTGGGGCACAACTGGTTCGGGGCCCATGTGTCGCACATCCGCGCCCCGGACCCAGAAGATTACGTCTTCAGCAATGTTGGTCGCGTGATCGGCTACTCGTTCGAGATTGCGGGCGATTAACAACGCGTCCAGAGCTTGCCGGGTAATGCTCGGATTTTCGTTCATCGCCTTGACCAGGGTGATGAAGGCTTCGTCCTTCATGCGGTCTACAACGTTATCCATCTCGAGGACCGCCTGAGCAAGTTCGGCCTTACCTTCGATGAATGATTCCAGCGCCCTTCGGACCATGGCTGCGACTGCGGCGGACATACGCGGAATATCGACGGGAAGATCGGCTTTTGGAAGCTCTGCGATATCCATGACACGCTCGGCAATGTTGACGGCCTGATCGCCGACTCGCTCGAGGTCCGAGTTAATTTTCGTCACCGCGAGAATAAAACGCAGATCAACAGCCATGGGTTGCTGCATGGCGAGAAGATCGAAGGCCAGTTCGTCGATCTCGCGCTCGGCAATATTAATCTGGGTCTCGCCCTCAAGCACCATCTGGCAACGCGAAAGATCGCGGTCGATGTAGGCTTGGCAGGCGCGATCCACAGCCTGCTCGGCTAGCCCACCCATGCGGAGCAAGCGAGTGCGGAGTTCGTCCAATCCTTGGTGAAAGCGGCTGCGCATCATCCAAACCTACCTGTAATATAGTCCTCCGTCCGCTTGTCGGAGGGAGTTGTAAAGATTTTTTCAGTCTTGTCGAATTCAATGAGCTTGCCGAGCAGAAAGAAGCCCGTGAATTCAGCGACGCGAGAAGCTTGTTGCATATTATGCGTCACGATGACGATGGTAAAGCGTTCCTTGAGCTGAAAGATTAATTCTTCAATCTTTCCGGTTGAGATCGGGTCGAGAGCGGAACATGGTTCGTCCATGAGCAGTACTTGAGGCTCAACCGCCAACGCGCGAGCGATGCAGAGCCGCTGCTGCTGTCCTCCGGAGAGACTAGCTCCGGACTTCTTGCGGACGGTATCCTTGACCTCGTCCCAAAGGGCGGACAATTTCAGGGACCGCTCGACAATTTCATCCAGCCGCTTTCGATCATGGAAGCCGTTCAGTTTTAAGCCAGCAGCGACATTGTCGTAGATCGACATCGTCGGAAACGGATTGGCCTTCTGAAACACCATGCCGATGCGGCGGCGAATCTGTACGGCGGAACTTCCGTTATAAACATTGACTGTCCCCATCTCCACTCGTCCCGTGGCGCGAGCGCCGGGGATGGTTTCGTGCATCCGGTTCAAACATCGGACGAATGTTGATTTGCCGCAACCCGATGGACCGATCAACGCGGTGGCATGGTTTGCCGGCGCCTCCATTGTAATGTCGAACAGAGACTGGGTTTTCCCGTACCACGCATTCAGATTTTCGACTTTGATTCCGACGCCCATGATTCATCTACTCCAGCTCAGTTCGCTCCCTTTAACATGCCACGGCCTGCCACGTACCGGACTGCACTCACCGAAGCCACAATCAAAACGATCAAAATGAACGCTCCTGCCCATGCCTGCCGGCGTTGATCATCGTAGGGTGAGGTCGCGTAGGAAAAAATCTGTAGCGGCAACGCGGCGGTCTGCTTGTTCAATTTCCAATTCCAATATGTATTTCCCATGGTGGTAAACAGAAGCGGAGCCGTTTCGCCGGCCACACGAGCGAATGCCAGCATCACTCCGGTGATAACGCCAGAAGTCGCCGTCCGCAAGGTTATCGACAACGTCGTTCTCCAGCGCGAAACTCCCAGACCATAGGCAGCTTCCCGGACAATGTTGGGCACAAGCAGCAGCATTTCTTCAGTGGTTCGCGCGATGATGGGAATCATCATGATCGCCAGGGCTACACCGCCGGCAAGCGCCGAGTAACCACCGGTAGTCACTACGACGAAACTGTAAGCAACGATTCCGATGACGATCGAAGGTACACCGTTCAGAACGTCTGCCGTGAATCGAATCAGATTGCCGAGGCGATTCTGACCATATTCCGCGAGATATATCCCCGCTCCTATGCCGATTGGAACACCGGCGATGCTGGCAATTGACAGTATCAAAAACGAACCGGCAATTGCGTTCGCCATTCCACCTCCGGGTTCTCCCGGCGGCTTTGGAATTTGCGTGAAGAAAGCCAAATTGAGCGATCCGATACCTTTGTAAAGCAGGTATCCGAAGATCGCAATCAAAGGAAAGAGGACCAAGAGGAGTGAACCTGTAGCCGCGCACGTGACCAGTGAATTCATAGTTCGCCGCCACAAGCTAATGGGAGTAGAGGACCGGTCAGGCACGGAATTATTGATCTCAGGCATTCGCCCTCGCTGGATTGCCTCGGGTCACACTCCACACTAAGACCTGCGCCAAAATGTTGACGATAATGGTCACAATGAATAGCGCCAAACCTATTTCGATGAGGGCGCTGGTGTAAAGATTTCCAGTCGCCTCACTGAATTCATTGGCAATCACACTAGCCATGGTGTAACCCGGGGCAAACAGAGACTTCGCAATATCCGGACTATTGCCGATCACCATGGTCACTGCCATGGTCTCGCCCAATGCCCGGCCTAAGCCGAGGATGATGCCACCCATAATGCCCGCGCGCGCATTTCGCAACACGCCCGTACGAATCATTTCCCACCGTGTTGCCCCCAAAGCGAGAACGGCCTCCCTCTGTTGCTGAGGAACCGCGGTCATCACTTCGCGGGTGATGGAGGAAATGATGGGAACTATCATGATCGCCAGGATGATTCCCGCGGCTAGCATTGAGTATCCGTTGGGATAGCCTTCGAAAAGTCCTGTCCATCCAAAATACTTTACGAGCCACGGCTGCACATACACCCTGAGCAAAGGCACCAGCACAAAGATCGCCCATAGTCCGTAAATCACGCTCGGAATCGCAGCCAGAAGCTCGGTCGTAAAGGCTAACGGTCCCTTCAGCCACGGTGGGGACATTTCGGTGATGAAGACGGCGACGCCAATAGCGAGCGGGACGCTTATGATGAGAGCCAGAATTGAGGAGACGATCGTTCCGTAAACAAATGGCAACGCGCCAAACTGGTCGCTGACGGGGTTCCACTCGCTTTTGAAGAAGAACTTAATTCCGAAAGCATGCCAGGAGAGGGCCGACTGGGTAACCAACCCATAGACAATGACGCCTACCAGAACCAGGACACTGATCCCACACACCAGCATCGCCCAGTAAAAGATTCGATCTGCAAGCTCTGTATTGCGGGCCTTCATCAGGGGCGGCGGGGAGATTTCCGCACTCCGCGCAACTGGCGGGCTCGCAATAGGTTGCGGGCCGTTAAACCGCGGCGCTCCTAAGGCAGAATTGGACATTCCGGAGAACGTACCAGAATTGTGTTACAGGAGTGTTAAAATACCAATCCGTAAGGTCCGCGATATTTGGACGGGTCCGCCGGGTTAAGACTTAAGATCCGCAGTTTTGGTATCCCTCTTGCTGTTTTTGTAACTTACGCTTATGCCAGTTGATCAACGACACTGTCGCGCCGTTTTCCAGAAGCTTGAAAGCGAGCTGGGAAAAATAACCAAGCATTCCAACCCTGAGGGCGTTCACAATCTTCGCACTGGTACGCGCCGCGTGGAAACCGTTCTTGAAGAACTGGTTCCGCAACCGGACAAGAACACCAGAAAATTGCTCAAGTCGCTCACTCGATTACGCAAGAAAGCGGGAAAAGTTCGCGATCTGGACGTGCAGTCTGCTTTGTTGCGTAATCTCAAGATTGCCCGTGGAGGTCGAGAAAAATCGCAATTGCTGCGGGCGCTAACTACGGACCGCTCTAAGAGGGAGAAGAAGCTTGCAGAAGCGCTCGATAGGGATGCCGTACGCGATTTGCGTGAGCGATTGAATCGTGCGTGTAAGGAAATGGAAATTCCAGAAGGTGTAGATCCGTTGCGCGTCGCGATGGACGAGTTCTCAGCCCTGGGACGCGAGCGGTCTCCCATAACTCAGAAGCTGCTTCATCAGTATCGGATCACCGGGAAGCGGGCGCGATACGTGATAGAGATTGCCCGAAAGAGTCCCGAGGCATCCGAAGCGATTCGGCAATTAGAGAAGATGCAAGATGTGATCGGGGACTGGCACGATTGGCTGACCCTGACGGAACGCGCGGAGAGTCTTTTCGGGGGAATGAAAGATTCCTCACTGGTTGCGGCGATGAGAAACCTTACTCGGGCAAAATTTCGGGAAGGCGTGGATGCAGTGATGCGAACGCGGGTTGCGCTTTCCGGGGAAAAGACGGAGTCGCGGGTGGCCGCTCCCAAGCGGCCGGTGAAAGCGGCTCAAGCGGAGACTGCAGCGGCGTAAAGTTTCTGATCCCTTCATTTGTAGAGACGCAGCTTGCAGCGTCTGCTTTTTCCCTAACGACAATATTGGCATTGTCTCTCAGCGAAGACGCAGCAAGCTGCGTCTCTACCATAGATTTTTGCCGATTCACGGCGCCTCTGATTCTGGTAATCTGCACCACTATGCGCATTTACCGGAGCCTGTTCATCCTGATTGCTATCGCTGGGTCTCTTTTTGCCCAAAGTCCGAAACCGCTTGCCGACCGGCTTGCTGCCCAGAACGCGCTTTTTGATGAGCAGTACGAGACCGATCTGCGGAACTTTCCTGAGCGCGCCACTGCTTTCGGCGACTATCGTTACAACGACAAGCTCGCAGAATACTCGCTCGAGGCCATCGCCCAGCGAGACAATACCGATAGGAATTTCCTGGCTCGCTTGCAGGCCATTCCGACGACCGGTTTCTCCGACCAGGACCAGTTGTCTCACGACCTGTTGATTCGGGTCCTTCAGCAGCGCATCGCTGACTTTGACCTCAAAGAATACGAGATGCCAATCAACCAGCAGAATGGCATCCACACCAACCTCGCCGATATGCCGCTGTCCGTTCCCTTCGACTCGGTCAAACATTATGAGGACTACATCGCGCGCCTGCACCAGATTCCACGCGCCCTTAGTCAAACTACCGAAGTCCTTCGCGCAGGCATGAAGGATAAGCTCATGCCGGTCAAATTTCTCATCGAGAAGCTGCCAGTGCAGTGCGATGGCATCATCGAGGCAGATCCTTTTCTTCTGCCGACAAAGAAGTATCCGGCGGACATCTCCGCGGAGGACCAGACGCGGCTGACACAGCAGATCACCGACGCGATCAACACGGACGTATTTCCAGCGTACAAGACCTTCGCGGCATTCCTGCGCACGGAGTACGCCCCGCAAGGCCGCACGACGCTTGCTGTCACTTCTCTACCGGATGGCGAGAAACGTTATCAAAATGACATTTACGGCCGCACCACGACCCATATGACTCCCGACGAGATACACCAACTGGGGTTACGCGAAATGGATCGGATTCAGGCTGAGATGATTGTCATAGCCAAGAAGGAGGGCTTCGCCGACCTCGCGTCCTTTCGGGCGTCCCTTAAGACCAATCCGAAATACATTCCAACCTCAGCGGAGCAGATCCTCGACGATTTTCGCCGCTACATCGCACAGATGGAGCCTAAACTTCCGGAGCTTTTCACTTTGCTTCCGAAGTCGCCTGTAACGGTGGAAGCCATTCCCGCCTTTCAGTCGGCGGCAGCAACCCACTACGTTACCGGAACACCGGACGGCAAGCGGCCGGGCCGCGTCGTTGTGGCAACTTCAAACTTCAAAGACCGTTCGCTGATTGACGATGAGGCGATCGCCTATCACGAAGGCATACCGGGACATCACATGCAGCTATCGGTGCAGCAACAACTCACCGGACTGCCCAAGTTTCGCCTGCATGGTCTCGGCTTCAATGCCTATATCGAAGGCTGGGCTCTGTACGCGGAACAACTGGGAAAAGAAGTCGGCTTCTATCAAGATCCGGTTTCGGATTATGGCCGCCTCTCTTCGGAGTTGTTTCGCGCCGTGCGTTTAGTGGTTGATACAGGTATCCACTCGAAAGGATGGTCGCGTGACCAAGTGGTGGAATTCTTCCGAAAATCGGGCGCGATTGACGAGCCAAGTATCCAGTCCGAGACTGATCGCTACATCGCGTGGCCTGCGCAAGCTCTCAGTTACAAGCTCGGCCAGCTCAAGATCCGCGAACTACGGGAACGCGCCAAGAAAGAGCTGGGTCCCAAGTTTGACATTCGGAAATTCCACGACGAAATGCTCGACGGCGGAACTCTACCGCTCGATCTCCTCGACGCGCGAACTAACAAGTGGATCGCCGAACAGAAATCACAGTGACGGAATTGACTACCGATTTAATGGAACGAAGAGAGATGTTTTCAAGTTATCCAGAGCTGCGTGCCGCCATACTCTTGACATTTGATTGGTCTGCGTTTTGCTGAACTTCACTGATTTTCTGGGCCAATAGTTCGTTTGAAAAGGGCTTGTTCAGCAGAATTGCACCTGAGCTGATCTTCGCATTCTCAATGGCCGCCGCATCCGTGTAACCTGACATGAAAATCACCGCGAAATCTTTTCGCTTCGCTCGCAGTTTGTCGACGAATTCCGGGCCACCCATGCGGGGCATGACGACGTCGGTTACGACGATATCGATTTTGCCGGTGTGTTGGTCTGCACTCGCGATCGCTTCGACTCCGTTTCCTGCCTGTAACACCGTATAGCCGAGTCTTTTCAAGGATTCAGCAGCAAGTGCGCGGAGAGGCGCTTCATCTTCGACGATCAGAATAGTTCCACTTCCCTTTGGTGGCATATGGGCCGGTCGTGCAACGGGCGCCGCGACTGCCTGGTCGACCGTGGGAAAGTAAATCTTGAAATTAGTGCCGAGGCCCGGCTCGCTGTAGATCGCGATATGCCCCCGGCTCTGTTTAATGATTCCATATACGGTGGCAAGGCCCAATCCGGTGCCTTTACCAGGCTCTTTAGTGGTGAAGAATGGTTCGAATACGTGTCCGAGAGTTTCCTTGGACATGCCGCAGCCCGTGTCGGTCACGGCAATCAGAACGTAGGATCCGGGTGAGACATCGCTATGAGTCGAAGCGTGCGTTTCGTCGAGTTGACATGGCTGCGTCTCGATAATCAGCTTGCCGCCATCGGGCATGGCGTCGCGCGCATTTACAGCGAGGTTCATAATTACCTGTTCGACTTGACCAGGGTCTGCCTGCACGCGTCCGATCTGGTCAGAGAGGTGAGTGACTAGTTCTACGTCTTCTCCGATCAGAACTCGCAACATCTTTACCATATTACGGACCGTCTGATTTGGGTCGAGTACCTGTGGTTCAAGCACCTGTTTGCGGCTGAATGCCAACAACTGGCGGGTGAGGCCGCTCGCTCTTTCCCCTGCGTGCTTGATTTCCTCAATATATGGCCTCGACTGCGGTGTGGCGGAATCGAGTAAGAGGTCGCTATACCCCTTGATAATCATGACCAGATTGTTGAAATCGTGAGCCACCCCACCGGCAAGTCGGCCTACGGCTTCCAGACGCGCGGACCTCAACAGCCCCTCACGTGACTGCAACAAGCTCTTACGCATTTCTTCGAAGGCACGAGTGAGATCCGCGACTTCATCGGTTCCAAGGACCGGTATCTGGAATTCAAAGTCTCCCCTCTGCAGCCGTCGTGTCGCGAGGGCCAGTCGTTCGAGCGGACGCGTAATCTGCTTCGACAAAACAAACG
>Ga0210403_10003773_pt1 | contig 13208 bp, 18 predicted proteins | sample IncBWC19MmetaG_FD_150863 | JGI IMG/M metagenome (GOLD analysis project Ga0210403, IMG submission 150863) | Forest soil microbial communities from Barre Woods Harvard Forest LTER site, Petersham, Massachusetts, United States - Inc-BW-C-19-M | ecosystem: Environmental > Terrestrial > Soil >... | reverse complement strand
CAATACTCATACTTTCTCACGATAGTGTCTCCCCCCCAGACTTGGCGTCTGCAATAGATGACGCCTCGATTCCCAATGGTGGATCATTTCGGGCCTTCTTGTGGGCCTCCGTCGATGAAGGGACTGACCGAAAAGACGTTTCATGTTTCACGAAAATCTACGATGCGATGACCATATCCCACAGCGTAGACTCCCTGATTCACTTGGTTGCACAGTCATTTCCCGAACCAAGCGGAGGTGCCCGCTTGAAGCAGTTGTTGTTCGGAAGTGACCCACCTGACTTTGTGACCCGCAATTACGAAGATCGAGACATCCTATTTTCATTAGCTACGACAGCAGATTTTCAAATCTTCGATTCCAAAACGCTCTCAATCGAGAACCGTGTAACTCGTCTCTGTGCGAGTAAACCGACTGAAGCGCAGTGGTTACTAGGACAGCTTTTGGGAACGACATTAAACTCTCTTGGCGAGAACATTCTGTCGGCTCTGATTGCCCGTATAGATACAGATACAGCGAGAGAGATAATGCGAGAACGGCCGAAATTCCTTCCCGGCCTTTTTCGAGCGAGGCCGGACTTGGCTCGCTCTCCCGAACTTTGGAACTTAGGTGGTGATCGCAAACGCGAGCTTTTTGAAGCAGTAGTCGGGCAAAAGGAGTTGGACTCATCTACGGTTCACGGAATAGTTGCGGCACTGCTCGACAGCGATTCGGAAGTCTTCCTTCGCCGATCCATCGATCTTTGGGGTAAGGAGGCAGTTTTCTCAGTTCTCGATTGGGTTGAATCCCATGACGGGCGACTGTCCCGAACTTCCCGCGACGCTCTCTCCAACCAGCCAGAGTCTGTGATGGATTGGGTTCAACAGAGGCCTCGTAGTTCATCACCTTCTCGCGTGGTTGCTGCGCATGTTGTTGCGCCGTTCGCTATCCGGGTCTCGCGAAGAGATTCCGGTGTGTGGCTTCGCACATTTGGTGATGTTCAAGGGACGGCAACTGATTCTGAGAAGGACTATTTGGCGAGCTTCTTATTGGCGCTTGCTTTTTGCAATGCACCTCCCGCACCTCTCGATCTTGTCGCGGAGTCGTATCAGCGAGTGCATCAAGCTGCGTGGGTGGAAAGACTCAGTGACGAAGCATGGAGTCTCGTGGAACCATTTGTTCCAGAATTGTCGCGGTGGGCGAATTGGGATAAATGTGAACGCCTAAACCGAGGGCTGATCGCAGCTTTTATACATCATCGCTGGCCTCCAAGCGCGTTGAAACGGACGATAAAGAATTACCGCCCACCGAAGAGTGCTACCGATCTGTTTGAACAAATCTTGAAGAGCGCACGAGACGTTAAGGGTGGAAAAGAATTTGTTCGTGACGTAGAAAGGGATGACCTAACAAACTGAAATGCTAAGGATGTTTGGCGGTTTTGTCTTCATCAAAAACCTTCTGCATCTTTTTCCCCTGCTCGCCACTGAGCCGAATGGTATTACTCCCCAGTCTGTTGCCTTGAATGTACAATCCGCTCCCTTGGCCCACAACACGGCCTTGGGAGCATTTTGTTGTTTGTATCAGGCTTCAGCATTTACGGTCACTCCGATCTTATACAATGCTCCCTCTGTCAATCTTGAGGGGGAATAATGGGAAACCTAAACAATGTGCTTCAGGAGCTTCGAGCGGAGCGCAAGCAGGCGCAATCACGCGTCGAGAACTTGGACCGAGCAATCTCAGTGATCAAGTCGTTGAGCGGCTCCGCAACAACCCAGCAGGCAAACCAACCGACCCGAGTAATATCGATGGCTTCACGTCGCAAGATGGCGCGGGCACAAAAAGCTAGATGGGCGAAGGCTCGTGAAACATCACAGCCAATGGCGATAGCGAAAACAAAGGCCTCGGCTCCTATGAAGCACGTAATCTCAGCATCAGTCCGTAGGAAAATCGCGGCGTCACAGCGGGCGAGGTGGGCAAAGGTGAAGGCCCAGCAGAAGAAGGCTGCTTAGACGGTTCAGATTATGGGGCAGCCCGCCGCTAAGATTGAACCACTCCTAAGAGCGACCTCGCCCTGATCTCCCAGATGGCACGTCCTAGTAGGTTCATCTCTGAGAGCACGTTCCACGAATCAATCGAGGCTCGCGCAAGCTCGACATCTGGGGGAAGTACACTCGCCATCTCACAGGTGCTCTGAATGGTCGAAAGCGAGCTGTGTAGCAATGCGAGGTCTAATATTTGTTTCTCGAATACATCCTGTCGCTGCGATTCTGAGGTGTGCTGGGTCGCTGGGGGCCTTCCTGAGAACGTAGTCCGGAAAAATGACGCCTGAGCAGAGCCATGAGCGAAACCACAGAGACGTTGATACTCGATATAGAGTCGCTTCAGCATCCGCTTCTGGTCAGAGTTGGTGATCTTCTCGATCACTTTTCTAGGCGACGGAAATTGCTCGATCCTCACCTCAATCGCCCCATCGGGTATGAGGGTCCCAAGCTCGTCATGTTCAATTGTGGCCTTCTCGTCGTTCGTAACCCCACATATCACTCTGAATGGTTCAAACCATCTCGGTCCCGTTTCGTTGAGGTACTCGTTGAACCGAGGTAGGTTTCTTTGTTCTATGCGTGCAAGCAGAAATAGGACATAGATGTCCTTCCAGTGGTTCTTGATATAAAGATCGAGAAAGCTTGCATCTTGGACGATCAGGCAGACACGATAGAGTGTCTCTAGTTGCAAACGAGCTAACGCCACTGCGTCCACACAGGTGGGGGTATTGGAACCTTGAGTCAGGAGGCTCCGGATCGTTACGTGTGTCGATCCCATTCCCTCGAACATCTCGGACAGGTGGTGCCTTTGAATTTCTGAATAGTTCGTCGCAGACTTCAGACCATCCGTTATGCGCGCCACGCATCGTTTGATGAGGCTATCGAGGGTTTTTGCGTCGAGCTGCCTGCCTTGGTCAATATCAGTCTTGTTGGGCCATGCAACATCAATGACCCTGATTCTCTTCATCGGCAGATTCTAGCAGTCGCTCAGGTTTAATAAACGAAGGTTCTAATTTTGCGGGACACGGTTTACGATTATGGAGAAAACTTTCAAAGGAGAAGTGATGAAGGAAAGACTGGCACAACCAACAATACTCCAAGAAATGCTAGCTGGACTGGCGAGCGAGTTGAAGGAACCCAAGATAAATGATTTGGAGTTGATCGAGACAGACAAGGACTTCGACAATCAGCAGTGCTCACTCCTAGACCGAGAGGAGACTACGATTGTTACGAAGATCGATCGGAACGAGCTAGCAGATGCTCCGACGACCAACTTAATTCGCCGCAAACTTGAGGCTCAAATGAGGGAAGCCTTCAAATCCCACTACGACGAGACTAAGAAGGTCGGCTAGCCCGATGTGCGGGCGCTATCGACTATCGCGCAGGAAACAGTTAATCGACGAGTACTTCGACACGGTGTCAGATGACGACTGGACTCCTCGCTACAACATTGCACCGACTCAGCCAGTCCCGGTCATCCGCCAAAATGCGACAGAACCTCGCCGGGAATTGTCTCTGCTCAGATGGGGACTCATCCCGTCATGGGCAAAAGACCCATCCGTTGCAGTCCATATGATTAACGCAAGATCGGAAACAGCGGCGACGAAGCCCGCGTTCCGTGATCCGTTGACCCATCGTAGGTGCCTGATTCCAGCAGATGGATTTTACGAGTGGCAGCGGAGGAGCAAGGCGAAACAGCCGTACTGTTTTGAACTTAATGACGGGGAATTGTTCGCGTTTGCAGGACTGTGGGATCGCTGGAAAGAGCCGAGTGGGCAGTGGCTCAAGTCGTGTTCGATCCTGACGACAACTCCGAACGCATTAACTTCAGCCGTCCACGACCGTATGCCTGTCATCCTTGATCCACACAACTACGATCCGTGGCTCGATCCGGGGATGACCAATGTCGAGGCGGTATCGGAAATGTTGAAGCCCTTCGATTACCGACTGATGAGGTGTTACCCGGTAAGTACTCGGATCAACTATGTCGCCAATGACGACGCAGAGTGCTCAGTACCCGTTGAACTCACCCAGACTCAGGCGGGACTCTTCTCTTTCCCGGAAACTGACGCATAGACTCGCCCACAATTACCTTACTCTTAGCTATCGGCGATTCACTTTATCTGACGGCATCCTATAATTGCTCGGTGCGTAAACTTTCTCAGAAAACGCTGGGACGAGTCCGGGATGCTCTCTATGCGCTTGAGCCAGAGGGTGAATATTCTTCTGCTGAAAGGCGAGAATTCTGGAGAAAGATTCTTTTCGATGAAGGCTTGGCCACGGCCTTTATAGATGTTGCTGCCACCTATGACTTCAATTGGACCGACATCCTCCCGCACATGTACGCCGGAAAGTTTGGGACTCAGAATCAGACCTTTGCGACTTTGATACCTCCAAACGTCGGAGAATTGTACTTGAACAAATTGGTAGCATTCGCGCTAGAACAAAGCAAAGACACTCCCGTGGGAGACGTAATCCGCGAATCCTTGCGAGATGGCGGGTTCGCGATCCCCAGCGAATCACAGACAAGGGTTCTACCCGAGCGTTCAGAATTGCCCACAAAAGATGCTCCCTTCGACGTATTCATCTCGCACGCGACAGAAGATAAACCTTATGTCGAACCCCTCGTTAGTGCGCTCGAAGCTGCCGGAATTCGGGTGTGGTTTGACAAAACCACATTGGAATGGGGCGATGACCTTAGGTCGTCGATAGATCGAGGGTTGGCGAATTGTCGATACGGTATTGTAGTTTTCTCCAAAGCGTTTCTCGGAAGGAAGAAGTGGACAGAATATGAGTTGAATTCTCTGTTCGCACTTGAACAATCCAGCAACAAGGTGATACTCCCGATTTGGCATGGCATCACTCGTGCCGATTTGATTCAATACGGCCCTGCGTTTGCTGATCGCCTCGCGAAGATTTCTTCTGCCGATAGCTACGGAGATATCGTCGAGAGCCTGCTAGAATGTTGGGTCGGTCGAAGTCCCAAGAATCACCCTCAAACGGCACGCTTTCGTCTGCACCAGAGTTAAGTCAAGCAAGAGCAAAGCCGGATGCGCACCGAACAGCTGGAGAAAACACTCTCAGGCCCGCCACGTTTTCCGAAGATTTGGAACAGCAGACTCGTCAGGTTGTGGGTTACTCGATGACCCTCAGCGGGCAACAACTATTGCGTCAGCTTCTCATACACGACACCTTCCGAGCCACCCGGCAGATCATGCCTGAGATTTCAATGGAAACGCAGAACGCGCAAATGAGAATTGCGAAGGAAGCTGGGATCGTGAAGCAGCAGCCGGGCACACCTACCGTTGCTGGTGGTTACTACTCAATAAACCCACACTTTCTGGAAGCGGTGAAAAAGGTGCTCTATGAGGAACTAGCCAAGCACCAGTGAGTGATCAGGGAATAGCGCATCGGCGGTGTAACGATTTCAGGCTCAATGGTGTGACGGTTTATTGAGGGCTACTCGCTCTGATTGGGGCGCAATCCGCTCTCCGCACGCCGGACACTCGATATGCTCAAAGTCAATGCGCCGAACTTCGGCGGGTGAAATAGCCTTCCCGCATTTCGGGCATAACTTATCGAGTGAAGCCTGCACCTTTTCGAGATTGATTTTCCGAGCCAACGGAACCGTTATGCGCTCTGCCATTGATGACCGCAACGGGCACAGACCCAACAATTGTCCCAATTGGCTTGAGCAGTTGCGAGGCGATCCGTTGTCACTCTCATACGGATGCCTCCCAACACAAGTAAGCCGCCGATAACGCCCGTCACTAAAGCAACTCCTTCTTCATCATTTGCACTTGAACCGATAAAAAACGCAAGCAGCAAACCACATATTCCGAGAAAAACCAGCGCATATGCCCTGCCGTTTGAAGGGCGCTCTGGAAGGGCGGCAATTTGGTCGGACTTATAGGTACTATTCGAACTCCAGATCGAACGACTGGAGAAGCCAACTGTATTCCTGCGACGTGTCCCTCCGGAGATCGCAACCGACAAAGGCTTAGTCCTACCTGACCCACACTTGGGACATTTGAACTTATCAGCCATTCTAGTCAGATCAGGAATTCTAGCACTCGTACTCTGAATTCTTCCGTGGTAAGACTGTCGCCCGCACCCTTCCCCCGTGTTGCCCGACCGCTGTGAGTGACATCGTGAGTTCGACGAAGACCATAATCACAATGCGCTTCATTGTTCGTCATCCATATGTTTGGTGTAAGAGACCACAACATAATCTCCTCTTGGCCGAGCACTTCCTTCGGATACGGTCTCCCACGTTTTTCCGTCGTCGAAGGACTGGATTGGATTTCCCGTCGTACTCACGCTGAATTTCACCATAGAGACGATTTTGACGTAACGACAAGGCTTACGCCCTAATGGAGCCTCTAGAAAATCACAGTCATGGGGCTCTTTCTGCACCTGAACATTGTCAGAAGACGTGCCGTATCGAACCGCCGTGATGATTTTGCTATTCCACATGTCTCCGATCCAATTCGTCATGATGAAGAAAAAGAACACGATGGACACCCCGCCCCAAAAGCTCGACGAGGCGTTACTCTTTACCGCCTTCTCAACGTCTTTGAGAGCATCAACAACGTCGTCTAAATCTGTCATAAAATCCTCCGAACCTTCTCAGGACAGTCGGGACGAGATGTTTGAACGGTCATCAATTGTTAGCCCCTGCGAAATAAGAGGACGCTGCTGGCATGCGGTGAGCGTACAACATTCACTGGAGACTAAATGAAAATCTTTTCGGTAGCCGCCATTCTTATGAGCCTAGTTGTTTGGGCTTACGGCAAACAACAGCCGGAATTCCAGACTGGCAAATTAATTGACGTAACTTCGGATGAACGCCTCTTCGAGGGCACGACTGTCAGGCACGCCGTTTATCAGGTGCAGGTCGGTGACATGTTGTACTTCGGTCGCGGGGAACACCTCAATCACAGGTCAGGCGACCCCGGACATGGGCTGATTATTGGTGACCCCGTGCAAGTCTCCATCGAGGGAGAGCATTTAATTTTGCAGCGACCGGACGGAAAAGAAATCAAGACAAAAATTATTGAGCGTCGAAGAGCACCTTGAAATCGCAGGTCTGTTAGTCCTACCCCGTGTTCAAGTCAAAATGCTGGAGGACACATGACACTCGGAATCGCTCTCGTTGTCGTCTTCACGATGTATCTTATAGACAAACACAATCGCTGGCGGATTGCTGGGAAAGTTCTTCTCGGGCTGGTAATCTTGGCTGCTTTGGGATTCGGAGCAGTGTACGAATACGACGCATACGAGACACGAAAATATGATCGCCTCGCATGTGCAGCGGGTGCCATCGATGCCGATTGTCCAACCCAACCGGGCGTGATATGGGACAAACCTTTGTCCCGGCAGCAAGTCATCCAGCAGATTGAAAACTGTCTAGCAAAGAGCACCCCGGCAGGAAACTTACAAGCAGCTGAGGAACAGCGACACCAATGTGAACAGCATCCTGACCAGCCTGTCGTACTCGTACCGTTGCCAGTCGGGGCAGTTGTTGAAGGAATGTTCGATTGCTATGACAAGAATGGAAAGTTGATACCAGACGACGGTTTTTTTGAAAAGTTCGGGGGACGGAGAACCGGATGCGCTCCGGGGCAGATTCAAAAGCCTCATGTCGTCAAATGATCAATTAGAACGGCAGCACCGCATGGAATTAAACCTCTGTAGCCCTTCCTCTTTGACATCATCAACCAACCCCGACGGCGGGGTCGTAGTTAGAAACATGTTTTTTGCCCGCAGAATCTAGGGTCCGGCCATCGCTATCTTGTATCGTCCAATGCCAGCCTGTTGCCGCTGGTTCGTAATGCTGGTTATACGCGATGAGCAACTGGAATTTACACAGAGAACAATAATATTGACCGACCAACCTCGTATCGAAATCAGGAACTTGAATCCACGTCGCTTCGTGTGCCATAGAGTGCTCTTCGCTATTATCATTTGAAAGCGTCGGTCCTTGTTCTTCGTTCTTCCGCAGAACATGAAAGGGTATAGTTATCACGAAATGACCATGCCAGACGACGAGCTTGACGGACCAACAAAGCCGGGGACAAATCCGAATGTGGAGCCACTAAGAAAACCCACGCCGCAGGAAGCAGCTTTAATAAAACGCACTACTCAAAAGGTGAAAGAACCGGAGCCGCCCGCCATTCCGCAACCCACCACGACAGTTCCAATTGCGCATGTGTGGGATAAACGTCGCAAAAAGCGCCAGCCGAAGACTTAAAACTGATGGAGTCATTTTCCTGCCGCCTGCGTTGTCGAGGCAGCGGAGCTGACATGAATGTTGCTTGGACAGCCACGGGTCGAGAAGTAATTGCTACTTCGCGTGTACATACACGCCGGATGTTCGAAAGTGAAAGCGGTGCAAACCCTTGCTGGACAGGGGTTTGGGCTTGACAACGTCGGTTCGTCGCTGTATAATAGGACCTTCTATCACCAGCGGGCGCACCGCTGCCGACTACCTTAACCGCGACTCCGGCACGCGTCATTGACCGGAAGAATTGTGAAGGGCTCGATGAATGTCTGCACTACAAACCGCTCGGCTGACTTCGGTCACCGCTCCAACTGATTCTCTCACTCCTGCTTCATCTAATCCTGACCCGTTTGAACTCCTAACGCTGGAAGATGTCGGCGCACGGCTGAAGTTTACCCGCCGTCAGTGCTATGAACTCACGCGCAGACGCGGCAGTTCTTTGGATCATCCGCCTCTGCCTTACTTCAAGGTCAACGGCAACATTCGCGTCTTGCGCACTGACTTCGAAGCGTGGGTGAAGACGCTCGCAGCTAAGAATCGGACGCAGTAATGCGCGCCCTCCTCGCATACACGATGGCGTTTTATCTATTCGACTCGCGAGAACTTCGAGCAAGAACTGAGAGGGGAAAATCTTAGAACATCTCTTAGAACAATTCTGACACCCTGTGCCCAAACTCTTGTAAATGCGCGTTGTCGCGCCAACCTATCGCCGAACTAAGTTATTGAAAGTATTGGTTTTATTAGGTTTAGCAAACCGCCGCCTTCAGCCACTCGGCCACCTCTCCGGAGTGCGGAAGGCCAGTTTACCACGACAGGAATAGTCGCCGAATTGTCGTGCGGTCCGCTATTTTGCCACTGAGAAAAAGAAGTAAACCGCAAGACCAATATAGTTTTCTTGTTTGTTTCCCTTCTTGTTGCCGGTGTCGTTTTCATGCTCGTAATAGGGGTTGAACTCCACATACTTTCCTACAGGGAGAAGGCAACCAACGTATTCGGTCGTGGTGCTCCATTTGTTGTACTGACTTTCGTAGTAAGGCTCGAAGGCGACGTAGGGTATTAGGCGATAAGCATGAACCGAGAGCGTTCTTTCGAGGGTTAGCTTATTGCGGTAGCGCCAGTTGAATGTACCGCCTTTCCAGTCAAGATCCGCGCGGTTTCTATCGATAAGCAGAAATGCGGCTTTCAGGGGAAGGTGGGACGTTGCAGAAACCAGCAAGCGACTCTCGAAAGGCTCATTTGGAGCGGTTATATACCGGTATCCAGCTTCTAGTACCAGAGCTCTGGCTTTTGCGTCGTCGAGATCGAAAGTATTGATTCTTTTGAGTTTCAAGAGTGGCTTAACGTACATTTGGATGCTTGGTCCGCTGGTAATTTGGGTCGAGTCCCCGCCATCTCGATCGTCTTTAATCTCGAAATAGGCACGGAACATTTTGCTGAGCTTGAGGTACGTATCGATCTCGGGCAGAAATTGAACCGATTGAGCCGGCATGGAGACACTCAAAAAAAGAAGGCTGATCGCAATTTCCAGCCATCTCTTCCGACTTCGGCTGGAACAATGCCAAGAGCCGTCCAAATAGGGTAAGTAAGGACGGAAGACACCCCGGAAAACTTCGAGCATGGTTTGGTTCTCGGCATTCGAGATTATCGGCCTGCCGAGAGGTGACAACCGTTAGTTCTGACAGCGGTCCTGTCAAAGCGTCACAGACAGAGAAGCGCCATCTAGAAACAATGAAATCAACGCTATTAACCTGCTATTTACCGGATATTCATCAGTTGTTAACAAATAGCCAGTACGATTTCTCGATTACTCACGTAACCAACTGAAATCGTTACCGCACATTCGCCATTTTGGAGGAGGAAAGATGAAACATGCTTTAGCTTTGCTATTTTCGCTTGTGATTGTGGGAGGTGCGTTCGCAGCACCGGCTCCACAAGATGCGACGACCACTACTCAGACAACGAAGAAAACGACGCGCAAGGCCGCATCGACAACGGTATCAAAGCAAATCGATGACATGAAGAGTGAGATGAAGCAGGCGATTGAATCCCAACAGCAACAGATTCAGGAACTTAGGCAGCAGCTCGCGACTCGCGATCAGGCAATTCAGCAACTACAACAGCGGATTGATCAGAATCAAGCGGCCGCAACCGACGCTCAGGCGAAAGCCAGCGCTGCGGCAAGCCAAGTTACCGACCAGCAGCAAAAAGTTACCCAACTCGACAGTGACGTTTCAGATATCAAGCTGAACAACACCAGCGTCGCATTGAGCTTGCAGGAGACGCAGAAGAACTTCAACGATGCGATCACCAGCCCTTCAACGATTCATTTCAAAGGAATCACACTCACGCCAGGGGGGTTTGCAGCGGCTGAAACAGTGTGGCGGCAACATGCTTTGGCATCTGACGTCAACACCCCCTTCAACTCGGTTCCCTACCCAGGCGCCTCGCAGAACAACCTATCGGAGTTTTTTGGTTCCGGTCGGCAATCGAGACTCTCGTTGCTCGCAGAGGGCAAAATTTCCAAAGCCAAGATCGGCGCCTACTACGAAGCAGACTTCCTGAGCTCTGCAATTACCTCCAACAACAACCAGAGCAACAGCTACAGCCTTCGTCAGAGACAGGTTTGGGCTCAAGCTGCATTAAATAGCGGCTGGACTTTTACCGGTGGTCAGATGTGGAGCTTAGTTACAGAAACCAAGAAAGGCCTCGATAACAGAACTGAAGCTCCGCCGACGGTCATAGACGCGGCGTATAACGTGGGGTTCAGCTGGGCGCGGCAATATGGATTCAGGGTCTCGAAGGCCATTGGAAAGAAGTTCTGGGTGGGTGGTTCGGTGGAAGACTCGCAGGTGATACTGGGTGGACACGGACCCACGTGTACTGTGGCATCTGGAACCAGCACCATATCGTACCCCTGCAACAATTACCTTCTGGGAGCGCAAGGCACGAGCGGCGGGCTCTACAATCCAACCACTAATATTTCCTACAATCAGATCCCCGATTTTGTTTTCAAGATTGCGGCGGAGCCGGGTTGGGGGCACTTTGAAGTCTTTGGAATTATCAGTGACTTCCGCGACCGTCTTTTCCCCGGGGCAATACCAGCGACACCTGCCTCCAAGGTTTCTGCAGCCGGCGCGTATAACAACACGTCGATCGGAGGTGGCATTGGCGCCAATGCACGAGGATCCGTCTTAGACAAGAAGGTTGATTTAGGCCTGCATTTCCTGGGCGGAAACGGTGTCGGCCGTTACGGAGCCTCGGGTCTTCCGGACGTCGTTTTTCGACCTGACGGCGTGCTAACCCCTATCAGAAGCTACCAGGGTTTGGCTACAGTGGAATACCATGGGAAGAAACTGGACGTCTACGCCTATGAGGGTGGAGAATATGCGTCGCGAACCATATTCAACGGTGGGACTTTTGGTTACGGTTCGCCACTTTTCGTCGATTCAGGTTGTTCGACCGAAACCCTCCCGACCGTGACAGTCGTCAATGTTTCAACCCCAGGCGGAGGTACTACGACGGTTCCAGCTGTAGGAGCTGCCGGAACCCCACTCACCCCTGGATTTAACCCTGGCGGATTATCCAAGTGCAGCGGAGACACGAAAAGCCTCTTCGAGACAAGCGTCGGGTTTTGGTATCGCTTCTACAAAGGCGACAGAGGAACTCTGCAATTCGGGAGTACGTATGCCCGCGTGATCCGAAACGCCTGGTCGGGCGGCGGTTTCAATCCTCAAGGGAACGACAACATGGTGTTTACCTCGTTCCGGTACTACATTCCGTAACTGCGTGAAGCCGCCCCAATGCTGGGACGAAACCAGCATTGGGGCACGGTTGAGTGAGTGTCACAACCTATCTTTCGCCCCTCCGGCCGGGTGCCCTACTCATTCGCGTTTTTTGCGGATGAGTGGGTTAGTCTCGACTCGACCGCTTCCGAACTTTTGCGGTGTGCGGCACTTGATTTCCGATGCCCACTCCTGGAAGTTTACCCGCACAGGTCCTCGTTCCCCGAAAAAATATGCGCGGAAGCTACTCCATTTCCATTGGTCGGGCTGCCCAACCAACCCGCGTTTTACCGGATTTCGATGGATGTACCAGCTTCTCAATTCGTTTGTGTTCGGTCCATACACTAAAGTCGTAAAAACGATAAAATGCAGATCGTGGGTGCCATAATATCGATACAGTCCCTTAGTCACGCGGTGAATGATAACCATCCATCTCGGTTCTTGTCTGTGACAGTTGCCGTTTTGCAGTGAATCCCCCCCGGCCAGTACATAGGTCCTTCGCTTTGCTCAGGATGACAAGAATTTTTCAAGACGAGGTACTGGGACGCTTCCGAACCTAAACACCATGTTGCGTTGCGCCGCCCCGGGTGTTTATGATTACTCTTGGGCGTATGGTGCGCTTCGACGAATGTCAATCGTTTTGAATAGGAGCTTCCGTCGGGTCTCGAGTTGGTGCTGTTTTCTGACCGTCGTAACTGTGTGCTCGTTGGCGGTGAACGTTATGGCGAGATACACGGGCACTTTTAGAGCGGAGGTTCACCTTGGGAAAAGTAGCGTAGTAAGAGTCCATTCCCAAGATCAGAAAACGCAACGGCTTAACAAAGATGCGACATCGTGGGTGTCGCCCCCTGAGTCTCGCGTAACCGTTCTGCAAACTCCGGCTTTCTATCCCCGGTTCGCTCCCAGTGGACCTTCGGTACACAGTTTTCTTCTAGATCAGCATCTCTACAATCGGCCTCCTCCTATTTCGTCTTTTCTCGCATAGTCCGTCAACTTAACTCAGAGCGGTGTTTTACACATTTCTTCCGCGTTGCTTTGACAAGCGGAAAAGATTCGGTTCTGCAAGGGAATTGCGTGATGCTTAGGCCTCAGCATTTCTTGCGGCGGCTCGCGTCTCCTTGGAGGAGA
>Ga0210403_10003772_pt1 | contig 13212 bp, 6 predicted proteins | sample IncBWC19MmetaG_FD_150863 | JGI IMG/M metagenome (GOLD analysis project Ga0210403, IMG submission 150863) | Forest soil microbial communities from Barre Woods Harvard Forest LTER site, Petersham, Massachusetts, United States - Inc-BW-C-19-M | ecosystem: Environmental > Terrestrial > Soil >... | reverse complement strand
CGCGCGTGACGCCGGCCAGGATGTGACCGCGGACATGTATCCCTATATTGCGGGCGGAACTGCGCTGGCTTCAAGTCTTCCGCCGTGGGCCGCTGATGGAGGCCTGGAGAAACTTCTGCAGCGTCTGCATGATCCCGCAACCCGGGCAAAGATTAAAGCCGAAATGGGCGCCGATCATCCCAGTTGGGAGAATATCTATTTCGACAGTGGGGGAGGAAGCGGCGTGCTGGTTTCAGGTGTCGTGAATCCTGAGCTGAAGAAATTTGATGGCAAGACTGTCGCCCAGATTGCCGTGTCGCAGAAGAAAACGCAACTGGACACTCTATTCGATTTCGTCATCGCGGATAAGGGGCAGACAGGCGCGCTTTATTTCATGGCCAACGAAAACGATCTGGTTTACGGGTTGAAGCAGCCGTGGACGAGTCTTTGCCTGGATGCCGGCGAGATGTCGCTGGACGGTCCCTTGTATGAACGGCACTCGCACCCGCGGGCGTTCGGCGCAATGCCGCGCTTCCTGGGTCATTACGTGCGGGACCAGCACCTGCTGCCGTTGGAGCAGGGAATCCGCAAGATGACATCGCTTCCCGCGCAACGCGAGCGCTTGCTGGACCGCGGGTTGCTCAAGGAAGGCTATTTTGCGGACATCACCGTCTTCGATGCCGCAACCATCGAGGATGTAGGCACGTATGCGGAGCCATCACAACTATCCAAGGGCGTGAAATACGTGTTCGTGAACGGACAGTTGGAATTTGAGGACGGCAAACTGACCGGCCGAACAGCCGGGCGCCCCCTTCGGGGACCCGGTTGGAAACAAGACGCCACTGTTCAGCCTTGAGCCGGCGTTGCCGCTCCATCGATCGCCTTACCCCGGGTGGGCTTCACGCGAAAGAGGATTTCGGATGTTTTTTCGGCGAGTTTTCTCAGCCCTGATTTTGGTTCTGCTACCGCCAATCGCCGGTGCGGAAGCAAGAACGGCATATTCGGTGAAAATCGAGTTTAACCAGCGCGTGGCGATGCGCGATGGCGTCGAACTTTCCGTTGACATTTATCGGCCCGATGTTCCGGATAAATTTCCGGTCATCCTCACACGCACTCCCTACAACAAGAGCACGGAGCGGGGAAACCATCTGGGTCTCGGCCGCTACTTTGCGTCACACGGCTACGTTTATGTGGCCATGGATGTACGCGGGCGCGGCGATTCCGACGGAACCTTCGTGCCGTACAGGAACGAAGGACCCGATGGTTTCGATGCGATCGAGTGGTGTGCGAAGCAGCCCTGGTCCAACGGCAAGGTTGGCACGATCGGGGCATCCTATCTTGGATATGACCAGTGGCTTGCCGCCCTGCAGCAACCGCCGCACCTGACGACGATGATCGTTCTGGTGAGTCCTCCCGATCCATTCGTCGAATCCCCCACGGGATTGCAGTCACCCACCTACCTGAGCTGGTACCACTTGTTGTTGGGCCACACACTGCACACGGCCGCAGCCGTGGATTGGAACGCGCTCTACATGCACTTGCCGCTGGCCACCATGGACGAAGCAGGAGGATTTCACGCGCCTTATTGGCAAGACATTCTGGATCATCCGGGAATCAATTCGTGGTGGGAACCGCTTATCTACCAGAACAAATTTGACCGCGTGAAATTGCCGATTCTGCATATCTCGGGATGGTATGACGATGAACAAGCCGGAGCGGTGATGAACTACATCGGGATGACACGAAATGGAGCCACAGAAGAAACTCGCAAGAGCCAGAAACTGGTGATGGGCCCATGGCCTCATGCGGTGAATTCCACAAGACGCCTGGGTGCGATTGATTTCGGACCTACGGCGCAGATTGACCTGGAAGGATACGAATTGCGCTGGTTCGATCACTGGTTAAAGGGCGGAGACAACACCATTATGAGCGAATCGCCGGTGCGACTTTTTCTGATGGGCCGCAATGAATGGCAGGATAAGCCGGACTGGCCGATCCCGGGGACGCAGTATGTTCGTTACTACCTCGGAAGCAAGGGACGCGCGAATTCCCTTTTTGGTGACGGCGAGCTTGATCCACAGCTCACGAGTGCGACCGCAACTGATTACTATAAGTATGATCCAGCGGATCCGGTGCCGTTCATCATGGAGCCGACCTACGCGCAATTAGGCGGACCGGACGATTATCGTGTCGTCGAGAGGCGAGACGACGTGCTCGTGTACACCTCTGCTGCTTTCGATTCGCCCCAAGTTATTTGTGGGCCGGTCCGCGCGCATCTTTCGGCTTCGTCAACTGCCGTCGACACGGATTTCATGGTGAAACTTCTCGACGTTTGGCCGAATGGGTTCGCACAACGGCTGACCGATGGAATGGTGCGCGCACGTTACCGTGCTGGGGGTCGCGAACCATCGCTGATCGAGCCCGGAAAGATTTATGGGTTCGACGTGGACCTCTGGAACACGTGCCAGGAATTCGGAAAAGGCCACCGCGTGCGTCTGGAAGTGACGTCCAGTGCGTTTCCAAAATATGACCGCAACCAGAATACCGGGGAACCGCTCGGCAAGACGGCGAATATGAAGGTGGCGGAGCAGGCTATCCATCATGACGTGGAGACTCCGTCGTATGTCATCTTGCCCATCGTCCCTGAGAAGAACTGACATCAGACGAAAATCGAATCCGGAGTCAGTGCGAACGATTTTCGGCGCCTCTCCGGCAGAGGAGTTTAATCAGAATGAAGAAAATTGCATGGCTTCTTGCTGCGCCGGCTTTATTGGTGGCTCTCGCGATCGCCCAGCCCACCGATTTGGATACTGGACCAACCGCGATTTCGGAAAGCGTGAAGAAGCTCTACAGCTCCGCGATTGTCATTGACACACACGTTGACACCCCGAGCCGCATGGTGATTGAAGGAGTGGATATCTCGAAGCGCCTTCCCGATGGCGCGGTGGATCTTCCGCGATTGAAGGAAGGTGGGGTGACGGGAATATTTTTTTCGATTTGGCCGGATCCTGCTTATGCGCCTCATCGCGCCATCCGGCGCAGTCTGGAAATGATTGACGCTGTTCGGAGCCTCGTCGAAGCCCACCCTGACCAGATCGGGTTGGCTGTCAACGCTTCGGACATAATTCGACTGAAGGAGGAGGGCAAGGTTGCGGCTCTGATGGGACTCGAAGGTGGGCACGGAATCGAAGACAGCCTGGCGGCATTGCGCACGTTTCAGCGTCTCGGCGTCCGCTACATGACTTTGACCCATTCGAACACCAACAACTGGGCGGATTCTTCCACGGATACTCCGCGGTGGCACGGCCTGAACGAATACGGCAAGCAAGTTGTCAGAGAAATGAATCGTATCGGGATGATGGTCGACCTTTCGCATGTGTCGGACGAAACGTTTTACGCAGCAATCCAAGTCAGCACCAAGCCTGTGATTCTTTCTCATTCCTCCTGTCGCGCGCTGGACAACCACCCGAGGAATGTCACGGACGACATGCTGCGCGCTCTCGCGAAGAACGGAGGGGTGATCGGCATCAATTTTTATTCGGAGTTCGTCGATCAAACATTTCGCGACGAAATGGCGCGCAGACAGAAAAACCTTCTTGGAGATATGAATCGGGGCACGGCCAGCCAAGAAGAAGACCCCGATGTGATCGTTCGAAAAAAGTGGACGGAAGAGCAGCACTATACCGACGGAATCGAACGTCCGCCCTTTGACCGGCTGATGGAGCAAATTGATCACGCGGTAAAAATAGCAGGCGTAGACCATGTGGGCATCGGCTCCGATTTTGACGGCGCTCCATCCACTCCAAAGGGCGTGGACAGCATGCTGGACATAATCAAAATCGCTCAAACGCTAAAGGACAAAGGTTACTCGGATGAGGATGTTCGGAAGATTCTCGGAGGAAATTTTCTCCGTGTGCTCCGCGAAGTCACCGGCAAGTGAGCAGTGGTTGGTGAGAGGGCAAATTACTTCAATGGCAAAAAGCACTCCACAATCTATTGGAGAATTTCAACTTGACGACACGGTAAAGGGGATCCCCGGGGGCACTCGGCCCTTCCCGTTGTCTCAAATTGCGGGACACAAATGGAATGTCGTGCGCGAAGACCTTCCTCTTCCCTTGATGGTCTTGAAGCAGTCAGCACTCATGCACAACGTTCAGGTCATGAACGCCTTCCTGGAAGAACGGCAGATCTCGATTGCTCCTCACGCGAAGACCCATATGTCTCCGCAACTGGTCCAGCTGCAATTATCGAATGGTGCCTGGGCAATCACGGCTGGAACAGTGAACCAGGTGCAGGTGTTCCGGAAATTTGGAGTTTCGAGGATTGTTCTCGCCAATCAACTCGTTGGCCGACAGAACGTCCGATATGTGGTTAAAGAAATCAATGCAGACCCGAGTTTCGATTTTTACTGTCTGGTGGACTCTGCGGAAGGTGTTAGGCACTTGGGGTTGCTGGCGCAAGAATTCGGATTGCTCCGGCCGATAAAGGTTTTGCTGGAGGGCGGGTATTTCGGAGGCCGGGCCGGGTGCAGGACTCTGCGGGATGCGCGGGAGGTAATCACGGCGATTAAGGAAGTGCCGCACTTGGTGCACCTGGCAGGCGTCGAGGGATTCGAGGGGTCGATTTCCGCAGATGATCCAACGGAGGCTGCGGCAAGGGTAAGCAAGTATCTGGGATTTCTCAACGAACTGTTGGCGGAATTGAGGCCGGAAGATCTCCCGGGGGCGACCGAGATCATTCTCTCCGCCGGCGGATCTGGATACTTTGATATGGTGGAAAAATCGTTCCAGGCGCTGAACACGTTTCTGCCAAAGCGAATCCTGCTTCGCAGCGGCTGTTACCTTACACACGATTCTCACATGTATCGCGAGTACCAGGAACAAAGGGTGATTCGAGGATGGCGTGGGCCGCAATTGAGAGCCGCGTTAGAAGTCTGGTCCTATGTTCAGTCGATCCCCGAGGAAGGACTTGCCATACTCACGATAGGCAAAAGAGATTGTCCTTATGATTATTTCCTTCCTGTCCCACTCAGGCGATACCGCGCGGATGGAGGCGAACACACCTTATCTGGCTGCCAGATTACCAGGCTGAACGATCAGCATGCGTACATGTCTTTCCCGAATGGTAGAGACCTGCAGTTCGGCGACATGATCGCCTGCGGGATTTCCCATCCTTGCACCGCCTTCGATAAGTGGCGGTTCATCCCCATCGTCAACGATGAATATGACGTTGTGGATGGACTGTTAACTTACTTCTGACGATCCAGGCGGCGCCTCAGAAGTTAGTTCTAAAGCTTAGTAGCTTCCAAGTGAAGAGAAACCAGACAAGGGAAAGGCAAGCCAGCGCGAGGGCAACATCGTGCAACTTGGCCCAGATCCAGCGGCCAGAGGTGCGCCAACTGCGGATGGCATTGAGCACAACGAAAATCGTACCGATGGCGGCGACGACACCCAAAAGGCCGAAGATGATGATCCAGGGCGGGAGCGAGTTGAGAGCGGTGATGCTGTCGGTGAGAGAGATGGCGACAACCCAACCGATGCACACCGCGAGGAACAAGAGGCAGACCAGGCGGGCCAAGAGGCGCTGGCTGCGTTCGTCAGGATTCAATTCCAGCGGGCGGCCGTAATGCTTGCGAATCATCGCACCTACGGGCCAGAAAAGAACCGTCAGGAGAACGACGACCAAACCGAAGATGAGGAGGCAATAATTGAAGACTCTGTTTTCGAAAAAGCCGACGCGCTGGAAAATGAAGAAGGGGTAGTCCATCTGGAATTGCCAGTTGCCGGACGAGTCTTTCTTGAAACCGACAAGATCCTGGCCGTGCACTTCGCGATAGAGAAACGGCTGAATCTCCTCAAACTTCTTGGGTTCGCCGCTGGCCGATTTCAGCGCGTCGACGCTGATAGTGCCATCGGCATTCGAAAAGACTTTGGTTTCGCCGACGAGGGTGAGCAGGTGAACGAATGAGGAGTCTGCGCGCCGGCTGCCCTTGTAGAGGCCGGCGACAGCGGCGGCATCGGCTTTGGGATCATCGATTTTGCCGGCAGGCGGCGGAGCATAAGGGAAATAGCGATCGAGGAATTTTTCGAACAGGATAGTGCGCGAGCTGACTTCGCCCTTGCCTGCGCTGTTGTAAGACACAAAGAAACCGACATCGGAATCGAGAATCAGGTGCAGATCGCTGTGGAATAGCTCCGTGTCTCCGCCATGGCCGATGATGCGATGGCCGTTGCGCGATTCCTCGTAAAAGCCGTGAGCCATGCCGTTGAGTCGATCGTCGGCGTCAAAGAGCCGTGAGTGCATTAGCTTGGCGGTTTCCGGGCGAAGAATCTGCTTGTCGCCGAATTTGCCATCCTGAAGATGGGCGATCATGAAATTACACATGTCCAGAGCGGTCGTGGAGACGCTGCCCGCGGGGAAGGCTTCGACGAATTCGAACGGCTGGGACTTGCCCGATGCTTTGCGATAGCCGTTGGACATCAGGGGCAGGAGGTCGGCAGGGAGCGGCTGAACGAAGGTGGTTCGCTTCATGTCCAGAGGCGCGTAGATGTGTTCGGCGACATATTGCGCGAAGGGCTCGCCGGAGACGCGCTGGACGATGTAGCCGGCAAGAGTGGTGGCGTAATTGGAGTAAGCGGGAACGACGAATGGGGCAAAGATGCGCTCCGGCATGTGGTTCTTGAGGTACTGATCGAGGGGAAAGAGATGTTGCGCGTCGGCGACGAAAAGGTCGCGCGCAGTTTCTTCGTAACCGGAAGTGTGAGTGAGGATATCGCGAAGAGTGATCGGCTTGCCGAAAGCGGGTGGAATCGGGAAGTCGAGGTACTGGCTGACGTCTTTGTCGAGGTCGAGCTTTCCCTGCTCGACAAGTTGCATGACGGACGTCCAGGTGAAGAGTTTTGAGATGGAGCCGGGGCGGAAGAGAGTGGCGTCCGGAGTGACGGGCTTGCGTTTCTCCACGTCGGAATAGCCGTACCCTTTGGCGAAGATGACATGGCCGTCCTTAACGACGGCGATGACGGCGCCAGCGACATTCTCGCGCTCGAGCTGCGAAGGCATCATGCCGTCGAGGAAGGCTTCGACATCAGCGCCGGTGAGATCGTGCGCGAGAGCGTGAGGAGTGAACGGCGCGGCAACGGCAGCGGCGGGCGCGGTTTCCGTGCGTTTAGCCGCGGCTTTTTTCGTTTCGGGTGCCTGGGCCGTTGAGCCGACGACGAAACTCAATACAAATGCGAACGAGACGCAGATCATCGCACATCGAACCACAAACGGTGCAGTAAACGACAAAGCTCTTTCTGTTCTATTCATTCCGAGTCTCCTGGCGAGCAGTATGAGTGATCAAGCAAAGTGTTCTGTTAGAAAGAGAATTTCAAACCAAACTGGATGACACGCGGATTCACGACAGTTGAAGTGATCTGCCCAAAAGTCGCTGAAGTGAATTCCACGTCGGGATCCGCAAATTGCGGATGATTGAAGGAATTGAAGAATTCGGAGCGGAACTCGAGGGTTCCATACTCGCGAATCGGAAATCTCTTGAGTATGGAGAGATCCCAATTCTGCTGCCCGGGCCCGGAAAGTATGCCTACCCCAGAATCGCCGAAGCCGACGCCGATCGGATCATCGGCGCTGAACACAGCGGGGTCGGTGAAGCAAGTCTTATTGATATAGGTTTTTGTGCCGCCGATGTTCGCCGCGGCCGAGCCTGGATTTGCGTACTGCCCGCGAGAGCAAGTGCCGGATAGCGAGGGCCGGTCAAAAACGGAGCTGCCAAACACGCTGGGCTTGCCGGCGAAATGATTGTATGTGAGGGTCAGCGGGTGGCCAGACTGAACGGTGACGACTCCGGAGAGATTCCAGCCTCCCAAAGCCTGCCCCTTGAAGGAATGCAAGTCTTTCGGTCCAGGAAGTTGATAGGTAAAATTGGTGATGAACCGGTGAGGACGAACAAAGTACTCTGGTCCATAACGTTGCCGCGGGTCGTCCTGATTTCCTATGGACTCGCCGCCATTTGCTCCATTCGTGGTAAAGGCATCGGTGGAGAGATCGCGAGTGAATGTGTAGGAAACCTGGAACTGGAGGCCGTGGCTGAAGCGCTTGTTGAGGCCAACGAGCAGAGCGTTATACCAGTAGGAGCCGGAAGATTCGATCTGTTGCATGAGTGAGGGATCCCAACCTTCGAGCGGTACCCGAAGACCGACGTTGGCGACAGTATTTGTGCTTTCGCCCCGTATCGGATCCGTGGGGCTGGCAATCTGAGCCTGGTTAATCCCGCGGATGCGGATCTGGTGGGTGCCGCGCGCACCAGAGTAGCCGATGTCAAGCGTCATGTTCCCAGGCAAAAGAGTTTGCGTGCCGAGGCTATATTCCTGTGACACAGGCGGCCGGAAGCGCGGGTCAAAGATAGTGGTCTGAAGGACCGGATTCGGACTTGGAAGATAGGCGGGAAATGCCGGCAGTGATGGAACCGCAAGCTGGAAAGGCACTTGTTCATTGGCGGCCGCGTTTTGCGCGAGCTGGAGTTGACGGATTTGACCGAACGGGGCGCTGACCAACAACTGGAGGAAGGGTTGGCCGGTGTATCGAGAATGATAGACCCCGTAGCCGCCGCGAAGGACGACACGCTCCGTATGTGGGAGCCGCCACGCCAAGCCAATGCGCGGATTCCAGGTGTTCTGATCGTTGCCGTAACCGCCGAAGGAGTTGTCCGTTTTTCTTACACCCGGGGGAAGCGCGCCGCCGGAATAATTGCCGGACACCAAATATCCCACGAACGATCCGCCTGCAGGAGGATTAGGGTCAGCAAGCCTAGCATCGAAGGATGAGTTTCTTCCCAAGTCGTCGGCAATGTCGCCGATGCGGTCGTAGCGGAAGCCGAGGTTGAGCGTGAGCCTCGGCGTGACTTTAAAATCGTCCTGAACATAGAGGTTAGTTTCCCAGACGCGCCAGGCACGGTCGAACAAGCCGGGGAGATCGAGCGAGGCAATGATGTTGCTGCTGTTTACCCCAAAGGCAGCGAAAGGCGCTGTTCCATTGTCGTTGGCATCCAGACCCAAAAGAAAGTCTGGCCAACTGAGAAAGAGTTCGCCGGCTAGATAATGAAAACCAACTTCGTTGAGCTGTTCGCGGCTGACGCCCCCACCAAAACTCAACGAGTGTCGGCCATGAGTCCATGACAATGAATCCTGGAAGCTATAGGTATTTTGGGCCAAATGCACAGTCTGGCCGTTACCGCCAATCGAGAGTCCGTTCGGCGAGCCGAAATCCAGTGCGATGGCCGGGATGGTGTTATCAAAGGCGGGAACCGTGGCTCCGATGTCCGAGTAGCTGAAGACTTTGCTCTGGTTGAAAATGCCGAGCGTGCGATGGAATGCAAGCTCCGCGCGGTTGACCAGAGTCGAGCTGAAAATGTAGGTATGAGTCAGAGAGAAATTGCGGAAGTTGTTGGTCAGGGCGACTGGGAAACCGGGGGCAGTGGCCCCGCCTAGATTTGCTTGCGGCAGGCTGAATGTGGTTTCGCCGTCTGAGAAGAAAAAGCGTCCCTCCAACTTGCTTTTGGAGGACATTTGCCAGTCCGCGTTGGTCATAAACTGATTTTCCGAATACGGGCAAGAGAAGCTGAACGCCGAAAAACCCTGTGACTCGAAAGGCTTGGTGGGATCGACTGTCTGCGGCGTTGGGATTAAATACTGCCCGTTGGGCAGCTTCATCTGCAGCAGATTCAGCGCCACAGGATTAATATTCGAGCCATCGCTGGCAATCGCGGGGCCGACACCGCCGAGAGCGTCCTGGATTGCTCCGCGTTGTCCGGCGAAAAGTTGGCCGAGGGCGGCGGCCGAGCGGTCGTCGGTAATCGGCGGAGAGGTGGCGGAGCTGGAGCAGCTAACATCGAGGCCATTGCGCTGGCGAGTTCCCTGGTAGGAAGTAAAGAAGAAAAGTTTATCGTGCAGGATGGGACCACCGAAGTCGAAGCCGAATTGGTTCTGTTTCAGGACAGGCCGAGGCTGGCCTGCGGCGTTGCGGAAGAACGTGTTGGCGTTGAGGTCTTCGTTGCGGAGGAATTCCCACGCGGCTCCATGGAAATGGTTCGAGCCACCCTTAGTGATCACGTCAACATTCGCGCCAGCGTTTCTGCCGTATGCGGCGTCGTATTGGCCGGTTTGCACTTTGAATTCGGCAATGGTGTCTGGATTGGGGATGGCGACGCCGCCGCTAAAGTAGCCGCTGCTTTGGAGGTCGTTGATGCCGACCCCATTCATTTGCACGTTGTTGTCGGCCTGGGCGCCGCCGTTGGAGGAGATGGGGACTCCACCCATCCCAAGATTTCCCCGGCCGATCGCACCGGCGTCGTTCACATCGGCGGCCACTCCGGGGTTGAGGGAAACAATCTGAGTATAATTCCGGGTTACGAGCGGGAGGTCTTGCACCTGCTCGCCGGTTGTGACGTGGCCCAGTGAACTGGATTGGGTCTGCAGTTGCTCGGCGGAACCCTCGACCATGATTCGCTCGGAGACCTGGCCAACTTCGAGGTGCAGATCCAGCGCCGTAGTTTCCGTTACGGTGACTTTAATGTTGTGGAAGCTCAGGGTCTTAAAGCCGTCCCGGGTAGCTTGCACCTGGTAGAGTCCGGGCAGGAGCGCGGGGACGACGTAGGCGCCGCGGGAATTCGACACGACCGTGCGGGCTTCGCCGGTGGCTTGACTGGTTACGAGAACTTTTGCGTCGGCGACGGATCCACCGGTGGCATCGGAGACAATTCCGGAAATCGCTCCTGTGCCAGCGGTCTGTGCGGCGGCGCCAGGCGCGAGCAACAGCGGCACCAAGAGACCGAGGAACGCGGCTGTCCTGGAGAACGTGGTTAAGAGATTGGCGAATCTTTCAGCGTTCATCATGTTTCCTCCCAAGATCAAACTTGCCGAGCATCCCCGCCTGGCGGCTTCACTCGCCCGCTTCGCGGAGATCCGAGTTCGGGTGGTACCAGCGATGATCGGCGCGGTCTTCTTCTTCACTGCGCCGGAGCAATTTCAAAGCACGCGATGTTTGCGTATGCGCGCAAGCGATCAGAATGGCGCCGAGGAGCGAAACAGGCGCGACGTAGGAGCCTCCGAACGAGGGGCTGGCGACGGACGCAAAGCAAGATTGGTCGCAGACACGAGCGATCGGAGTGGTTTCGCTATCGGTGATGCCGAACGTGCGGACGCCTTGCTTGCGGGCGCGTTGCGCGGCTTCGACCGTGTCTCGCAAGCACTGGCCGAAGCTGATGGCGATGAGCAGATCGCGCGAATTGAGGGTGCGGACTCGACGCTGGACATTGCCCGTGCTGCCGACAGGAGCTTCGGCTGCGAAGCCGAGGGTCATTAAGCCGTAGGCGAGATACCAACTGAGGGCTGCGGCGAGATCGATGCCGATTACCAGGATGCGGCGCGCCTTCTTTACTTGTTTGGAAAGAGAGACGATGCCGGTGGAATCGACGGTGGACTGCAGCGCCTGGAGATTGCGGAGATCAAGCTCCATGTTGTGGCGGACGCGGTCAGCGACCGTGCGCTTTTCCCGGGAAGCAGCTTTCAGAACGGTATAGGGAGTGAGTCGAGTAACGAAGTGGGTGCGGAGGTCGGCGAGGAACTCCGCGAACTTGCCGTAGCCGAGAGCTTGAATGGTGCGAACGATGGTGGCGACGTCCACCTGATAGCGTTTCGCGAGCTCGCGCGAAGACAGGTAATAGGTGTCCTCCGGATTTTCCAGAATCATGCGCAGCAATTTACGGCGGCTGGGATTGAGCTTGGACTGTGCGCTGGCAAAGCGGCTTTCGAGGACAGATAGACCGTGGGAGGCGGCTCCGTCGCCTGCTAGGTGATTGTCGTTCGACTGAACCACGAGTTCCCCCCATGCCAAGTGAGGAGCGCAGCTTGTGCGACAAGTCCCCGGCGGCGCTCTGAGCTGGTCAAGATCGGAAAGTTAACAAGGCAAATACAACGATTGTTGCAGGATGTCAAGCTATTTCAATATTTGTTGCACGAGTAGCGGAAGTTGGTTAGTATGCACGCCACCGGAGACATAATTTTGAGCGAGGTCAAGAAACCAGAACAGAGGGAGTGTTGCCGATGATGAGAACCACGGAAGTTCTTCGTCTGCGCGGATGGTTGTTGGTCGCTGCGGCGATGCTGGTGTCGTGCGGCGCGCTGAACGCGCAGTCGTTCACGGTGGAGCAGATCTTGAGCGCGCCCTTCCCTTCTCAACTGACGGCGGCGGAGACGGGAGCGCGCGTGGCGTGGGTGTTCAATTTGAAAGGCGCGCAGAACGTCTGGGTGGCGGATGGGCCGCGATTCGAACCACGACAGGTGACGCATTATGTTGGCGACACGGGGCAACCGCTAGCTTCGCTGCGGTTGACACCGGATGGAAAAACGGTGGTTTACGTCCGCGGAACCGAGATCAACAGTGAGGGCCGTGCCGCCAACCCGACGACAGAAACGCAGCAACCGAAGCAGCAGGTTTGGGCGATGGAGCCGGAGGGAGGCCACGAGCCGCGATTGCTGGGTGACATGGGTTGCGCGGTTGAAGGCTGCGAGGACATAGAAGTTTCGCCGGATGGAAAGTGGGTGGTGTGGGAGACGAAGCACCAATTGTCGATCGTGCCGATTTCGGGGAGGAGCGCGACGAAACAATTGACGGACATGCCCGGAAACATAAGCTCGCCCCGATGGTCACCGGATGGGAAGCGGCTGGCGTTCACAATTGGCCGCAAGGACCATTCATTCATCGTGATCGCGGACATGAAGGAAGATACCTTGCAGGCGCTGCATTATGTTGCGCCCAGCGTCGACCGCGATTTTGCGCCGCGGTGGTCGGCGGATGGGCATGCGATTGCTTATTTGAAGGTCAATGGGTTTGAGGCGAAGCGACCGCTGATTCCGGAGCGGGAGCAACCCTGGAGCATATGGATCGGGGATGCGCGAACGTACACGGCGCGGGAATTGTGGAAGAGCGGAAAGGGGTCGCGGGATTCGCTGCCGCACTTCGCGACGGAATCGTTGCAATTCTCAGCGGGGAACCGGGTGGTTTTTGACTCGGAGGCAGACGGGTGGAATCATTTGTACTCGATTGCAGCCAGCGGAGGGACCGCAACGCTGCTGACACCTGGGGAATTTGATGTGGAAGAAGTCGGCTTGAGCAGCGACAAGAAGACGGTGATCTATTCGTCCAATCAAAACGACGTGGATCGTCGGCACTTGTGGC
>Ga0210403_10003770_pt1 | contig 13213 bp, 10 predicted proteins | sample IncBWC19MmetaG_FD_150863 | JGI IMG/M metagenome (GOLD analysis project Ga0210403, IMG submission 150863) | Forest soil microbial communities from Barre Woods Harvard Forest LTER site, Petersham, Massachusetts, United States - Inc-BW-C-19-M | ecosystem: Environmental > Terrestrial > Soil >... | reverse complement strand
ACGCCAAGGTGCACGCCAAGGCCATCGCCGAGATCTCGGGCTGGCAGTCCCCGCAGCCTTCTACTCCCTACTCCCTACTCCCTGCTCCCTCCCTTCACCTCCCTCCCGCCTTGAGTCCCCAGACCCAGGAGGTGCTCGACACCTTCCGCACCATCGCCGAGCTCAAGCGCCAGTACGCCCCCGAGTCCATCCGCCAGTACGTCATCAGCGGCGCCACCTCCGCCGAGGACGTACTCCACGTCCTCTGGCTCGCCCGCCTCGGCGGCGTCCGCGTCGAGGCCTCAAATGGCGAAGCAGAGGAGGAAAAAGACCCGGGCCTGATGCCCGTCCCCCTCTTCGAGTCCATCGAGGACCTGCAGAACGCCCCGGCCATCTGCCGCCAGCTCTGGTCAAGCGAGGCCTACAAGCCCCTGCTCGCCAGCTGGAACCACCGCCAGGAGGTCATGCTCGGCTACTCCGACTCGAACAAGGACGGCGGCATGATCACCAGCACCTGGGAGATCTTCAAGGCCCATCGCGCCCTCCACCAGGTGGCCCGCGACTGCGGCGTCACCCTCCGCCTCTTCCACGGCCGCGGCGGCACCGTAGGCCGCGGCGGCGGCCCCACCCACCGTGCCATCTTCGCCCAGCCTCTCGACAGCTTCTCCGGCGAGATCCGCCTCACCGAGCAGGGCGAGGTGCTCAACTGGAAGTACTCCGACGTCATCCTCGCCGAGCGCAACCTCGAACTCATGATCGCCGCCTCGCTCGACGCCGTCGCCCGCCCCGACGCCATCCTCCAGCACCAGAGCGCCACGAGCGGCACAACATCCTCTAAACCTGGGGCCCTGGAGCCTGGACCCTGCCCCACCCCACACCTCACCGGCGAGCTCCTCCCCGCCTGGGAGCAGATCCTCGACCAGCTCTCTGACACCTCCTACTCCTTCTACCGCCAACACATCGTCGACAGCCCCGACGCCTTCACCTACTTCGAGCAGTCCACCCCGGTCGCCGAGCTCGAACACGCCCGCATCGGCTCCCGCCCCGTCCGCAGAACCGGCAAACGCACCTTCGCCGACCTCCGCGCCATCCCCTGGGTCTTCGGCTGGATGCAGTCCCGCCAGCTGGTCCCTGCCTGGTTCGGAGTCGGCCACGCCCTCGAAACATTCATCGCGGCCAATCCCGACGGCCTCGCCCAGCTCCAGTCCATGGCCCGCAGCTTCCCGCTCTTCGTCGACCTCATCCGCAACGTCGAGATGGCGCTCGCCAAGGCCGACTTCGGAATCGCCCGCCTCTACGCCTCGCTCGTCGAGGACGAGCAACTCCGAGCCCGGGTCTTCAGCACCCTCGAGGCCGAGTTCCAGCTCACCCGCCGCATGATCCTCGCCATCACCGGCCAGGCCACTCTGCTCGAGCGCAACCCGGTGCTCGAGCGCTCCATCCGGCTCCGCAACCCCTACGTCGACCCCATGTCGCTGATCCAGATCGAGCTAATCCGCCGCAAACGCGCCGCCGAAGCCGATCCCAACATCCCCACCGATCCCGACTCCCCCGAGGCCCAGGCCCTTAACCGCGCCATCACCGCCACCATCAACGGCATCAGCGCCGGCCTCCGCAACACCGGCTGATCGATAACCCTCCATCCCGGAGACAGGTCCAAGCTGCAGTGAGAGAGAATACAACTATGATGAATCGCACCCTCCGGCCATTGCTGCTCGCCGTCGCCATGCTCACGGCGACCGGAAGCGCCTTCGCCCACGCCCACCCAAAGGTCATCGAGCCCGCCGTCGACTCCGTCGGACCCGCTCCGGCGCAGGTCTCCATCCGCTTCACCGAGGGCCTGGAGCCGAAGCTTAGCTCGATTCAGGTTTCGAGCGAGAATGGCGCTGCCGTCGCCAAGGCCGCCTCCGTCGTGGACGCCGCCGACGCCACCCACATGACGCTCGCGCTCCCTGCGCTCAAGCCCGGCATCTACTCCGTACACTGGGTCGCCATCGCATCCGATGGTCACCGCACCGAGGGTAGCTATAAGTTCACGGTCAAGTAGCAGCAGGCCGCGGCGATGAACGCCTCCCTCGCATCCGGGATTGAATCCGGAATCAGTGTGCTCGCGACCGCGCTCTTCGATTGGAGCCTCGCTCTGGCCACCGGATCGCTGCTGGCCGCGCACTGGCTGCACCCTCGCCCCGCCGCCGGCGAGCCCTGCCCCCGCGTTCCCCTTCTCTCAACCCGACCGGCGGCGATCCTTATGGTCCTCGCCCTCTGCAGCCAGTTCTACCTTCTGGTCGCCACCATGACCGGCCAGGCCGCTCCAGCAGATGTCCTGAGCGCCGCTCCTCTGGTCGCCACCACCCACGCCGGCCGCGTCGCGCTGACCACCCTTGGCGTCGCCCTCCTCCTGCTGCTAGCGAATCTCCTGAAGCCGCTCCAGACTTCCCCTGTCCCGGCCCTCCTGGTCGCCTTGATCCTGACCCTCCACTCGGCCACCGGGCACGCCGCCGTCGAGGGAGACTTCAGCCGCGCCGAACTCCTCCAGCTCCTCCACCTCTCCGGTATGGCGCTCTGGACCGGAGGTGTGATCGTCTCCGGCCTCTTCGTCGTTCCCAGACTGCTTCGCGGCCAACTTCCCAGCTCTGCAGCCTCCCGCCCACCCGTCGACAAGGCCTACCTCCAGGCTCTGTCCATCGTCTCGACCTACGCGGTTGCGGTCGTTCTGCTCACCGGAGCCTACAAAGGCTGGACAGGCCTCGATCGCCATCTCAGCGGCCTCCTCCACACCGGTTGGGGACGCATCCTGCTGCTCAAGCTGGCCTTCGTCGCGATAGCCCTGGGCCTGGGAGCGCTCCACCGGCGCTGGATCCACCAACACGATCGCGCCTGGACTCCACAACAGACAAAGACGCTACTGACGACCCTCCGCGTGGAGGCCGCCAGCCTCATGCTCGTCATCGTCCTCTCGGCGTGGCTCGCAAGCGTGGACCCGACCGAAAGCTAAAGGCCAGATCTTCTAGCGCAAAACGCGCAACCCTGCGAACAACAGGCAACGGTCAGCGGTTCGCGAACAGATGCGACGCATCTACCCAGCGCGTCCGGAAGCCCTTGCCGCCGAGCAGCCTCTCAATCCTGACTGGAGCGTGCGCCCGCCCACGCAGCTCCAGCTTGCTGAAATGAACCTCCACCAGCACGCTGCGCAGCGTGGGCGAGGTCAGCATCTTCCCCATCCCCGCAAGTACCTCTTCCTCGAACCCCTCCACATCCACCTTGACGACATTCGGGACCCGACCCAGGCGGCTGCACACCGTGTCGCCCCGGCAGATCTCCACCGTAACCGAGGCCCCGGGGTCCTTGAGCGCCTCGGCCTCGCTGGCAATGTGGTTCTGCACCGAATCCTCCGAGGTCATCAGCCGGCCGGTCGTATCGCTCTCGCCCAACGCGATGTTCTCGACGCGCAGCCAGGCGCACTCCGGCACTCGCTCCCGAATCCGCTCGCAGCAGTCCGAAAACGGCTCGAACGCGACCACAAAGCCCTCGCTGCCCACCCACTGACAGAACAACTCGCTGTAGACGCCGACATTCGCTCCCACGTCCCAGACCAGATCCCCGGGCCGCACCGCGCCCGCCAGCGCCGCATGGACCCGCTGCTCATAAGGCGCAGCCGGCCGCATGCGATGGATCAAACGGATCACGCCGGTCCTGCGCGCAATCGAACGTACCTTGATCTGCCATGGATGCATCGTCTCCCCTCCCGAAGTGGATTGGCTACTGCGTCAGCGCTTGTAGAACGGTGGATCCCATCTTACTTGGAATCCTCCGACACCCAAGTCCTTAAACCCGCCATCGCCATCCACTGCGTCCGCGTAGCTCCGCAACACCGTTTGAGCGTCTTCAGCGGTTATTCAGGTCCAATCCGTAGGATCAGGGACATGCTCCCCCGTTCTTCCCGCACCGCAGCCGTTCTGCTGCTCGCCGTCGCTTCGGCCCAGCTTCTCGCCCAGAGTCCAGCGCACTCTGCCTCCGCGCCCGTCCAGGCCCAGGCCGCCCGGTTCTCCATCCGCGGCACCGTATCGGATGCCACCGGCGCCGCCGTGCCCGGCGCAGCCCTCCACGTCGAATCCGCCCAGCACCAGCCGCTGGCCGAGATCCAGACCGACACCCAGGGCAACTTCACCCTCCCGAATCTGCCGCCCGGCGATCTCACCATCGTCATTCCTGCCTACCTCGGCCTCGCCGCCAAGACCCTCCCGCTCCACCTCACCGCCTCCATCTCCAACCTCCAGATCGCCCTCCCCCTCGACTCCGTCGCCCAGGAGGTCAGTGTCGCTCCCGATCAGTCCCTCTCCACCGACCCCTCCGCCAACCAGGACACCGTCACCGTCTCCGGCGACACCCTGCGCAAGCTCCCGGTCTTCGATCAGGACTACATCGCCGCCATGACCGCCTTCCTCGACGCCTCCTCGCTCACCTCCAACGGCGCCACCATCCTGGTCGACGGCGTCGAGATGAAGACCGCCGGCGTCTCCGCCTCCGCCATCCAGGAGGTCCGCGTCAACAACGACCCCTACTCCGCCGAGTTCAACCGCCCCGGCCGCGGCCGCCTCGAGATCATCACCAAACCCGGCTCCTCCCAGTTCCATGGAGAGGCCAACTTCCTCTTCCGCGACGCCCTCTTCAACGCCCGCAACTACTTCGCCACCGTCCGCCCGCCGGAGGCACGCCGCATCTACGAGGGCCACCTCTCCGGCCCCATCGGCCACGGCGGCCACACCAGCTTCATCCTCTCCGCCTCTCGCGGCGAGCGCGACACCGCGGTCGCCGTCGACGCCATCACCCCCACCGGCCCGGTCAACGAGAACGTTCTCGCCCCCAGCCGCAGCTCCCAGGCCACCGGCCGCATGACCCACGACTTCTCCCCCTCCCACCGGCTCTCCGTCGGCTACAACTTCGAATACAACACCTTCGTCAACGGCAACGTCGGCGGCCTCGTTCTGCCTGAGGCCGGCGTGAACTCCGACGGCCGCGAGGACGATCTCATCTTCAACGACCGCCTCATCCTCACCCCCAATCTCATCAACCAGCTTCAGGTCACCTTCGAAAAGGATGAGGACGTCTCCCGCAGCGTCACCAACGCCCAGTCCATCCAGGTCAGCGGCTTCTTCATCGGCGGCGGCGCCCAGGCCGACGTCTCCCGCACCGAGAACACCATCCACGTCAATGAGATCCTCAGCTGGACCCACGGCCGGCACTACATCCGCTTCGGCGGCCAGCTCCCCCAGTTCAGCCGCCGCGCCGTCGACGACCAGACCAACCGCCTCGGCACCTTCCAGTTCGCCTCGCTCTCCACCTACGCCACCAACACCCCCTACGTCTTCACCGCCCAGCAGGGAACCGGCCGCGCCCTCTACTGGATCAACGAGGCCGGCGCCTTCATCCAGGACCAGATCGCCCTCACGCCGCGGCTGCAGGCCACCCTCGGAGTCCGCTACGACTGGCAGACCTACATCACAGACAACAACAACATCGGCCCGCGCGCCTCGCTCGCCTACTCCCCCGGCCGCAAAGGTGCCCCCGGCAAGACCATCCTCCGCGTCGGCACCGGCGTCTTCTACGACCGCACCGGCGGCGACTTCCCCGCCACCTTCAAGCTGCACAACGGAGTCGTCCTGCGCTCCTTCCAGCTCCTCAACCCCAGCTTCCCCAACGCCCTGCCCTCGGGCGCCGCCCTCGCCGCCCTGCCCACCAGTCTGGTGCGCATGGCCGCCAACGCCCGCACCCCCTACTCCGTGCAGTACAGCGTCGGCGTCGAGCGCCAGATCCACAAGACCGTCACCGTCACCGCCACCTACCGCGGCTTCGTCCAGGCCAAGAGCTTCCGCTCCCGCGACGCCAACGCCCCCATCCTCCCCGCCAACCCCAGCCTCATCGCCGACTACCCCCGCCCCGATCCCACCTACGCCCAGATCCAGCAGGTCGAATCCGGCGGACGCTCCCTCCAGAACGCGCTCGACCTCTCCTTCCGCGGATCCGCCGGACGACTCTTCTCCGGCCAGGCGCAGTACACCCTCTCCCGCTGGAGCAGCAACACCGGCGGCATCAACTCCTTTCCCCAGAACCAGTACGACCCCAACAACGAGTGGTCCCGCGCCAGCGCCGACCGCCTCCAGCGCCTCAACCTGCTCGGCACCATCAACCCCGACCACTGGCTCTCGCTCGGCATCGCCACCGCCCTCTACTCCGGCACCCCCTACACCGAGACCACCGGCAACGACGACTTCCACACCGGCCTCGGCAACGCCCGCCCCGCCGGAGTCGGCCGCAACACCCTGCAAGCCGGTGGAACCGCCACCGTCGACCTCACCTGGTCGCACGACTTCCGCCTCAGCCACAATCACGACAGCACCCGAGCCCTCTCCACCGAGGTCGCCGCCTTCAACGTCCTCAACCACACCAACTACCTCAGCTACATCGGCAACCTCAGCTCCTCGCGCTTCATGCAGCCCACCGCCGCCTCCCCCGGCCGCCAGCTGCAGTTCTCCTTCGGCTACCGCTTCTAACGTGCCCGACCCCCAGCTCTTCGAGCGCGGCGAGTCCTGAAATCCCAGCGCATCTGGAGGAAGACTGCAGCTCCCGGACCAGGTCTGGATCCAGGGTAGACTTCGTTTGGACTGAAGCCCCTATTCATCTAGACTCTAGGACTTCAAGTACAGGGGGGTGGTCCCCCGAGAGGCACAGAAAAAGCCCCTTCCGGCACACGGAAGAGGCTTCGCTAGCACTATGGTGGAAGACTAATCCGGCCGGATCACCGTCGCCTTGTCCTTCTCAAAGACCACATCGACCGGATGCCCCTGATGGTCAAAGGTCACCGTCCGATTCCCGTAGGCCTGGCTGCCGCTCTTGCTCACCTGCCCCAGAGCCAGCTCCACCTGCCGCTCGCTCATCCCCAGGGTCACCTGGTGCGCGTCGACCGCCGCCCACCTCTCCGCCCCCCAATGCTTGTAGAGTACATGCGGATCGTCGTAGAAGAAGATCTCGTCCATCTCGAAGGTATAGGTCCCATCCTGGCGGTAGCCCACCGGAACCGCGTATAGGGTCTCCGGCTTCGACGACTTAGGAAGCGCGAACACCAGCAGTACCTGGCGGTCCCCGCCCGGAATCCGGAAGGTCGCCGTCTTCGGCGCGACCTGCTCGATCGCATCCTTCACCACCACCGGGTCGGCCCCGAGCAGAATCCCTTCGGATTTCGCATAGTTCGCCTTACGGTTGGCGTAGAGGTAGTAGTCCATCTGCCCGCCCGCCGACACCCAGAGCGTCTTGCCCGTCAGATCCTTGATGTCCTTCATCGAGTCCGGGCGCAGCTTCTTCAGGAACACCAGGTCGTCTGGATCGGTCTTGGTCTCCACCGCCGCCGGAGCCAGCGCGGTCTCATCCACATGGCGCTGGTGCACCAGCAGCCCCACCCGGACCCCCACGACCGCCAGCAGCAGCACGGTCGCACCAATCGCCGCCTTCTTTGAGCTCTCCACGCACACCCCTCCTACGTTCTCAAGTCTTTGTCTTTTTCCTAATCCACCGGCTCCGCGACCGCCTGTTGCAGCTCCGCCCCGCGCAGTGACTCCGCTGTCAGCTTGTCCGCGCGCCGCAGGGCGGGGAAGAGCAGCGCCGCAGCTCCCGTTACCAGCAGCGAACCGATGCCCCCAATCACGACCGCCCGCACCGCTCCCCACCACTGCGCCGTCACCCCACTCTCGAACTCGCCGAACTCGTTAGAGGCGCCGATGAACAGCCAGTTGACCGCGCTCACCCGGCCGCGCATCTCGGGCGGCGTCGCCAGTTGCAGGACGCTGCCCCGGATGACGACGCTGACCATGTCGCTCGCCCCCACCAGCACCAGCGCCACCAGGCTGACCCACATCGTCCTGGACAGGCCGAAGACCACCGTGGCCGCGCCGAACACCCCGACGCAGCAGAGCATGACCGCACCGGCGCGCCGCTTGATCGGCCGGCACACCATGGTCAGGCTCACTGCCAGCGCGCCCACGGACGGCATCGCGCGCAGCAGCCCCAATCCCCGGGGCCCCGCATGCAGGATGTCAGTTGCATAGATCGGCAGCAGCGCCACGGCGCCGCCCAGCAGCACCGCAAACAGATCGAGCGAGATCGACCCCAGTAGCAGCTTGGTGGCCCACACATAGCGCATCCCGGCCAGCATGGTGTGCAGGTTGAAGGCCTTTTTTTCCGTGCGTGCCACCCGAGTGCGGATCGCCGCAATCAGCACCAGGAAGGTCGCCAGCATGAGCAGGGTAAAGCTGTAGACGATCGCGGCGCCGCTCCAATGGGCTAGCGCACCGGCCAACGGCAGCGTGAACAGCAGTCCCCCGACAGCCGGTCCCACCATGTTCGCCAGCTGGTAGACGGTGGCACCCCAGGTAATTGCGTTCACGAAGTGTTCTTTGGGAACAAGAGACGGCACCATCGCGGAGGACGCCGGGCCGCTGAACGCCCTTCCTAATCCGATCCCGACCAACACGGCGTAGATCGGCCAGATCCTCGTAATCCCATGCAGCGCGAACCACAACAAGGCAGCCGTACAAACAAGCTGTACGGCGTAGCAGGCAAGGATAATCTTGCGTCGATCGTAGCGGTCGGCGACATGGCCCGCCGCCAGCATAAAGAAGAGCCCAGGCAGGAAGAGAGCGAGACCGGTATAGCCAAGGTCGAGCGCGGAGTGCGTAATCTGGTAGACCTGCCAGGCCACCGCCACCGATTGCGCCTCAGCCCCAAGGATCACGCAAAGACGCGCGGTCTGATACAAGCGAAAGTCCCGCGAGAGGAATGCGCTTCCAGCTTTTGTTTCCACTCCCTGCGAAGCGACTGCCATATCTTTGTATGCTTTCATGCCGACCAGCCACGTGGTCCGATGAAGACAGATTTTACGGGATAATTGCCGCGGACGCAGCCGGGAGGGAGCGTGCTCCTGAGTTCCTGCTGCAATTTATCCTCGCCCCTGGGCGGCAATCCAGAGGCTAGTCCCGCCAAACTCCGGCGCGCTGTATGTGGGTCGGCTTGAAGCCCTCGGCAAACTTCAGTCCATAGCCGAGTCCCCGGTCGAAGGTGATATGCGCCAACCAGATCAGCGCCAGCCCCACGCCGGTTCGCCATCCCGTGACATAGCCGCCGAGTCCCAGCAGCAGAGGAAGCGTGGAGGTGTGCATGCTGTTGTAAAAAGCTGCCGCGAAGCGGCCGGAGCCAGCTGCATAACCGAGCAGGGACAGGTCCGGCACCAGAAAGAGCAGTGCGAACAGCAGCCAGCGATGGGGGAAGAGATGTTGATAGGCGGCGCAACAGAGTCCCAGCAGGAGCAGAGCCTCTAACTGGAGCAGGAGGGTGGGGGCAGCTCGAGCGATGTGAGACCTCCGTTTTATCGGCCGAGATACGCCTTGTACTGGGTCTCCACCACGCCGATGTTGCGGGCCAGCGCGAGCTTCGACTGGTTGTATTGGAATTCACTCTGCACCTGGCGCGTCTGTGCCGCTGCCAAGGTAGCCTGAGCCTCGACGACCGGCAGGTTGTCGGTGACGCCCGCAGTGAAGCGCTCGGTCGCGTCTTGCAACTCCTGCGTAGAGAGGTCGACATTGCTCCGCGCCACCTTCACCAACTCGGCGGAGGACTGTACATCGAGCAGGCTATCTCGAATCTGCTGGTCGATGGTCACGCGCAGATTGGCGATCTGCGCTTGGATACGGCTCACCTGGGCGTCCGCCACCTCGCGTTCGCCTCGCAGCGACGCCTCCTCGAAGATCGGGAACTGCAGCTTGCCCTGCGCGGTGAAGTCGCCATGGTAGAGTCCATTGGTCACGCCGATGACGCCGTAGTAGCCGCCGAAGCTAAGCGTCGGGAGGCGCTGATAGCGGACTGCCTTGGCGGAGTGCTGGTTCACTTCAAGCTGCGCCTGCAGGGCGAGATAGTCCTTGCGCCAGGTGAATGCGAGCTGCAGCGCCGCCGGTTCGGACAAGGTGGCCAGCTCCGAGAACGGCACCGTATCCGTCAGCGTGATCTCCTGGTCCGCGGGTAGACCGATCAGCCGGTTCAACGCGATCTTGTCCTTCGCAAGCGTGTCTTCAGCCCGGATGAGGACCTGTTGCTGGGTCTGCAACTGCACCTGGGCGCGTAGTACATCAAGGTGCGTTCCAACGCCCGCGTCATGCGAAAGCGTGGCCTGTCGCAGCACCGCCTCGTCCGCCGTCTCCAGGGCCTTGGCGTTGGAGATCTGTGCGGCGTCGGCGATCGCCTGGAGGTAGGCTGTTCCCACCTGGAGCGCGACGTTGTCGCGTCCCAGCTTGGTCGTCAGCTCCGCGACCAGGACGGCCTTCTGCGCCGCGCGATAAAACTCGTAGGCCGGGAGATTCAACAGCGGCTGGTCGAGCTTCAGTTGGGCGGAGGTGGTGTTGACCTTCACGATCCCGGCGAAGGTGAGATTCTTGACCCCGAGTGTAGGACCCAAGGCCGCGAGTGTGCGGGGTTTGAATCCCAGCGCCGCGAGATTGATCTGCTGGGCGCCGGTCTGCAGCTTCGCCGTGAGCACCGGAAGTAGATTATTGCCCGCCGTCAGAAGCTCTCCGTGAACGGCCCGCTCGTTTTGCTGCGAGAGCAGTTGCTGCAGGTTCAGCCGCATTCCGCGATCGATGGCCTCGTCGAGACCGAGGGGCATGGGGCCGGGCGTCGCCGCTTCGACCGGGACTCCACCCGGCGCGCGCAACACGATGGGATTTGGAGTCGGAGCCTGGGGAAGGTCCCGCGCCTGTGCCCCGCCGGCTGCGCCGAGGGAGAGGCTGCAACCGAGAGCGAAAATCGCGCGCAAATTCACCGTTGGCCCTTCCGATCGCCGAAGACTCTTCATGCTCACCCACTTAGAGTGCCACGGCTGGGCCCAGGTTGCGAAATTAGTTCTCGATTCGTTCTCGCGGGCGAGAAATAGGGTGGTCTAAAATCGATAGCTATGCGTCGAAACCTTATGAAGCGCTCTGCTCCGACCCCGAAGTCCCGGCTGTTCGCCGCCGCCCTGCTGTTCTGTGTCAGCCTGCCGGCCGTCGCTCAGTACTCTGCGCCCCCGAATCAGGCCAATACCTTCAAAGACACGTCGATGGTCAAACCACCGGCTGGAGCGAAGGTCGCCATCTACGAGTTCGAAGATCTGGAGTGTCCCGCCTGCGCGCGCGCCTTTCCTATCGTGCATGCGGCGATCGAGCGGTACAAGATTCCGCTGGTGCGGCATGATTTTCCCTTGAAGATGCACATCTGGAGCTTCGATGCGGCAGTGACCGCTCGCTATCTCCAGGACAAGGTCTCTCCGAAGGCCGCCGAGGAGTTTCGTCGCGACGTCTTCGCCAATCAGATGAGCATCGCCAGCAAGGACGACCTTGAGAGCTTCACCCGTCGCTGGTTTGCGTCGCACGGCCAGAACATCCCGTTTGTCATGGACCCCAGCGGCCTCTTCAGCCAGGAGGTGAAGTCCGATTACACACTGGGGGAACGCATCGGTCTGACCCAGACGCCGACCATCTTCGTCGTGACCAACAAGCAGTGGATTCAGATCATGGACCCGACTCTGCTCTACCAGACCATCGACGCCGCCCTGGCGGAGACAGGCGGCGCGACCAAGGCTGCGGAAAAGACCTCTCACAAGTAAGCGAGTACGTATGCCCGCGGTGGCTGCCTCCAGACTCTGGGGGCGCCATCTCTAGCTCTCTCGCCAAGCCGCTCTCCCCGGTCTATGCATTCGGGATTCGTTGAGGCATTCCAGCTCACAACGACCCATCACGCCCATCAGCACGCAGAGGATAGAAGCAGTTTCTGGCCGAGCGATACCTCAGACGCCGATTCCCGACTCCATATCGTCGAGCACATCGCCGGAGTGAGCGTAGTTGTCATAAGGGGTACGGCGGTTGAACTTGTAGCGCTGGCGAATCTCATTGCCAACGACCAAACCGAGGGCGACGGCGCCGAGGCCGGCCGAGACCCAGCCGACCGTCTTGAGGAGCGTCGATTCTTTCCGGGAGGGAAGAGAGAGTGTCACGGGTTCAATCTTTCTGCCGCAGCGACGGCGCGTACGCAGGAACTTCATGGCAAGGATTTTAGCGCAGCCAAAGGGTGGTAGGGGAGTCACCTGGGCGCGATAGCTCCGAGATGGAACGATTGCCGTACAAATCTCCCACTTTGGCAACGCGATGAGCGTGGTGGCGGCGTGTCTGGTTCTGGTTTCGATGCGAACTCCTCCAGAGTACATGGCGAAGTTCGCATCGGCCTCGGGACGGTTGCGAGAGCGACTACTTGAGATAGGTCTCGAACTGAAAGAGGATCCGGTTGAAGAGTTCGTTGCGCGACTCGGTGCCGGCAATGGAATGGGTCTTGCGTGGGAAGAGCTGCAGATCGTAAGGGATGCCGGCGTTAATCAGCGGTTGGATGAACTGAATGATGTTGGCGATGTGAACGTTGTCGTCGCCGGTTCCCTGGGCGATGAGCAGGCGGCCCTTGAGGTCGGCGGCATGGGCGACGGGGGAGTCGGTGGTGTAGTTATCTCGGCTGTCGGAGGGGAGACCGAGATAGCGCTCGGTATAGATGGAGTCGTAGTTGTGCCAGTCGGTGACGGGAGCAACGGCTACACCGGCGCGGATGCGGTCGGTGTGGGTCATGGCGTAGAGGGTGAAGCTACCGCCCCAGCTCCATCCCCACCAGCCGACGCGTTTGGAGTCGAGCTGCGGGTATCGGGCGAGGGTCTGGTCGAGTGCGGCGATCTGGTCGGCGAACTGGGCGGGGCCGAAGCTGCGGTAGACGGCCTGCTGGAAGTCGCGGCCACGGCCTCCCATGCCGCGGTTGTCGACGTCGAGGACGGCGAATCCGTGCTGGGCGAGCAGTTCATTGAAGAGCTGGCCGTTGCTCCAGGAGTTGCGCATACCGGCGGTGGGCATGGGGCCGCCGTAGGGGTTGAGGATGATCGGGACGGAGGCTGCCACCGTCGCATTGGCGGGTAGGGTCAGCCTGCCGTAGAGCGTGGTTCTTCCGTCGGCGGCGATGAAGGTGACGGGGGTGGTGGTCACGCCGGCTGCGGTGGGGACGGGGGTGGGGCTCCAGTAGGTGGTACAGCCTGCGCCGTTGGTGCAGAGGCTGGCGGTGGGTGGCGTCGTCGCGGTGCTGGCGATGTCGGAGAAGTGGAGGCCGTCGGGGGACACGAGCAAGTTGT
>Ga0210403_10003768_pt1 | contig 13217 bp, 10 predicted proteins | sample IncBWC19MmetaG_FD_150863 | JGI IMG/M metagenome (GOLD analysis project Ga0210403, IMG submission 150863) | Forest soil microbial communities from Barre Woods Harvard Forest LTER site, Petersham, Massachusetts, United States - Inc-BW-C-19-M | ecosystem: Environmental > Terrestrial > Soil >... | reverse complement strand
CGAATGGCGCGATCGAGTTGGCCGCTGTGGACGCGGAAGCGACAGACGGTGCGGTCGGCGGCGCTCCGGGAGCCGGTGCGGTCGTCATGGTGACGCCGCCTGTTACCGACGCGGAAGCGACCGGAATCGTCGGCGTTGGCGGGCCGATCTGTCCTGTCGGTGTGGAACAGGTCACGACCGTTCCCGGCGTTGTCGGGTCGGAGGCCAGCGGCACCGGCGCCAATGTCGTATCGGGCGTGCCCGGCTGGGTGATCGCCGAGAACGGGCTCGGGCCGTTGAGCGGAGAGGACAGTATCGTCCCCGGCGTCGACGAAAGGCCCATGGCCGTAGTGCCCATGGTGGAGACCTGCGCCAGGCTGGCGTTGCAGCCCAGCACCAGAGCGGCCGCCGTGAACAGCAGGTGTCGCATGGCGATGGCCTCCTCCGCTCCCGATCAGCTCGTCCGCATCTTGCTGTTGCGTACCGCGACCTTGCTGCCCTCCGCCAGGTTCACCATCGGATTGAGGATGACCTGATCGCCCGGCTTGACGCCGTCGTGCACTTCGACCTCCGTGCCGAAGTCGCGCGCGATCGTGATCTTCTGCATGTGGGCGACGCCGTTCTCGACGACCGCGACGTGCAGGCCGTTCTGATCGAATACGACGGCGTCGGCCGGTACGATCATCGTCGGCGTCTTGCGCGGGATGAAAAGTTCGACGGTGCAATAGATCCCCGGACTGAGCGCGCCGTCCGGATTGGGGACGTCGATCTCGGTCAGCAACGTTCGACTCCCGGGCTGCAACGCGCTCGCGATACGCGTGACCTTGCCGGGAAAGGTCCGGTCCGGAATCTCGGGGACACGGACCACCGCATCGACGCCGGGCCCGAGCCCGAACGCCTGGTCCTGCGGAACGAACACCTGGGTGCGGATCACGTTGGAGTGCATCAGCGTGAACATGAAGGTCGATCCTGATTGCACCAGGCTGCCATTGTCGATGGCGCGCTGCGTGATCACGCCGTCGAATGGCGCTACCACGCGCTGATAGGCCTTCTCCTGCTCGAGCACGCGAATCTGGGCTTCCTGGGCGGCGATATTGGACTGGGCCACTCCCACCGCGGCTTGCTGCGCCTGCAAGGTCAGACGATCATTGTCGCCCTGCTGAAGCGTGAGCCATCCTTTTTCCACCAGATTGCTGTCACGCGCATTGGTGCGCTGGGCGAGTTCACGGCTTGCCTGGGTCTGCTGCAATGTCGCCTGGTCCTGGGCCAGCGTCGCCTTCGCCTGCGTGATCTGGTGGTCGAGTTCGGGCGCGGTAATATCCGCCAGCAGGGTTCCGGCCTTGACCTGATCGCCGATGTCGACGTAGCGCTTTTCGATATAGCCCGAGGTCCGCGCGAAAATATTTGCCGCCTCGAAGGCCGTCGTCGTCGCCGGCAGGGTAACGCTGGTCTTGCTGTCGGCGGCGCGGACTGCGGCCACACGAACGTCGGGAACGAAGGTCCGGCTCTGTTGCGCTGTCGCCGCGACATCGAGCGCGGCCTGATAATGGCGCCAGCCGCCCAACGCAAGGCCACCCAGCAGCAGCAGCAGCGCGCCTGTCCCGAGCAGCGCGCCGCCATATCGACGCCGCCGCCTGGCCGGCGCGCTCGGCAGCGCAACGACGCGATCGGTGTCGGGATCGAGCCGGTCCCGACCGCCTTCATTTTTCGGCCGCACACGAATCTCTGTCATTTCGGTATTTCCTCGAATACGCCATGGTGAGGCTTTCCGTCGTTGCCCTTGCGCAGCATGGCGAACAGGTAAGGCACGATCAGTAGCGTCGTCGGAGTCGCAAACAGAAGGCCGCCGATCACGGCGCGCGCGAGCGCCGCGTTCTGTTCCTCGCCGGCGCCGCCGATCGCCATCGGGACCATGCCGACGATCATCGCGGCGGCCGTCATCAGGACGGGGCGGATCCGGGTGCGGCCGGCGCTCAGCGCGGCCTCGAAGGCAGTGTGGCCTTTGAGCTGCTGCTCGCGCGCGAAGGTCACGAGCAGGATAGAATTCGCCGAGGCGACGCCGACCGCCATGATCGCGCCCATCAGCGAAGGGACGTTCAGCGTGGTGCCGGTGATGAACAGCATGGTGACGATGCCGCACAGCGTCGCCGGCAGCGCCAGGATCACCACAAACGGATCGCCGAAGGTCTGGTAGTTCACGACCATCAGGAGATAGACGAACACAGCGGCGAACAGCAGCCCGATGCCGAGATTGCGGAACGAGTCGTTCATGCTCTGGATCTGGCCGACGACCTCAATCGAATTGCCGGGTTTCAGCTGCTTCTGCAGTTCGGTCGTGACCTTGTGGATGTCGGCGGCGACACTGCCGAGATCGCGGCCCTGCACGCCGGCGTAAATGTCAAACACCGGCTGGATGTTGGTCTGATTGGCATTGGTTGGCACCGTGTCGCGCTTGAAGGTCGCGACATTGCTGAGCATGCCGGGAACGACCTGGCCGCTCACCGCCAGCGAGGTGGAAACCGGTGTGTTGGCCAGCGCATTCAGCGAGTTGACTTTGTATTCCGGCGTTTGCACCGCGAGATAATACGGAATGCCCGAGGTCGGATCGGTCCAGAAGTTCGGCGACACCTGCTCCGACGAACTGAGGCTGACATTGATGTTGGTGGCCACCGTGCTGGCGTTGAGGCCAAGCTGGGCTGCCCGGGTCCGGTCGATCTGGGCGTAGAACGCCGGCGCATCGACTTCCTGCTGCAGATGCGCATCGACAATGCCCGGTATGGCGGCAAGGCGCTGACGGAGCTGTTTTGCCACCGCAAGGTCGTTCGGGTCGTAACCCACCGTCCGGACGTCGATCTGCGCCGGCAGGCCGAAGTTCAGGATCTGCGTCACGATATCGGCCGCCTGGAAATAGAACGTATCCTCCGGGAACGCCTTCGGCAGCACCTGACGCAATTTCGCGATGTATTGGGCGGTCGGCCTGTGGCCATCCTTGAGCGCCACCTGAATGACGCCGTCATTGATGCCGATGGTCGAACCGTCGGCGAACGCCAGATTATAGGCTCGCGCCGGCAGCCCGATATTGTCGACAACGAGAGAGCGCTCGCTTTCCGGAATGACTTCGCGGATCTTGTCCTCGACCGCCTGGAATATTGCCTCGGTGCGTGCGATGCGGGGTCCCGCAGGCGCCCGAACGTGGAGCTGGATCTGGCCACCGTCGATCAGCGGGAAGAAGTCCCGGCCGACGAGCGTCAGCATCACCGCGCCGAGGCTGAGCATCAACAGGACAACGACCGGAATGATGACCCGCTGGCGCAGCAACGTGGTGAGGAGCGTCGAATATCCATCGCGCAGGCGCTCGAAGCCGCGCTCGAATGCAGCGGACATCCGCGAGAAAACGCCCGCGGGCGCGCCATCATCCGCGTGATGGCGTTTCTCGCTCTTGAGCAGCAGGCCGATCGTGATCGGGGTCAGGGTGCGTGACAATCCGTAGGAAGCCAGCATCGCGAAGACCACCGCAAGTCCGAGCGGCGTGAACAGGTACTTGGCCGGTCCATCGAGGAACACCACCGAGGTGAACACGCAACTGATGGCGAGCGTCGAAACCAGCGTCGGCACCGCGATTTCGGCAGCACCGTGCAGCGTCGCCTCGGAAAGCGGCATGCCCTCTTCGGTCCATAGCCGGTGGGTGTTCTCGATCGTCACGGTCGAATCGTCGACCAATATGCCCACCGCCAGTGCAAGGCCGCCCAGCGTCATGGTGTTGAGCGTTTCGCCGAGAAAATAAAGAACGACGAGCGATGACAAGATCGCCAGCGGGATCGAAATCATCACCACCAGCGTCGAGCGCCACGAACCGAGGAAGACCAGGATCATCAACGCGGTGAGGCCCGCCGCGATGGCGCCTTCGCGCAGCACGCCATTGACCGAATTCGTGACGAAGACCGACTGGTCGAACAGTTCGCTGATCTTTAGTCCGGACGGTGCTGCGGCGCGGATCGCGCCGAGCGCCTGTTTCACGCCGTTGACGACCGCCAGCGTCGAGGCATTGCCGTTCTTGATCACGCTTAGCAGGACCGACCGGTGCCCGTCCTCGCGCACGATGTTCTGCTGCACCAGATTTCCGTCGCGGACCTGCGCCACGTCCTTCAGGAAGATGGTGGCGCCGTTGGCGAACTTGACCGGCATCATGTTGAGGTCGTTGATCGATGCCGGCGTCGCGTTGGTCCGCACCGTATACTGGGTGTCCCCGATCTTCGCCGTGCCCGACGGCAAGGTCAGGTTCTGCGTATTGACCGCGTTCACGATGTCGAGCGGCGTCAGTCCCCGCGACAGAAGCTTTTCCGGATCGATATCCACCATGATCTGGCGATACTTGCCGCCGGCCGGCGTCGGCAGCGTGACGCCGGGAACCGGCGCCAGTTGTTGCCGGACCTTGTAGATGCCGAAATCGTAGAGCTGCTGCTCATTCAGGCTGTCCGAGTTGAGACTGAGCTGCAGCACGGGGACGCTCGAGGCATTGAACTGCACGACGATCGGCGGCTGGATTCCCGGCGGCATCAGCGCGCGAATGGCATTAGTGGCGGCGACGATCTGCGAGATCGCGAGGTCGAGATTGACGTTCGGCTGGAAATAGATCTTCTGGATCGACAGACCATTGAGGGTCTGCGCTTCCATGTTCTTGATGCCGTTGACGTTGGCGCTGATCGAATACTGGCTGTAGGTGGAGACGCGCTGTTCCATTTCCGGCGTGGAGAGGCCGGTGTATTGCCATATGACGGTCACCACGGGAATGCGGATTTCCGGAAAAATATCCGTCGGCATCGAGCGGATGGCGGCGACGCCGAGAAACAGGATCAGCGCCGCCACCACATAAAACGTGTGCGGAAATCTCAGCGCAAATCGAACAATACCCATGGTCTATTCCTGTTGCGTGCCGGTTGCGTCATTTACGCAATCGGCCGCGTTCGTTATTTCAACTGCACCTGCACGACATGGCCGGGCGGGTCACCGAGACGGATCACGCCGAGCAGCTTGTTGTCGACGGGATCGGTGACCGAAACGGTGTTGGAAAACTGCTCTGCCGAATAGACCCGGTCGTGATGGCTCACCGGAATATCCGGATCCGACGCCGCTCCGGGCGCCTGCCCGGCCCATGCCGCCGTCGACGCTCCCAGGCACAAGCTTGCAAAAACAACGAGAGTCGAAAGGCCGCTCCTCATGTTTCACTGCTGCTTCATGTTCATTTTCATGGCATCATGCGAGATCGCACCATGAGAGCCCATCGACGAGGTCGTCGGGGCGATCTGCGTCGGAGACGGCACCGACGGCGGCAATTCCTCGCCGACGGCCAGCCGCATCGCTGCGATCTCCTGCTGCTGGGTCACGACGATTTCCTGCGCCAGGCGGCGAAGCCGTTCGTTGCGGCCATATCGAAGCACGGCCTGCGCCATGTCGATCGCGCCCTGATGGTGCGGCACCATCATCGCGACGAAATCGCGATCGACATCGCCGGTCGGCTTGATGGTCATGTCCGCCATCATCCTGTTCATGGCGGCGTCGTTCTCCGACAGGAACGGCTGCTCGGTGGAAAGCTCCGGCCGCTCCGCAGCGAATTGGATCGGCATCGCGCCGTGCACGTGATACGCGCTCGTCGGATTCTGCGCCAAGGCGAACGAGGTCGCCGCGACGGATGCCGTGGTCGCCAGCGAGATCACCCGCTTGCGAATGAAGGTGCGCGAGAACAAGACCATTTTTTGCCTCCGGACATACTCAACCGTCGTGCGCGTGGATTATTTCCACGGCCGGCCCTTAGCGTTTCCCCGATATCTTCCTGGATGGTTCGCCCAACAAGACTCCCGGCCGCGCTGCAGACGCCGTGAGCCGTTGGAACATGGCGGCGGGCCGCCACGTTCTCAACTAAAAACCAATTTAAGATTTTGAAAGCGCATTGCAGTGCGATTGCACAAATCTTGGCCACACAAACGGCTTCGTTCGATCAACGATGAGTGAGGTCTTTTGCGCGTCGACTCAAGATTGCTTGAGCAAGACTGCCCATGAGCAGACTGCCTGTGAGCAAGATTGCCAGTGCAAGGCTGCCTGCAAATGAGAGCCGCCTTCTATTTCGCGCCCTTGACGCGGTCGAGATAATCGACGATCGCGCCGACGTCCTCCGGCGCGACCGGGGCTTTGTAGGCATTGATCATCTTGTTGACCTCGGCCGCCCAGGCTTGCCTGGACAAGTCCGGCTGGTTCGACACCATGTCGGCGGAGTGACAGGCGAGACAATTGTTGTTGATCGCGTCCGCCCCCGCACCCTGAAACATCCCGTCGCTGTCCGGCAGGTCGACCTTGACCGATTTCAGTTCGATTGGCGGTGCGGCACGCACCATCAGCGGTGTCGATAACGCGCAGAGAACAATGACGGCCGGCAGCAGATTGCTGGACATGACGACCCTCCGTCAGACGGCGACGAGATCCACCGATTCCACCACGTTGCGCATGAAGCCGGCGGGATTCCAGTTCGGCGTATCCGGCTGCGCAACGCCGTTGTCGTTGGTGCAGCGAGTCACCACGGCATACGCCCCGGGCGAAGGCAGCGCAATTTGGGCGCCCCACTGCCGGAAGCCGTATTTGCCCTTGTCTTCTCCGAGCTGCGCCTGATGCCAGCTTTGCCCACGGTCGATGGAATAGTCGACCTTGGCCACGCCGCAATCGCCGCCGAACGCTATGCCGCGCACGCTGGTCTGCGCCGCCGCCTTCACCTTCTGCCCCGAAGGAATATTGGTGACGAAGGATCTCGGCACCATCCGGTTGATCGGGATCATCTTCACGCCGGTTTCGCCCGGCGTGATGCTGGCGTGCGGCGTGTCGGGAATGGTGTAGGCCACCTTGGTCCAGTAATTGGTGTCGGGCTGATCAAGCACCTCGATGTCCGAGAGCATCTTGACCCAATAGGTCGCATACCAGCCAGGCACGACCAGCCGCAGCGGAAATCCGTTCACCAGGGGCAGTTGCACGCCGTTCATGGCGTAGGCGATCATCACCTCGCCGTCGCGCGCGTGCTCGATGTCGAGCGACTTCATGAAGTGCGGCGCGTCCGAGACCACCGGCTCGTCGAGGCCCTTGAACCGCACTTGTACCGCGCCCGGCTTCACACCGGCCTTGTCCAGCACATCCTTCAGCCGGACCCCGGTCCAGAGCGCGTTGCCCATGGCGCCATTCGCCCATTGCCCGCCGGACACCCTCGGCTGGAAGAAGCCACGCGAATTGCCCGAGCACTGGTTCACCGCCGCGAAATCGACACTCGGCAAGTCGTGAAGGATATCGTTCAGGGACAGCGACAGGGTCTGGTTGACATGACCGCGCACGGCGAGAGCGAATTTGGCGGTATCGATATCGGTCGGGATTACCGCCCAGTGCCAGCGCACATAGAATTGATCGGCGGGTGTGAACACCCCTTTGTCGAAAACTTCAAACGGCGTTTCCAGGAGCGGCGGGCGGGTCCGCTGCAGGATCATCGGCCCCTTTTGCGGAAACGCTGATGTAATCGGCCGCGCCCCGGGGCCGCCGGGCAGCGGAAGCTCCGTCATCGTTTCTGCCCAGCCGGGCTTTGAGAGGGCAACGTTCGACAGGGCGATGGCCCCGACGCCGGCCGCGCCGAGCAATCGCCGCCGTGTGATCACGTGGTGGAGAGGACCGGTCTCGGCCATTTGCACCTCCTGATGCTTTTCCTCAAAACCCCAGCCGATCGCTCACCAGCCATCAACAGACTATGTGATCGAGCATCGCCAGATCAGCAAGCCGCTCAGTTAAAACGAATTTGGAGTCCGGTCTTTCGAATTCGAACAAAATAAATGCTTTTTTAGTCGAACTACCGCGCCGGCGAGACCATTTTAACCACCAACAATCGAACGAGACGGCGCGCTCGTCAGTCACGCCGCCGGTATTTTCAGGAGTTGAAGAATGAACCGCATTCCGTCCCATCACACCGACATGGAATTCGTCGATATCCCCGGAACATCCATTCGTGCCTCGCGCGTCGCGCTGGGAACGTGGGCGATCGGTGGCTGGATGTGGGGCGGCAGCAACGAGAGCGACGCCATCGACACCATCCACGCCGCGCTCGATCGCGGCATCAATCTGATCGACACCGCGCCGGTCTACGGCTTCGGCCACTCCGAGGAGATCGTCGGCAAGGCGCTGGCGGAGGGCGGCCGGCGCAAGCGCGTCTATATCGCCACCAAGGTCGGGCTCGACTGGAAGGACGGCAAGCCGTTTCGCAACGCCAGCAAGGCGCGGATCGTCGAGGAAGCCGAAGCTTCGCTGCGGCGGCTCCAGACCGACATCATCGATCTCTATCAGGTGCACTGGCCGGACCCGAATACCCCGATTGTGGAAGTCGCCGAAGCCATGGGCGAACTGCATCGAACCGGGAAGATCCGCGCCATCGGCGTCAGCAATTTCAGCCCGGCCCAGATGAAGGAATTTCGGAAAGTGGCGCCGCTGCACACCGCGCAGCCACCCTACAATCTGTTCGAACGCGCCATCGAAGACGACGTGCTTCCCTATTGCCGCGCGCGGAACGTCGCCGTGCTGGCCTATGGCTCGCTGTGCCGCGGGCTGTTGTCCGGCGGCATGTCGCGGTCGACCCGCTTCTCCGGCGACGACCTGCGCAAGAGCGATCCAAAATTTCGCGAGCCCCGCTACGAGCAGTATCTCGCCGCGGTCGGGCGTCTGGACAAATTCGCGCAGGCACGTTTCGGCAGGCGCGTGATCCATCTCGCCGCGCGATGGGTGCTCGATCGCGGCGATGCCAACATCGCATTGTGGGGCGCGCGCCGCGCCGATCAGCTCGAGCCGATCGCCGACGTCGTGGGCTGGCACATCGACAAGCCTGCGATGAACGAGATCGACCGGATCCTCACGGAGACGATCAGAGATCCGGTAGGCCCCGAGTTCATGGCCCCTCCCGATCGTCTTGCGGCCTAATCGCTCAATATCAGGGAAAACTCCATAAGACACTTTTCGATTGCAGCGGCGGCCCTGTGCTTCTGGGCATGCGGCCCCGCCTTCGCCCACGTCGTCAGGGTCACCGGCGCGCCCGCTCCGCTCGGTGTCACCTCACCGCTCGGGTTCGGCTCCGGCGCGCCGGTAGGCGTGACGGGTATCCCGCTCGGTGCCACCGAGCTCGCAACGCCGGGCGTAGGCGGACTTCTGCTCTCGCAATTGCTGACGCTCTATACGACCCCAGTGGTCTATCTCTATCTCGACCGGTTTCGCGTTTGGGTCTCATCGTTCCGTCACACCGCGGGCGAAGCCCCGAGCGCCATGCCCGCGGAATGAGCTCGCTGCTGGCGTCAAATCGAAGTGAACGGCTTAAACGTCAATTTAATGGTTCCGAATTCCCCGCGCACTTAAATCGAGGCTATCGATTTCAAACGTAGCCGCAGCGCCATGAATTCACCTGCCATCCGTATCGTCAGCCCGGATCAGTTCGATGTTGGGACCGCGCAGACGCCCGGCTCCGAACGCAGCGCGGCGATCGCGCCGTCGCTCGGCATTGCCTCAAGCATCTGGGGCGGCATGTTCGAGGTGGAACCGGGATCGCGGACCGGCGTTCATCATCACGGAGAGCAGGATACGATCGCCTATGTCCTCTCCGGCATCTGCGACATCCGCTGGGGCGCAAAGGGGGAATTCAGCGCGCGCGCGAAGGCGGGCGATTTCATCCACGTGCCAGCCTTCCTCCCGCATATGGAAATCAACCCGTCGAAACTCGAACCGTTTCGATGGATCGTCGTGCGGAGCACGGCGACGCCTATCGTCATCAACTTTCCGGACGACGTCTGGCCTTAGAGCGGATTTGTCGCGGATACCAGTTTTCACTGCATTTGCGGACATGGAGTAATCATGGACGAAAACGATTCCATCAATATCGAAATCACCCGGCGCACGGTCATCGAAACCGGAACCACCGCGCTGCTACTGACCGCGCTGCCGCGCGCGGCCCTCGCCGCGGGCGCCCCGGACGAAGCCGGGCCGCCGCCCCCTCCCGCGACGGTGGACCTCCGGATCAATGGAAGTTCGCATACGCTGACGCTCGATCCGCGCACCACCTTGCTCGATGCGTTGCGCGAACACCTGGCGCTGACCGGTTCGAAGAAGGGCTGCGACCACGGCCAATGCGGCGCCTGCACGGTGCTGATCGACGGCCGCCGCATCAATTCCTGCCTGACGCTGGCGGTGATGCACGACGGACAGTCCATTACGACGATCGAGGGACTTGCCGACGGCGACAGGCTGCACCCGTTGCAGGCAGCCTTTGTCGAGCATGACGGCTTTCAATGCGGCTATTGCACCTCGGGACAGATCTGCTCGGCGGTGGGAATGCTCACCGAGAGCCGAAACGGCATGCCGAGTTATGTGACGGAAGATCTGACACAGCCCGCGCAGCTCACCGACGCGGAAATCCGCGAGCGCATGAGCGGCAACATCTGCCGCTGCGCCGCCTATCCGAACATCGTGGCGGCGATCAAGCAAGCCGCGGAGACCCCGACATGAAGGCCTTTACCTATCGACGCGCCGATACGACCGCGCAGGCAGCCACCGCCGCCATCAAGCCCGGCGCAAGGATCATCGCCGGCGGCACCAACCTGCTCGACCTGATGAAGCTGCAGGTGGAAACGCCGTCGGAACTGGTCGACATCAACCGGTTGCCGCTTGACAAGATCGAAGAGACTTCTGACGGAGGCCTGCGCGTCGGCGCGCTGGTTCGCAACAGCGACCTTGCAGCCGATTCCCGCGTGCGGCAGCGCTACGGCGTACTGAGCCGGGCCCTGCTGGCGGGCGCCAGCGCCCAGTTGCGCAACAAGGCCACGACCGGCGGCAACTTGCTGCAGCGAACGCGCTGCTATTATTTCTATGACGTGACAAAGCCGTGCAACAAGCGCAATCCCGGCTCCGGCTGCGCGGCGCTGGCGGGTTTTAATCGCATCCACGCCATCCTCGGCGCCAGCGACGGGTGCATCGCGACGCACCCGTCCGACATGGCGGTGGCGATGCGGGCGCTCGACGCCAGGGTGGAGACGGTCGATCGCGCCGGCGACACCAGGGCGATTCCGATCGCCGAATTTCACCGGCTGCCCGGCAAGACACCGGAGATCGAGACATCTCTAAAGCCAGGCGAGATTATCACCGCGGTGACGCTGCCGCCGCCACCGCCGGGCATACAGGTCTATCGCAAGGTTCGCGACCGCGCCTCTTATGCCTTCGCGCTGGTTTCGGTCGCGGCCATCGTCGATTCCACACGCGGACGGATTCGCTCGGTTCGGCTCGCCTTCGGCGGCTTGGCGCAAAAGCCCTGGCGCGTCGCGCAGGCCGAGGAAAAATTGCGCAACGCCCCGGCGAACACGGCGAGCTTCAATGCCGCGGCCGATGCAGTGCTCGAGGGCACGCGCGGACATGGCGGCAACGACTTCAAGATTCCGCTGACGCGGCGAACCCTGCACAGCGTGCTGGCAGAGACCACCCGGACTTAAGGGAAATAGCCATGGAAATGAACTCACCGGTCGGCCCGAATGCGCTCGATACGACTGCGCATGGCATCGTCGGCAAACCCATCGATCGCGTCGACGGCCCGCTGAAGGTCACCGGCGGCGCACGCTACGCCTATGAGATGAGCCAGGACGCGCTGTATGGCTTCGTGGTCGAGGCCTCGATCGGCAAGGGAACGATCCGGTCGATCGACACGCGCGCGGCAGAGAAGGCGCCGGGCGTGGTGCTGGTCCTCACCTATCGCAACGCGCCCGAGCAAGGCAGCGGCAATCATCATGTCGCCCATCCGGTGCTGACCGGCCCGGAAGTGACACGTTATGGCGAACCGGTGGCCTTCGTGGTCGCCAAAAGTTTCGAGGAGGCGCGGGCGGCGGCTTACCTCGTCAGTGTGAAATACGACCGGGAAACCGGAAAATACGCGCTTCGCAACAACCTCGATTCCGCGCGCGTTCCGCGGCCGAAAGATGGCCCGATAGCGGATAGCAGGGTGGGTGATTTCGCGAGCGCCTTCGCCGGAGCCCCCGTGCAGATCGACGTGACCTACACCACCCCTCTGCAAAGTCACGCCATGATGGAACCGCATGCGACGCTTGCGATGTGGGACGGCGACAAGCTGATCCTGCACACCGCCAACCAGATGCTCAACCAGGGACAGAAGGCAGTCGCGACGACCCTGAAGATCCCGGCGGAGAACGTGCAGCTGATCAGCCCCTTCATCGGCGGCGGTTTCGGCGGCAAGCTCTGGGTCAACGCCGACGCCATACTGGCGGCGATCGCGTCGCGACAACTGAAGCGGCCGGTGAAGATCGCGCTGACCCGCCAGCAGATCTTTCACGTCACCACCCATCGCTCCGACACCATCCAGCGCGTTCGCCTTGGTACCGATCGCGACGGCAAGATCCTCGCGATCGGTCACGACGTGTTCTCGGGCAATCTGCCGAGCGAACAGGTCTACGAGGCCGCCGCGCTGCAGACCCGCACGCTTTACGCCGGGCCAAACCGGCTGACGCGGCACCGGCTGGCACCGCTGGATGTCCCGGTCGCTTCCTCGATGCGCGCTCCCGGCGAAGCGGTCGGGCTGTTGGCGCTCGAATGCGCGATGGACGAACTCGCCGAAAAGCTCGACCTCGACCCGGTCGAACTGCGGGTACGAAACGAGCCAAGCGAGGATCCGGAAAAGCACATCCCCTATTCCAGCCGCCATTTGATCGCCTGCATGCAGGAAGGCGCGAAACGGTTTGGTTGGGACAAGCGCAACACAAAACCGGGCCAGGTCCGCGACGGACACTGGCTGGTCGGAATGGGCATGGCGGCGGCGACGCGCGGCAATCCGCTGCAGCTTTCGAAGGCCAATGTGCGGCTGAACCCTGACGGCACCGCTACCGTGCGGATGGCCATGACCGACATCGGCACGGGGACCTACACCATCCTGGCGCAGATCGCCGCAGAAATGCTCGGCCTGCCGGTGGAGAAAGTTCACGTCGAACTCGGCGATACCAGCTTCCCGGAGGCTGCCGGTTCGGGCGGATCGTTCGGCGCCGGCAGTTCGGGCTCGGCGCTGTTCGAGGCCTGCCAGGCCCTGCGCGAAAAGCTGGCGCAGGCGGCGCACATGGATCCGCAAACCGTACGCTTCAATAACGGCAACATCGAATCCGGCGAACAATCAATACGGCTCACCGATCTGG
>Ga0210403_10003767_pt1 | contig 13218 bp, 10 predicted proteins | sample IncBWC19MmetaG_FD_150863 | JGI IMG/M metagenome (GOLD analysis project Ga0210403, IMG submission 150863) | Forest soil microbial communities from Barre Woods Harvard Forest LTER site, Petersham, Massachusetts, United States - Inc-BW-C-19-M | ecosystem: Environmental > Terrestrial > Soil >... | reverse complement strand
CTACGCGGAGGTTTGTCATGAAAATCTATCAAACCAAGGACATCAGAAACGTCGGCATTGTAGGCCACGGCGGCACCGGAAAAACGCAACTGGTGTCGTCGTTACTGTATTCCGCCGGAGTCACGCCACGCTTCGGCAAAGTTGCGGAAGGAACCACCACCACCGATTGGGACGAAGAAGAAATCGCCCGCAAAATCTCCATTCAAACCGGCATCGCCAACGCCGAATGGGCCTGCACCCTTTGCGCCGGCAATACCGTAAAAATCAATTTCCTCGATCTCCCCGGCTATTCCACCTTCATTACCGAAACAAAAGCCTCGCTCATCGCCGCCGACGCCGCCCTCATCACCGTTGACGCCCACGTCGGCTCGCAAGTAACCACGGAAAAAGTATGGGACTATTGCGCCGAGTACGACATCCCCCGCGCCTTCGTCCTCACCTGGATGGATCGCGATCTTTCCAGCTTTGAGCGCTCCCTCGAATCCCTCGTCCAGGTTTTTGGCCGCACCGTTGTCCCGCTCCAGATGCCCATCGGTGCTGAAAAAGGTTTCCGTGGCGTGATCGATCTCGTCTCCATGAAAGCCCACATGTACACGCCTGACGGCGACGGCAAAGCCACCATCGAAAATATTCCCGATGCGCTGAAGGACGAAGCTGAAGAAGCCCACGAACGCCTGGTCGAAATGATCGCCGAAGGCGACGATGAAATGATGGAGGAATTTTTCCGCGAGGGCACCATTCCCATCCAGGACCTGATCCCCGCGGTCCGCAAAGCCATCGTCGCGGAAAAAATCGTGCCGGTCCTGATGATTTCCTCCACGCGCAACGTCGGCAACTCCAGCCTGCTCACCTTTCTCGCCGATGTTTTCCCGCATCCCGACGAGCACTCCCAGTTCGGTTTCAAGGATCTCGGCGGAAAGGGTGACCGCATCGACCGCAAATACGACGCCGCACAGCCACTTTCTGTCTTTGCCTTCAAAACCCTCGCCGACGCCTTCTCCGGCCGCATCAACTATTTCAAGGTAAAAAGCGGCGTTCTCAAGAACGACGCCACGCTTCACAATTTCAATCGCAATATTCCGGAGCGCTTCCAGCACACCATGGTCGTCCAGGGCAAACAGCTCACCGAAATTCAGGAGCTGTATGCCGGCGACATCGGCGCCATCACCAAGCTGAAGGAAACCATCACCGGCGACACTCTCGGCGACAAAGCCGCTCCGATCTATTACGCGCCCGCCAAGCTGCCAGAGCCTTCGATCACCTTCGCCGTCGAACCGAAAACCCGCGCCGACGAAGACAAAATCGGCGTTGCCATTCACAAAATCATGGAAGAAGATCCCGCGCTTCGTTTCTCACGCGATCCGCAAACGAAGGAATTCCTGCTCGCCGGCAGTGGTCAGCAGCACATCGAAGTCGTCGTCGCCAAAATGCAAAAGCGCTACAACGTGAACCTCACGCTGAAGCCGCCCAAGGTTCCCTACCGCGAGACCATCCGCGGCAAGGCCGACGCCGAAGGCAAGCACAAGAAACAGTCCGGCGGCCACGGCCAGTTCGGTGTCTGCCGCGTCAAATTCGAGCCTCTCGAACGCGGCAAAGGCGTTGAATTTGTCGACGACGTTTTCGGCGGCGCCATTCCCAAAAACTGGATTCCCTCCGTCGAGCGCGGCATTCGTGAAGCGGCAGCCCGCGGCTTCCTCGCAGGCTTCCCGGTCACCGATTTCCGCGCCACGCTCTACGACGGCAAATACCACGACGTCGACTCTTCCGACATGGCCTTCCGCATCGCCGGCTCGCTCGCCTTCAAGGAAGCGATGAAGACGTCGCGCCCCTCGCTCCTCGAACCCGTCATGCACGTCGAAGTCTACGCGCCGGATCAATATTCGGGCGACCTGATGGGCGACCTCAGCTCCCGCCGCGGCCGCATAGCAGGCAGCGAATCCCGCGGCCACAACGTCATCGTCCGCGCGCAGGTTCCGTTCTCCGAAATGCTTTCCTACGCCACCGACCTGACCTCCATGACCCAGGGCCGCGCCACATATTCCATGGAGTTTTCCCACTACGACTATGTCCCCGGCGACCAAGCCGACAAAGTAATCGCCGCGCACAAAGCCCTGCACGGCGAAGCCCTCGTCGAAGAAGAAGCCTGAGGCGTCTGGCTTACATACTGACTCAGCACGCTTGAGCATTCACAAATTGAAAGAGAGTGCGGTAGCATGCAACGATGTATCGCGTTTCTCTCTCGTTCTTTGTTCTTCTTGCTGCTCTCCTTTTAGTAGGGTGCAGCAAGTCCGCAAGCACGGAAGAATCCCGAGTAGAAGAGACTTATCTGCCCGATTCTGGTTCCGTTGCTTTTGACATCGCTCCGCTGGGAGCCAGCAACGGTTCAACCCAGTGGATGGCGATTTATACCTCTCAGGGAAAGACTGCGAAATTCAGGATTGAATTTGGTCCAGAAAAAGCCGCACCGACAAAAGATCCGAAAGCTGTTCCAGTAAGTTTCGGAACGGGCCGTATTTTGGCAGAACCTGGTTCTGATTCAGGTGCGTTGCTTCCGGACTTGGCAAAAGCACTTGAGGCTAAACACGCACCCGCGAGGGTAAAGCGGGTCAGCTTCCTCCCTTTTACATTTGTAAATATTGGTACAGACCTGTCACAAGCACCCGGGGGCGGATTCAATGCCAAGCCATCTGGTCATTGGATCGCAACAAAGATATTTATTGGAGAGGATGATCAAGAAGGCCAATTTTTCCTCAACATTAATCCCGCCACAAATAGAGGTCAGTTCTCGATCAAAGACGCCGACTACGGAGATATCGTAATCTCCAGATTGGCCCAGGTGCTTTAGCTGGCTACCACCGTCTATTGCTCGCTTGGCAGGCAATTCCTGCTAACAAAGTGGACGAATACTTAAAAATGGGGCGCGATCAGGCCGGCAAAACTTTCCCCTTCGTCTCATGCCCGAAAGGCAACAAAAACAATCCCACCGCAAACGCGATCGCCGTAAACGCCACCGGTTTTCCAATCGTGTGATAATGCGCCACGCCCGCGCCAACTAAAAACGTAAATCCCGCGCCCGCAAATCTCCCCACCGAAGTGGCAAACGCAAACGCGCTTCCCCGGCACTCTGTCGGATACTGTTCCGGCAGCCACAGCGTATACATCGCGAAATTCGCTCCGCCCAGCCCTAAAAAGAATAGGCACACGATAAACCACTTCAGCGGGTCCGTAGGCAGATAGAAGATGTATCCGAATCCCAACGCAATGGACGCCAGCATGCACACAAAATAAATCCCAAGCGTTACGCGGCGTCCCAACCATTCCGCCAGCGGCGGCAGCACGATGCAACCAAGAATCGTCGCGACGGAAAGCAGCATGGTCGCCAGCGAAATCAGGTGCGGCAAATTCACGCCCTGAATTTTATTCCGATTCACAATGTCCGTGATCGCCGCCGGCACGTACACCGACCCCGCCCATAACCCGATGATCGAAACCAGCACGTACAGCGAGTTCATAATCGTCCGTTTGCGGAATTCAGGGGAGAACAGCACTGCCAGCGGCCGGATAATCGACCAGGTCCGCACTTCCTGCAGTTTGTCCGACCAGACCTTTGGTTCCCGCACTCCGTAACGGATAAAACTCACCAGCAGCGCGGGCAATCCCCCGATCGCAAACATCCACCGCCAGCCGTAACGCGCCCCAATCTGATAATTCGCCAGCGCCGCCAGAAAAAATCCCACGTAGTATCCCGTGTGCATCCAGCCCGCCGCCATCTTGCGCCGGTCCTCCGGCCACTCTTCCGCCACAAATGTGCCGCCCATCGCCCATTCGCCGCCGATGCCAATTCCCGCCAGGAAGCGGAAGATCGCCAGTTGCCAAACCCGCATACTGATGCAGCACAAAAAGGTGAAGAGCGAATACCAAAGAATCGTAAACATCAGCGTCCGCACACGCCCGTACTTGTCCGCCACCGGACCCCACAGAAACGCGCAGCCCCAGCCCACCAGGAACAATGCGAACAGCAAGCCGCCGTAATAGCCGACGCCGCCCAGATCGCTGCGCAATCCGGAACGCGGCAGAAGCTCCTTCAGCGCCGGCACCATCACCAGCGCAAAAATGTAGGAATCCATTCCGTCGAGCGCCCATCCGCCCCACGATGCGAAAAATCCGCGCCATTGATTTTTGGTGAGAGGTGTCGGTCTGCGCTCGGGCATGGCGTTGGCCATCCGCACACTATCCACTTCCGGGTTTTTCGGCAAGCATATTTCTCTGGCAGCCTATGCACCTGATTTACATGCCGCTTTACGTCCATTTCGGCAAAAACATTCCCGTATTTCTCGTGTGTTCTTCAAATCCCTCGCCGAACTCCTGCCGCAAAAACCTTTCTTCGCGCCGGGCCTTGATGTAAAAACTTAGCCATACAATCGCAAATCCCAGCCAGCCGCGCAAATTCCCCTTGATCGTTGCAGTGCCGATGAAGCCCACCAGAATGCCCGTATAAATCGGATGCCGGATCCAGCGGTACAATCCCTTGCGGACAAGTTCATGCTCTTTTTTCAATGTCACCACGCCACTCCAGTTTGCTCCCAGGCTGAGTCTCGCCCAGATGCTGGTTCCCACGCCCAGCGCCGTCAAACCTAATCCGGCCCACAGCACTCCCGGAGTCTGCGGTGGGAACTTCACATTCAGCCCTCTCCACCCACTTCCAAACAACAACCAGAATCCCAAAACAACCGGCACTGCGTGTTGTGCCATCTCCCACGGCGTTTCCAGCTTCTTCGCTCGCTTCATCCCAAACCACAGCAGCAGCCACACAGCCATAAGCGCGTCCCACAGCCATGTAGCCAATTCCAAAGCCCGCTCCGCACCCAGCCATTCCCAATTCATTGCCGGCCCCTCGATTCGTTTGTCCTTAATAATCGCGGACGTGTTGTCGCGCGTCAGCCATCCTCAATTGAAATACGCTCCGTTCCCCTTTTTTGTATCATTCGGAAGCTTGAAAACGAACGAATTTGTGCCTGCTGAGCGCAGAACAACCGGAGGGTCTATTACGGACGGCGGCGAATCGGCGAGTGTTTTTGCGGACGGTTTGGGACGCGCACGGGCGCGGGAACGAGCGGCGAGGGAAAGGCACGGGCAATCTTATCCAGAATCTGCTGCAATCGCTCGGCTAGCTTTTTCATCGGGTCACTTTCCATTCGTTCGCGAAATTTCTTGCAAAGCATCCGGCCGTTTCAGCTGACCGGCACTTCCGCCGAAACCTGCCATTCCCGGTCTTCCGGCAACAGCGACTTCACGATGTCTTCCAGTTCGTGCGAGCTTTTCACGTTATCCGGATAGTTGTATGCCGAAAGATCAAACGTCAGCCCGTATTTCGAGCGCACATCCTGCAGGCCTTCCTGCAGCCGCAGCGCGATGCGCTTGGCGTTCAGGGTATCCGTTTCCGGCAGCACAATGCCAAAGAGATCGTCGGCCAGGTGATAGATGGAATCCGTCGGGCGCAGGCGCTTGGCCATCGCCTTCGCGGCGTCGCTGAACGCGCCTTTTTCGTCCTTCACCGTGGCGCGGGAATTCGCATTCGCTTTCGCAAGCACTAGTGACATGTTTTTCTCCATCGTAAGGGCGCGGCGGAATTCCATGCTCAGGCGATCCCAGAAGTGATTCTGGTCGGGCATGGAGTTAAGCAAATCGGCGCTGGCCTGAATCTGCAGCGTCACGTTGCGCTCCAGTTCGGTCAGCACGTGCTGCTTCAGCTTGGTGAAGGTGCGCTGGCGGTCAAAGAGGTACCCGACGAAGAGCAGCGTAAGCCCGCAAAATCCGAAGAAGGCCACGCGCATCGTCCACTTGGTGTTTTCATCCGGATGGACATGGACGAACACCAGCGGATACATAAACGCGGCCAGCCCGCCGGCCAGAATCAGAACAAACACGGCGGAAAGAATGGTGAGCTGCAGATTGCGCCGTTCAAGGCGGTCCAGTTCCTGGCGATCAATCGTCGGCATCGGGGCACCTGCACACAAGGGGGACGTACCCGCAGCGCGGGCTCCCGGACCTAGCCGGGATTCCTCTAGGTTCCATTTTGGCAAGCCCCCGCGCAATAGCCGCGCAGTACTGTAGTGATGTAACTGACAGGGGGGAGAAAGACCCTTTCTTGGAAGAAAGGGCAGGCCACACAGCGCTTTCTTTCCAAAATCCTGAGCAAAAGTGTAGTTGTTTCCCGTTCCCGGCTACTCATAGAGTGTTCGCACAAGGGATGGCCGAATGAGCGCGGATTGGGAAACAGCGTTCCTTACAGATGTGAATCAGAACATCCGAATCGTCCATCGGGTTTGCCATACCTATTGTCCGCGCGATGCCATGGAACGCGAAGAAGTCTTCCAGGACATCATGTATCAACTCTGGAAATCGTATCCGCAGTTCAAGGGAGAATCGAAATTCTCCACATGGATGCACAAAGTCGCGCTGAACACGGCGATTACCCACATCCGCCGGAGTACCCGGGAGCCTCGAAGCGTAGAGTTGGCTGAGCCGATTGCCCATGTGCCCGATGTGAGCGAGCACATGCACCGGAAAGAGGAGGTTCGTCAGTTGTATGCAGCGATCGACACATTGATGGGCATCGACAAGGCGATCATTCTGCTCCATCTGGAAGATCAGGATTACGACGAAATTGCCGCGATCACCGGTCTCACCAGAACAAATGTGAGTGTTCGCCTGGTACGAATCAGGCGGGCGCTGAAAGAGTACGTTGAAAGAAATCAATAATTCAGAGGAGGAACTATGGCACCCAACGTTGAAATCGAGAATGTATGGAAGGAAGGTAAAGCGCGCGAAGCGGAGCCTGCGCCGCTCACCGGGAAGGGCCTTCAGGCGATCATCGCGTCGCGCGTGCGGAAAGAGCTCAAGACAGTTAGCGAGTACGTCTGGGCTGCTATTGTGTATCAGATCATTCTGTACTCGTTCCTCGCGCACACGTTCGTCCGGCATTGGGGTGACATGCAGATCATGCTCCTGTGTCTGGCCGGTGGAGCGTGTTACATCCCGCTGACCGTGTCTCTCATTCGCAGGATAAGAACATTGTACCGGCGCCCCTCGGAAGCACCCGGCGCTCCGGTCCCGGATGTCTTCCATAAAGTGGAGGGTGAGTACGCGCGCATTGCCGATTTCTTCCGGTTCAAGAAGCGCATGGACTGGATCGGTGTTCCGGTCAGCTGCGCGATCATTGTCCTGGTTACGTTCACGCTGTTCGTCAAGGGGGGCGTTGAAGGGAATCCTTTGGGAAGCCTGGTGGTCTTCGCCATCTGGGTTGGGCTGTCGGTGATCGCCATCCAGGCTGAAAACAAGAAACGGTTCATTTCTCCGCTCCGGCATCTCGAGCTGGTCCTCGACGATCTCAAGCGTTCTTGAACCGCACGGGTTGCCACGGTCTCTTCGACTTCGCTCAGGGCAGGCGAGATGACAGAAAAAGAGTTGCGGGGATTACACGGGTGTAGAATGCGGGATTGGAATCCTTATTGGGAGTCCGCACATCTAAGGATTGTGGAGTACGGGAACCGAGGGTAGTGATATGAAGATTGGAAGATTGATTCGAGTTGGACTGGTTTTTGTGGCGATGTTCGCGCTGGCGTGGTTGCCGCAGGTGGCGCTGGCTCAGCATGGTGGTGGGCATGGCGGAGGAGGAGGAGGAGGAGGAGGAGGAGGCTTTCACGGCGGCGGTGGTGGTGGCGGATTTCACGGTGGTGGCGGCGGGTTTCACGGCGGAGGAGGATTCTCCGGCGGGCACTCTGGATTTAGTGGCGGCCACACGTTCAGCGGTTATCATGGCGGCGGCTACGGAGGTCGTGGCTACTACGGCGGGCGCGGGTACTACGGTGGCCGCGGTTATGGATGGGGCGGCCGAGGCTACGGCTGGGGCTATGGATGGGGCCGAGGCGGCTGGGGTTGGGGCTGGGGATACGGCTGGGGCTGGCCTTATTGGGGATATGGATGGGGCTATCCGTATGGCTACTACGGCTATCCGTATTACGCGCCCTCCTATTCGTATCCTTCCGACGGATATTCAGAGGATTACATAGGCGACTATCCGCCGAATCCGTCGGACTACGACGACGGGCGGAATACCAACCAGCCGCGGCCTCCCAACAATGGGCCAAACCCCAACTATGGGCCGAACCCCAACTACGGGCCGAATCCGAACTATGGACCTGCGCCCAACTCGCGGCCGCAATATAACCAATATAACCATGGCAACGGCAATCGTCCGCCCGCGAATCCGAACGCGCAGCCGCAGCCGAACCAGCCCGATCAGAACGGACAGCCCGCGCCACCGGCGCCTGGGGGCACGGTCAACATGAACTTCAAGAGCGGCACGGCGGAGAATTATCCGCCGCGCCCGCGGGTTCTCTCGGTTGACCCGATGATGGCGACGCCCGTCAGTTACCGCGTGATGCGGCCGAACGCTGCGCATGCGGTGAACGGTGGCAGCGCTGCGGCGCAATCGAATGCGGCGCTTCGCCCGGAAATGCAGCATGCGGTCGAACGGTTGCGCAACATGCCGCCATTTGCCCGCGAGCGCGAAATCGAATCCGGCCGATACAGCCGGTTTTCTCCCGAAGAGAAACAGATCCTGCGAAACGGCGAATAAGCGCCGTAGAAAACAGACCGCTCCCAAAAACCGATTCCATCCCCAACAACTTGTAGCAGTCACGGGCGTGCATGAAAATCGCGCTGGCGCCGGTGTCTGCATACGGTTAAGAACCGACCTGAAGGTCGGCCACTACAGGTATACAGTGAGAACTTGACAAGATGGTTAGTATGCCCGTAGGCTCGGGGGGCGATGGAGCTGGAAGCTTCCCTCTCCTGGCTGGCGATGACGATGACGCCGGGCATAGCGGCCCGGCTGTCTGCGCGATTGTTGCGCGAGTTTGGGTCGCCGGAGGGCGTGTTCCGAGCCAGCTTGGCGGCGCTGGAGTCTTGCAACCTGCCCGCTCCGGCGGCGCAGGCGATCTTTAAGAAGCAGAATTTCTGGCGCGCGGAAAAAGAAGTGGCGGCGCTGCGGGCGGTGGGCGCGAAGCTCATCAACTGGACGGAGCCCGAGTACCCGCAATCGCTGCTGCAGATTTACGACCCGCCGGTGATGCTCTACGTGCGCGGCGACGCGCAAATCCTGAATGAACCGACGATCAGCATTGTGGGGACGCGGCGGCCGACGGCATACGGCACGCAGATGGCGGAGCGTCTGGCGCGGGAGCTGGCCAAGCGTGGCTTGGTGATTGTCAGCGGACTGGCGCGCGGGGTGGATGCGCTGGCGCACCAGGGAACGATGGCGGTGGGCGGCCGGGCGATCGGCGTGATCGGGACGGGCATCGATGTGTGCTACCCGAAAGAGAACAAGAAGCTGTACGAAAAGGTGTTGGAGCGGGGAGCAGTCTTGAGCGAACTGCCCTTGGGGGCGCCTCCTGTGCCGGAGAATTTTCCCGTGCGCAACCGGATTATCGCGGGGATGCCGCTCGGAGTGGTGATTGTGGAGGGTAAGCAGTACAGCGGCTCGCTGATCACGGCGCGACTGGCAATGGAATTTGGGCGGGAAGTTTTTGGCGTGCCGGGAAACGTGACACAGGAGATGAGCTTCGCGCCAAACCAGTTAATTAAGCAGGGAGCAAAGCTGGTGACCAGCGCCGAAGACGTGATCGAAGAGCTGCCGACGCCGATTCGAGCGGTTTTAGTACGAGCCGAAGAGGTGGAGTCGGCGCAGCGGAACCTGCTGGCGGAAGACGGGCTAAGTGGTTCACAAAAAACAATTTACGAGTTATTGAACGTGGAAGAACCGCGGCCCATTGACGACATCGTCGAAACCAGCGGGTTGAACTCGAGCGTGGTTCTGGCTACGCTATTTGATCTAGAGATGAAAGGGATGGTGCGGCAGATCCCCGGAAAGCAGTTCAGCAAGGTGCTGTTGTAAACGCGGGAGTTAGCTCGCCGCGAACGGAAGAATGCACCCAAAGGGCGATTGCGAGCATCATTTGCAAGCGTAAGAGAGCAGCGGGCAGGCTATATATAAGGTAGCGAGAAGGACACAGACCGCCCCGGTAAGCCTTCCAAACGCAGCCTCACAGGTTACAAAGGAACTCATGGGACGTTCATTGGTGATCGTCGAGTCGCCGGCAAAGGCGAAGACGATCAATAAATATCTCGGGAAGAATTACACGGTGAAGGCTTCGATCGGCCACGTGATGGACCTGCCGACGAAGACGATTGGCATTCGTCTGCCCGTCAGCGAAAAAGAGGTCAACGCACAAAAGAAAAAGAAGAAGAGCAAGCGCGGCGGGAAGGCTGGCGCGTCGAAGCCGCCGTTGAAAGTCATTTATCTGGACGACGCCAAGATTTTCGAGCCGACGCTGCAGGTGATTCCCGGCAAGGGAAAAGTGATTAACGACCTGCGGAAGAGCGCGGCCACGGCGGATGCGGTGTACCTGGCGGGCGACCCGGACCGCGAAGGCGAGGCGATTTCCGCGCACCTGGCGATGGTGCTTTCGAAGCCTGCGAAATTTCTGATACCTGACGACGAAGAGGACAACAAGAACGGGAAGAAGGACGCCGAGAAAGAGGCGAAGGAAGCGGAAGCCGCAGCGACCGCGGGGAAGAAGGGCAAAGGAAAATTCGCGAAGAAGCCCGCCGAGAAAGACAAGATCGAGATCGAGCCGATCGATCCGAAGAAGATTTTCCGTGTAACGTTCAACGAGATAACGCCCAAGGCGATTCGCGCGGCATTTGAAAAGCCGCGGCAGGTGGACTCTCAACTGGTGGACGCGCAGCAGGCGCGGCGCGTGCTGGACCGCATTGTGGGCTACAAGATTTCGCCGCTGTTGTGGGACAAAGTGCGGCGCGGATTGAGCGCGGGGCGCGTGCAGACCGTGGCGCTGCGGCTGATCGTGGAACGCGAGCAGGCGATTCGCGCGTTTGTGCCGCAGGAATATTGGACCATCCACGCGATGCTGGACGCGGGCGAGTTGCCGATTTTTGAGGCGCGGCTGACGAAGAAAAAGGGCGAGGACATCGAGGTAAATAATCAGGAAAAGGCCGATTCGATTGTCGCCGCGGTGAGCAAAGCCAAGTGGGAAGTGGCGAGCGTCAATCTGAAGGAAAAGCGGAGAAACGCGCCGCCGCCGTTTACGACGTCCAAGCTGCAGCAGGCCGGATACAACCGGTTGAGATATACGGCGAAGCGCACGATGGCGCTGGCGCAGCGGTTGTATGAGGGCGTGGAACTTGGCGCGGAAGGTTCCGTGGCGCTGATCACGTATATGCGCACGGATTCTGTGCAGGTTTCGAACGATGCGCTGGAACAGGTGCGGGAGTTGATCCCGGAGCGGTTCGGCAGTGCGTACCTGCCGGAGAAACCGAATTTCTATAAATCGAAGAAGGATGCGCAGGGCGCGCACGAAGCGATTCGGCCCACGGATGTTTCGCGGACTCCGGAAGACGTGCGGAAGTATCTGGATGACGACGTCTTCAAGCTGTATCAGTTGATCTGGCAGAGGTTTGTGGCTTCGCAGATGCTGCCGGCGGTGTACGACCAGACGACGATTGATATCAACGCGGGCGATTACACGTTCCGGACCACGGGATCGATCATGAAGTTCGATGGATTCCTGAAGGTGTATCAGATACCGGTGGCGGGCGCGGATCGCGAAGACGACGAGAAGGATGACGAGGGCGAGGGCAAGGCGCTGCCGCGGGTAACCGAGGGGCAGATTCTGAAACTGGAATCCATCAAGCCGGAACAGCACTTTACCGAGCCTCCGCCGCGCTACACGGAAGCGACGCTGGTAAAGGAATTGGAAGAGGACGGCATCGGGCGGCCTTCGACGTACGCTTCGATTATTTCGACGATTGTCGAGCGCGAGTACGTGAAGAAGGATCAGGGGAGGTTCACGCCGACGATGCTCGGCGAGCGCGTGTGCGTGCTGCTGATCAAGAGTTTTGAGGACGTGTTCGACGTGAAATTTACCGCGCGCCTGGAAGAAGAGCTGGACGAAATTGAAGAAGGCAAGTTGCCGTGGCGCGAATCGGTGAAGGAGTTCTGGGAAAAATTCGTCGTGGACCTGGATAAGGCCGGCGACGAGATGATTTCCTACAAGGCCGGGATCCCGACTGGCAAGAAGTGCGAGAAGTGCGGCCAGGGCGAATTGCTGGAACGCATCAGCCGGCACGGATTTTTCCTGGGCTGCTCGCGGTATCCGGAATGCGATTTCATTCAGGACATGTCGGAAGAGATTCCGGAGGACGCCGAGAACAAGATTGAGTACTGCGAAAACTGCGGAAAAGAAATGGCCTTGAAGCGCGGGCGGTTTGGCGCGTTTCTGGCTTGCACTGGCTATCCGGATTGCAAGACGACGCGGCGGCTGGTGGCCGGAACGCGAATCGCTCATCAGCCGGATGAACCTCTGGACGAAAAGTGCCCGCTGGACGGAAACGGCCTGGTGAAGAAGCACGGGCGGTTCGGCGAATTCATCGGGTGCTCCGGCTATCCGAAGTGCAAGTACACGCGGCCGATCACCATGGGCATCAAGTGCCCGAAGTGCAATGAAGGCGAATTTGTGAAACGCGGCAGCATGGGCAAGGGCGGGCGCGGAAGGTTCCGCGTGTTCTACGGCTGTTCGCGATATCCGGACTGCGACTTCACCACGCCGTTCATGCCGATTGCCGAGCCGTGCCCGAAGTGCGGCGCGCCTTTTGTGGTGGAGAAAAAGACCAAGATCGGGACGGTGCGCGCGTGCCTAAAAGAAGGCTGCGACTGGGAGAAGCTGGCGCCGGAAGAGAAGCCGACGGAGAAGCCAGTGGTGGCGCATACGGAAGAGCCAGCGCCGGTCGGCGTGAAGGGCTGAGCGGGCGCAGTTAGAGCTGCAAGAGGACCTGACCTATTAGGAAACATCCCTACCAGGAAAACCATTCGCGCGTGGAAGTGTATCTATACTTTAGGGGGCAACCGAGATGAGCGACGTGTTGTCATCCCGAGCAACGCGAGGGATCTGCTTTGCAAGAATCAAAGAAAAGGCAGGTTCCTCACCCCGTTCAGAGGGCGAACGAGGTTCGGAATGACAATTTTGGCGTTATTGCGCGGGCGGTGAGGGCGCAAACGCGGGACCAAATGAAACAGACAATTCAAAAATATATCGAATACATGCGCTCGGTGAAGAACTCTTCGCCGCACACGCTGGT
>Ga0210403_10003765_pt1 | contig 13220 bp, 12 predicted proteins | sample IncBWC19MmetaG_FD_150863 | JGI IMG/M metagenome (GOLD analysis project Ga0210403, IMG submission 150863) | Forest soil microbial communities from Barre Woods Harvard Forest LTER site, Petersham, Massachusetts, United States - Inc-BW-C-19-M | ecosystem: Environmental > Terrestrial > Soil >... | reverse complement strand
TCAGCCTGGAAGCGCGATTGCAGCCGGGTCAGGCCATGGCTCATCGGATAGGGCCCGAAATTCATCGCGGAGAGTTGCAGCGACGGCGGCGGACGGTTATCGCCCTGCCGCGAGCCGATCAGCATGTAGGAGCGGTCGGCGGCAAACACGAGCTCGGCCAAGGTGCCGACAAAGCAGGAGCCCGGCTCGACCAGCGTCACCAGCGTGCGTGAGGTGACGTCGATGCGTTTCAAGACACGCTTGAAGAACTGCCTGACCTCGTTGACCAGCCAGTGCGCCTTGTTGCCGTCGAGGAACGCGTCGTAGCTCAGGACATTCGCGCCATCGCCATGCGACTTGAACACCAGCAGCGCGATTTCGAGCTCATTGATGCGCAGGTGCAGGATCGCATCATCAAGCTCGCGCGCGACTTGCAGCGGCCAGAACGACGCTCCTTGCGCGATCATCCCGTCGATATCGGCAGGTGCCGCAGTTTCGGGCGCCTTGATCGAGATCGTCGCCACGCGCGCGGCGCGATCGACATCGACGCTGACGAAATCATAGCGAACGCCGTTCTCGTCGATGGCGCGGTTGAGCGGCGCAAGCGCAACGCCCTTGCCATTGCCGTTGCGCTTCGAGGCGGCGGCGAATTCCTTGGTGCGCTCGGTGATCTTGCTTTCCAGCTTGGAGTTCGGCGCGATCTCGTCGACCAAGCGCCAGGCGACGGCGCGCTTGCCCTTGATGCCTTCCTCGATGGTGCAGAAGAAGTCGGCGTGGTCGCGGCGCACCTTGCGCTTGTCGACAACGCGCGTTAGCCCGCCGGTGCCGGGCAGCACCGCCAGCAGCGGCACTTCCGGCAGCGCCACGGCGGCCGCGCCGTCGTCCGCAAGGATGATGTGATCGGTCGCGAGCGCCAGCTCATAACCGCCGCCGGCGGCGGTGCCGTTGATGACGGCGATGTAGCGCTGGCCCGAATTTTCCGCGGAGTCCTCGAGGCCGTTGCGGGTCTCATTGGTGAATTTGCAAAAATTGACCTTGTGCGCGTGCGTCGCGCCCGCGAGCATGCGGATATTGGCGCCGGCGCAGAACACGCGGTTCTTGCCCGAGCGGATCACGACGACCTTCACCTGCGGATACTCGAAGCGCAGCCGCTGCACGGCATCCGCCAGTTCGATATCGACGCCGAGATCATAGGAATTGAGTTTGAGCTGGTAGCCCTCGAACAGGCCGCCATCCTCGTCGACATCCATGGTCAGGGTCGCGGTATCAGCCTCGACCGCGAGCTTCCAGTGCCGGTAGCGCGACGGATCGGTCTGGAAATCGATGTATTTCGCTCCCCTGGCGAGCACGCGATCTTCACCGGCCATGAGCCACCCTTGCGCTTCTTATCCGTTAACTCACATGCACTATAATGCATGTTTACGAGACCGTCCAGCCAAAAACGCGCGATTATGCATTTTGTTTCATGATCGGGAGAGGACAATCTTGTTATGCGTCGTCCGCTCGACCCGCGCCGTCTGGGGTGAGTGTCAGACGTAAGCCCATTGCGGCAGCGGCAACTCGCTTATGGCCACAGCGTCCAAGAGAGCGTCAAGACGAATCCGTCAGGCGGCCCGTCCCTCCGAGCCCTCACGCGCTGGCAAACACAGCGCCCGCCAATTCCGAAATCGCATTCAGCGTCGCCCCAGGCGCCTCACGATGCGGCGAATGTCCAGTCCCGGCAAGGATCGTCACTTCCACCGGACAATAGCATTCTTCCTGCGCGATCTCGACCTGTCGAACTGACCCATATTGGTCGTCGGCGCCCTGAATGATTGCGATCGGTACGCGGATATAGGCGAGGAAATCCGAGATATCCCAGGCGCGGAATTTCGGATCGAGCCAGGCGCCGTTCCAGCCGTGGAAGGCGTTGTCGACATCCTTGTGCCAGCGCGCCAGTTTTTCGCGCAGGCTCGTGGTCTCGTAGGCGGTCTTGATCTCCGCGATGGATTTGACCGAGACATCCTCGACAATGAAATGCGGCGCCATCAGCACAAGCCCGTTCAATCGATGGTCCTCGACGCCGCCGGCATAGATCGCCGCAATCGAGGCGCCATCGGAATGGCCGACCAGCAAGCCGCGCTCAAACCCGATCGCGTCGAGCAGTTTCGGCAGCACGTCGAGCGCCTCGCGCTGCATGTAATCGAGCGGACGCGGCAATGTTGCCGGCGACGAAGCGCCATAGCCGGCGCGCGAATAGACGAACACGCCAAGGCCGGTGGCGGCTTGCAGTTGTTCCGGGAAATCGCCCCAGAGTGCCGCGGAGCCGAGGCCTTCGTGCAGGAGTACAAGCGTTGGCGCCTGGTCCGGGGACGGGCCGAGCATGCGGTATTCGAGGTTGGAGTCGTCGATCGAGAGGAAGCCGGAGGGTGCAAGGGTCATCACGTTGCTGCTCTCACCTTCGCCATGCCCAGGCTCGTCCCGGGCATCCACGTCTTTCTTCTCGTATGCGGCAAGACGTGGATGGCCGGGTCAAGCCCGGCCATGACGACCTGTTACGTCCGCGACAGCCTAGCCAGCCGCGCCATCCCGCAACTTGAACCGCTGGATCTTTCCCGTCGCGGTCTTCGGCAGCGAATCCACGGTTTCGATCCAGCGCGGATATTTCCAGACGCCGATCTTCTGCTTGACGTATTCCTTCAACACCTCGTCGAGGCCATCGGACTTTGCGTCCGCGCGCAACACGACAAACGCCTTCGGTTTCAGCAGCCCTTCCGGATCGGCTTCCGGCACGACCGCGGCCTCAAGCACGCTGGGATGCGTGATCAGCGCGCTCTCGACCTCGAAGGGCGAGACCCAGATGCCCGACACCTTGAACATGTCGTCGCTGCGGCCGCAGAAGGTGTAGCGGCCATCGGCATCCCGCACATATTTATCGCCGGTGCGCGTCCAATAGCCCTCGAAGGTCGAGCGGCTCTTCGTGCGCTGATTCCAGTAGCCCTCGCCGGCCGACGGCGCGTGCACCAGCATCTCGCCGACTTCGCCGTCGGGCACATCAGCGCCGTTCTCGTTGACGAGCCGCACCTGATAGCCCGGCACCGGCCGGCCCGAGGAGCCATATTTGATGTCGCCGGGCGCGTTGGAAAGGAAGATGTGGAGCAGCTCGGTCGAGCCGACGCCATCGAGGATGTCGGCGCCGAAGCGGGCCTTCCAGCTATTGCCGACCGACTCCGGCAGCGCCTCGCCGGCCGAGGTGCAGATGCGTAAGCACGCGCCGCAGTGCGCTTCCTTTGACGCTTCATCATTGAGCATCGCCGCGAACAGCGTCGGCACGCCGTAGAAGATGGTCGGATTGTACTTGTTCATCAGCGCGAACATCACGGCCGGCGTCGGACGCTCGGAATTGAGGATCGTGGTCGCGCCGACCGACATCGGAAAGGTGAGTGCATTGCCGAGACCGTAAGCGAAGAACAGTTTTGCCGCGGAGAGACAGACATCGTCCTCGCGAATGCCGAGCACTTGTTTCGCATAGGTGTCGGCGGTCGCCGCGAGATTGGCGTGCAGGTGCCGTACGCCCTTGGGCATGCCGGTCGAGCCCGACGAATAGAGCCAGAAGGCTGGCTCGTCGGCATGGGTCTCGACCGTCGTGAAAGTGTCGCTCTCGCGCGCGAGCTCTTCGGACAACAGCTTGTGCCCGTGCGCATTCCTGCCGGAGACGATGACGCAATCGAGGTCCGGCATCCGCCCGACAATATCCTTCACGACAGGATACAGCCCCTCGGAGACGAACAGCACGCGCGCGCGGCAATCGGCGAGCACATAGGCATATTGCTCCGTGGTGAGCAGCGTATTCAGCGGCACCGGCACGATGCCCGCGCGCATCGCGCCCAAAAACACCACCGGGAAATCGATGGTGTCGAGCATGATCATGGCGACGCGCTCTTCACGGCGGACGCCGAGCCGGCGCAGCATGTTGGCCGCGCGGCAGGTCTCTCTTTGCAGATCGGAATAGGTGAGGTCGGAAACCGTGTCGGTATAGGCGAGCTTGTCGCCTCGCCCTTCCTCGATATTGCGGTCGAGCAGCCAGGTCACCGCGTTGTAGGAAGTCACGACGTCTCTCCCCGACTAGAATGGGTCGTTACCCACTGGAATTCTCGTTGGAATTATAATGCATACAAAGCCACTTCGATCGCTTGCTGTCAATCCTTCTCGGCATTATGTTGCCGGAATATGACCGATACGACCGACCCCGAATCAGGCTTTCTCGACCAGCTCGGCCAGCGCGTGCGCACCATGCGGGCGCTGCGCGGCATGTCCCGCAAGGTGCTGGCCAAGGTCTCCGGAATTTCCGAGCGCTACATTGCCCAGCTCGAAAGCGGCAAGGGCAATGTCTCGATCGTGCTGCTCCGACGCGTCTCGAACGCGATGGGCGCGCATCTCGAGGACCTGATCCCGGCAGCCGATCCCGCGCCGGACTGGCAAGTGTTTCGCGATCTCCTGCGCAAGGCGACGCCCTCGCAGATCGCGCAAGCCAAGGACGCTCTCGCCGGCCACAGCGCCACCACACATCGCGCATCGTTTGCCGGGATCGCGCTGATCGGCCTCCGCGGCGCCGGCAAATCGACGCTGGGAAAAGTGCTCGCCAAGAAGATCGGCTGGAATTTCGTCGAGTTGAACAAGGAGATCGAGGCGCAGAACGGGCTTTCGATCGCGGAGATCATCGCGCTCTACGGCCAGGAAGGTTTCCGCCGCATGGAGCAGAGCGCGCTCAATCAGCTGCTCGCGCGGAAGGAGCTGATGGTGCTCGCGACCGGCGGCGGCATCGTCTCCGAGCCACTCACCTTCGATCTCATCCTGTCGTCGTTCTACACGATCTGGCTCAAGGCCGAGCCGGAAGAGCACATGGGCCGCGTGCGCAAGCAGGGCGACCTGCGCCCGATGGCCGACGACCGCTCGGCGATGGCGGAATTGCGCAACATCCTGGTCAGCCGCGAGCCGCTTTATGCGCGGGCGTCAGCGACGGTGGATACCGCGGGGCTCTCGGTCGATGCGGCCGCGGCGCGACTGATCGATACGGTGCGGCCGGTGCTGCAGAACGAGGCGCGGTCGTTCGGGCTAAGAAGCGTGGCTGTTTGATTTTCTCGTAGCCCGCATCAGCGCCAGCGATATGCGGGGCGACACATCCCGGATATCGCTTCGCTCATCCGGGCTACGAGATCGAGCGCAGTTTCACAGGTTGTATTTTGCCCAGATGGCACGAACCTGTTCATCGGTGGCGAATTCACCACGATCGGCCTGCACGAGAGATTCCTCAAGCGAGGCTTCATCGGCAGCACTCAATTGGATCACGGGCTGGTCCTTGCCTGCCAATTGCAGGAGGACGCGGGCAAGTTCGTCCTGCACCTCGGCGGGAAGGCCTCGGACAGTCTCTACTGCTTGTTCAAGTAATTTGGTCATGGATCAATAATAGGCTTCTTGCGACGCCACGGAAGACCTTAGAGCAATCTTGCTTTCACGCTTTCTGCCCCCTCCCGCAACGGCGGCAGAAACCGCTTTACCATCTCCTCCGTCGAAATCCGGTCCACATGCGCGCCGATGTTGATCGCGGCGACGATGGCGCCGTCGTAACGCCGCACCGGCACGGCGATCGATCGGAAATGCGGCTCGGCCTCGCGATCGACCAACGAATAACCTCGGTTGCGGTCTAGCGCGATCGCGGCAAGAAGCCGCTTCGGATCGGTCACCGTCTGAGCCGTCAGCGCCTCGCGGCGTATGGCGGCAAGTTTTGTCTTCAGCTCTGCATCACTGAATCGCCCGAGCATGGCGCGACCGACGGCGGTGCAGAAGGCTGGCAAGCGATAGCCGATATCGACCCCGCCGGTGAAGATGCGCGTCGGAGTCGCGCGCGCGATGAAGACGGCGTCATCACCGTCGAGCACTGCGAGCGATGATATCTCTTGCGCTTCCGTCGATATCCGATCGAGCACGGGCTGCAACACGGAGACCAGTTGGTTCGAGCGCAGGTAGCTGCCGGCGAGCGTCAGCACATGCGGCGTCAGCGCGAACAACTTCCCGTCGCTGCTGACAAAGCCGCCATGCTGCAGCGTGAACAGGATGCGCCGCGCGGTCGCGCGCGGGAGGACGGCAGCTTTGGCGATTTCGCTCAAGCTCATCGGCGCGGGCCGCTCGCCGAACGCCTGCAACAGCCGCAAGCCCCGATCGAGGCTTTCGACAAAGTCGGTGGCGCGGACCTCGCCGTCCTCGCGCTTCAACTTCGGCATAGGCTCGCCCGTCTCGACATGGATAAAGTCTCGCTTGCGGTCCGGATTGGCCGTGTTACCATATTGAACATATGTTCAATAGACGAACAATCTAGCCGCGAGCGCTTTCCGTCGCAAGCCCGCTACTATCAGAGGTGACGCGCCATGATGAGCCAGGACCAGAACGACCTGATCACCCGCATCGGCCCCAAGGAGCCCTGCGGCAAGCTGATGCGGATGTATTGGCAACCGGCCGCGCTGGTCGATGAGTTGCAGGGCCCGCGCGCGGTGCGGCCCGTCAAACTGCTCGGCGAAAACCTGGTGCTGTTTCGCGACGAGAGCGGCCGCTACGGCCTGATCGATCGCCATTGCGCGCATCGCGGCGCCGACCTCGCCTTCGGCCGGCTGGAGAATGGCGGGCTGCGCTGCGCCTTCCACGGCTGGCTGTTCGATGTCAGCGGCCAGTGCCTGGATACGCCGGCTGAACCTGCGGGCTCGAAGCTGTGCCAGGGCATCAAGCAGCGCTCCTATCCCGTGGTCGAGAAGAGCGGCATCCTCTGGGCCTATCTCGGCGATGGCGAGCCTCCGGCGTTTCCCGAGATCGACTGCTTCGTCGCACCCGACAGCCATGTCTTCGCGTTCAAGGGCCACTGGGCCTGCAACTGGCTGCAAGCGCTGGAAGTCGGCGTCGATCCGTCACACGCCTCTTACCTGCATCGCTTCTTCGAGGACGAAGACACCTCGGCGTCGAACACCTATGGCCGCCAGTTCCGCGGCGCCTCGGCCTCCAGCGACATGCCGATGACCAAGATCATGCGCGAATGCGACCGGCCCATCATCAATGTCGAGCACACCGAATACGGCATGCGCCTGATCACGCTGCGCGAGATCGATAGCGAGCGCACCCATGTACGTGTCACCAACCAGCTCTTCCCGCATGCCTTCGTCATCCCGATGAACCAGGAGATGACGATCACGCAATTTCACGTGCCGATCGACGACGAGAACTGCTACTGGTATTCGATCTTCACCAGCTTCACGACGCCGGTCGACAAGAAGATGATGCGCGAGCAGCGGCTCGCGACTTACGAATTGCCCGACTACAAGTCGCGGCGCAACAAGACGAACGATTACGGTTTCGATCCGCACGAGCAGGAGACCGCGACCTATACCGGCATGGGCATGGACATCAACGTCCACGACCAGTGGGCGGTGGAGTCGATGGGTGCGATCCAGGATCGCACCAAGGAGCATCTCGGCCAGGCCGATAAGGCGATCGTGCAATATCGGCGGATGCTGCGCGAGCAGATCGAGAAGGTTGCAGCGGGCGAGAAGCCGATCATGTGTCTGGATGAGGCGCATGCCAGGAGCATTCAGGGTCCGGGCACCATGGACGGCATCGGGCCGACGCAAGGCTGGGAAATGTACTGGATGGAAGTCGACGTGAAGCGCCGCCGCGGCGCGCCCTGGTCCGTGCCGGTGCCGAGCGAGATCGCGGACAAGGTGCGGCATCTGTCGGCGGCGGAGTGATAGGGGTCGTTTCGTCATTGCGAGCGAAGCGAAGCAATCCAGATTGGGCCCACGGCGAAAGTCTGGATTGCTTCGTCGCTTCAGCGCAAAATTGCTTCGCAATTTTGTCGCGAGCTCCTCGCAATGACGAGCGTTTAGAAGGGGTAACAGAGTGAGTTTCGTCGAGCGTCACGGGCTGTGGTCGGCCGAGCAAAAGGAAGCGGCGCAGCGGCTGCGCGCGATCGCCGAGGAGCGGAAGCTCGAAACCATCCGGATTGGCTTTGTCGATCAGCACGGCATCCTGCGCGGCAAGACCCTGATCGCATCCGAGGCGCTCGCTTCGCTGGAAAATGGCTGTAGCATCACCACGACGATGCTGGCCAAGGACACTTCGCACAAAACGGTGTTTCCGGTGTTCACTGCCGGCGGCGGGTTCGGCATGAAGGAGATGGAGGGCGCCGCAGATGCCCTGATGATCCCCGACCCCACCACCTTCCGCGTGCTGCCGTGGTCGCCGACATCGGGCTGGGTGCTGTGCGACCTCCATTTCGCCGACGGTCGTCCGGTGCCGTTCTCGACGCGGCAGCTCTATCGCTCGGTGCTGAACAAGCTCGGCGAGCGTGGCTATGATTTCGTCGCCGGCCTCGAGGTCGAATTCCATCTGTTCAAGCTCGAAGACGCGCATATGGCGCCGGAGGATGCGGGCCAGCCCGGACGTCCGCCCTCCGTCAGCCTGCTCTCGCACGGCTATCAGTATCTCGCCGAGCAGCGCTTCGACCAGATCGAGCCGGCGCTCGACATCATCCGCCGCGATGTCATGGCACTCGGCCTGCCGCTGCGCTCGGTCGAGGTCGAATTCGGCCCGAGCCAGTGCGAGTTCACCTTCGCACCGAGGAAAGGCATCGAGCCCGCCGACAACATGGTGCTGTTCCGCTCCGCGGTGAAGCAGATCGCGCGCCGCCACGGCTATCACGCCACCTTCATGTGCCGGCCAAAGCTGCCGAACGTATTCGCCTCCGGCTGGCACCTGCACCAATCGCTGGTGTCGCGCGCCGACGGCAAGAACGCGTTCATGGCGACCGACGGCAACGAAACCCTGAGCCCGCTTGCGCGCAACTACCTCGCCGGGCTGCTCGCGCATGCGCGCGCCTCGACCGTGTTCACGACACCGACCATCAACGGCTACAAGCGCTATCGCTCCTATTCGCTGGCGCCGGACCGCGCGATCTGGGGCCGCGACAACCGCGGCGTCATGATCCGCGTGCTCGGCGGGACAAACGATCCGGCTACGCGGCTGGAGAACCGGATCGGCGAGCCCGCCGCCAATCCCTATCTCTACATGGCCTCGCAAATCCTCTCGGGCCTCGACGGCGTCGACCGCAAGCTCGATCCGCCGCTGTCGGCCGATACGCCCTACGAGACCAATGCCGATCCCCTGCCGAAATCGCTGCGGGAAGCCGTGTTCGCGCTCAATGACGATCCGTTCTTCCGCGGGGCGATCGGCAAGGAGTTCGTCGACTATTACGTCCATATCAAGAACGCCGAGATCGAGCGCTTCCAGGCCGAGGTGTCGGACTGGGAGCACCGCGAATATTTCGAGATGTTTTGATTACGTCCGTCGAGTTGAGGACGACAACGCGCCTTGAGGGCGCCTAAAATGATGTATGCTTCGAATACTGAATTGATTGTTCCGCAGACGGGAACGTCAGGAGTTTTCCAATGAAAAAGATTTTGCCTATTGCCCTCGCCGCGGCCCTTTCCGTGTGCCTACCGGCAAGCGTCCTTGCCCAGGCCCCCGCCGGCAGCAACGACACGTCCGCCGCACCTCCGCCACCGCCCCCACCTCCTCCAGCAGCATCGCCAGAGCCCGCCGCTTCGCCCGCTCCCGCGGCGCCCGCGGCTGCTGCAGCGCCGGAGCCGGCGCCTGCCGCATCCCCTGCGGCGGCAGATGCCGGAGACAAGAAATCGGCCGACACGGGTGACAAGAAGACTGCGAGCACCAAGAAGAAGACGACCGGAAAGAAGATGACCCGGCAACAGGAGATCGACCACTCGATCAACAGCGGCACGGTGCCCTCGCGCTATCGTAGCCAGGTGCCGAGGGAATATCAGCAATACATTCCGTTCGAGAAATAGCAGGCTTATCTAACGCCGCGAGCCGCTCTATCTCCTCATCCTGAGGAGCCGCGCAAGCGGCGTCTCGAAGGATGAGGTCCGCATCGAGGCCTCATGGTTCGAGGCGGCGCTATCGCGCCTCCTCACCATGAGGGTTGGCAGGCGAGACTCGCCTTACCGAATGCCTCAAATCCCGAGATAGCGGTGCTGCAGGTCCGGCTCCGCCATCAATTGCTCCGACGTGCCGCTCCACACGGTGCGGCCGCGCTCGATGATGGTGTGGCGGTCGCAGATGCGGCTCAAATGCTCGACATTCTTGTCGATCACCAGGATCGATTGCCCGCGCGCTTTCAGCATCGACAGGCAATTCCAGATTTCCTCGCGGATCAGCGGCGCCAGCCCTTCGGTGGCTTCATCGAGGATCAGCAGCCTGGGATTGGTCATCAGCGCGCGGCCGATCGCAAGCATCTGCTGCTCGCCGCCGGAAAGCTGATTGCCCATGTTGGAGCCGCGCTCGGCGAGCCGCGGAAACAGCGCGTGGATTTTGTCCAGCGTCCAGGGATCTGAGGCGTTGAGACGATTGGCGGAGGCCGCGACGAGATTCTCGCGCACCGTAAGGTTCGGGAAAATCTGCCGTCCCTCCGGCACGAGGCCGATGCCAAGCTTGGCGATGCGATAGGACGGCAACTCCCGCACCTCCGCGCCGCCGAAGCGGATCGTGCCGGCGCGGGCGCGCGTCAATCCCATGATCGAACGGATGGTCGTGGTCTTGCCCATGCCGTTGCGGCCCATCAGCGAGACCATCTCGCCGGCCTTGATGGAAAGCGAGAGCCCGAACAGCACCTGGCTCAGGCCGTAACAGGTTTCGATGCCATCGATTTCGAGCAGTGCCGGCTCACCCATGATGCACCACCACATGCTGGTCGCCGAGATAGGCGCGCTTGACCTCTTCATTCTGGCGAATGTCTGACGGCGCGCCTGAGGCGATGACGCGGCCATAGACCAGCACCGAGATGCGATCGGCGAGCGCGAACACCGCTTCCATGTCGTGCTCGACCAGCACGATGGTCACTTCCTTGCGCAACTCCTGCAGCAATCTCACCATGCGCGCGGACTCGGTGACGCCGAGACCCGCCATCGGCTCGTCGAGCAGCAGCAATTGCGGCTTGGTCGCCAGTGCAACCGCGAGTTCCAGCTCGCGCTGCTCGCCATGGCTCAGCTTCGAGACCAGCACATTGGCGCGGTCGGCAAGCCCGACGCGCTGCAATGCCGCCAGCGCCGCGTCGCGCAGGCCCCTCTCCTTCCGCGCATCGGCAAAGAAGCGGAAGGAGTGGCCGTCATGCGCCTGTGCTGCCAGCGCGACATTGTCGGCGGCGGTGAAATCAAGCAGCAGCGAGGTGATCTGGAACGAGCGCGCCAGCCCCAGCGCGCTGCGGCGATAGGCTGCGAGATGCGTGATGTCGCGCCCCGCCAGCGACACGCTCCCGGAATCCGGCGCGAGATGGCCTGTGAGCTGGCTGATCAGCGTGGTCTTGCCGGCGCCGTTCGGGCCGATGATGGCGTGCAGCTCGCCCTCCGCTACATCGAGCGAGACGTTGTCGGTCGCCAGGATACCGCCGAAGCGGCGCACGAGCTTTTCGACGCGGAGCAACGGATCAGCCACGCGAGAACCTCCCGAGCATGCCCATGATGCCGCCACGCCCGAACAGCACGACCAGCAGGAGCAGCGGCCCCATGATCAGCCCCGAATATTCCGTGAACTGCGAAAGCAGCTCTTCCAGCAGGAGATAAACCACCGCGCCGATCACGGGACCGAACAGCGAACCCATGCCGCCCAGGATCACCATCACCATGAGATCGCCGGAACGGGTCCAGTACATGATGGACGGGCTGATGAAGTCCGTATTGTTCGCAAGCAGCGCGCCGGCCAGTCCGCACATCATGCCGGCGATGATGAAGCACACGAGCTTGTAGCGCTTCGCCGGAAAGCCGATCGCCTGCATGCGCTGCTCGTTGGAGCGCAATCCCTGCACCACGAGACCGAAGCGCGAATTGACGATGCGCCAGATCAGGAACAGCACGGCGAGCAGACAGGCGAGGCAGAGATACTAGAACTGCACGCGGTTGGAGAGATTGATCAGCCCGGCGAAATCGCTGCGCTTGTAGATGGTCAGCCCGTCGTCGCCGCCATAGCGCGCCAGGCCCGAGGCGACGTAATAGGCCATCTGCGCAAAGGCGAGCGTGATCATGATGAAATAGACGCCGCGGGTGCGTAAGGAGAGCGCGCCGATGACCAGTGCAAACAACGCGGATGCCGCGAGGGCCACCGGAAACTGCAGGAAGCCCGAGCCAAAGCCCTCCTGCGCCAGGATACCGACGGCGTAGCCGCCGATGCCAAGATAAGCGGCATGGCCAAAGCTCATCATGCCGCCATAGCCCATGATGAGGTTGAGGCTCGCGGCGGCGAGCGCCAGGATCACGATGCGGGTGAACAGCGTCAGGATAAAGATATTGCCCGAAAGCTGCGAATAGAGTGGCAGCAAAAGAAGGCCGGCGACCAAAAGCACCGAGACCGCATTGCGGACGTTGAACAGCATCTTCATCGCTTGCTGGCCGGAAACAGCCCCTCCGGCCGCACGACCAGCACGATTGCCATCAACAGATAGATCAGCATCGAGGACAGCGCGGGCGCCGCAGTCGAGGCGGCGGCGCCGCTCAGGACCTGCCGCAGCAGGTTGGGCAGGAAGGCGCGGCCGAGCGTATCGATCAGGCCGACAAAGATCGCGGCAAGGAAGGCGCCGCGGATCGAGCCGATACCGCCGATGACGATGACGACAAAGGCGAGGATCAGGATGTTCTCGCCCATGCCGATCTGCACGGTCAGGATCGGCGCCTGCATCAACCCGGCAAGGCCGGCGAGCGCGGCGCCGAGGCCGAACACCAGCGTGTAGAGCAGCTTGATGTTGATGCCGAGCGCGCCGATCATTTCCCGGTTCGACGCACCGGCGCGGATCAGCATGCCGACGCGGGTGCGCATCACGCCGACATAAAGCAGCAGCGCTACGGCAAGCGCGACCACGATGATCGCGAGCCGGTAGGCCGGATAATGGATGCCAGGAATAATCTGCACCGGCACGGTGAGCCAGGGCGGCAGCGGCAACGCGAGCCCCGCCGGCCCCCATATCCATCGCACTGCTTCGTTGAAGAACAGGATCAAGCCAAAGGTCGCGAGCACGTGGTCGAGGTGGTCGCGGCCATAGAGATGCCGGAGCACCACGAATTCCAGCGCGATGCCGAGCAACAGTGAAGCGGCGAGCGCAAGTACGATCCCCAGCACGAAACTGCCGGTCCAGGCGACGAAGGTCGCGGCGAAATAGG
>Ga0210403_10003764_pt1 | contig 13224 bp, 10 predicted proteins | sample IncBWC19MmetaG_FD_150863 | JGI IMG/M metagenome (GOLD analysis project Ga0210403, IMG submission 150863) | Forest soil microbial communities from Barre Woods Harvard Forest LTER site, Petersham, Massachusetts, United States - Inc-BW-C-19-M | ecosystem: Environmental > Terrestrial > Soil >... | reverse complement strand
CAAGCCCGATCTCTATTCCAGCGATTCTTCCGAGTTTTACATTGGCCCGCATCGGCGACCTTCCTTATACAGAAACCACGCGACGTTTTTCAACAGGTCGCGCTCACCTACGCGGCCCGCTGAACGGCGCTGTCAACACCGCTGGCACCCCTCCGTATGGTCGACGCAATCATGATCCTAGAGATTCCGCCCATCAGCACTGCAACGCCGACCAGCGTTCCGATAGCCCAAGCAGAACTGGAGGGCCACCTTGCGATAATCAAGATGCCCATAATCAAGCTCGCGGCGGCATCGGCCAGAAACCATCCCCAGCCATCCACCGGCTTCACTTGGAACGCGGTCGCAGTTAGCACCCCTGCCTGGATCAGCAGTAGCGTTCCCAACAACCCCGTCAGCGCTTCCACGCCTTCAAAGGGGAAGAACGCCAAGGCGATTCCGGTGACCCCATAGAGGACACCCAAAAGGAGTTTCAGGAAGAACTTCCCAACCGTCCGCGAGTGAAGGGCGAACACAAACTCAGCAATGCCGACAAAGATCAAAACCCAACCCAGCAAGACGGTCGTGATCGTCGCTGTAGCCAAAGGATAAGCAATCAGGAACACACCTAATGCCGCCGTTAATACACCCATGAAAACACTCCACCCAGAACGCTTCTTCACTTCTCCAGCTAAGCTTTGTGTAGACATTTCGATCCTCCCTTTTACAAATACTTTTAAAAGGGAGGCCTTCGACCTCCCTTTAGCCAAGTGCCAAACCGGTTTGAGTTGTCTCGCGTTACGAGGCCTTGGCCTTCGCAGCCGCTGCTTTTGCCTTGAGCACTTGAACTTTTGCCTGCGCCTGACGCTCGGCGGCCTCACGTCTATCTTTGGCCCTTTGCAACTGCGCCTGTATTTTAGAATCGAGCTGATTGATCTTTTCCTGGAGCTTGGCTTTGCGGTCGGCATGGGCCTTGGCATGCTCTGCCTTCATCTGGGCAAGATCAGCCTTCATGGCAGCAACGTTCTCTTCGTGGATTGTGTGTTTTACTTCCGAGACTGCACGGCGGAAAACCGTTCCCCCTGCCGCTTCCATGCGGGTGTCGACAGGCGTGGTCCAGTCCTCGTCAATTTCGGCGACCACCGCAACTTTGTTCGGCGTTAGGACCTTTGTGACGTCGTCGATGAAATCGTCCCCGATGCGAGCATTGTCCAGGTCAACGGCCCCGCCGGCCGCAAGACCCGTCGCAGCCCCGATAGCCAAACCTACAGGCCCGCCCAACAAACCAATGAGACTGCCGAAGGATGTGCCGAGCAGAGTACCGATCGGCCCGCCGTCATCTCCTTGCTTTACCGTTGCGGTGCCATCAGCGTGCTTTGTCAGCACCGCATAGGCGTAGACGCTAATGCTTCCGTCGCCGTCCAGTTGCAGAAGAGCCCTCTTTCCTTCGTAGGCTTTGACTTCATTGTCGAAAACCACTACTAGCATTCTGTCCATGATGTTGTCGCTCCTTTTGGTTTGGTCTTTCTTTCTCACTCTTTATGAGTGCAATGCAGTCGCCATTGGCAACTTCTTCAAAACGCTCGGACTCACAGCATCACCGAGTCGCAACATCTTCGCGAATTCGTGATGTTCGTGAAACATGGCAGAGAAGCTCTTGATCCGCTAAGCGATCCTGAAACTATATTTCTTGATATTCATCGATCTGATCTTGGACTCTAACGTGGATGGAGGAATACCCAACTTGGCTGCCGCTCCCGACGGTCCAGACACTCGGCCACCGCTTTCGGCCAGGGCAGCCCCAATCATTTCCCGATCCTCCGTTGCAGACCTTTTAAAGGGCGGATGGGCTGCCTGCGCGGTTTGGAGGGATTTGCCAGAGAGCCAACTCTTTTTGACGGAAAGATTCCCTTTGTCATAGATGACCATGGATCGTTCCACAACATTCTGCAGCTCACGAATATTTCCCGGCCATGGATATCGAATCAGCGCTTGCATGGTTTCAGAAGAAATCGCATCGACTGTCTTGTTCATACGCTTCGCGAATTGCCGAACGAAATGCCACACCAGCAGAGGAATGTCTTCCGGACGCTCGCGCAATGGAGGAATGGAAATCGGAAAAACATTCAGGCGGTAGTAAAGATCGCTACGGAACTGTTTGTCCTGAATCATCTCTTCCAGGTTGTGATGGGTTGCAGCTACAACCCGGACGTGGACCTTCTTCGTCCGCGTACTTCCCAGCCTCTCAAATTCCTGCTCCTGCAGGACGCGAAGGAGTTTCGGCTGTAGCTCCAAGGGGATATCGCCGATCTCATCCAGAAACAGGGAACCTTGGTCCGCCAGTTCAACCCGGCCAATTTTTTGCGTGACGGCACCAGTGAATGCCCCGCGCTCGTGGCCAAAGAGTTCGCTCTCCAACAGACCGCCGGGAATGGCTGCGCAATTGATTTTTACCAGATCCCGTTCTCTTCGGCGGCTCTGATCATGGATGGCGCGCGCGATGAGTTCCTTGCCGGTGCCTGTTTCTCCTAGCAGGAGGACGGTCGAATCGGTCGCCGCCACCATTTCGACCAGTTGCAGCACCTCCCGGAGCGCTGAACTTCTCCCTATGATTCCTGATGCAAAGCCTGCCTCAGGACGGATCTCTCCGTCGTAATCGCGCTCCTCGTTCACGTCAAGATAGCTTGCAGTTATGGTCGCGAATTGTAAGTCTTCGTCGTGCACTGAGGGAAACGACAAAACGTTTGAGCTCATGGCGCTGCTCCTTTTTCTTGTGAGACCCAGCAAGTTTCCAGATAGCGGATTGGTGAAGCTACGCCGATTTCTTCGTCGGCAAGCAAAACTCGATCACCTTTCCGCTTTCGAAGCGATAAGGCCATTTAAACGGTTTCCGGAAGTTCTTCGGTGCGTAAATCTCAATCACTTTTGCCATAACCATCTCCTAAAGATGCCCTCAGTCGCGATCAGACATCCTCAGTTTTTCTGAGAGGATCCACTCCCTCACATACGGCGCGCAATGCTGCAGCTCGATTCCCCTGGTCTCGCAACCTATCAGGAAGTGCACCACATCCAAATTGATAAGCCGTACTTGCTCGAGATCCAGCACGATCCTGTGCGTTCTCCCGTCAATTTGCGCCTTCAACTCCTGCACATCTTCTGATTCAATGCGGCCACTGAGACGGAGAACAGTGTTCGGCTCATCCGACACCTTCTCTATTTTGAAAACCATTTGCGAATCTCGTTTGCTAAGAGTGCAAATGGAGCGCCATACGTAAGCTACTGACTCGACGAGTCTTCGCTCTTAACCTCTAGTGGTGAAATTCGACAATTGGTGAGTTACGGCAAAATCTCGACTCCTCGCTGCTAGCAGGTTTGCCTTCATGGGATTCTGCTTTCGATCAGCGGAAATCGTCTCTTCCACACACATTTCTCTGCCCCTCGCACGAGATCTAATTTCTTGCTGGGTGAATGCCCTTTTCAGGCTCTCGCCTGAAGGGCAGGCCTGTTGAGAAATCTCTGACACCTAAAAAACCACGGAATTGGCCCTATATTTTTCTTTAGCTATTGTGGAAATCTCCGGAGAGGCTCGTCGGTGCGGCTGGCGCGCGTTTCTACAGAGACTTGAACCCGTGCTTGTTGATCTTCAGGCTTCTGATCCTCGACTCAAGTGTCGAGCGCGGGATGCCAAGTTTGGCAGCAGCGCCGTCTTGACCTGATACGCGGCCTCGACTCTCCGTTAACGCGGATTCGATCATTTCCTTCTCCCGATTTATATCCAGGCGACCTAGGCCTCGCGTGGCAGCGTTCGGCGATCGCGATTCGTGTTGAAGCCATGTTTCATCGACGACCAAGGTATCTCCGTCGCACAGGATTACTGCTCTCTCCACGACGTTCTGGAGCTCGCGAACATTTCCCGGCCAGTCGTACGCCTGAAATAGGTCGAGCGTTTGTTTCTTGATCCTCTCGATTTTCTTGCCGGCCTTTCTCGCATACCGTTCTGTGAGGTATTCGACAAGTATGGGAATGTCATCAATGCGATCGCGCAGCGGAGGCACATTCAAGGGAAATACGTTCAGCCTATAGAACAGGTCTTGCCTGAAAGCACCCGTCTCGACCGCAGCGTGCAAGTCGCGGTTGGTGGCGGCGACGACTCGCACGTTCACAGTAATCGGGTGGCTTCCACCAACGCGTTCGAAGGAACGCTCTTGCAGCACCCGCAGCAGAGCGACCTGGGTCTCGGACGGGAGTTCGCCAATTTCATCGAGGAAAATTGTTCCTCCATCGGCTACCTCAAAGCGGCCCAATCGGCGCTGAGTCGCGCCAGTGAACGCGCCCTTCTCGTAGCCAAACAGCTCGGAGGCGACCAGCGACGGTGGAATGGCCGCGCAGTTCACAGAAACAAACGCTCGCGAAGCACGATGTGATCGCTTATGAATCGCACGTGCGACGAGTTCTTTGCCCGTCCCGGTCTCGCCAGTGATGAGTACAGTCGAATCTGTCGGCGCCACCTTCGTTACATGAGCCAGCACCCGGCGGAGCTTTTCTGACGACCCAACGATCTCCTCGAACATTGATGCTTGAACGATCTCTTCTTTCAGCGCAAGGTTTTCTTTGTAAAGCTGGTCTTTTAACGCTTTGATTTCGTTAAAGCTCTTTCGTAGGGCGTCTTCGGCTCGCTTTCGGTCATCGATTTCAATGCTGGAGCCAAACCATTTGATGATGTTGCCGGTTTGGTCGCGTAGCGGCACTTTGCGGTGGAACTGCCAGCAGTATTTTCCATCAGCCCGCCTTACGCGTGCTTCACTTTCGAAGGGTTCTCCAGTCGCCAAGGACGAACGCCACTTGTCTACGATTTGCTCGACGTCGTCGGGGTGAATTACGTTGGTCCAGCGCCAGCCGTATAGGTCTTCCAAAGGAACACCCAGATAGTCCAGCATTCTCTTGTTGAAGAAATCTATGTCGCCGTCAGGGCGGGCGCTGTGCAGCAGCGCGGGAGTTGTGTCGATCACAAGTTGAAGGCGATCTTCGGCTTGTTTTAGATCCTCAATGTCATGGCCCGTTCCGTACCACTGAATGATGTTTCCAAACTCATCTCGCAGGGGGACGTTACGAATCAAAAACCAGCGGTACTCGCCGTCAACGCGCCGAATGCGTGCTTCATGTTCAAACGGCTCAGCAGCGGCTGCTCCCTCCCGCCACGCCTTAATCACTCTTCCGGTATCTTCAGGATGAAGGGATGCTCGCCAACCCCATCCCTGCACTTCTTCAATTTTGAATCCGGTAAATTCCAGCCACCGCTGATTGACGAAATCAAAAGCGCCGTCTCGCGTGGCACGTAGGATCAGACAGGGAATAGCATCGATGACAAGCCGGAGATAGTCTTCGACCGAACTCGGTCGGGGGACAGCTTCACTTTTGGGGAGCGCGCCCATAATGATTCCTGCCCGAGAACCCTCCGTTTTGGAAGTGAGGTCATTGTACTCGCGCTGGGCGACTCGGAATACGGCTTCCGCTTCGAGGTAGAGTCCCGGCACAGCCAGAAGAGCGCAATGCGGAGCACCACGGCGAGACTATCTTGACGCAAGTTCAGCTTGTAGAGGACGACCCACGTCGTCATACCTGAAGAATGGAATCATCCCAGCGCCGGAAGGTGTTAAGAAAACCGCTTTTGACGTGGCCGAAAGAAGCGTACCGGCGCTCAGTCGGCGGCCATGCTCTGCGGCTGTAGTTCGCCTTGCAGCATTGGGAACTGGTTAGCTTCGGGTGCGGTTGCCCCTCGTAATTCGCTTTCGAGGGCGGCGAGTTGAGCCTCGATTTCCTCCGTGGCTTTGCGCTTTCGGATAACTTCTTCGCGATAACGCCGCAGGAAATAGTCGATAGTCTCGACGCGGATCCTGATCGATCCAGACGGCTTATTTTCGTCAAGGTCTTTAAAGCAGAAATAGGGCGTCCCAGACTGCTCGATGATGCCTTCGATGACACCGTAAATCGGCGCGTCGTGACCGCACTTGAAGCTGGAAATTTCCAGCGCCACGAGATTGGGATGTCTCGCGGTGAACTTTGCCGCCCACACTTTGTGATTCGTGCTACATGAATAAGAATTCTTCCAGGCGTCGGTGATGTCGAGCGGATGCGTGATGATTCCGGCACGAACTTCTTCACCAAACAAGCGTTCCAGCATGTCGTCATCGAGCGGCAAAGTATTCTGCGAGAAGATGGGATATCCCAGCTTCTGAAATTCTTCCATGATTTCGTGATTCAAACCCGGATCATGGTGATAGGGTCGGCCTAGCATCACGATGCCGATGCGGTCTTCGTGTTCCAGTTGATCGAGCACTTGACGCGCACGCTTGCGGATGCTGGCTTCGTAATCCTCTAGCGCCTTGTAGCCAACCTCGACGGCTCGATCATTCTCTTCTTGTGATAGCCCGAGGATGAGCTGCCACGCCTGAAGCATTTGATGTGCAAACAACTTGCGGTCGGCAAAGTTTAGAACCGGGTCAACGTACTTCACGTTGTGCTCAGCGAAAACATCGTTCTCTTTGGTGAATGCGGCCTTAACCGTCTCAGGCGTGGCCGTGACCGTGGGACACGCATTCGCGCCCACGATCTTCACTAACGGGGAAGTCAGCACGTCATACATGGGGAAGAAAATTACGTTGAGCGGCTTCTTGCGATGTTTCTCTTGAATCAGGTTGTAGACGTGCGAAATGCCGATCTTCGCCGGGAAACAAGGATCGATGGCACCGCGGCTCGCTCCCGCGCGGTAAAGATCGGAGCTGGTGTAATCGGAGTAGATAATATTTTCCGGCGGCACGCCCAGGCTCTCAAGATATCCATTGAACAGAGGCGCGTAGGTGTAGATGTTCAGCACGCGCGGAATGCCTACGCGAAGTTTCTTGCGATTTTCCATCAGGGGAATGCGGTCTTTGGCTGATTTATTCCAGAAGGTCGTCACCGGAATAGGATCAGCTACGCTCTTCGCATTTACCGGGCGGAAGACTTCGTGTGCGGCAAAATCGACAAAGTTGGGATATTTGTCTTTGATCTCGTCAATCCCAGCTTTAATGCCCTTCATGTCATTCACGTCTTCGACCAGGCCCTTTTCGCAGGTGGCGATGATCAGGCGTTGCTCGCCGTGCATCAGCGGAACCTTAGTGACTTTCTTTATCGGCACGATAGCTAGGTCGTCCTTCGGCGCAGTGCGAATGTCGATGAAGGTGCGCAGGCAATTATTCTTGCAGAAATTGCAGCGCGTGCTCTCGTTGCGCGTGGTGCGATACTGGATTTTGCGCACGGCGTCTAAGCCAACAAACGTCGTCTGCAGCCCGTTCTTCCATAAACGAAGAGACTCGACCGCCGCGCCGATGGCGCCCGACTCACCGCAGAATTCGTGAACAATAATCTCCGGCTTCTTACCCGCAGCACGGAAACTGTTTTGGATAAAGTCAACTTCCGCTTTTACCACGGCCATGTTGTTTTGCGTCCCACCTTGCAGAACGAAACGGGTGCCCAGAGCGGCGAGATTCGGAATGCTTGCAACGTACAGAAACACGTTCTTGGGAAGCACGGCAGCTAGTCCCGCGAGAATTTCTTCTGCTCTCCAACCCTGACGCTGGAAATTCACAATGTCGGACTGCATGAAAACGGCGCAGCCGTATCCGAAGATTGGCATTGATTGCGCCGAGAAAGCCAGGTCTGCATACTGCTCAACAGTCAACCCAAAGCCTTCGGCGGTGGATTGCAAGAAATAACCGTTGCCCGCCGAGCATTGCGTGTTGAGCTTGAAATCTTTTACACGTCCGTTGTGCAGGATGATAATCTTGATGTCCTGCCCGCCGACGTCGACGATAACGTGAGGGTCTTCGTAGAATTTCAGCGCTGACTCCGTATGCGCGACTGTCTCGACGAGCGCGACATCCGCGTGCAAAACGTCTTTCAGGATGTCCTTCGCATAACCCGTCGTGGCTACGCCAAGGACTTCTAACTTCGCCTTCTGCGCTTCGACCTGACCGCGCAGATTCTCGAACATCTCAATCGTGTCTTGAATGGGGTTGCCGTTCGACAGTTGATACGCCTTGCAGAGTAAGTCGCCCTTTTCGTCGAGCAGCACGGCTTTGGTCGAGGTCGAACCGCCATCAATGCCAATGAATCCTCCGACCGTTTGATTGGTATTGAACGCTACCGGCTTGAACGTCTTCCGCCGGTACGAAACTCTGAAGTCGTCCAGTTCCGCGTCGTTAGTAGTTAAACCTTTCGCGCCGGACTTGGCTTTCTCTTCTTGCCGTCCAAAATCGATGTAGTGCATCAGCTGCTCATATCCGCGGTAACAGCCGACGCAATCTTCTTCGCTCTTGCCGAATTCGATGGCACCCATGGCTGCGAAGTACTGCGCGTTTTGTGGGACTTTGATCAGGTCTTCGGGCTTGGCACCATCAGGAATGACAACCTTCCGTTCCTGCCACATGCGTGGGATGTTTGCCTGCCAGGCTTCGCGCATGCCGCGAATGAAGCTATTGGGGCCACCGAGCAACAAAACATGCGGGCGCAGCGTATGGCCTCGGGTTAGCACGCTGAGATTTTGCAGGACGATGGCCTCGAAAAGTGACGCCATTAATTCGTCGGATGGAGTTCCAACTTTTTGCAGACTGTTAATGTCAGTTTCCGCGAAGACTCCGCACTTGCCGGCGACTTTGTGCAGCTTGATTCCGTGATATTTCTGTTCGCAGAGTTCCGGAGCGGGAATTTTAAGCTTTGCGTTAATTTTGTCGATGACCGCGCCTGTGCCGCCGGCGCACTTGTCATTCATTGAAGGAATCTTCTTCTTGCGCCCAGTCTCGTCGTCGTCTTTGAAGACGATGATCTTCGCGTCTTGGCCGCCGAGCTCGATCACCGAATACACTTCCGGATGCATCTTCTCCACGGCAAGCGAAACCGCCGTGACTTCCTGTACAAACTTTGCGCCGATCTGGTCAGCGATGCCCCCGCCACCGGACCCGGTCATGAACATGCGAGTGTTCCGAGAATTGATGCCGACTTCTTTTTCCATTCGCCGCAGAAATTCCAGTGACTTCTCCGGCTGCTTGGTTTCGTGGCGCTGATAATCCTGCCACAGCACCTTGTCGGTCGCCGCGTCAATGACGGTCGCCTTCACCGTGGTCGAGCCAACATCGAGTCCCACCATGAAATGCGTGTGATGGTCGTGAGGTTTTTGCGGAGGCGCAGGTTTTATTTGCAATAGCTGTGGCTTTTTGGTCTCTGCCGAGTGGTCGTGCATCACTTCTCCAATATCTTCCTAAGCCCGTTTCCAGTTTTGAAGAATGGCCGACCGTCATCTCATGCGAAAACGAAAGAGATGGCGGTCGCCAGTGTCTACGCGGCGTTTGGGAGGGCGATCCCGGAAACTCGCGAACGCTTCCATAGCGGTCTGCTTCTGTCCATTCGATCGCTGACGTGCATGATGAACTGCGCCGCCGTGCCCGCAACTCCCTCGCGGTGCGGCACGTGGTAGAACGGCCGTCGCAGCTCGGGATGTTCGGCAACGTATTCGCGAATCTCTGTCAAGCTCTTGCCGGTTGATTTGAGGCACTGCTCGAATTCGGTTTTGGCCTTTACTTTGGCCTCGCCCAGTGCCATCTGCACACGGCTGTGAGCATTCACTTCGCCCTCGCCGGACGTTTCAATCGGCAGGAAGATCATGTCTTTGAACTTGTTGACGACTGCCGATTGCACTCCGTCGGACTGCGAAGAAGGCATGCAGCCAAACGGCTTCAGCGCCAGAACCATATGGCACATCTTGTGGAGGGTGTAGTAGACGTTCTTCCCGACTTCGAGATGTCCCTCGCCGCCTCGGGCAAACTGGTTGTAGAAAGGATTGGCCAGCTCTGCCAGATCCGTCTGCGGCACCAGGTGATGCGTGATGCCGCCCATGTTCTTGATTGTGCGGTGATAGAAGAATTGCCACGCTTTCTCACCGAAGCCAATGCCCCAAAGCTTTTTGTGCAGGCCGAGATAGTTAGCGAGATTTTTCTTCAGCTCATACCATTCCGTATTGCGATGAGGACGATTCACCGGCCATTTCGCAATCGCATGTGCCTTCGCCTGATACATCAGGTAAGCAACCCAAGTGGCGATCGGTTCGACAATGACCTGAGCACCTTCCCGCTCCAGAAAATCGAACATGTGGAAGTTGCCGTCGCCCTCGGTGATCTGCGCCCAGAATTCGCCGGTGATTTTCACCACTGGCTTAACTTTGGTGCGGTCGACCTCGATGCGATCCATGCGGTCACGCGCGGTGTGTAGAGCCTCGAGATAGTCCTTGCCCCACATGTGCTCGTGCATTTTCCCCAGAACGTTGGCAGTGTTTCTCAAAACTTTATTGCTCTTGAATTTCGGCTTGAGCCAATTTGGCGACCGCTGCTCGATCTCAAACGAGTCGCGATCCCTGAGATCGTTGCACAGACCGTCCACCATTTCGCGGAACACTCGATCGGTCTCGCCCTTGGTCACTTCGAACGGACGAATCTGATAAATCAAATCGTTGATAACGTCGCCGAGATGCATGGCGTTGAGCATTCCGAGTCCGAAGTCAATGGTGAATTTCAGTCCCGGCTCGCCCGACGCAGCCTTGATTCCATCGCTGTCTTTGAAGAGCAACACCCGAAAACCGTCGAAGCCCGCGTTCTTCAGCGCAAAGCGATATTCGGCTTCATACATGCCGAAACGGCAGGGGCCGCATGACCCGGCGGTGAAGAAGACGAAGTTGTCGAGAATTTGTTGCCGAGGCAGACCTTCCTTCTCGAGGAACTGGAGATATTGCACCAGATTGCCGACGGTGAAATATGTCGGATTACATTGCCCGTTATTGCCAAACTCCTTGCCAGTTTGGAAGGCAGCAACGTTTGGAACCGGCAGCTTCTCGCAACGATAGCCACATCCCTGGAAGACTGCGCGAATCAAGTCCTCATGCTTCCAAGTGAAGCCGCCAAACAAAATTGTTACTCGATCGCGCTCGTCAGCGGTGAAAGCCCGCTCTACCGGACGGTGAAAGTGAGTGGGCCGGTCCAAGCCGGCGATTTTGCGCATCCTAGTCCGTTCTGACGCGAGACGGTCTTTAATTTCCTGGTCATCTTCAATTTGCACGAGATTGGTCGCCATTATCTTCCTCCGGCGTATGGATTGTTTTTAGTTTGTGTGTAAGAACTTGGGTAAAGGAAACTTGACTGCGAAGATGGAGAAAAAGGAGAAGATCGATGCAAGCACACCGCTGTACCAGGCTGGACGTTTGGATGGCTGCGATCTAACGACACGAGAAACTCCTAAAACTTGACTAAGGAGGTTCAGTGTTTACGCCGACGAGAAGTATTCCGCAAACCACCATCTCGGGCGCCGAAAAAAAAAGCGAGAACTCTCCGCTGTCCGTCTCGAAAGACGGCACATCCTTGGCTCACCAACACCGTGCGAACGCGGTCAACCGGAATTCTCCCAAGAGACGATGGCAGCTTGCCAAAAATATTTTATTAACAGAAACCTCTTGTGCGATTCAAGTGGGGAAAAGCTGTATATTGGGCGAGGTGTTCCGATGGCACGTCAAAACGACCCAGCTTGGGATGGCGCTGAGAACACCAGATGATGAATACTTGATTTCTAATCGGCTCCGCTCTCCGCGACTTCGGTGTCGCCAGAGTTTTCGCCTTCATCCCCCCTTTGCGGATGAATTCATACAGGCAAAGAAGAAACTCAGTTGTGGAGCACTGGTTGTATCAAACGAGAGATGCTCCAAAAGGGATGCTGGGTGCGCGAAGCCCAGGGTTCATCAACCTTTCGGAGCATCCTTGTCTTTCTTGGGTTCAATAATCCAGGCCGTTCTGGACTGTTCGAAAGGCCCCTTCGAAACTAGCTGCCCCACAGTACGTTGCCCGCCTTGGCATTCGTCTTGACTTTCATCGGGTTGCTCCTTTCTTGCGATTTTTTTTGCCTCAGTCAGCCGGTGGCCTGTTTCAGGCCGGTTTGGGAAACTTTAGATTAGCTGCCCCACATTGCGTTGCCAGCCTTCGTGTTCGTCTTAACTTTCATCGGATTTCTCCTTCCTTCGAATTTCAGTTTCTTCAGTGGCCCTTGTTTCCGGGCGGTTAGGAAATCTCAGACTAGCTACCCCACATTGCGCTGCCAGCTTTCGTGTTCGTCTTGATCTTCATGGGAGGGTCCTTTCTTAAGAATTTTGTTTACCCGGTCCATCGGTTGGCCCAAATTCTGGGCATTGGTGAACCTTGTACTAGCTACCCCACATTGCGCTGCCGGCTTTCGTGTTCGTCTTTACCTTCATGGGAGGGCTCCTTTCGTTTGGATTTCTTTTGTTTCAATCAACTTGCACACTTAGGTAATGCAAGCCGTGTGCCAAAAGTAACCGTTGGTTCCGCCGAGGTAACCTGCGCCCTTTCCATTGAAACGAAACGAGATACCCGGTGCCGGAACGAGAGGGGATCGCTCCCCCTTCCTGTCGCCCGCACGGGACCTAACAATCTTGTTAGCGACCTCACATTTATGTTAGGAAAGCGATCGAAATAGGCGGTTGCTATACTCGTCGGGTGATGAACGATTCCAATCAGGAAGGTGTCTCCTCCAGCCCGGCCCGGCTCGAGGCGGTGAGTGGCCCGCTCGAAGGCAGAACCTTTCCGCTTACCGAAGACGAGGTATCGATTGGTCGCGAGCCCAGCAACCAGATTTCGCTTCTGGATTCGCTGGTGTCGCGCCGCCACAGCGTGATTCGGAAGAATGGCGAGGGATTCCTGATCCAGGATCTTGATAGCCGAAATAGTACCTTCGTGAACAATGTGCCGGTTAAGGAGAGGCTGCTTGCGGATGGTGACCAGATCCGGATCGGTAAGTCGACTTTGGTGTTTCAAGGTTTAACCAAGGATGATGCCGACGGCAAGGCTTCGCTGAAGCTCGATACCGCGCCAACCCCCGGCGGACCCACGCTGGTCTTGCGAAAGCAGGATGCGATTTATCTGCAGCCCTCGCAGCTACACTCGCTGGGCGCCACAGAGCGCACCGTGCGCGATTTGAACGTGCTGCTCAATTTCAGCAAGAGTCTTAACTTAGTGCACGGACTGGCAGCGCTTCAGCAGAAAGTGTTAGAAGCGGTCCTCGAAATTTCCCCCGCCGACCGGGCTGCCATATTGTTGACGGAGGAAGGAACTGAGGGATTTGCGTCTGTCATGGGGCGGGATCGCCGACTTGGTCCGA
>Ga0210403_10003762_pt1 | contig 13230 bp, 15 predicted proteins | sample IncBWC19MmetaG_FD_150863 | JGI IMG/M metagenome (GOLD analysis project Ga0210403, IMG submission 150863) | Forest soil microbial communities from Barre Woods Harvard Forest LTER site, Petersham, Massachusetts, United States - Inc-BW-C-19-M | ecosystem: Environmental > Terrestrial > Soil >... | reverse complement strand
CGGCGTATTTCACAAGGTCGTGCATCTTGCTCTGGATGAGCGCGGCGTCAAGATTTTTTTCGATGCCGGAATCCAGGTCGGAGTTCATCGCCTTGGCGTCGCTTTCCCCGCCGACGGGAATCACGGAAATCTGATCGGCAACGACCTGGGAGCCGGCCAGGGACTTGGCAAGATACTCAGCCTGCGATTTGTCGTTTTCGTTGACGGCCTTTCCGCCGAGGGTCACGATGCCTTTTTCGCGGTCCTGGCTCACGGATACGTCCTTGAACCCGGCTTCGTCGAGCGACTTGCGAATGCTGGCGGCGACATCGGGTGATGCGGCTGTGCCGGAGCAACCGGCGAGAATTCCGGCCGCGATTAACGAGAGGATATTTGTGGACAATCGGAGCATTTTCATGTGGAGCTTCCTTTTCTAGATAGAAATACGGATATTGTCCGCCGCTGGCGGGTGATCAGTGCGTGTGGCCGTTGCAGTTCGAATGATTGCACCGGCAATCGATGTCCGGCATATTTTCCATCGCTTCACACTCGACGCTGCAGTACTTCCCCGAGCTAGCCGGGCAAGAACAAACCGGATGAGCGCATTTCGGGGCGATGACGGGGCTGATGGAATTTACAAAGTTCGCGGTTGCCATTTCGTTTCTCCTGTCTTCGGATAGTGGCCGGGGGAACTTTCCCGGTCCGCCATTCCGAAGGGACTTTCCGTTCGCTTGCAATTGGAATCCTGGCAAAGGGACTTCCGCGCGTTAGGAGTGCGCAGCCTCCGGCTCGCGGACCAACTCCTCGAACAGGGTTCGAAAATGAATCATGGCCTTTCGCAAATCTTCGGTGCTGGCCTCGCCGCGAGTCTGGCGCATCGCGCCCTGATGAGCCGCGCGGTAATTGTCGAGTACCAGCGGGTGGTCAACGGAGATATCCGCCGCGCGCTGTTCAAAATCGCTCATCGGGTAGCCGCGAGTGGACATCACATCGCCCAACAGCTTGTCGGCTTCCGTTACGGCGCTTCCTGGGCCGTCGACAAACCCCGCTTGAACCCGGGTCCAGGAGTCGATGAAACGGGCGCGATCCGCCGGCGCGAGCGGTTGGATGTGCAAGTTGTCTACCCGCTCGGCGCGCTTCTCCAGGGACGATTCCGCTTGACGGCGGCTGGTGCCGGCTCTGACCGTGCGGTTATATTCCGCGCTGCCAAACTTCGCTTGCAATGCCTGCGTCTTGCGCTTGCGGGCAAACGCCCAAATTGCGATGCCGGCAGAGAACAGCAGAATGACGGCGACGATCATCAGTACTTGCATAAGGCCTATTTCCGGGAAGTTCATGAACTTTCTCCTCTTCTTGCGTGCGGGGCGGCGGTGGACTCATCCATCTCGTCTGAACACCACGGGCACCATAGTAGGCGCTGCGATGTCCCATATCTGTACACATAGGGACACTTTCGCGTGTGATTGGTAAGACTTTGATGTTTCGAAGGTCAGGCCGACCCCGCGCATCCGAGCGTGCACATGACTAAGGAGAGGGAAGGCCGGGCGTCGGAATAAAATTGGGACGGAAGGGCAACCTCCCGGGTTTACGTCGGGTTAAACTCAGAGTGACTAAGGGGAGCCATGGGAACTAGCAGAACTGTTCGAGCCTGGATCATGCCCGTCTCGCTGATGTGGGCCGGATTGAGTCTGTTCACCGGCGGAACTTCCTCCGGGCAGCAAGCAATTCCGTCACAAGCCAATCCTGAGAAACAGGCTGCCTCGCCCGGCCCCAAGAACAACGTGCGCCCGGCGATAAAGTGGAAGCAGTCCGATTACACCTGCGAAGGCGGCGCCAAAATCGCAGTCTACGTGCACGACAGCGTCGCCAAAGTCCGCACCCAGGAGCACATCTACATGATGCACCAGACGGGCTCCGCCGACGGCAACCGCTACTCTGACGGTAAGACCCTCTGGTGGGGCAAGGGGGACACGGGCTTTCTGCAGGAAGACACCCCGGACGGCGACGGTAAGATACTCGTAAAAGGATGCGTACTGGACAGGCCTGCTGACGCCGCAAAACCCTGAATCTCCCTTCATCCGTCAGTACCAACTCCGCCCGTACTTTCGTACAGGTGCCCGTTAGGTCCCTATCCGGTTGTGGCCGGTGACCTTGACGCTCCCGCACCTTATACTTCGGGAATGGCGACCCCTCCCACCCCGCTGGCTCCGCAGGTCGGTATCCTTGTGTTTGAGGATGACCCGTACAGCGGAACCGCGCTCCGGCAGATGCTTGATTCCGAAGGCTGGCGCGTACGCCTGGCACCGGACATCAAGATGTTGCAAACCGAGTTGAAGACCGGGGAATACTCTCTTCTGATCGCGAATATCGCGATGGTTGGTTCCGACACTCCCCTGTTCCACGTGTTGCGTGAACTGGCTTCGGTCAGTGTGGAAGAGGGAGCGCGGCTGCGCGTTCTGTTTGTGGTGCCGGAGATGACCGGCAGCCAGTTTGTTCCGGTGATCGAGGAAGCGCGCCTGCCATATGTGTTGCGGCCGTTCCACTTGCACGATTTTCTGGAAAAAGTGAGCGACCTGCTGGTCGAGGTCAAGGCGATCGAAGGTCCGCTGCGCATGACTCGATACGAATTCGGCGCTGCGCGCAAGAAAAAGAAGGCTGCCAACAAAACCAATTCGATGTTCGCCTCGCGCGAGTCCTATTCCTACTCCGAAGAGGAAATCGCCGAATATGAAAAGCAAGAGGCGACAACCTCACTGATGCGTAAGAACAAGAATCGCAACAACCTCGGCGGCAATACCAGAGGATAAAAACCGAAGTAAAGAAGCAACGAAGCAATCATCCGGCGGAGAATTTCTGGCAATCTCCACTGGCCCGCCAATCCCTAATCCCCTGCAAGAAAATTTCCTGCCTGCGTTCTAACTCCAGACGCGCCCTGGCGGCACGTCCGGGAGGATGGAATGAACCGCATATTGGTCAGCATGTTCGGGCATGGATTGTTGGGGCTCTCGGCGCTGGGGGTCGCGGCGCTTGGTTTTTTCTGGTTTTCGCCGACCGGGGCGACGCCGCCGGGAAAGCAGGAGGGTGAATGGCGGCTGCTGGATCCGGTGAGCTACGAAAACCTCACTGTCTTTCCGGTGGTCAGCTCTACCGGGTATGACACCAGTTCGTTTGTGACGCTCGAAGAAGGATTGTCCAGCGGCGAAGTGACCGTTAGCGAGCAAGGCGCGGATGTAATTTACCGCAATCGAGACGGCTCGCGGCCCACGGTGCAGAATTACGGCGGGCCTTCCGTAAACCAACTGGTGCTGGTGAATCACGGAAAGCGGCCGCTGCTATTGCTTGCGGGCGAACTGGTCAGCGGAGGAAAGCAGGACCGCGTGATTGCCAAGGATCGGATCGTTGCGCCGTTCAGCGAGCCACTGCCGGTGAACGTTTTTTGCGTGGAGCACGGGCGCTGGTCCGCCGGCTCGCAATTCAATGAAGCAAAGACCATCGTTCATCCGAGCGTGCGCGAACAAGCCGCGGTGAAACAGAAACAGGGCGACGTCTGGGCGGCGGTGACCGGGGGCTCCGTGGCCGCAAGGCCGCGCTCTGCACCGCCGCCACAAGTGAGCAGTACCGAACTGGCCGAGACCATCCAGACCGACGCGCCGACGCAATCCTACTCCAAGCTGTATGAATCGCACCGCGTCAGCGTCCCAGTGGAGACGGTGGTCAATGAGATTCAGCGGCGCTTTCGCAGGGAGACATCCGGACTGAAGGGAGAGCGCGTGGTTGGCGTGGTCGTGGCCTACGGGGGCGAAGTGGCGTGGAGCGACATTTTCGCGTCGGACGAGCTGTTCAATCATTATTGGAATAAATTGTTGCGCAGTTATGCGGTGGAGGCGGTGGCGCGGCCGACCCTGCGGGAAAAACCTTCCGTGGACGATGCGCGGGAATTTCTCCGGCGACTGAACGGGCGTGAGCAGACGGAGTCCGAGCCGGGGGTTTATCGCTGGCGAGAGATCAACGAAGGCGGATTGTCGCAGATTGAGCTGGATGCGCTTGCGCCGAAGACCTTTACGTTGCACCGGTTGGTGCTGCGCCGGACGAGTTGAGACGAGGCCGGTCTAAATTCCGGCCACTACAGGGTTGGGGCGTCGTGCAATTTTTTTACGGCGCTGCGGTCGGTGCTGGCGGCGAGGATGTGGGCCGCTCCCGACTTCCAGCTTGGATGGCGGAGGCCAGGAGCGATTTCGACCAACGGGATCAGTACGAATTTTCGCTCGAGCATGCGCGGGTGCGGAACCTGCAGTTCGGGCGTGTCGATCGTTTCGTTGCCGTACAACAAAATATCCAGGTCGATCTTGCGGGGTCCCTTGGCAAACGCCTTTTTGCTACCCATGCGGACTTCGATGACGCAGAGCGCGCTCAGCAAATCGAGAGCGTCGAGTTCTGTTTGCGCTTCGAGAACGGCGTTGAGAAACCATTCCTGGTCGAGGTAATCGACCGGCTCCGTCTCGTAGATACTAGAGACACGCCGGAGCTGCACGCCGGATTCAGGAAGCAGGCGAAGGGCTTGAAGTAGATTGGCTTCGCGTTCGCCTACGTTGGTGCCGAGCGCGATGTACACGGTAATCATCGAATGATTTCCTGAATCCGCCCTGCGTCCCCGCAGGCGGAATTAATTAATGCCGGCGCGGCGGCGGAGAATGCCAAGCAGGGCCTGGGCCTCCGGAAGCTTTAAGAGTGTAGATACACCAAAAAAGAGGATGCCGTAAACCGATAAGACGATGACGGCGAGGACGATTGGCCCGCGATGGCCGGCCGCGATCAGGGTACCTCGCGCGCCGGCGGCGGCAATCAGCGCCGCTACCCACACCTGCGCGAGAAATGCGATCGGCACACCCACTTGGCCGATGCGGCGGCGAATGCCGCGCTGCAAGAGAGTGAATTCGACCCAGGACGCGATGCCCGCCGAGATTGTGAGGCCGGCGACGCCCCAGCGCGGCTCTATACCCAAAAGCCGCGGCAACGGCAACGCCGCTAGATAGCCGAGCAACGTGGTGAGGAGGACGCGGACGATGGCAAACCGCAGCGGAGTTCGCGTGTCGCGCAGCGCGTAGTAGCCGGAGGAATATAAGCGGCCCAGCGTAGAAGCGAGCAGGCCGACCGTAGACCCCGCGAGGATTCCCCAGACATAGATGACATCGGTGTGGGTGAAGCGGCCGGACTGATAAATGGCCGCGACGATCACGTCGCCCAACGTGAGGAACCCAACGACGGATGGAACGACGAGAAACGTGATTTGCCGCAGGCCGGAGTTCATTCGCGCGCGAAGGATGCCGGCCACCTCGTCGGCTGCACCGAGTGCGCCGCTCATCACGGGGAGTTCCGCGGCGGAGACCGACATGCCGAACAGGCTGACCGGCAATGTGTAAAGCGTCTGAGCGTAGGCAAGCGCGGATACGGCGCCTGTCGGAAGCCAACTGGCGAGGAACGCATCAATATATGCGCTGATCTGTACCACGCCGCGGCTGACAAATACGGGGAAGAAATTGCGAATGACAGTGCGCACGTGCTCGGTCTGGTGGGCGAGCGACAGCTTCAGGCCACCGAGGAGCTTGAAAACCATTGGCAACTGGACCAGCACTTGCAGCGCACTTCCCACGACGGAGGCCCAGGCGGTGATGACGACCAGCGAATTCTGCGCGCGGCCTGCGCCAAAGGCCAGCATCCCGGCAATCATGGCGATGTTCCAGAGCACGGGCGCGGTGTAGGAGAGGAAGAATTTGCGATGGCTGTTCAGAACCCCGAGGCACCAGGCGGAGGCTACCAGGAGTCCCGCGCCGGGAAATAAAATACGCACGAGCAGGGTGGTGAGTTCGCGCTTTTCTCCCTGAAAGCCGGGGGCGATGGCGGCAATCAGCCAGGGTGCGGCGAGCACGCCGAGCAACACCAGGATCGAGGTGCTGAGCGTGAGCAGCGCCGCAACGGCACCGGCCGTTTTGCGTGCCTCTTCCTTGTCTCCGCGGGCGAGCAGGCTGGCGTAGATGGGAATAAACGAAGCGGAGAGGACTCCTTCGCCGAACAGGTTTTGCAGGAAATTGGGAATGCGGAGAGCGGCTTTGAAAACGTCGGCGGCGTCCGAATTTCCAAAATAGTGGGCGAACACGCGATCGCGGATCAGGCCAGCGACGCGGCTGAGGAAAATTCCCGACGCCACCAGGAAGGCGAATCGCCGGGAGCTTGCAGGTGCGGATTGGGTGGCGGAAGAATCAGTCAAGAAAGTTTCCAGGCGCGCCGAAGCGGCTCACTTCCCTTCAGGTTTCTGTAGATTGAAGATACCTTACCCGAAACGGCGCGCGGGTGCGAAATGAAGGAGTGTGACCTGAATCTACTTCTGCTTCGTCTAAGCGATGCGTGGCGGTTTGTGGTGATAGAATTTCACGGGGTTTGGGGAGGCCAAATGGACTGGTTAAAAATGGCAGGACGTAAGGCGGTGGGCACGAAGCTGGCAATTCTTTTGGGTGGCGCACTCCTCGTTTCCGGGGGATCGCGAGGGCAGGACAAGGACTATTCCAAGGTAGAAATCAAGGTCACCAAGGTTTCCGGAAATATTTATATGCTCGAAGGGGACGGCGGAAACATCGCAGCATCGGTGGGAGAAGATGGAATCGTCATCGTAGACGACCAGTTCGCCCCGCTGGCGGAGAAGATCCAGGCGGCGCTGAAAAACCTAAAAATCACCGATAAGCCGGTGCGATTTGTGATCAACACTCACTTCCACGGGGACCATACGGGCGGCAATGAACCGTTCGCGAACTCCGGTTCGACCGTGATTGCTCAGGACAATGTGCGTAAGCGGCTGGAATCCGCTGGAACCTCCGGAAATGGCGGGGCCTTGAAATTTGATTACAAGCCCGCGCCGAAAGTGGCACTGCCCGTTATCACGTTTGACCACGACGTGACCGTGCACCTGAATGGCGAGGATATCCGGGCGTTGCACTTCCCCGCCGGGCACACCGACGGCGACGCTATCATCTTCTTTCCAAAGAACGACGTGGTGCACATGGGCGACGATTTTGTGCGCTACGGATTTCCGTTTATTGACGTGACCAGCGGCGGCAGCGTGCAGGGGATGATTGCCGCCATGGAAAAGGTGTCGGCGCAATTGCCGCCGGACGTGAAGGTGATCCCCGGGCATGGCGCGCTCTCCAATCTGGATGACGTTCGCGCGTTCACGAAAATGCTGAAGGAAACGTCGGCGGTGGTGCAGAAGGCGATTGACGAGCACAAAACAGTCGATCAGATGAAACAGGAGAAAATCCTGGCGCCGTGGGCGAAGTGGTCGGGGGAATTCCTAGATGCCGACAAATTCATCGAGACGCTCTACAACTCGCTGACCGGGAGCAAGGGCGAGTTTCTGAAGCACAATTGATGAGGCAACCCGGCCAAGGTCAAGTCCCGAAAACTATGTTTACTCGACGATGATGCGGTCGGCCCACTCGACGAGACTGACAAAAATCGCGGGGGTTCCAAACTTTGCGCCCCAATTGCTGAGATCGGCTTCCGTGACGCCACGCGCCCGGCTGCAGGCCCCTCAAGCAAAGATGGGAATGTGTTTGGCCGCGATTTTCTCCAGTGTTTCCGCAAGCGGCGGCCAACCCACGGGGAGAACAGAGCTTGCCGTAACCTTCCGCATCAGATAGGTAGCTTCGCCAAGAAGAAATATCTGCACATCGTGGCCGGCCTCGCTGAGCGCGTAGCCGTGTGAAAAGACGAATGAAGCCCGCGTGGGGTCATCGGTGCCCCAGGCACTTTTCATCATAATCTTCAGCGACTTCTTAGGCTCTTCCGCTTTCACCGCCATCGGTAGAAATGGCAATCCCAACAATTGAGCGAGAAATTTGCGTCTAGCCATGAGTGTTCTCCGACCTTTGGTGTTGCAAAGGAAAAGTGAGGCAACGGTACTCCGTAAGTGCGGGAGCGTCAATGATGAATGTGAGAAACGAAACCGGGCGACGGCCTGGAGTTCAAAACAGGCGGGGCTGACGCTTGGGAAGTTCGCGGCCGAAATATTCGTAGGCGCGGGCGGTGGCGACACGGCCGCGGGGCGTGCGGTCCAGCATGCCGATCTGCATCAGGTAGGGCTCGTACATCTCCTCGATCGCGTCTTCTTCTTCGCTGAGCGCAGCTGCCAGCGTGCCGACCCCAACCGGCCCTCCGGCATATTTGTCGAGGAGGGCAATCATCAGGTTGCGGTCCACTTCGTCGAGGCCGTGTTCGTCTACGCCGAGCATGTGCAGGGATTCCTGGGCCACTTCGCGGGTGATGCGCCCCGCAGCGCGCACTTCAGCGAAATCGCGGGCGCGGCGGAGCAGGCGGTTGGCAACGCGCGGTGTACCACGGCAGCGTCCGGCAATTTCCTGGGCGCCGGCTTCGTCCATCTGGATGTTTAGAATTTTCGCCGAGCGGTGAAGTATGATCAGCAAGTCCGACGGCTCGTAAAAATCGAGGCGATGCACGATGCCGAAGCGTGAGCGCAAAGGCGCGGTGATCAGCCCGGCGCGGGTGGTGGCGCCGATCAGCGTGAACTGGCTCAGGTGGAATGGGTGAATGCGCGCGCCGGGTCCCTGGCCGATTACAAGATCCACGCGAAAATCTTCCATCGCGGGATAGAGCACTTCTTCCACAGCGGGTTGCAGGCGGTGAATTTCGTCGAGGAAAAAAACTTCTTTCTTGTCGAGCGAAGTCAGGATGGCGGTCAGGTCGCCTTTGCGTTCGAGGAGCGGGCCGGCGCTGGTTTTGATGACGACGCCAAGCTCGTTGGCGATGATTTGCGCGAGGGTGGTTTTCCCCAAACCGGGTGGTCCGTAAAGAAGGACGTGGTCCAAAGCTTCGCCGCGAGTTCGGGCGGCCTCGATGGCGATGGCGATGTTTTCCTTTACGCGTTTCTGACCGATGTATTCGGCAAGTGTTTTTGGGCGAACGCTGGCGTCGAGCCGCGCGTCATCGTCGAGCGGGGCGCCGCTAACGATGCGTTCGGGAGCGTGTTCGTCGCGCGCGATTGCCTTTTTCTGACTGAATTCCGCCATATCTTATTCCGATTAACCTTCCGCCGGATCTCCCGAACGAACCAACTTCACAACCGCGCGGGCGTACTGAGTGCCGCCAGAGTAACACGAAGCAGCTTTTCAAAATTGGAGGTGCCGGCTTCGCGCTTGGCTTCGGCGAGGGCAGCGTCCGCGGTGCGTTCGTCATAGCCGAGATTGAGCAGCGCGGATTTCACGTCTGCTTCGACGCCCGCCGGCGAGGAAGGCGCCTGTTTTTCGGTTTCGATAGCCACAGCTTCCAGTTTGTCTTTCAGTTCAACCACCATGCGTTCGGCGGTTTTCCGCCCAACCCCGGGAATTTTCGTCAGGCGCACAAGATCGCCCGTGCGAATGGCAGGAACGAGCTCTTCAACATTCATCCCGGAGAGTATTTTTAGGGCCAGAGACGGCCCAACGCCCGAGGCGCCCAGAAGAAGTTCGAAAAAATGTTTTTCGCGCTGGGAGAGGAAACCATAGAGCGACAGCGCGTCTTCCCGCACGTGGGTATGAATCAGGAGCGTTACTTCGGCGTGGAGATCAGCAAGAGCAGCAAACGTGGAAAGGGGCACGGCGACCAGATAGCCGACGCCGCCAACATCGAGAATAACTTGATTGGGTCTTTTTTCCAGCAGGCGGCCGCGCAGGAGTCCGATCATCGAATGAAAGTATTGCCGCTCGGGCGCAGCGGTGTCAACGCGGGAAAAGCCGGTGTATTAATTATGAGGATGCCGCCTGGGCTTGAAACAACGCGGCAACTTCCTGGTGGTTGCGTTCGTTGGCCAGCGAGAGAGGGGATTTCCCATCGTTGGTGGTGGCATGTGGATCGGCGCCGTAGGCCAGGAGAAGTTTGGCGATATCCAGACGGCCATTGGCGGCGGCCGTCAGCAGTGGCGAATAGCCCGCGGAATAGCGGTAGTTGGCGTTCGCTCCGTGTTCCAGAAGCCATTGCACAACGGCAATGTGGCCGCTGGTGACGGCGGCTGTGAGCGCATTGTAGCCGGAACCGTTGGTGGCTGCCGCGTTGATGTCGGCGCCCTGCGCCGCGAGATACTGAACGATTTCCAGGTGGCCCAAGAAAGCGGCGAGCGCCACGACCGCAAAACCATCCGGAGAAAATGAATCTGCCTTGACGTGGTCATTCTCGATTAGCTCGCGGACGCGGGTCTGATTCCCGACGGCGGCAGCCTCTGGCAGTTCCAACACCGCTCCATTGGCAATCAGAAAATCGCGGATCTCACCGCGCCCCGTGTAAACCGCCGTCAGTACTCCGGAAACGCCGGAGTCGTTCCTGGCGGATGCGAGCGAAGGACCGGCCGCGACGAGCGATTTCACCGCGGCAAGATCCCCGGCCCGGATCGCCTCAAAAAACGCTTTTTGCTCTGACACTCGGTCACCTCATGTGGCTGCGGAAGATTTCTGCGCTGGCTGGTAATGCCCAGGCACGGCGCGCATGGAAATCGCGATGCGATTCCAGGCATTGATCGTGGAGATCGCGTAGGTAAGATCAACGATCTCTTTATCCGAAAATTGGGTCTTCATGGCGGCGAATGCCTCGTCGGGCGCCTGGCTGGCTGCAATCAGCGTAAGCGATTCGGTCCACTCGAGCGCGGCGCGTTCGCGATCGGTGTAGTACGGAGATTCGCGCCAGGCATTAAGCCCATATAGCCGCTGCTCGGTTTCGCCCGCGGCGCGCGCATCCTTCCAGTGCATGTCGATGCAATACGCGCAGCCATTGATCTGCGACGCGCGAAGCTTAATCATGTGCAAAAGTTTATGATCCAGGCCGCACTGCGCGATGTACGCTTCCATGTCCAGCAGAGCTTTGAGAGGTTCCTTCGAAAATTTGCGGTAATCCAATCTGGCAGTCATGCAGAAAACCCTCCTCTCCGAATTAGATGAAATTTGAAAGCGATGGGGTGCCCGCTGCCGGCGGTGAAGAGAATCGAAAAATTCAGCGACGAGCGCGATCCTTGCGCACGGCTTCATCCACCAGCGCATCCAACTCGGAGCGCGTCAGGGTAACCTCGTCGGTCGCATTCTCGCCGCCGTCGCATGTTTCGGGCAGTTCCGCGCCGCCTCCCGGTGGAGGACTGACGTGGTATCGGGCGCGCGCGGCCATCAGTTTGGCGACTTCGCGCGTGGTAAGAAGCTGCGGCTCGCCGCTCAATTTTGCGATGAACGCAATCTTGGCGAAATGCTCCAGCGTTTCCATGCGGAAAAATGCGGTTCGCAGATCGGGGCCACAGGTGACGGCGCCATGATTCGCCAGCAGCAAAGCATCGTAGTGTGGCACATAGGGTTCAAGGACCGCGCCCAGATCGGGCGTGCCCGGCGTGGCGTAACGCACCAGCGGAATTTTCCCCAGCGACACAACCACCTCGGGCAGCAGCGCCTGGTCCAGCCCCACACCTGCCGCGGCAAAACCTGTGGCCGTCGCCGGATGCGCGTGGCATACCGCCTGGACGTCGGGCCGCATGCGATAGAACAGCAGGTGCATTCCCGCTTCCGAGGAGATTTTTCGGTCGCCCTGCAGGTGCCGGCCGTCCATATCCATGATGACCAGATCTTCCGGCGACATCATTCCCTTATTCATGCAGGTGGGGGTGGTGAGGATGCGGCTGGCGTCCAGGCGGATGGAAAGATTGCCTTCGCACGCGACGATGTGGCCGCGCTCATACATCCAGCGGCCGACAAGGCAAATCTCACGCCGGTATTGTTCTTCCAGGCTTGCCGATACTTCTGGGGTCGAGTCCGTGGCCACTGGGCGGACCCTTTCCTCGGCCGAGGGGCAGTTCGAACCGAATCGAAATGTAGATATACCGTAACTTCTGGCAGAGAGAGTACGCCGAGGCGCTCAGAAAGCCAAGTGCAAATTACGCGTAAATGCCGCGCAGCTTCAGGGCTGTGGCCACGCGGTCAATCGCCAGCATATAGGCGGCGATCCGGTTGTTCACCTTGTGCGTTTCGGCGTAGCGAACTACTTCGTCGAAAGAGCGTTCCATAACGTCCAGCAAGCGCTCGTTGACTTCGCTTTCGCGCCAGAAGAACCCCTGTCGGTCCTGCACCCATTCGAAGTAGCTGACGGTGACGCCGCCGGCGTTGCCGAGAATATCCGGCACGGTGAACACCCCCTTGGCGTCAATGATCGCATCGGCTTGCCAGGTGGTGGGGCCGTTGGCGCCCTCGCAAAGAATCTTGCATTGCACCTGGTGGGCGTTCTGCTCGGTGATCTGGTTTTCGATGGCCGCAGGGATAAGCACATCGCACGGCTGGAAGAGAACGTCGCGCGAGCTCATCTTGGTGCCGCCGCCCGGGAAGTCCTGTAGCGGTTTTTTCTGGGTGTAGACCCAGTCGATCACCTTCGGCACGTCGAAGCCGTTTTCGTTGTACAAACCGCCGCCGATATCGGCGAGGCCAATAATTTTGTAGCCGGCCTTTTTCATCAGGTCCGCGGCTAGTGAGCCGACGTTCCCGAAACCCTGAATGATTACGCGGGTGTTCTCTTTTTTCATGCCGAGCTTGGCGAGCGCTTTGTCCACGCAGATCATCACGCCGCGGCCTGTTGCTTCCCGGCGTCCGCGGGAGCCGCCGAGTTCGATTGGTTTGCCGGTAACGACCGCGGTGGTTGCCTGGCGGGCATGCATGGAATAAGTGTCCATTACCCAGGCCATGGTCTGTTCGTTGGTGCCGACGTCCGGCGCCGGTACGTCGCGCTCTGGCCCGAGCCAGTCGGAAAGTTCGGCTGTGTAACGCCGGGTCATGCGTTCGAGTTCGCTGCGCGACATTTTGCGCGGGTCGCAGATGATGCCACCCTTCGCGCCGCCGAAAGGAATATCCACCACGGCGCACTTCCAGGTCATCCAGGCGGATAGAGCGCGCACTTCGTCAATGCTGACGTCCGGTGCAAATCGAATTCCGCCCTTGCCGGGGCCGCGCACCGTGGAATGCAGCACGCGATAGCCGGTGAACACTTCCAGCTGCCCGTTGTCCATTCCCACGGGGATGTACAGCGTGATTTCCTTGTCGGGGTATTTGAGGTAACGATAGACGCCCTGTTCGAGTCCCAGCTTGTTGGCTGCCACCTCAAAACGCGCTTCGGCGTTCTGGTAGACGTTCATCTCTTCCGGTGCAGGCGTGTGAGGCATGCAAAATTCTCCTTTGCCGGGACAGCTCGTGG
>Ga0210403_10003759_pt1 | contig 13233 bp, 12 predicted proteins | sample IncBWC19MmetaG_FD_150863 | JGI IMG/M metagenome (GOLD analysis project Ga0210403, IMG submission 150863) | Forest soil microbial communities from Barre Woods Harvard Forest LTER site, Petersham, Massachusetts, United States - Inc-BW-C-19-M | ecosystem: Environmental > Terrestrial > Soil >... | reverse complement strand
GTGCTCTCGCTCGACGACTTCGGGACCGGCTTCTCGTCGCTCACGCACCTCAAGACCCTGCCCGTTGGCGAGGTCAAGATCGATCGCTCATTCGTCGCCAGCATGGGCAGCGAGCCGGTGGACGCGGCGATCGTGAAGGCCACGATCGACCTCGCGCACAACGTGGGCATCAAGATGGTCGCCGAGGGTGTGGAGGATGAGGCCACATGGAGCCTGTTGATCGCCTATGGATGCGAGCTCGTGCAGGGCTACGCGCTCTCTGAGCCGGTGCCCGCGGCAGGCATCGTGTCGCTGCTTGCCGCCCGTGCTCGACCCGCACCACGCGAGCTCGGCCATGGGCCCAACCACCGTGCCACCGCCGGGGGTCGCCCGGCCTCCTCGCGCTCGGGCCGCGCTCCCGGTGGGCGAGCGAGCGCGGTTAGGCCGGACTAGCATTGGGCCGCCGTCCTCGCGCCGACGATAATCGAGCGCGATGGACGATCAGAGCGAGGCCTCGGCCAACCGCACCGCGTGGGCGCGAAACCTGGCGAGCCCGGTGCGCGACTTCCTCGGCACCGAGACCGGCGGCGCGAGCGTGCTGCTGGCTGCCACGCTCGCTGCGCTGCTGTGGGCGAACCTTCCGGGCTCACACTCCTACGACTCGGTGTGGGCCACCAAGCTGGCGGTGAGCATCGGCGGCGAAGGGATCGCAATGGACCTGCGTCATTGGGTCAACGAGGGACTGATGACGCTGTTCTTCCTGGTGGTGGGGCTCGAGGCCAAGCGCGAGCTCGACCTGGGCGAGTTGCGCGAGCGGCGGCGGTTGACGATCCCGGTGCTGGCGGCGCTCGGGGGCATGAGCGTCCCGGTGGCGGTCTACCTCGCGTTCAACGCCGGCGGCCCCGGCTCCCACGGCTGGGGCGCGGCGATGTCCACCGACACGGCCTTCGCGCTGGGCGCGCTTGCGCTTCTGACGCCGCGCGCCGCTACGCGGCTGCGCGTGTTCCTGCTCACGCTGGCCGTGGCCGACGACCTCTCGGCGCTGGTGGTGATCGCGCTCGCCTACACCTCGCACGTGGACGCGCCGGCGCTGCTCGCCGCGGCCGCGCTGTTCGCAGCGCTGCTGCTGTTGCGCTACGCACCGGAATGGCGTCGCCCCGCGTCGCTGGCGCTGGGCGTGGGGCTGTGGGTTGCGATGTTCGAGTCGGGCGTCGACCCGGTGATCTCGGGCCTCGCGGTGGGGCTCGCCACGAGCGCCTACCCGCCCTCACGCGACGACCTCGAGCGTGCCACGGTGCTGGCGCGCTCGTTCCGCGAGCAGCCCACGCCCGAGCTGGCGCGCTCGGCGCAGCAAAGCGTGATGTCGGCGATCTCGCCCAACGAGCGCCTCCAGTACAGCCTGCATCCGTGGACCAGCTACGTGATCGTGCCGCTGTTCGCGCTGGCCAACGCGGGCGTCCACCTGTCGGGGCGTCTACTGGAAGACGCCGCCTCCTCGCCGATCACGATAGGCATTCTCCTCGGCTACCTGATCGGCAAGCCCGTGGGGATCGCGGGGGCATCGTGGATCGCCTCGCGACCGGCGCTGCGCGGGCCGCGCTCGCCGCTCAGCCCGCCTCTGCTCGCCGCCGGCGGGGCGTTCGCCGGGGTCGGCTTCACGGTCTCGCTGCTGATATCGAGCCTCGCCTTCACCGGCGTGCTACTCGACGAGGCCAAGCTGGGCGCGCTCGCCACGGTCGTGCTCGCGCCCGGGCTCGGGTGGGTGGTGCTACGGATCGTGCGCCGGCTGCCCACCGCCGTGCGAGCGCGGCAGATCGCGGGCACCGCGGAGGACATCCTCGACCTGTCAGTGGACGTGGATCCCGAGCGCGACCACATCCGCGGCCCCGAGGACGCCCTGGTAACGCTGCTGGAGTACGGAGACTTCGAGTGCACATACTGCGGACAGGCCGAGCAGGTCATCCGCGAGCTGCTCGCATCCTCCTTTGGCGACGACGTCCGCTACGTGTGGCGCCACCTGCCGCTCAACGACGTGCACCCGAGCGCCCAGCTCGCCGCGGAGGCCTCGGAGGCGGCCCACGCCCAGGGCGGCTTCTGGGAGATGCACGACATGCTGCTCGCCCACCAGGGGGAGCTGCGCCCCGCCCACCTCAGGGACTACGCCACGGAGCTCGGGCTGGACGCCGATCGCATGGCCGAGGAGCTGCGCCGCCGCGAGCACGCAGGGCGCGTGAGCGAGGACGTGGCGAGCGCGGATGAGAGCGGGGTGTCGGGCACTCCCACGTTCTTCATCAACGGCCGCCGCCACTACGGCGCATACGACATCGGCACGCTCACAGAGGCCGTCACCGCAGCACGCGGGCGCGCGCGCCTGACCGCCAAGGCCCACGTGGCCCCGGTGAGCAGCTAGGCCGGCGGCGAGCGTCGCAACTCGGCCCGCTTGATCTTGCCGGTTGCGGTCTTCGGGAGCTCGGCGGCGAACTCAACGATGCGCGGGAACTTGTAGGGCGCGGTCTCGCGCCTGCAGTGCTCCTGCAGCTCGCGCGCCAGCTCCTCGCTGGGCTCGCGTTCGCGCGTGACCACGATCGCGCGGACCACTGCGCCGCGCTCGGGATCGGGCGAGGCCACGGCCGCCGCCTCCGCCACGGCCGGGTGGCTGAGCAGCGCGGACTCGACCTCGAATGGGCCGATGCGGTAGCCCGAGGAGAGGATGATGTCGTCGTCACGACCCTCGAAGTAGAGGTGGCCGTCGGCCTCAACGCGCACCAGGTCGCCGGTGGGCCACCACTCGCCCTCGAAGCGCCCGCCGTCGAGGTAGCGGCAGAAGAAGGTAGGGCTTGAGGAGGCGAGCAGCTGCAGCTCGCCGTCGCGCACGCGCGTCTGAAGGCCCGGCAGCGGCTTGCCCATCGAGCCAACTCGCACGGGCTCGCCGGCGAGGTTCCCCGTCACCTGTCCCGTCTCGGTCTGCCCGTAGCCGTCGGCCGGCTCAAGGCCCGTGGCCTCGCGGAAGGCCGCGATCACCTCAGGGTTGAGCGGCTCGCCGGCGGAGACCATGCGACGCACGCTGGGCAGCGGGCGCACACCGGTGCGCTTGGCGATCATCCGGTACTCGGTGGGCGCCTGACAGAGCACATGCACGCCCAGCGCATCGATCATGTCCAGGCGCTCAGCCGGGTCGAAGCGCCCGTCCTGGATGACCGCGCTCGCGCCCGTCAACCACGGCGCGAGGAACACGTTGCGCGCCGACTTCGACCAGCCCGTGGCGGTGGTGCACCACACCAGCTCGCCCGCGCGCGAGCCGAGCCAGTGCTCGGCCTGCAGGCGCTGCCCGAGCAGGTAGCGGTGGCCGTGCACCACGCCGCGGGGCTCGCCCGTGGTGCCGGAGGTGAACACGATCAGCGCGGGATCCTCCGGAGTCATTGCCGCGGGCTCGGCGGGACGAGGCAGACGGCGCTCCTCATCGAGCGACGCCGCCACATCGGCCAAAGTCATCGCGGCAACGGCCGGGGGCAGCTCCGCGAGCAGCGCCTCCTCGCCGATGCACAGCTTGGGATCCGCGGCCGCGGCGCGCAGCTCCAGGTCGTGGCGGCGCAGCTGCGTGTTGCAGGGCAGCGCCACGGCCCCCATCCGCCAGCATGCCAGCAGCGTGAGCACCCACTCGATGCGGCTGCCGATCAGCGTCATCACCACGTCGCCTCGGCGCACGCCCCGCCTGGCGAGGGCACCCGAGAGCGCCGCCGAGCGGGCTGTGAGCTCGTCAAAGCGCCAGTCGCGGCGTGCGCCGGCGGCGTCCACCGCGACCAGCGCCACGTTGGCCGCGGGGGCACGTTCCATCACGTCGCTCACGAGGTTCACGGGCGCCAGCCTGCCACAGCGCGGCGCCCGGCACACGCGCCGTGCCCGGCAACTGCGTGATGCCCGGGACCGGTCAACGCCGGAGTAGAGCTAGCCTGCGCGCTCGGCGGAGGCGAGGCCGCGCCGTGCCCACACGCTCATCACCGTGGCGCCCGCCGCGAGCACCCCGAACGCGAGCGCAACCTTCACGGGCGATCCGGCTAGCAGCCCGCGGGCTGCCTCCAGCGCGGGTGTGGCTGGGTTCAGACGCGCCACCGAGTGGATCCAGCCGGTCAGCAGGCGCACCGGGACGTACACCGGCGCGAGGAACAGCACGATGAACACGGGCATCTGAATCAGCGGGCCGGCCTGTTCGGTGCGCAGGAACATGGCCACGCCACATGCCCACAGCGCGGCCACCAGGTTCATCATGATCCCGAGGCCGAGCAGACCGACGAGGTCGATGCCGGATCCCACCACCTGCATTCCCGCGAGCAGCGCCGCGATCGTGATGACCGTGCCCGTGAGCAGCCAGCGCACGAGGGCACCGAGGGCGTAGCCGGCGATGATGCCGCTGCGTTGGGGTGCGCTCAGCATCAGCCGCCGCGCGAAGCCCGAGTCGAAGTCGCGCGCGATCCCAAAGCCCGTGAAGACGCCGCCGAAGGCCGCCGACTGCAGCAGCACAAACGCATACTGGAACGCCGTGTAGCCCGGCTTGTAGTCGAAGTTGGGGATGTCGGAGATGCTCGAGAGGCCACCCGCGAACGCAGCCAGGAAGAACAGCGGGAAGATCATCGAGGGCAGCAGGATCGCGGGGCTGACGAGCGTGTTGTGCACCGAGCGCCAGGCGACTGCTTTGGTCACGTAGAGAAAGCGCGTCATGTCCGCACCAGCCGGTTCTTGATGGCCCCGCCCGCGAAGGACAGCGTGAGCGCGCTCAGCAGCAGCGCGAAGCCGAAGCCGAGGGCCAGCGCCTGGCCATCCCAGCCCGTGATGATCAGGCTGCGTACGCCCTCGATCAGGTACGACACCGGGTTGTAGGTGGCGACTTCTTTGAACCAGTGGACCTTGATCAGGTCACGCGGGAGGCTCGAGGAGCTGAGGAACACCGTCACGAACAGCAGCGGGAAGAAGCCCTGGACGGCTTCCCCGGTGCCGAAGCGCAGGGCCAGCAGCGCACCGAGCCCGGCGAAGCCGAACGCGATCAGGATCGAGAGCGCGAGCAGCACGAGCGCACCGCCCACGCCGCTTGCAATGCCCACGCCGCTGGCGATGCCCACCAGCAGGTAGACGAGCGACTGCACGCACGCCACCACCACCGAGCCGCCGAGCTGCCCGGCCAGCAGCGCGAAGCCGCGCAGCGGCGTGAGCGCCAGCCTGTTGAAGAAGCCCGACTCGATGTCGCGCGCGAGATCGGTGCCTGCGCTCACCGCGACGAACAGCGCGCCCTGGATGAACGGCACCGCGAGCGCGAAGCCGCGTAGCGGCGTGAGCGCCAGCCTGTTGAAGAAGCCCGACTCGATGTCGCGCGCGAGATCGGTGCCTGCGCTCACCGCGACGAACAGCGCGCCCTGGATGAACGGCACCGCGAGCGCGAAGTCGCGGTAGCTGACGTGGGGGAAGCCGCGGATGCGCGTCGCAGCGCCGAGCGCGCTGCCGTTGATGGCGAACAGGATCAGCGGGAACAGCAGCGGGAAGACCAGCAGCGCACGCTGGCGAACGGTGCGCTTGACCGAACGGCCCGCCACCGCGCCCACCTGCCGGAGCAGCCCCAGGGCGCGAAGCGCCTCAGCGTCCACGCCGGCGCCCCCGTCCGCGCGCCTGCGGCGCCGGCTGCTCGCCGTTCTGCTCGGCGGCGGCGCCCTCGAGCTTGCGCCCGGTCTTGGCCAGGAACACATCGTCCAGTGACGGCTGATGCAGTTGCAACGAGGCCAGGCGCAGGTCGGCTTCGTCGAGCACGCGGAACACGTCCGGAAGCTGCGCCTCTCCGCCCGGCAGCTGCACGGTGACGCTGCCGCGGCCGTTGCGCGCGAGCGCGCCGAAGCGCGCGAGCTGCGTGTCGAGCGCCGCTCCTGCGCTCGGGTCCGCGAGCGTGATCTCCACGCTCGGATTACCGATCTCGGCCTTCAGCTGCGTGGGGGTTCCCTCGGCCACGATCCTGCCGCGGTCGATGATCCCCACCCGGTCGGCGAGCGCGTCCGCCTCCTCGAGGTACTGCGTGGTCAGGAACACGGTCATCCCCTCCTCGTGGGCGAGCCGCGCAACCTCCTCCCACAGGGCGCTTCGGCTTTGCAGGTCAAGGCCCGTGGTGGGCTCGTCGAGGAACAGGATGCGCGGGCTGTGGACCAGCGCGAGCGCGAGGTCCAGGCGGCGCTTCATGCCACCGGAGTAGCCGCCCACGCGGCGGTCGGCGGCCTCGGTCAGGCCCACGCGCTCCAGCAGCTCATCGGCGCGGCGCGCGCGATCGGCCTTCGCTATTCCCTGGAGCGTGGCCTGCAGCTGGACGTGCTCGCGGCCGGTGAGGATCGCATCGAGCGCCGCCTCCTGCAGCGCGGCGCCGATCGAGGCACGTACGCGTGCGCCTTCGTGCGCCACGTCGTAGCCGCCCACGCTCGCGCGTCCACTGGTCGGTGGCAGCAGGGTGGTGAGCATCAGCACGGTGGTGGACTTGCCGGCGCCGTTGGGCCCGAGGAAGCCGTAGATCTCTCCGGGCGCCACGGTGAGGTCGATGCCGTCGACCGCGCGGGGGCCTTTGCGGAACTCGCGAACGAGCTGCTCGACCTCGATTGCAGCATTTGGATCGGTCATAAAGCGATATGTTATCCGAAACTTTGAGCTTGTCAACTATCGATTACATCGACTATGATGTGGGCTGCGATGGCAACACTCGCCGCCAAGGCGCGCAAGAGCTCTCCGGCAGCCGAAGCCTGGGAGCTCATGCACGAGCTGATGAAGGGCGAGCGCCACCGTTTCATCGCGCTCGCTGCGGAGCTCGATCTCCACCCGGCGCAGACCGGCGCCCTCGCGCAGATGGAGCCCGACCGGCCGCTGCCGATGAGCGAGCTGGCAGCGCTGCTGCACTGCGACAACTCCAACATCACCGGCATCGTCGATCGCCTCGAGGCCCGCGGCCTCGTCGAGCGCCGGCCCTATGAGCAGGATCGCCGGGTGAAGCACATCGCGCTCACGCCTCTGGGCGTCCAGCAGCGCGAGCGCATCCGGCGGCGGATGGCGGATGCGCCCGAGGCGTTCAGGGCGCTTCCCGTGGCCGACCAGCGCATTCTCCGCGACATCCTTCAGCGTGCGCTTGCGCCTTCAGCCGACGAGGCCCCGCGGCGCTCCGCGGGGAGGTAGAGGCTCAGCGTCAGGAGCGCCAGGGCGGACGCGGCAGCCAGCGGCAGCACCACGCTCACCTGCAGCATCAGCGCGCCCGCCAACGCTCCCACGAGCATCGCCAGTACCGCCGCGATCCGACGCGCGGAGCCCTTGCCATCGCCCCCGAACAGAGCTGAGTCGGCAGCGAGGCCGGTCAGCGTCATCGTGAGCACGGTTGTGGTGAGGTCGGGCACCGCGATGCGGCGCACGGTTGCGTTGCGTACGCCCATGCCCAGCGCGAGCAGGGCGACCAGCGCGTCGCCCGAGAGCGCGTTGGCGTGCACGTGCGTGGCTGCGGCCAGCACAGCGGCTGCTGCGATCAGGCTCGACTCGACCGCCAGCGCCGAGGCGAGGTGGATGGGGCGGCGCTCGGCGAGCTTCGCCGCGAGCACGCCGCCGCAGCCCGCCCCTGCGAGGAAGGCACCGAGTGAGATGAGCGGAGCGAGCACCGGCAGGCCGCCGCTGCCGGCGATCCCGAACCCGAGGAGCACGATGTTGCCGGTCATGTTGGCCGTGAACACGTGGCCGAGCCCGAGGTAGCTGACCGCATCCACGAGACCGGTGGTGAAAGTCAGCACGAGCAACGCGCGGGTCAGCCGATCAGGAGCGCCCACCACGCCTGCAGGCTATCGGGGTGTCCCTACGCCGGCGTGGGTGTCAGCAGATCGCTGCGCACGAACGTGAGCTTGACCACCGGCCTGCACGCCACCGGCTCATAGCCCTGGCCGCGCAGGTGGGCGATCAGCCCGCGCGCGTCGCGCACCGAGCCCGTGTGGTGGAGCTGGACCGCGAACACCTTCACGCCGAGGGCGTTCAGGTCGATCGTTGGCAGCACCTCGTACTCGCTGCCCTCGATGTCCAGCTTGAGCAGGTCGATGCGGTGGTCTCCCAGCTCGCTCATCAGCGACGGCAGCGTCCTTCCGGGGAGCTCCACGAAGCTGTGCGAGTCGTAAAGGCCCGCGGCGGACACCGACTGGCTCTGCGGGTCGTGGGAGACCTGCATGCGGATCGGGCCGTCCTGCGCCGCGATCGCCGCCTGCATGGCGCTGAAGCCGGGCTCCGCGCCCGCGTCCGCGCGAGCCCGCTCCACGAAGTTGGCGACCGCGTCGAACGAACGGACGCTCACGCCGTAGCGGCGTATCAGCTCCAGGTCCACCGACACGTCTCCACCAGCGCCAACCAGGTAACAGGTCCAGCTGGAGTCGATGACCGAGCCTGGCAGCGTCCAGCCGCCGTAGGCGCTGCCCAGCTCGATCAGGTCCGGCATCTCGCTCAGCCGCACGCGCGAGGCCAGGTGCTCGAACCAGCGCCGGCGCAGCGCGCTTCGCACCTTGGCGGGCCGCAGCTTGGCCAGCGGCGAGCGCCTGAGCCCCTGCCACGACTCGCGCGCCTGCGCCGCCGGGTGCTCGGCGCTGTGGGAGCCGAATGGCCAATGGGCCGGCGCCAGTCCGCCCGCCCGCCCGCTGCCCAGGTGGAGCGAATGAGATCTCGGTGGTTTGGCACGACCGGGCATTGTGCGCTCTGCGGGTTGGCTGCATGCGATCCCTCGAGGGGTCGCTTTCTCCCATCGTCACGCTGCAGCCTTAGCTTAAGCCTCCGCAGTGGTCTCCCGGCCTGCATCACCGGCAAACGTAGTAAGCGGCAGCGAGCATCTTTGGACTCTGGACCATTTGGCCCGGGTGCTGGAGAGCCCAAGATGCAACTGGCGGCGCTTGCATGGAGCGCCCGATTCCAACGGTGACACCCCGCGGCCGTTCTCCCCGTCCGGCCCCGGGGTGCCGCCGGGGCCGACAGGCGCCCTCCGCATCACTTGACATCGATCACCGCCGAACCTCCCCAGGAGGCCCACATGCCCCGAATCATCGTCATAGCCGACCCCTCGCCGCGTCCCGGCGGGGTTCCGCTGCACCTCCTCGACGAGCAGGTGCACTCCGTGCATCTCAGCTCATCTCACGCCGCCGCCCAGCTCGTGGAGCGGCTGGCGTGGGCCATCAGCGACGCTGAGGACGCTGAGGACGCGCGCGCGGAGCGGCCCGTGCGTCAGCTGCGCCGCTCGCCGCGACGCGTGCCCTCCAGCGACCACCGCGCCCGCGTGTCCGTCAGCGCCTGATCCGGCGACTGCGATGCCGGCTCAGGCGGATGCGTCCGCCAGCACGCGGCCGACGCTGTCGGCAACGCAAACGGGCTTCTGGTTGCCCTCCATCTCGACGGTGACGCGGGTGGTCACCTGGTGCCAGCCGCCACCCACCTCGGAGATCTCGACGATCTGCGTGTAGCAGCGCAAGCGCGCGCCGGCGGGGACGGGCGCGGGGAAGCGGACCTTGTTCCAGCCGTAGTTCACGCCCATCGTGAAGCCGCTGAGCTCGACCAGGTCGTGGCGCAGGCCATCGATCAGAGAGAGCGTGAGGTTGCCGTGTGCCACCGTGGTGCCAAATGGGCTCTCGAGCTCGGCGCGCTCGACGTCCAAGTGGATCCATTGGTGATCGCCGCTGAGGTCGGCGAACTGGTTGATCATCTCCTGCGTGACGGTGCGCCATTCGCTCGGACCGACCATCTGGTCGCTGAGCGCTTTGAGGCCGTCAATCCCGTGGGCCACGCCCTTGGGAATGCTCGCGCTGCCAGCCATCTCGTCTCCTTGTGCCGGGATCGCCGCTCAGCCTAGCCGGGAGCGGCGACTCGTCTCGTGCCCGCAGTTTGGGGGCTTTTCCAGCTTGCGGGCGAGTTCCACATAGTGTGCCTTTGGGAGTGCTACGCTCCCACAACGGCGGGCCACCTCGGCTCCGATCTCGGGCTTCTGGTGGAAACGCCGATGGGTCGCTGGACATGCGAGTGGGCACGGCGTGACCGCTCTCCAAGGACGGCACTGGTCGCAGCTCAGCACGTCCACGGGAGGTTTGGTCCAAGTGTTCGCTAGCCGGTTGGTTGCGCAGGATTCTCCGTTGTCCGGGCGTCGGCGAATATCGCTCCTCAAAGTACGCTCGGCCTCGCGCGAGGCCAAACGCGGGCTGGACGCGAGCGCGATCCTCGAGTCGTTGGACGATGCGGTGATCGCGCGCCGACTCGATGGCGTGATCAGCACCTGGAACGCAGGCGCGGAGCGGCTCTACGGGTATCCGGAGGGCGAGGCGATCGGGGCTCCTTACGAGGCGATCGTTTCGAAGGTCCGGTGGGGCCGGGAGATGGAAATGGTGAACTGGGCGGTCCGCGCCGAGCTCAGCGACACCTATGAGACCGAGCGCCTCTGCAAGGACGGCACCGTCAAGTCTGTCTCGGTGCAGATCTCGCCGATCAAGGATGCCGAGGGCGCCGTCTCGGGGGTGGCGACGATCGAGCGCGAGGTGCGCGAGCGGCGCCCGGGCACGGGTTGGTCCCCCGAGCTCGGCGAGTACTTGCGCAGCGCTTTCGAGCACGCGCCCATAGGCGTTGCGCTCGTCGGCATCTTCCATGGCTCGGAGGGCAACGTGTTGCGCGTCAACAGGGCCCTGTGCGAGCTCACCGGGCGCTCCGCCACGGAGCTCGAGCACGCGAACGTGAGCCTGATCGTGCATCCCGATGATGTCCAGGAGGATCGCGCGATGGCCACCAGGCTGGCGAGCGGCGAGCTGGCGGGGTTCCAGTTCGAGCAGCGCCTGCTGCACGCCGACGGGCACTCGGTCTGGGTGATGGTCAACGCCTCGATCGTGCGAGACGGCGCCGGGAACGCGCTCTACTGCATCCGCCAGATGCAGGACATCGAGGAGCGCAAGCGCTTCGAGGTCGAGCTCGGCTACCTGGTGGAGCACGATCCGCTCACCGGCCTGCTCAACCGTCGTGGCTTCATCCGTGAAGTCACGCAGGCGATGGCCTATGCGCGCCGCTACGGCGGCGGCGGGGCGATGCTGTTCCTCGATGTGGACGATCTCAAGTACGTCAACGACACGCATGGTCACGTGACCGGCGATGAGGTGATCAACGAAGTCGCACGGGTGGTCCTCCACAGGCTGCGCGAGACCGACGTGTTCGCCCGCATCGGCGGCGACGAGTTCGCGGTCCTGCTGCCCCATACCTCCGCATCCGAGGCCGAGATCCTTGGCGCGAGCCTGCTTGACGCTGTCCGTGAGGGTTGCGAAGTGACGTTGCGAGATGGCCGGCGCGTGACCGTCAGCATCGGCATCACCGCCTATACCGACGACTCCTCAACGAACCTCTCCGCCGAAGAGCTCCTGATCGACGCGGACATGGCCATGTATGCGGCCAAGGACGCCGGCAAGGGTCGCGTGTCGGTGGCGAGCCTCGCGATCCGCGAGCGCCCCCGACCGGGGGTCACGTGGGTGGATCGCATCCGGCGCGCCACAGCCGATGCGGGGTTCGAGCTGCACTGCCAGCCGATCGTCGACCTCGCCGCCGACAGGGTGGCCCAGTGGGAGTTGCTGCTGCGCCTCCCCGGTGATCGCGGCGAGCTGATCCTGCCGGCGCAGTTCCTGTGCACCGCTGAGCGCTCCGGCCTGATCCTGGCGATCGACCGCTGGGTGGTCAGCGAGGCGATCAGGCTCATCGCCGAGCAGCGGCAGGCAGGCCGGGACGTCCAGCTCTCGGTCAATCTCGCGGGCCGCTCGGTCGGCGACCGCGAGCTGCTGAGGCTGATCGAGCGGCGTGTGGGGGAGACGGGGATCGATCCGGCAAGCCTCGTGCTCGAGGTCAGCGAGACGGCCGCGATCGCCAGCATCGACCGTGCGCGCACCTTCGCCACCAGGCTGAGCGCCATTGGCTGCCTGATCGCGCTCGACGACTTCGGCGCGGGCTTCGGCTCTTTCTACTACGTCAAGCACATCCCGTTCGACTTCGTCAAGATCGACGGCGAGTTCATCCGCAACCTGCCCTCGAGCCCTACCGATCAGACCATCGTGGACTCGGTCGTGGACATGTCCAGGGGTCTTGGCAAGAGCACGATCGCCGAGTTCGTGGGCGATCGCGAGACGGTCGTGGAGCTCAAGCAGCGCGGTGTGGACTACGCGCAGGGCTACTACGTCGGCCGGCCCGTCCCTCTCGCCGAGGCCTTCTCGGTCTGAGCGCACCGCTAGCCGGGGTCGCTGACCTCGACTGCGCCAAAGCCTTCGAGCGGGCCATCGACGAAGAAGATCTCCATGGTTATGTCGGGCTCCACATGGGCCTGGCTCAGGAACGCCACGACCTTGCGCCCGGTCAGCCCCTCGATCGTCTCCCGGTAGCGCTTGGCCATCACGCGCTGGAAGTCCTGGCGCATCGCCACCACGCGGTCGGGCTGGCCGCTGTCCATGATCGTACGCTCGAGCGGTGTGAAGCCGCTGCCCCGCATGACCACCACGATGATGTCGTCGAGCGCGTAGGTCTTGGCTTTCATCGGCCCGCGCCCGTAGTGCTCGCGCAGATTTCGCACGATGGTGGTGGAGATCGCCGCGAGCAACTCGCCTCCGCCGAGCCGCTCGCTGCTCTCGCCAGACTGCGTGTCCAATAGATCCTCCCAGCCAGGCTACGGCTTCTGCCCGCCAAACCTGTTCTAGCCATTCGTATTTCCGCCCGAGGGTAGCGCAGGCCTTGCCCGCGGTCAACCCGGCCGATCGGATGAGTTGGGACGCCGTGATCCCTGCGCTGTCAGCCCTGCGGTGGCTCGCCCGCGAGTGGCGGCGCGGGGGTGCCGGACCAGCGCCTGAAGAACAGCTCGGCGTCGGCCGCGTCCAGGGGTCGCGCGAACAGGAAGCCCTGGCCGCTGTCGCAGTCCTCGTCGCGCAACAGCGACAGCTCCTGCTGCTGCTCGATGCCCTCGGCGAAGGTTTCGATCGAGAGCGCCTTGCCGAGCTGTACCAGCGTGTGGATCAGCGTCTCGCCCTCCTTGTTGTTGCTGAGCCCGGAGATGAAGGAGCGGTCGATCTTGAGGGCGTCCACGGGGAAGCGCTGGAGATGCGCGAGCGAGGAGTAGCCGGTGCCGAAGTCGTCGATCGCGATCCGCACGCCCAGATCCTTGATCGCGCCGAGCCGGCGCGCGGTCTCCTCCACGTTGCGCATCAGCGTGGTCTCGGTGATCTCGAT
>Ga0210403_10003757_pt1 | contig 13234 bp, 9 predicted proteins | sample IncBWC19MmetaG_FD_150863 | JGI IMG/M metagenome (GOLD analysis project Ga0210403, IMG submission 150863) | Forest soil microbial communities from Barre Woods Harvard Forest LTER site, Petersham, Massachusetts, United States - Inc-BW-C-19-M | ecosystem: Environmental > Terrestrial > Soil >... | reverse complement strand
GCAGGCTTGACGCGCAATGGGGCTCTTTCGTGGAGGGTGGTGTGGCACCTGTCGTCGTGGACTCGCCGGAATCTTTAAAGAATTATGTCGGGAAAGAAATTGGCGTGAGCGAATGGCTCACCGTCACACAAGAACGCATCACGCAATTCGCGGAAGCTACGGAGGACCGGCAATGGATCCATATTGATCGCGAGCGAGCGAAGAAAGAGTCTCCGTTCGGGATGACGATTGCGCACGGATTCTTGACGCTTTCGCTGATTAGCCGGTTTATGAAGGACGTGATTCAAGTTCGCGGCGTGGGAATGGCGATCAACTACGGGCTCAATCGAGTGCGCTTCCCTGCTCCCGTTCGAGGTGGTTCACGAATCCGGGCACGAGTCAGTCTGCTGAGTCTTAAAGAAGTTTCTGGAGCGCACGAGGCTGCTTTTTCGGTGACGGTGGAGAGTGAGGGTGTCGAGAAGCCTTGCTGCGTTGCGGAATCGATCGTGCGTTACTACCGCTAGCCCAGGTGCGAAGTTTCACGAAATGTCGGAAATAACAATTACAAAATAAAGAGAGAATCAGATTGCGCCGGTTTCGGCGGTGCGCAAAGAAGCGCGTAAAAGAAGTTTGATGAGTTGCGGCATGCTGGCGAAGCGTTCGTCGTGAGTCAAACCTTGGTGATAGCGATAGTAGATTTGCTGAACGATCACAGCGATCTTGAAACGCGCAAAGGCTAGATAGAAAGACAGATTGGAAACGTCACGGCCGGTTTTCAGCGCATAGCGGTGGACCAGTTGTTCGCGCGTAAGGCTGCCGGGATTGGTCGTGGGTCCCCAGCGGGTTTCGAGCATCTCCGGAGGATCGTTCGCATCGATCCAATAGGCAAGAGCTGAACCGAGATCCGTGAGCGGATCGCCGATAGTGCACATTTCCCAATCCAAGACACCAATGATTTTGGTGAGATCGTTGGGATCGAGAACAACGTTGTCGTATTTGTAGTCGTTATGGACGAGCGTGGCCTCACTTGAAGCAGGCATGTGCTGCTGAATCCAATTGGATAGCGGTGCGATCTCCGGGAGATCGTGCGTCCTTGAACCGTGGTAGCGCTCGATCCAGCCGCGCACTTGGCGTTCGAGGTAGCCCTGAGGTTTGCCCAAGTCAGCGAGACCAATCGCCTCATAATCGAGACTGTGAAGAAGTGCGAGATTGTCGAGGAAGGATTCGCTCAAACGCAGTGCCGTTTCTGGGGAAAAATTTAAGCCGGGCGGAACGTCTCTGCGAAGGATGATGCCGCGAATGGGTTCCATCAGATAAAACGGAGCGCCTAGCACGGAAGCGTCGTCGCAGAAGAGAAGCACACGCGGGGCCGGGGAATAGTGAGCATGAAGCTTGGAGAGCACGCGAAACTCGCGCCCCATGTCATGCGCAGACTTGACCTTGCTTCCGAACGGCGGCCGCCGAAGCACCATATCACGCGAACCGAGTTGCACAGAGTAGGTGAGATTCGAATGGCCGCTTGGGTATTGGCGAACGATCAGGGGCCCAGTTTCGCCGGGGAAATGTGTGTGTAGGAAAGGTTCGAGCTTCGCGACGTCGAGTTCTTCTCCCGGACGAACCGCGGCCGTTGGATCTTGGAGGTCAGCCATATATTTCTCGCGACGTTCCTCTATCTATAAGTCAGCAAAGCGGGATCGTCCAGATGCTGAAACGAGTTAAACGTGCTCAGCGTAAAACGATCGCCGGTGAACAGGAATTCGCTATAAGAGCAGTTGCGAGGCATCCACGCGACTTGCAGTGTATCGTGCGGTGAAAGGCGCAGAGCTCGCTGGACAGCTACAGCGACGGGACCACCGGAAGTAAAGATGGCGCAGGTTTCGCTTTTGTTTGCCGTGGACAGAAATTGCGACAGACCGCGATTGACGCGGGCAATAAACGCCTCCCAGGATTCGACGCCACTTACGCTTAATTCTCCATTGACCCACATGGTGATCACCGATTCGAAGAGTTTTTGGAAGTTTCTGCGGCGCTGAGGCGGACTGTTCGCATGACGGACTGCGTTTTCAAGATCACGGATGTGAGAGTTGGTCTCAGTAAGCTGGGGAAGACTTCTTTCCAGTACGACGTCGCCCTGGAATTCGTCGAACTCGTCAAACACGATGGGCAGGGGAAGTTTTAGGCCGTTCCTCGAGTAGATTTCACGCACGGCTTCTTCGGTATCGCGATGGCGAACGCGCGGTCCGGTGCAAATTCGATCGAAGACGACCTTTCGGCGAGCCCAATACTCTCCCAGCACATGGGCCTGAGCTTCGCCAGTGGCGGAGAGCTTGTCGTAATCCTGCTCGAGAAAAGAAGCTTGTGCGTGGCGAACAAGAAAAACGCGTCCCATGCGTCACCTGAAAAGACTTCGACTGCCTTGCGAAATAGCAGAAGCTAATTGAGAGCACAAATGCGATTCGCGCCGCAACTGACAGCGCCTAGGCAGTCGCGCTCTGTTCCTTATTGAAGTCCGCGAACTTCCTGCCCTCTTGAGCGAGCCGCTTCAGTAGGGGAGCTGGCTCCCAGAGTTCGCCATGCTGCCTGTGGTATTCCTCGATGCGATCGCAGACCTGTTTCAAACCAACCGTGTCGGCATACCACATCGGTCCGCCCCGATGGGCCGGAAAACCGTATCCGTTGATGTAGATGATGTCGATGTCGACGGCGCGCAGGGCGAAGCCTTCCTCGAGGATGCGAGCGCCTTCGTTCACCAGGGCGTAAACGCAACGATCGACAATTTCTTCCTTGGAAATTTGGCGCTGAGGAATGCCCGCTTCGGCGGCCCATTTGCGGACTAGCTGCGCGACTTCGGGATCGGCTATTGCGCGGCGATTTTCATCGTATTTATACCAGCCAGCGCCGGTTTTCTGGCCGTAGCGGCCCATTTCGCAGAGTTTGTCCCCGGCAAAAGCATGTCGGATGCCGGGCTTTTCGAGGTGGCGATATTCCTTGCGGATTCGCCAGCCGACATCGAGACCCGCGAGATCGCCGACGGCAAGAGGCCCCATGGCCATGCCGAAATCGTAGAGCGCGGAATCGACGGCTTCGACGCTAGCTCCCTCTTCGAGAAGAAACACGGACTCGCGCACGTACGGATGAAACATCCGGTTGCCGACAAATCCGCGACAGTTCCCTACCAGGACGCCGACTTTGCCAAGTTTTTTCGAGAGCTGCATGCAGGTGGCGATGACTTCCTTGCCGGTGGCTTTGCCGCGGACAATTTCGAGGAGGCGCATCACGTTTGCGGGACTGAAGAAATGCGTGCCAATGACTGCTTGGGGACGAGCGGTCGCGGAAGCAATCTCATCGATGTTCAGCGTGGAGGTGTTGCTCGCTAGGATGGCGTCGGGTTTGCAGACGCGGTCAAGCTCGGCGAAGACTTCTTTCTTCAGAGCCATGCCTTCAAACACGGCTTCGATGACCATTTCGGCGTTTGTGAAGGAATCGTAAGTGAGTGTTGGTTGAATCAGCTTGAGGCGCTCGTCAACGAATGCTTGGGTGAAGCGGCCACGCGTCACGGAAGTCGCGTAATTTTTTTGAATGTTGGCGAGGCCCTTGTCGAGTGCGGCCTGGTCGCCTTCCTTCAAGAGCACGGGAATGCCGGCGTTTGCAAAGACCATGGCGATGCCGGCACCCATCGTTCCCGCGCCAACGACAGCTGCTGTGGTGACTGGGAGGAGCGGAGTTTCTTTCGGAATGTCCGGGATTTTGGCGACTTCCCTCTCACCAAAGAACACGTGAATTAGGGCTTTCGATTGATCGGAAAACAAGCATTTCATGAAAAGCTTGCGCTCGAATTTGCAGCCCTCTTCGAAAGGGAGTTTTGTGGCGGCTTCGACCGCATCGATGGCGGCGAGCGGCGCGATCATTCCGCGCTGTTTTTTGCCGGCGTTATCACGCGCGGCGGCGAAGATCGGGGCGTTTTGTTCCGCCGAACCGAGTTTGTCGTTACGCTCGCGTGTCTTTCGAACGGGTTTGTCTGCAATCTCACGAGCAAAAGCGACGGCGCCAGTCAGCAGATCGCCTTCGATCAGGCGGTCCAGGATACTGTGCTGCAGAGCTTCTGCGGCCTTGATGGGGTTGCCGTTCGCGCACATATCGACAGCTTTGGCTGCGCCCGCGAGTCGCGGCAAGCGTTGCGTGCCCGCTGCGCCTGGAATAATGCCAAGTTTTACTTCGGGTTGGCCGACTTGCGCGCCGGGGACGGCGACGCGGTAATGGCCAGACATGGCAAGTTCAAGGCCGCCGCCAAAGGCGCTCCCATGAATGGCCATGACGACGGGCTTGCGACAATCTTCGATTTTCAAGAGGAGCGCGGGCAGTTCCAAGCCGCCGGCGCTGGCCTTGCCGGAAGTGATCTTGCCGAATTCCTTGATGTCCGCGCCAGCGATGAAAGTCTTGCCTCCACCGATGAGCACAGCTGCTTTGATCGAGCCGTCTTCGTCGATTTGCTCGATCGTCGCGGCAATGCCTTCTGACACACCGGGGCTGAGAGCATTGACAGGAGGATTGTTGATGGTGATGATGGCAATGCCATTGTCGTTCGTAAGCTGAACCAAGTCGCTCATCGGTGGCGCTCTTTCCTCTGAAATAATCCGCAAAACTCGCGGACAAATACTTGGGAGGGGCATGCGGCCCGCAGTCTCACACCTTATTTATAAGGCTTCTCACTTACGGCTGGCAAATTCAGGCCGGATGGTGTCCTGCCCACCCCAATATTTCTTGCGCAATTCTCTTTTCAGAATTTTACCGGTTCCTGTTTTGGGCAGAGCATCGAAGAATTCGACGGAGTGCGGACATTTATAATGCGCGATGCGAGCACGGCAAAAGTCGATCAACTCCGCTTCCGCGACCTGCGAACCAGGCTTCAGCACGACTAAAGCCTTGGGCACTTCCCCCCATTTCGCGTCGGGGACAGCGACGACGGCGACCTCATAAACGTTTGAATGAGCAAGGAGCGTTTTTTCGACTTCCAGCGAAGAAATATTTTCGCCACCGCTAACGATAATCTCTTTCTTGCGATCGACCACGAGAATGTAACCGTCTTCATTAATCGTGGCCATATCGCCGGTGTGAAACCATCCGCCGCGCATGGCTTCGGCGGTGGCTTGTGGTTGGCGCCAATAGCCCTCCATGACCACGTCGCTGCGGGCCACGACTTCGCCAATGCTTTTGCCGTCGTGGGGCACGTCCTTGTCGTTTGGGTCGACGACGCGAAGCTCGACTCCGGCGATTGCAAAGCCGGTCATGGCCTGGCCGATATACTTTCGGTCGCCTTGCCAATCGAGACCGGGCTTCATTCTGGAAATGGAAAGCGTCGGCGAAGTCTCCGTGAGGCCATAGCCGGAGCGACAGCTCCCGCCAAGTTTTCCTTCGACCTCGCGCACAAGCGTCGGAGATGAAGCTGCTCCGCCGATATTGATTATGCGCAGACTGCTCAAGTCATATTTTGGCCGCTCGGGGCAATTCACGAGCGCTGTGGCCATGGCGGGCACAAGACAAATGTTGCGAATTCGCTCCTGCTCGATCAAGCGGAAAACTCGCGTAGTTTCGAAGCGCTGCAGCATTACGTGTTTTCCGCCCGTCAAAGCGAGCGTGTGCGGCGTGCCCCATCCATTGGCGTGAAAAAGAGGAATAGTGTGCAATTGAGCGCCATCGGCGGTGGGATCGTCGGTAAGGCAGGCGTACAGAGCGTGCATGTACGTATTGCGATGGGTGAGCATCACGCCTTTAGGATTGGCGCTTGTACCGCTGGTGTAGAAAAGTTCCGCGACGGAATTCTCGTCAACTTGCATGATGTCGGTGCAGTGAGGAGAAGCGGCGGCGAGGAGTTCGTCGTAGTTTTTGGGTGCGAGCCAGTCTGATTGAGGCGCCCCATCGAGTAAATAAAAGGATTCCACCGTCGGAACATCTTGACGAAAGGAATCGACGGCGGGAAGAAATTCCTTTTCGAGAAAGAGCACTTTTGCTGCGGCGTCGTTCAAAATGAAGGCAAGCTCATGAGGCGCCAGCCGGATGTTCAAGGGGAGCAGGACGGCGCCGGCATCAAGAACGCCGTAATAGGCCTCAAGCAAGCGGTGACAGTTCATGCTGAGAAAGGCGACGCGGTCGCCGGGCTTCACACCGGCCGCGCGCAATGCGCCTGCGAAGCGAGCGGCGCGTTCGGCAAATTGCGCATAAGTGAAGCGCAACTCGCCGCAAACAACCGCGGTTCTGCGCGGATACTGCTGCTCAGCGTATCGCAAACAGCGCAGCGGTGTGAGAGGTATGTTCATGGCGTATCAAGCGCGTGCTAGGCGGTTTGCCCTCCATCCACAACCAGGACCTGGCCCGTGACGTAATCGGAGGCGCTGGAAGCAAGAAAAACCGCCGCCCCTTTCAAATCGTGGTCGTTGCCGAATCGGTGTAACGGGATCTTGCTCAAGAAGGTTTCTTTGTTCTTTTCTATCACGACTTGCGACATATTTGTGGGAAACCAGCCCGGTGCAATGGAGTTCACTTGAATGTTGTGAATGCCCCATTTGCAGGCGAGATCTTTGGTAAAGGCAATGACGCCGCCTTTGCTGGCGTGGTAGCCGATGGCCTGAAATTCCGGCGAAGCACCGCGCAGGCCAGCCACGGAAGCGATATTGATAATTTTTCCACGGCGCTGGGGGACCATATGCTTTCCGACGGCCTGCGAGAAAAGAAAGGTTCCCGTGAGATTTGTCTCGATCACTTTGTTCCAATGCTCGAGGCGCATTTCTTCCACGGGAGCGCCCCAGGAAGTTCCGGCATTGTTGATCAGGATATCGATGCGGCCGAAATGAGAAACGGCGGTGTCGACAACTGTCTGAACGTTGGCTTGATTTTTGACGTCACATGCGAGTGCGAGGGCTTTTACGCCTAGTTTCTGCAATTCTGTGGCCGCTTGCTCGCAGCGTTCCTTCTTGCGGGCGCAGAGCACGACGTTGGCGCCCATTTCCGCGAGGGCTTCCGCCATTTGACGGCCGAGGCCGATGGAACCGCCTGTGATGATGGCTACGCGTCCAGTGAGATCAAAAAGTTGTCGAACGTTCATGGCAGGCGAGACACTTTCCAATGCGTCGTGCCGATTCGCGAAAGCTTATCCAGCACAGGAATAGAGATTACTGGTTCGCGCATTGAAAAATACTAGAGTCAGAAGCATACGCCAAGCTCGAATTCAGCATTGGCCGGGAGGGGCGTGCTTGGTTGAGTAGCTGTCCAGCTGCGTTCATTGAGGCGCCAAGACCACGCGGCCTGCAATTCGTCCTGCGCGCATCTCTTCCAGCACGTCATTCGCCTGGGCAAGTGGACGCGCTGTTATCTGGCATCGAACTTTGCCGGCAGCGGCCATCGCGAGGATTTCTTTAAGATCCTGACGGGTGCCTACCGCGGAGGCCTGGATACGGACCTCGCTGGCAGCCATCATGATTGGCGGGAAACAGATATTCTCCGCGGGTAAACCCACGACCAGCAGAGTCCCTCGAGCCCGCAAACAGCTGAACGCCGTGTCGTACGCGGCTTTCGATGCGGAAGTGACGATGGCGACATGGGCGCCGCCGGTGGCGCGAAACTCCTTAACAACATTGTTCGAAGAAGAGTTCAGCGTTCGAACGGGGCCAAGCTTGGCCGCCGCTGCAAGCTTTTCGTCAGAGATGTCGACGGCAGTAAGTTCCGCTCCGAGGCCGGCGCCAATCTGAACAGCAAGGTGGCCGAGCCCTCCGACTCCAAATACGGCCAGCCGCTGACCGGGCAGAATTCTGGCTTGACTGAGCGCACGATAGACTGTGACTCCGGCACAGAAAAGTGGAGCAACATCAGCTGAAGAAAGCCCATCCGGGATTTTCTGAACGTGGCTTGCGCGGGCCTTCATGAATTCCGCGTAGCCCCCGTTCACGCTCACGCCGGTGATTAACTGCTTCGAGCACAGATTTTCGTTGCCCTCGCGGCAGGCTTCGCATTCTCCGCAAGTCCAGTAAATCCAGGGAACGCCAACGCGATCGCCCACTCGAAATTCGCCCACTCCCTCGCCGAGTTCGACAATCTGGCCGGCGATCTCGTGCCCGAGAATCAGAGGTTTCTTGGTAATGCGTGAGAATTGCGGCCAGTCGCCATCAGCGACGTGAAGATCGGAATGGCAGACACCACACGCTTCCACGCCAATCAGGACTTCGCCCGGGCCGGGCTCGGGCCGAGGAACATCTATAAGCACGAGAGGCGTCTTGAATTCCTGCAGGACAGCAGCTTTCATGCAGTCACCGTGAAAACCGGGAAGTGGGAAATTGTAGTCATGAGCCGGGCGCCTTAGTTCGTACCTGGAACCGTGATTTTAAGCGGGTCTCGAACAAAGCTGCGACCGTGACGCTCCGATCCGAGCAGAAGGAGAACTGCTAGCATGAGGATTGTCACGACTTCAAAACCTGCGATGGCCCACCGGTAGCCGACGCGGTCGCGCAACGCGTACTGGATCGAATTCGTCGGCGACGCGAGAAGGATGCCCAATTGGTAGGTGAGGCCTGGCATTAATCCACGGGTCGCGTCTGCAGATAATTCATTCAGGTGCACCGGGATCACACCCCAAGCACCCTGCACACCTGCCTGCATCAGAAACGCGCCGATGACGAGCACAGTCAGGTTACCGCCAAATGCCCAAAGCGGAATCATGCTCAACGATAGTCCCAGCGCGGCGATCATCCCTTTTCGGCGGCCGGCGACCTGCGAGAGGTGTCCAAATAGAATTGCGCCGACCACGGCTCCGATGTTGTAAAAGATTGCAATGTTCGCGCGCACGGACACCGAGGCGCGATGGACTTCCTGCAAGAAGTCCGGATACAAATCCTGGGTGCCGTGAGATAGAAACATCATGAAGGTCATGAGCACAACAAGGTAGAGGAAGCGCTTCCACTCCTGCGTGGCGATGCGCAGGACCTGACCGGTGCTGGCGGCGCGATGCTGCTTCCAAGCTTCCGACTCTGGAACCTTCGTACGGATGTAGAGCGCGAGCAAGGCGGGCAATGCACCGATCCAAAACATGGGGCGCCATCCCCAGGCCGGCAGAAGGAATCGTGCCGCCATCGCGGCAAGTAGATAGCCAATCGAATAACCACTCTGCAAAATTCCGCTAAGGATTCCGCGCCAGCGTACGGGCGCGGCTTCCATGGCAAGTGACGCGCCTACACCCCACTCCCCGCCCATGCCAATGCCGAATAACGCCCGCATCACGAAGAAAAACTTGTAGTTGGGTGAAAAACCACACAGGAGCTCGACTAGCGAAAAATAGATGACGTTCGCCATTAGCGGTCTGCGCCGCCCGTAACGATCGGCTAGCACGCCGAAAATCGCCGCCCCAACCGGACGCATGGCGAGTGTGGCAAAGGTGGTGAAGATGATGTCTTTCTTGGATACGCCAAACTGACGAGCAAGAACGTCATACATGAAGACAACTACGAAGAAGTCGAAGGCGTCGAGGGTCCATCCGAAAAAACCGGCAAGAACTGCGTGCCGGGCGCTCGCTTTTGAACTAGTGGGTGGATCTGTTGTTTGCACGCGATAACCCTTTGTCGATCTGGAATTGACGGGCTTTCATTGTAGCCAATGTCTCCCCCGTTTCCTTGCTTTGCACTCCGCTGCACTTCGCCTCTACGCGGGCAGCGGCTGACCACGTGTTTCGGCCCCAAAGGGAATCAACAGCAGCCCGATAGCAAACGCCAGCGATGTAATCGCTACAGGAACTCCGAGTGACCCGTAGCGCTGCACACCACTTCCGACAAGAAATGTAATCGCCGCTCCACCAAAACGCGCAAAGGAAGTGGAGAAAGCGAAAGCACTAGCGCGGCATTCGGTGGGATATTGCTCCGGCAGCCACAGCGTGTAGACCGCAAAGTTCGCACCGCCCAGGCCAAGAAAAAACAGACAGACAAAAAACCAGGGCAGCGCGGATGGACCGAGATAAAAGACTTTACCGAAAGTGAGGGCGATGAACACCATCATCAGGGCAAAGTAAAAGCCGAGGGCGCCACGCCGCCCAAGCCGTTCGGCAAGCCAGGGCATGGCCAGACACCCGAGCACGGTGGCAAACGCGACGAGCATAGCAGCGCTTGAGGCGAGCTGCGCGGCTTGCGGTCCATCACGGCCCGCGACTTCCGCAAGAGAAGTCACTGCTGCAGGAACGTAGACGGTTCCAGCCCACAGCCCGCTGATCGAAGCGAGCATGAACAGTGAGTTCAGGATCGTTCGGCGGCGCAATGCAGGCGAAAAAAGTTCTGCGAATGGGCGGTAAAGCTGCCACGAACGAACAACGTCTACCTTGCTGGACCAACGCGCCGGTTCGGCGACGCCGTGCCTAACCCACGCCAGGAGCAGCGCCGGCAGTCCACCAACGGCAAACATGGCACGCCAACCGTAGCGGCTGCCGATAAGGTAATTCGCAATCGCGGCAAGGAAAATGCCGACGTAGTAGCCCGTATGCATGTAACCAGCTCCGGCGCGGCGGCGACTTTCCGGCCATTCTTCGGCGACGAATGTGCCGCCCATGGCCCACTCGCCCCCGATTCCAATTCCAGCAAGGAATCGAAAAATCGCCAACTGCCAGACGCTGGTGACGAGGGCGCTCAAAAACGTAAAGATCGAGTACCACACGATCGTCAGCATCAACGTACGGACGCGCCCAAACTTGTCGCCCACAGGTCCCCACAGGAAAGCCAGCCCCCAGCCGACCAGGAAAAGAGCAAAGAGCAGTCCACCGTAGTAACCGATGTTGCCTTTCGTTGCGGTGATGCCAGAGCGAGGAAGAAGATCGCGAAGCGAGGGCAAAAGCACAAGTGCGTAGATGAAAGAATCCATGCCGTCGAGAGTCCATCCACCCCATGCGGCCCAAAACCCTCGAATTTGATTGCCAGTGAGCTTGACGTGAGGAGACAGTAGGCCATTTGATGATTCAACGGGCATCGTGTGAGGGACTATATCAAAAAGACTTGGCCGAAAAAGAGTGAAGTCAGGTGGCCGTTCGAGCAGAATGCAACCCGGCAGAGGCGATCCGCTGCAGCGCCAAATCCAATTTCCGTGCAAGTTGCGGTGATGTAGACTCTCTCATTCACTTTGGGCGAAACCCTGGCACAAAGAGTTCTATCTACAGGGCGCGCCAAAGCTCGGTTCGAAGCAACGGGGTCACGCGTGTTCCTCAAAGTATTTGAAGACAAGTTCGTGCTTGCTGAGGCGGCAGCCACCCACGCAATGGCCCTCATTCAAGGAGCAATCAACAATCGCGGGTCGGCGCGCGTTGTCGCTGCGACAGGCGCTTCTCAATTCGAGTTTTTAGAAGCGCTTACAAAACTGCGCGGCATCGAGTGGCACAACGTAGAGCTGTTCCAACTCGATGAATATGTCGGCCTTCCGATGACTCACCCAGCGAGCTTCAGCAAATACCTTCAGGATCGCTTGGTTAGCAAGACTGGAATCATCCGCTATCACTCGATCAATGGCGAAGACGACCCGGCCAAAGTTGTTCGCATTGTAGGCGAGTCTATACTCGCATCTCTTGTTGATGTTGCGTTTGTCGGCATCGGAGAAAACGGCCATCTCGCATTTAACGACCCCCCGGCGGATTTCGAAACCAGCGACCCCTACATTATCGTGAACTTGGACGAAGCCTGCCGGCGGCAGCAAGTCGGCGAAGGCTGGTTCACCGGTCTCTCGGCGGTGCCGACGCGAGCGATCTCCATGTCCGTGCGGCAAATTCTCAAAGCGAAACATATCATCGCTGTAGTCCCCGAAGCCCGCAAAGCCTCTGCGGTCAAAGCTTGTTTCGAAGGGCCGATCAGCCTGATGGCTCCAGCATCGACTCTGCGCTCGCATGCCAATGCAACGATCTATCTCGACCGGCAATCGGCAGCCTTACTCAGCCCGGCGACGCTTTCAGCACTCGCTGCTTCCGGCTGACACATGGCTCTGCATTCGCGCTCAATGGAAACCGCATCCTAATGGACATTGGCCCAGAAGCGAGAACTGCGTCACCAAGCTTCAGCGGCGGTCGAAGCATTCCCTCGCTCCGATGGTGGATCGGCGGGATATTGTTCGCTTCGACAGTCATCAATTATATCGATCGCCAGACTCTCTCCCTGCTCGCTCCCTATCTCAAGCAGGATTTCCACTGGACCAACACCGATTACGCCAATCTTGTCATCGCGTTCCGCGTTGCCTATTCCATCGGACAAACCCTTAATGGCAGGCTGATGGATCGCATTGGAACGAAGCGGGGACTTACGCTCACGGTTCTGTGGTATTCGATTGTTTCCGTTCTCACGCCGCTTGCCAGGGGTTTTTACTCCTTTATGGGATTTCGTTTCTTCCTCGGACTCGGCGAATCCGGCAACTGGCCTGGAGCAACCAAGGCTGTCTCGGAGTGGTTTCCAAAGCAGGAGCGCGGCCTGGCCACAGCGTTATTCGATAGCGGCTCCTCCATTGGCGGAGCCGTAGCGCCGTTCGTTGTCCTTTGGTTGTACTTTCGTTGGGGCCTTCGTCCAGCATTTATTGTTCCCGGCCTGCTCGGATTCTTGTGGTTGATAGCTTGGCGCTGGCTCTATCATCTGCCTCAAGACCACCCTCGCATTAGTATCGCTGAACGGCAGATGATCCTTGCCGATCACAAAGAGGACGAACCACCCGCAGTAACGCCGCCGCGCTGGCGCGACCTGCTGAAGCTCCCGCAAACATGGGGAACTATCATCGCCAGGAGCTTCACCGACCCAGTCTGGTTCTTCATCGCCGATTGGTTTCCTATCTATCTCGTCGCCAAAGGCATCGCTCTCAAAAGCGGTTTGATTGCTATCTGGATTCCTTTCATCGCCGCCGATCTGGGCAATTTCTTCAGCGGCTGGCTCTCTGGCCTGTTGATCAAACGAAGGTGGTCGGTGGGAAAGGCGCGTAAGGCTCTCGTTGTCTTCGGCGGCTTCGGCGTGACTTTGCTCATCCCCACCATTTTCACGGCAAATCTCTATTGGCTCACTCTCCTGTTCGGCCTCGCTACGTTCTCATACGCGTCTTTCACCACAATCGCCAACGTGTTACCTTCTGACCTTTACAGGAACGAATCCGTGGCGACCGTCAGTGGCTTGAGCGGTACGGGAGCGGCGCTCGGCACGATCGTCGTTTTCGAATTGGCGGGACGTCTTTCCGACACGCGTGTTGCGACGGGCACGCACCTATTCGATCCGCT
>Ga0210403_10003755_pt1 | contig 13238 bp, 13 predicted proteins | sample IncBWC19MmetaG_FD_150863 | JGI IMG/M metagenome (GOLD analysis project Ga0210403, IMG submission 150863) | Forest soil microbial communities from Barre Woods Harvard Forest LTER site, Petersham, Massachusetts, United States - Inc-BW-C-19-M | ecosystem: Environmental > Terrestrial > Soil >... | reverse complement strand
GCCAACGGCAAGCGCGCTGACACATGGCGATCTGGTAGCATATTCACCGACAGTAAGTTACGCCTGAGTGTTTACGAGCAAGAGATAAGCAGCGAAGTGCTAAAAATGACCCTAGAAGCCGCCATAGAACACATCTACGCCCAACTTAGCCAGCCGGTAACTGGCCAAACAGTCATGCGCCTGATGGGCGACTACTTGTTTAACCCGCATGAAGACGGCCGTCTGCTAGTAGAGCAGCTAAGTGGTGGCCAAAAAGCCCGCCTGCAAATTATTAAGATGTTGGCCAACAATCCCAACTTGCTAATACTAGACGAGCCAACCAACCACTTAGACCTACCCTCTATCGAAGAGCTAGAGAACGCCCTGTCTAGCTACAACGGCGCCCTGCTATACATCAGCCATGATAGTTATTTTGCCAAGAATATGGGTGGCGAGAAGATTGTGTTAAAGGCTTAGAAGCCTTGAATAGCTATTCTGTGCTCTCATCAGGAATCATTTCGACAATAGCCAATCCTCCAAGCTCGATAGTCTTATCTGCCGGCTTACCTGTTTCACTACTATCAACCGATTCGACTCCAGAATCGGATTGTTCCCCATTGAATTCAGTCAAGGCAGACTCGCTAGCAGTGGTAGCAGGCTTATTGCCCTCAGAACCAGTTTCACTAGATAGCCCACTAAAACCTGGTGTGCCTGAGCTATGTCGCTCACGATGATGAGATGTCACTGAGGGATCAGTGTTAGGTCCATACCAATATGGCACTCTATTACGCATTTTTATTTATCTCCTATGTTAAATGCCAAAACAAAAACCGCCATCCAAATCAGGTAGCGGCCGTTGAGTTTTGGCGTCTTGCCTTTTTTAATCCATATATTGTTTTACGCCTGTGCGCCTGGGTTGTCAAGCACAATACAGGGGGATCCCCGATCAAACTGGGAATGACACAGCGCAAGTAGGCTTTTGTCGCTCTGAGTTACGTATCTACTGAGTAGTAGTATTCGATGCGGCAGAGTTATCAGCTGTAGCCGCTTGCCCGATTACTACCACAAACTGCGCTGTACTTTTAATGCTGGCTGGGAGCGGATCAGTCGAAGCTGTAACTCCGAGCAGTTGCTCTAGTTTTTTCTTGGTTGCTGGTGCTGGTTTGTCAGTCTTAGTTAGATCATAAAGTTTGACCTTACCGTAATTACCTGGGTCTGAGCTACTAACAGTGCCGATATTTATGCCCTCGCCAGCTAGCGTATCAGCTTGCTTCTGGGCTAAGCCTGGTGTGCCCGAAGCGTTAAACACATCAACAGTTGCCTTCTCGCTTAGTAATTGACCATCACCAGTCAAGTAAGCATGTGTGATAGCTACCAAATCACTATAATCGTATAAGCCTTTAGCCGGCTGAACTATGCTAGCCCCATTAGGGCCGGTGCCAGTCGTAAAGATTGCCGGGGTTTGATCTGCCAAGCTAACTGAATTGATATCCTTAGAGTTAGTGTTTTTTATGATGTCTACAAATGTGTTAATCTCGCCCGTATCAATATTTGTCCGCACATTATTACCTAGCGAATTAAGCAGGTTTGTAATTGCTATGGGATTAGCCAAAAAACCAACACTAGACGCTTTGTTTTTAGTAGCTAATATAATTTTGCGCTGATTAGCCTCACGATCAAAGTTACCACGTGGCAAACCATAGCCCCCGGCATCGTTCCTAGCCTGAGCCAAGAAGTTGGCGTGTTTACCATCCAAGTGTGCTGGGCCATTTGGCCATTTAACTAAGTAGCACTTATATTCACAGCGCCAATCAAAGTTACGATCTAAAATACCACGGGGGTCAGGACTCTCGATAACTATATCTATACCACCTACAGCATCCACGACACCAGTTAGCACCGTATCGTTAACGTGTACGCTGTATTGCAGATCAATACCGAACTTTTCGCCCACCACACTACGCAGGGCTTGCTGACCAGACATTTCGTTGCCACCTTTTGCCATTTCACTATTAAAACATTCATAGACGGCATTGATTTTTTCTTCGCTGTACTGCGTGCAACCCGGGATCTTAACCCATAGATCGCGCGGCACACTAATCATAAAAGCATTGTGTTTCTTCTGGTCAACGCTAATGAACATAATAGAATCAGTCAGGCTAGAACCAGGGTGCCCAGGATCGTCTTCTGTAGTCCCAAAGACTAGAATATTACTACGCCCATATTTATCTGTTTTAAGTGGCTTATTGCCCAACAAACCAAGTACGCCACCATTAAACACACGACCAGTATTACGCAAAAGAGTCCCGCCCATATAAACACCTACGCCTACCAGTAAAATCAATACAACTATCACGCCCCACTTTAGATATTTTCTACGTGGTTTTAGAGACTTTAGCGCCTTTCTCTTTGGATCATCTGACTTTCTTTTACCGCCGAATGGCCACAGACGCCTACGCTTTTGTTCTTTATCTTGCTTGGGGCGCAGAATATCTTCAATATCTAATGACAAACTCGAGGAGCTTTGTATAGGAACAGCTGCAGCAGCCATATTCCTAGACGACAATCTATTGGATTGCAAGCGCGTCGAGCTAGACGCAACATCACTTACGTCTTCTGCGGTTTTTGGGACTTTAAGTCGAGGTCGGTCTATCCGACTTCCAGCCTGCTTTTGCGACGCAATAGGTCGACGTCGTAAAAAACCATCTGTGCTATTCAAACCGTTATCCTTGTGATATTAGCCAATAAAGATTTACTTAAAAACAAAAGATTGTACCATTTAGTATAAGCTGTTTGAGGTTTAAAGCCAAGCACTTCAATTATCGAAGGTCCTTCAATGGATTAGTCAGTTTTAAACCTTCAATGTGCTGAAAATCATTAACGTTCGCGGTCCACAGCTCTATATCGTTCTCTAAAGCTGTGGCAGCTATGATGGAATCACCCAAACTCATATGCATATACTGACGAAGTTTAATCGCCCTATCAATGACAGAATCAGTAAGTGCCAAGTTGTAGGATTCATTAAATAATGCGCTCATAAGATGCAGCTCGTTAGCTAGTATATTAGAATAGCCCAGGGACTCAAGTCTAGTGATACTCGCATGCGCTATATCGATATCCGATATAATCCGCCTATCAAGAGTCCCCTTAGAGAGATAAACAAATATATTAGTGTCAAGAATAACCATAGAGCTTTAATGCCTTCCTGGCAGAGAACGATCTTCACGAATCTCACGCTGCCAAGCAGCCGGATCTTGAACGCTGCTATAAGCTTTAACTTCTTGCAATTGTTGCAACAAACTTTGTATGCGCTCATGATTTTGCGTAGATTGTGGCACAGGAAGTTCAATTATTGCTTTCTGCCCAAGCTGCAACTGGGCATCTTCTACATATTTCTTTGGCACCCTCAGGGCATAAGAGTTGCCGGTTTTAATAACTGTGGTTATGTAGTTACTCATTGTAAATACAAGTATACTTACACTTTTCTAAGTGTCAAGTTCTGCATTCACGCGCTCTAATTTTAGTGCAGGGTAAATTGCTTTAGTGGTCTCATCTATATCATGGCGCAATTGAGGAAAAGGCACGCCTTCACGGGCAGTGACGCCTTCAAAGGCCCAGAAGACACGCTCGGAAAAGCCTAGACCACAGGCTGGGGGCATACCGTATTCTAGCATTTCGACAAAGTCGATATCTAACATCATCGCCTCGTCATCACCAGCATCACGCATCTGCTGCTGCTCCGCAAATCGTTCCAGTTGGTCAAGTGGATCATTTAGCTCTGAAAACAAATTGCATAGCTCCGACCCAGCAATAACTACTTGAGCACGCTGGGCTGTCTCTGGGCTATCGGGGTTGGTTTTAGCCAGCGGGCTAATAAATGTCGGCGTATTAACAAGCCATACAGGCCCGACTACATCCTTTCGGATGTGCTTCCAGAGTTTATCAATACCGCGAGATTTGTTCTCGGATTTTTCAACCTCGAGCTTATTATCTTTGAGCGCTTTGGTAACTTCTTCTAGTGTGCAAGTGTGCGGATCAATATTATAACGTTTCTTTATAGTCTCAGCGTAGTCCCATTCTTCCCACTTTTTGTTAAGATCGACATCAAAATTGCCAAGCTTAAACTGTAGGGTGCCAAATGTCTTTTCTAGCACGAATTTAAACATGGACTCTTGGAATGCCATACCCTCTTTCCAGTCTGCAAACGCCCAATACCATTCCATCGCCACGTGCTCTGGCAAATGCTCATCACTATAATTCTCGTTTCTAAAACGCGGGCCAATATCGTAGACTTTTTCGTAACCTGCCCCAAGTAGACGCTTAAGTGGCAGCTCATGGCTAATTCTCAAATAAAAATCTTGCCCCAAGGCATCCATATGAGTCACGAAAGGGTTAGCATCAGCCCCACCAGTAGTATGTTCGAGGACTGGCACGTTAACTTCAATAAAATCATGTTTATTCAGATAATCGCGAGTAGCCTGCCAAAATTTGCTACGACGAACAAAACGATCTCGCACCTCTTGGTTCACATTCATATCTATGTAGCGGCGACGTAGGCGCTCTTCTTTATTCGTAAAGCCGTCGTGCGCTGTCGGCATCGGTCGCAGGCTTTTAGCCAGCAGGCGCAAGCTCGCCACTTCTATCGAAATTTCATCTGTCTTGGTCTTTATAACCGAACCATGGGCTTCAATAAAGTCACCAGCATCCAGCAACGGAAGCTGATCGAACCCAAGTTGGGAATCATCAGCCTTTAAGGCTTCTACTCTATCGGCACCCAAGAATAGTTGCAAAGTACCAGAAACATCTTTAATAACCACAAAGGCAATTTTGCCAAACTTGCGAATATTAGTGATACGCCCCACCACGCTCACCTGCTTGCCTTCTAGAGTGTCGAACTTAGAACTAATCTGCTCTAGAGTATGTGTTCGCTTTGAATCTGCCGGATATGGATTGACTCCTAGCTTTTTCAGTTCATCAAGTTTTCTTAACCGCTCATTGCGTAGCTCTTGTAGTGTAGCCATGGAACTCCTTCGTACACCCCGTATTCTACCATAAAGCGCCACTAACTCTGGTGGACTCAACAATTCACAAAATACCGCTCTATTAAAGGTAAGGGTCTCCCTCCTTTAGAATGAGGCATTAAATTCTCGAAGACTGTCTTCTAGCAGAAAGGATTTTGCGTCAGTCGCTAGAAGAGTTGTTGTTTAGAATCTTTATCTGGCTTTAAGATATAGAAACAACTTCGTAGCTCATATTGCCGCGTGGTGTCTCAATCTCAACCTTTTCGCCAACTTTTTTGTCGAGTAGTGCCTCACCAATTGGCGATACGTCAGAAATCTTGCCTTCTAATGGATCGGCTTCTACAGAGCCAACCACTGTGTAAGTAACTTTCTTGCCATCAGTTTTAAGCTCTACAGTACTACCTAGTACGACCTTAGAGGTCTTGCCACTACGAATTGTAGTAGCGTTCTTAAGAATGTCTTCAATCTCAACGATGCGCGTTTCTACCCTACCCTGTTCAGTTCGAGCTGCATCATATTCAGCATTTTCGCTCAGATCTCCAAAATCACGAGCTTCAGCTACTTTTTGCGCTAGATCTACTCTTAATGATTTAAGCTCTTCAAGCTCTTTTTCAAGCTCCTGTTTGCCAGCTTGAGTCAATTGATAGGCCTTCTTCATATTTTTTCTCTTCTTTCTGTGATTGTCTTAGGATAGACTCTGTTACTTATTAACGTCTGATGGCCGAGCAGCTAACAGCAAAACACCAACATACAAACTTTTGTTAGGGTAGTATAGCACATACTTAGAACCTGGCAAGCAGTTGATCGATATTATAGTTATCTGTCTTTTGCGAAGTGCGGGCCTTATACTCGTACATCTTTGTTGCCGTGAGCTTGTCGCTCACAACTACTCGATGCGGTATACCTAGAAGATCAGCATCTGCGAACTTTTCACCAGCTCGCAAGTCACGATCGTCGTGGAGAGTCATTATACCACGCTTGGTCAGTACTTTGTAAAGCTCGTCGGCTTGTTTTACAACAGCTGGGTTGTCGCCAAGCTGCACAATGATCACCCTAGCTGGAGTAATGTTCTCTGGCCAGACAAGGCCTCTATCATCTGAAAACTTTTCTACGATTACGCCCATAAGGCGCGTAATACCTATACCATACGAGCCAAGATGCACGAATTGTTTCTCGCCTTTTGCATTTGCAACACCAAAGTCTGTATCTTTGCTTTTTTGAATTCCAAAATTAAAAATATTTCCGACTTCAGCAGACTTCAATACTTCATAGACTTCGTTAGTTTTCGGGTGCAAATCCCCCTGTTGAGCAATTTTAATATCATAATATTGCTTAGGCTCGGCAAAATCCCGACCCCAGTTAACATTAATGCTATGGTAATGCGTCTTATTAGCACCCATCTCAAAATTCAGGCGTTCAGCACACGAATCATCAACAACTACTTGAACATCCTTTGGTAAATTGAGTAATCCAGCGTATCCAATTTCTGCACCCGTAACCCTTTTAACTGTTGCTTCGTCAGCTAGCTTTAAGCGCCCAGCGCCTACAACTGCCTGAAGCTTCTCTTCATTGATACGATGATCACCCCTGACCGCCGCTGCAATAACTTTTCCAGAATCCGTGCTATAAAGCATGGTTTTTGTTGTCTTCTCAACCGGGATTTTCAGAAATGCAGCCAGCTCATCCACGCCTATTATCCCCGCGCCCTTTACCTCAGCCATAGGCGCTGTACTCTTATCGATTTCGACATAATGAGCCTTAGCGGGAGCGATCTCTTCGTTAAATGCTTCACCAGTGCTGGGTACCCGATAAATAGTATCTTCACCAGCATCACATATCGTTTGAAATTCGTGGCTGTACTGCGTAAATGCCCCTCCACTCGCAAATGTGATAAACGTGTCCTTGCCGATGCCCAAACGCTCGAACACACGATTATAGGCCTTAATAGTAGCATCGTAGAACTTATCATGCTGTTTGGCGTCAAGGCTACATGAATACATATCCTTCATAACGAACTCTCGACCGCGCATGATACCACTTTTGGCACGAAGCTCGTTACGGAGTTTTGTTTGAAACTGATAGACACTAACCGGCAGATCTTTGTAGCTGCTTATATGTTGCTTCATCATCTCGATGATTGCTTCTTCGTGAGACCACGCTAACCCTACTTCTGTTTCGTCTTTCAATTTCGTTTTAAACCAAATATCAACAACTTCATCATCCCAGCGCCCAGTCTCCTCCCAAGTTTCCCTCTTCTGGAGACTGGTCATGATAAGCTCTTGCCCACCAATGGCATTCATTTCTTCACGAACAATTTGTTTGATGTTCTCTTGCACGCGTAGACCTAGTGGAGTGTACGCATAGACCCCAGCCATAACTTTGTACACAAAACCAGCCCTAATTAGTAGCTGGGCGTTCTCTGCGACTTCATCCGCGGGCGCATCTTTACGCGTTTTAGTAAACAATTGTGACATTCTCATGATATTCTCCTCTGTTTAGACTGTTCAAAAATAAAACTAAATAGACATACAAATCAGCGGCCGCCCGGCCGGGAGATGCATAACAAAGCTTAGACAGAGATGATTATATGAGTGATTCATTTGAATAAAATTATATGATAAAAGACAATAAAGGCCACTGAGTTCTTCAACATATGCAGTATAACACATGACCAGAGATTGTCAGTTCTCTCACGCAAATAACACAGTACCAGGCTAAAAACAAAAACATCTATCTGCACATTCAAATGCGCGTGCACAGCAGCGAACAATAGGCTCACAGACAACGTAGCAATCAAAAGTCCAAATCGACGACGATAAGCTCGAAACAAAAATCCTCTAAAAAGAGTTTCCTCCACAAACGGAGTCAGCAAAACTAGGACCACAAAAGCAAAAAATAATTCTATAGCCGATGGAGACACAAAGCCAATATCTTGCGGTTGATCAAGGTTAACTTTAGTGATAATAGCTATAAAACTTACAGCCAGAACAGTTATTGCAACGTAGGCCACATAGGCAGTGGCGGTCCAACCGATCTGCCTCAACTTGATAGATCGATAGCCCAAACTACTCCAATTTAGGTGGTATACCTTAAATACCACCCAGAGAATAACCCCTAACACTAGTAATCTCATTAGGATTTCTTCGACAGCCGTTTTAATATTAGCGGCCAAAGGCAATCCTTCAATCAACGGCAACATAGCCCCGACCCAAAACTGTGGTGCCAAGAAAGCCATAGCCCCCCAGAAGGTAGCTCCTAGCACCCCCCAGCCATCATTGGAATCGGCTGGCTTGTGCAAAATACTACTTATGTATGAGGCGCCCAATATCAACCACCGTGATTACTAAAACTAATGCAGTGAGTGTTAAGAAGCCAGCTATTTGGATAGTTTCTTCGCGCTTTTTTGTAAGCTTCAGTTTTGTCACCCTAAATAGCACGGTTACAAACAAGCGGCCGCCATCCAATGCGGGGATTGGTAACACATTCATAATAGCTAGTGTTAAAGAAATAATACCGATAAAGAATATTACTGGCGTCAGGCCAATCACGCTGCTCTGTTGCAGTATGCTAAAAATCCCTATTGGACCAGCCACACTAGCACCCGCCTGTTTATACTCCTGATGGAATAGATGAGCAATTGTAGAGCCCAAATTTGCAAAAGTAGCTACTGTAAATTGCATAGTAACGCCAACGCCAACAATCGGCGCCGACCAAGTTGAATGGTTCAGACTAAGCCCTTGATGGCTCGTTCCGATACCTGCATAACCCTCGTTTGGTACGCGATTTTTGTTGAGTTGAATATAGGCTTGTTGCTGACTGCCTTGGCGCACAAAAACTGCCTTAACAGTCTTACCCGCACCGGCCGCTGTAGATTCTACCAACTTCTGATTACTTGTTATAGATTGTCCGTCGATTTGCAAGATTTTATCACCAGCTTTAAGCCCTGCTTTATCGGCTGGCGAACCAGCTACCACCGAAGCCGCTATAACATCTTGTTTGTTGGTAGCCGTATCACTAGCCACTGTAAACTGATTATCTATTAGCTGCGGCATACCAGTCAAAGCTAAAATAGTAAAGATAACCACAGCAGTTAACCAGTTAACCACCACGCCAGCTAACAGAATTTTAGTCTTTACCCACAGACTAGACCCTCCATATGTACCAGGGCCTTCGGCTGAATCGTTCTCACCTTTAAGGCGCACAAAACCACCTAGCGGCAATAGATTAATGGTAAACAGCGTGCCATTATTAAGCTTCTTGCTCCACAAGCGTGGCGGGAAACCAATGCCAAACTCTTCTACTCCTACCCCGTTGCGCCAAGCTACAAAAGCGTGACCAAGCTCATGCAATACTATCAAGCCTACAAAACACAGTAAGCCAAAGATGAGTATCAGTACTGCCATTAAATCGTCATAATCTCTATTTCTTTAGTTTTGGCTAGTGCTTCTATTTTAGTCTGAGCTGTGTCCATAAAACCATCAAGAGTTTTTTCTACTCGTTTTAGATCGTCTTCGGTGATTTGCTTGTCGTCTTTAGCTTTTTTAGCATCACGAATCGCATCATGTCGAATATTACGCAAAACGATTCGGCAGTCCTCTACTCTACTAGACAGCTGTTTGGCGATAGCCGCTCGACGCTCGGTAGTCAGCTGCGGAATTGGCACTCGCACGACTCGTCCGTCATCGCTAGGGTTCAAACCCAAATTTTGATTATCGCGAATCGACGAGACAATCGCTTGCAAATTGCTCTGATCAAACGGCGTTATTTGCAATAATTGCGATTCGACAGCTACAACGTTTGCGGTCTGGTTGAGTGGCACTTTAGTGCCGTAAACTTCTACGGCAATTCCATCGAGCATACTAGCGTGGGCTCTGCCAGTACGGATTTTTTTTAGGTCGTCTTCAAAATGGCTGATCGTCTGATTTATTTTGACTTCAAACAGTTTGGCGTCAAACATTAAGCCCCTCACCGATTTCTATACGCTTGAATTGGCGTACAACAATGTTTTCGCCAAGCTTGGCGATGCTTTCTTTAACCAGGTCACCAACTGTAGCCTCTGGGTTCTTAATAAAAGGTTGGTCCAGTAGACACTGCTCGGCAAAATATTTCTGTAACATGCCACCAACAATCTGGGGCACCATGTGTTCTGGTTTGCCTTCAGTCTTTACTTTTTCGGTAAACTCTAACTCTTTGTCAGTGCGCACTTTAGCCGGCACATCATTTGTGCTGACATAAACTGGGGACGCAGCAGCAATGTGCATAGCTATATCATGCACTAAAGCCTTAAAGTCATCGGTGCGAGCCACAAAGTCAGTCTCACAATTAATTTCTACGACAACACCAATACGACCACTGTGTACGTAGCTATCGACTAAGCCTTGGCGAGCCTCGCGTTCACTTTTCTTTTCGGCTCTAGTCAGGCCCTTTTTGCGCATGGCTGTAAGGGCTTTATCAAAATCACCATCAGCCTCTGTTAGAGCTACTTTTGCATCAGTCAAACCAACCCCAGTTAGAGTCCTAAGTCGTTTTACTTCATCCAACGAAATATTGGCCATCTACTCCCCCTTTGTTGTTTCAGTGCTTTTACGCTGTGACACACCCTCTGATACTGCTGCTACCATGTAATCACAAATCAATTGGATAGTTTTCAAGGCATCATCATTGCCAGGGATTACATAATCAACTACGTCCGGGTTTGCATTTGTGTCTACCAAAGCTACTACTGGCACGCCCAATTTATGAGCTTCTTTGATAGCAATGTCTTCATTCAAAACATCCACCACAAATACAGCGCCAGGGGCACCGTTCATAGCTTTAATACCACCGTATTTAAAGTTTAGTGCATCAATTTCTTCTTGAAAACGCTGTACTTCAAGCTTGTTGTAACGACTAGCAAGTTCACCGCTCTGCATGCGAGTCTCAAGATCATTCAGATGTTTAATCTGGGTATTTACGGTCTTGATGTTAGTCAACATACCACCCATCCAACGCTCAGTCACGTATGGCATTTTAGCTTGTTCGGCAGCTAATTTTACGATGTCTTTAGCTTGGCGCTTGGTACCAACAAATAGGACCTGCTTACCCTTAGCCACAGTCGTGGTTATATATGGCAGAGCTTTTTCTAGACCTTCAACAGTCTTGGTTAAATCAATAATATGATTACCGGCTCGTTTGCTGTGAATGTATGGTTACATTTTAGGGTGCCAACGACTGGTCTTGTGACCAAAATGTGCTCCGGCAGCAAGCAAAGCTTTAATATCTATGGTAACTGGCATATCCTTTTACTCCTTCACCCGCGCACGCCCCAAAAAGGGAGGATGTAAGCTACGGGTTGTTTTATGGTTAAAATTTACTGCATTATTGTATCTGATACAGGGCTTTTTGTCTACAGCCTGACCCATATGTATATTTTCATAACCACGAGCTGTCTACTACTTAATATAATAATTAAGACTAGTGTTTCATTAAAGAGAGGTTATAAAAATATACATATGGGTCAGGCTTATAGTGTCTGGGGACTATGGGCTTTACAGAACATGACCGTGGCGCTGGCGCAGAGTCTTACTCATAATACAAGTAGACCTTGACATATGTCTCATATTTTTTCATAGTATTCAAATACTAATGAATGGATTATGATGGCCCAACAGATCCCCGCGCCTTGGTGGGACGCCTATTCAAATATCATACCTCATGGTTATCGTAGCTTTATTGCTGCTGAGTCGCAGGCCACAGAGATGCAGCTCTTTAGCGCTTTGGTTGTGCCCGGCATTTTGCAAACTCAGCGCTATGGCGAAGAATGCATAGGCACCACACCGTTCCGCTTGTCTTCAGAGATAATGGAGCAGCTACTTGAGGTACGCATGAAACGACAGTGGCACACTCTTGAACAATCAAATCCGCCAAAGATAGACGTTGTCTTAGAGGAGCCCGTATTATATCGACAGTTAGGCGGGCCACAGATACTAAAAGAGCAACTGCGACATCTCCTCGCCCTTAATAAGCAGTCAAACATAACAATTCGTATACTGCCGCTAGAGGCAATGACAGTACTATCTTGGCAAATGGCAATTTATACGCTTTTCGTGAATAAAATTCCACATAATTCATCAATATTCTTTGAAGATTATATGGGCGCCATGATAGAAGATAACACCTCGGCTGTAACTAATTATTATTCACTTTTATTCAGCCAACTCCTGCTAAAAGCACTGGATAAAACCTCGAGTGACGCCTTAATAAAGACGGCTATCAAATGGCTAGATACCACAGTAGCCGCTCATGACTGAATATGCTCTACAACGCAGCGCATTGTTCATGGACTCGTGGCTGAAATCTCAAACAGAGCAGCACGATCTGCCTGGTTTTGTGGTTGGCGTGTACTACAAAGACCGCTTTGTGTTTAAACAAGCGTTCGGTATGGCTAATTTGCAACAACAAGAAAAGCTGACTGTCGATCACCTATTTAATATAGGCTCCCAAGCAAAAATGTTTACAGCCCTTGCTATGCTTAAGCTTGTCGAAAACCAAGAACTCAAGCTCGATGACCGCGTTGTACAATATCTGCCATGGTTAGCACAACATACTGATCAGAATTTTCGGCTCATAACGTTGCGACAGTTGCTTTGGCATGGAGCAGGCATGATGCGCGAAGGCGGTCAGGTAGACTTCTGGCAGCTACAGTCACCTTTCCCTGGCGATCAAGACCTTAAAAGACTCGTACTAGACTCCAAGCTGGTTCAAACAAGTGGCGATAAGTTCAAGTATTCTAACTTGGGGTATGCCCTTCTAGGGCAAATTATCGCCAAAGTGAGCGGGCGTTCGTATGCAGCTTACGTACATGAACATATCCTTGCTCCTTTACATATGACCACAACCGACGTCTATAATCCTGCAAATGAGTTTGCCACGGCGACAGCATATTTACGACCTTTCAGTGGTAGTCGACCCGCCATGCCAAAAGCCGTGCCAACACATACCTTCGACTCTGCCACTGGTTGGTATAGTAATCTTGATGACCTTGGTCGCTTTGTAGATGGCCTATCCGGTAACACACCGCAGTGGCTAGACTCAGCCACGCTTGAGCAATTATTCACAAATGAGCGTCAACATTGGCTACCACCCGAGCAGCGCGGCACAGAATATGGGCTTGGTTTCTTTATCGAACACAGAGATAATCGGCGAATTGTAGGTCACTCTGGTGGTTTTAGCGGTTACCATACCTGCACTTACGCTGAT
>Ga0210403_10003752_pt1 | contig 13247 bp, 6 predicted proteins | sample IncBWC19MmetaG_FD_150863 | JGI IMG/M metagenome (GOLD analysis project Ga0210403, IMG submission 150863) | Forest soil microbial communities from Barre Woods Harvard Forest LTER site, Petersham, Massachusetts, United States - Inc-BW-C-19-M | ecosystem: Environmental > Terrestrial > Soil >... | reverse complement strand
AGTCCGCCCGCTGGCAGTTCCCGAAGCTCACCAAGTGGTTGAGTTGGTTCTGAAGTATCAAGGCGAGCTCAGCGAGGATGCATTCACGTATCCACAGTTCCGCTACCTGCAAGACCACAGCCAGTGGCCCGCGGCCATCGCTGCTTTCACCCATGTTGGCCTGAATCTTTCTTCAGACAACGGCACACAACGCGTGAGCGCTCTCCACGTTTCGTCGGGCTATTTTTCGGCGCTGGGAGCCCACCCACTGTTGGGGCGCGATTTCAGCCGGGAAGAGGATGGCGATGCTTCTGCCCGCGTCGTCATTATTAGCCACACCCTCTGGGCGCAGCAATTTGGTAGCGACCCCGCAGTCTTGGGCAAGACGATTCATCTTAACGGCAGTGCCTACCGCGTGGTTGGCGTCATGCCCCCAGCGTCGGCCGATGTTCAGTTGGACCTCGTTCCTCCGGCCTTCGGCGATTTGCAGCGCGTTGATCTGTGGACCACGCTCGCACCGGTGGCAGAGTCGGTCGGCTCCGGCACAAATCTCGAAATCGTGGCACGGGTCAAGCCAGGCACTACGGTGCAACAAGCCGCTTCGCAACTCGGCACGTTGACCACATCGTTTGAAAATGACCAGCTCGAAGGCGAGGGCCGCAAGCAAGTCCTCGGTCTCAGTTCCGTTCAAAGTGTGCTCGCAGGTGACGTCAGCACTTATCTCTGGATCCTCCTGGGTGCCGTTTCCTTCGTTCTTCTCATCGCCTGTGCCAATATCTCCAATCTCTTGCTTGCCCGAGCTTCCGGCCGCACAAAAGAGGTGGCGTTGCGTTCCGCACTCGGCGCGGACCGCGGCACGCTCGTCCGCCAATTCCTTTCGGAGAGTTTGCTGCTCGCAGCCGCCGGCGGTGTCGCGGGACTGCTTGTCGCTCAAATCACCGCGGCGGCACTGGTGCGATTCGCCCCGGTCCAATTGCCGCGCGCCACACAGATTCGTGTGGATGGATGGGCGTTTCTGTTCGCGCTCGTCATCACCATCTTCGCTGGCGCGCTGGCCGGTATCATGCCCGCTCTGCAGGCGTCAAAAACCGACGTCAGCACCATGCTGAAAGAAAACGCAGCTCAAAGCTCCGCTAGCCGTCGTGGCGGCCGGTTCCGCGAAGGGCTGGTAGTTTCGGAATTGGCTCTTTCCTTCATCCTGCTGATTGGAGCCGCCCTGCTCGGTCAATCGTTTCTGAATCTCCTGCAAGTGAATCCCGGGTTCCACACGAACGGTCTGCTTTCGGCAGAAATCTGGCTGACAGGTTCGCGGATTCATTCGACCGCCGAACTCACCTCTTTTTACAATGAACTGACGTCCCGTTTGAAACAGTTGCCAGGCGTACAGGGCGCTGCAATCGTCTCCTCCGGCCAGCCTTTGGAACGTGGCGGAAACGTCGGCGTGACGGTGAATGGCGCTCCTTCGGAATCGATGGATTTTCGCGTGATCACTCCGGAATACTTTCCAACATTGGGCGTGGCCATGCGAAGCGGACGCGCCTTCGCCGCTTACGATGGCGAAGGCTCTGAGCCCGTGGCGATTGTGAACGAGGCGTTCGTGCGCAAAGCCCTTAAAGGCAGCGACCCCTTCACCTCGACCGTAAAGTTACAGGGTGGCGATGCCCCTCGCCGTGTCGTGGGAGTTGTTGGCAACGTGAAGCCGTTTGTCGGCGACTCCGTGCCGCCTACGATCTTTCTTCCCAGCGCACAGACGAAGTTTAGTCTGATTCTTGGATACGACGTGTGGTTCCCCACACATGTTCTCGTACGAACAACCGGTGATCCGCTCGCTCTGGCTGCTACCGTCGACAAAACGATCCGCTCAAGCGATTCCAGCATTCCGGTCGGTCACCTCCTTTCCATGGAGCAGATCCTCTCTCGCTCGTTGGCCACGCAGCGCTTTATGACGACCGTCGTAGCAGTTTTTGCCGTGCTCGCATTGGCTCTTGCTTCCGTCGGTATCTATGGCCTGATTGCGTTCTCTGTCTCCCAGCGGACTCACGAGTTGGGAATCCGCATGGCTCTCGGCGCGGACGCCACCTCTGTTCTCGGCATGGTTTTGCGCGAAGGAACGCGCCTGGCCGCGCTTGGCACCGCGATCGGCATTGCGGGAGCCTTCGCCGTTCGCAGAGCCATCGCCAGCGCTCTCTTCGGGGTGCAATCCGGCGATTGGCGCATTATGGCTGGTGCTTCGATTTGTCTGTTGGTTGTCGCGTTCCTCGCTTGCTTCCTGCCGGCACGGCGTGCGACAAAGGTCGATCCCATGGTCGCGCTGAGGTACGAATAGGCTTGCTCACTCCCCGCGCGCATGATCGACAGGAGCCAAGCAAGACGGGGAAGCTCTCTCTAAACCCAGCCTGCCTCTATAGAAAGCACGGTAAAATATCCACAAACCTCCGGTCTCTATGAAAATTGACACCGCACATCGCCATCGCATCCTTTTGGCCGACGACCAGCAAGACATTCGCGAATCCCTGCGTTTGCTCCTGAAGAACGAGGGATACGAAACTTACGCTGCCGCGTCGCCCTCGGAAGCCCTTGTAGCCGTCGAAGCGCGGGAATTCGACGCCGTTCTGATGGACTTGAACTACACGCGCGACACCACGTCGGGCAGGGAAGGGTTGGATCTCCTCACCGCTATCCAGAAAGTGGACAGCACGCTTCCCGTCATCGTGATGACGGCCTGGAGCAGCCTGGAACTGGCCGTAGAAGCGATGCGTCTGGGTGCTCGCGATTTTCTTCAGAAGCCCTGGGAGAACGCCCGCCTCCTGAGTATTCTGCGGACGCAGATCGATCTGCGCCAGGCCTTGCGCCGCGCCACGCGCCTGGAGGCGGAGAATCGCCTGCTGAGTGTCGAATCTCGCCCCACACTTATTGCTGAGTCGGAATCTATGCAGCCGGTTCTGAATCTCATCGCACGCATCGGACCTTCCGATGCCAACGTTCTGATCACCGGGGAACACGGCACAGGCAAGGAAGTGGTTGCGCGGACCCTTCACGCGCTGTCGGAGCGTGCCAACCGCCCCATGGTCACCGTGAATGCCGGCGGCTTGTCGGAGGGCGTGTTTGAGAGCGAACTGTTCGGCCACATGAAGGGCGCGTTCACCGATGCGCGCACGGATCGCATCGGACGCTTTGAATTTGCCGATGGCGGCACTCTGTTCCTGGATGAAATTGCCAACGTGCCGCTCAATCTCCAATCCAAGCTGCTGCGCGTTTTGGAAACCGGGGAGTTCGAGCGGGTGGGCTCGTCGCATACTCGCCGCGTAAACGTCCGCGTGCTCGCTGCCACCAACGTGGACGTGGGCGCCGAGGTTGCTGCCGGCCGTTTTCGCGAAGATCTGCTGTTTCGGTTGAACACCATCGAAATTCGGCTGCCGAACTTGCGCGACCGCCTGCGCGATATCGAGCTGCTCGCTCATCATTTCTTGCGCGTATATACCGAACGCTACCGCAAGAAGATCTCCGGCTTCGATCCTGCGGCTATGCAATCTCTTCGCGAGCACCTGTGGCCCGGAAATGTGCGGGAACTGGATCACGCCATCGAACGCGCGGTCCTGCTTTCGGCCGGCCCGCTGATTCGCAGCGTCGATCTGGGTTTGCGTGCTGCCCCTCCCAGCGGAATTCCGCGACTGGAGGAAATGAACCTCGAAGAAGTTGAAAAACATCTGATCCAGCGTATGCTGGCCAGGCACGGCGGTAACGTCAGCCAGGCTGCCAACGCTCTGGGTCTAAGTAGGAGCGCGCTCTACCGCCGGCTCGAAAAATTCGGTTTGGAATGAAACCGCTTACTTATGAACGGCGAATTCAGCTTCTAGCGATTGCAACGGGACTTCCAGGCACCTTGGCCGCGCTGGGCCTGCTGTGGTTTGGCCCGTACACCTCGCAAACTGCGTGGACACTCACAATCCTCATTTTTGGCTTGTGGCTGGGCTTCGCCATCTCCCTGCAGCACCGCGTCATCTTTTCTCTGCAGACACTCTCCAATTTGCTCGCCGCTATGCGCGAAGAAGATTTCTCGCTGCGGGGGCGTGGTGCTCGCATGGACGACGCCATGGGGGAAGTGATGATCGAGGTCAACACCCTCAGCGAGACTTTGCGCGAGCAGCGCCTTGGCGCCCTGGAGGCGACCGCGCTGTTGCGAACGGTCATGGAGGAAATCGATGTGGCGGTGTTCACGTTCAACAGCCACGACGAATTGAAGCTCGTCAACCGCGCCGGTGAACGCCTCCTGTCCCGTCCCGCGGAGCGCTCCCTCGGCCTTTCCGCCTCTGACCTCGGCCTGGCCGTGTGTCTGGACGGAGAGCCTGCCCGCACCATGGAGCTAAGTTTTCCCGGCGGCACGGGACGATGGGGAATGCGCCGCGGCTCGTTCCACCAGGGCGGTTCGCCTCATCATCTTGTTGTCCTGACCGACTTGAGCCGCGCCCTTCGCGAAGAGGAACGCCAGGCCTGGCAACGCCTGATCCGCGTACTGGGGCACGAACTGAACAATTCCTTGGCTCCCATCCAGTCGGTTGCGCAGAGTCTGGAAACCGGCTTGCAACGTGCCGAAAGTTCGCGTGATAAGGACACCAGTGAGGAAGGCTCGATATTTGTTGATCTGCGTCAGGGGTTGGGTATCATTCGCTCGCGCACCGAGGCTTTAGGACGATTCATGTCGGCGTACACGCAACTGGCTCGCTTGCCGCAGCCGTCGCTGGCTTCCGTTGAGTTTGGTGAACTGGTTCGGCGCGTAGCCGCCTTGGAACGCCGGGTCACCGTGGAGCTGGGCGGTGGACCGGCAGCGACCATGCAGGCCGATCGCGATCAACTCGAACAACTCCTGATTAACCTGATCCGCAACGCCGCGGATGCTGCTTCAGAGACCAAGGGCAAAGTGCGCATCGAGTGGTATCGCTCTGCGGCGCATCTGGAGCTTCAAATCCTTGATGAAGGGCCGGGACTCTCCAATACCACCAATCTCTTCGTTCCGTTTTTTACCACCAAACCCGGCGGCTCAGGTATTGGACTCGTGCTCAGCCGGCAGATTGCCGAAGCTCACGGCGGTTCTTTGACGCTGGAGAATAGAACAGACCGCCGCGGTTGCCGAGCCCGCCTTGTACTCCCCGTCTAGTGCACCACCGGTATCCGATTTACCGAAAGTAAGATGAATTCTCCCGTGGAATGCTTGCCACCTCTGCTAGACTGGCTGGCGCAGTGTCGATTGAGCAAAAAATTAGTTCGTTCGAATCCACCGGGAGCCGCCCAATGCCTCGTTTCCATCTAAGAATTCTCTTCTGCGTATTGGCTGTTTCCTCGTCGACGTTTGCAACGCTTGCCCCTAGCGCACGGGCTCAAGCGTCTCATCCCAGTGAAACCATCGAAATCGACGCCAGTGCTCCCTCCCATCCGTTTCCGCATTTCTGGGAACAGATGTTTGGCTCCGGCCGCGCCATCTTGAGTCTCAGGGAAAGCTACCGTACCGATCTCCGCGAGACAAAGCGCATCACCGATTTCGAATATGTGCGCTTCCACGCTATCTTTCACGATGAAGTTGGGGTGTACGATGAAGACGCCGACGGTCACCCTATCTACAATTTTTCCTACGTGGACCAGATTTACGATGGACTGCTCGCCAATGGCGTGAAACCGTTCGTCGAGCTGAGTTTCATGCCGAAGAAACTCGCTTCGAATCCCAACGCTCTTCATGCCTTCTGGTATAAACAAAACGTTGCCCCGCCGAAGGATTGGGCCAAATGGGACGCTCTCATGGAACAATTCGCGCGGCATCTTGTGGACCGCTACGGCGAAGAAGAAGTCGCGAAATGGTATTTCGAGGTGTGGAACGAACCCAACCTCGACTTCTGGGCGGGCGATCCCAAAGAGGTTACCTACTTTCAGCTTTATGACCACACCGTGCGCGCGTTGAAAAGGGTAACCGGCAAGCTGCGCGTTGGCGGGCCATCCACCGCACAAGCGGCTTGGGTGGATCGCATGATCGCTCACGCCACCGCAGAAAATGTTCCGCTCGATTTCGTGTCCACTCACGTCTACGGCAACGATTCCTCCAAAGATGTATTCGGCACCAACGAAAGTATTCCCCGCGATCGCATGGTCTGTCGCGCGGTCAAGAAAGTCCATGACCAGATCCAAGCTTCCGCGCGGCCGGGACTTCCGCTCATCTGGAGCGAATTCAACGCCAGCTACGCCAGCGAACCTGCCGTGACCGACACAGCCTACATGGGTCCGTGGATGGCGGATACCATTCGCCAGTGCGACGGCCTCGTGAACATCATGAGTTACTGGACCTTTTCCGATGTCTTCGAGGAACAGGGTGTTGTGAAGCAGCCCTTCTTCGGCGGATTCGGCCTGTTTGCCGCCGGAAGCATCCCGAAGCCGGCGTTCAACGCCTTCGCCCTTCTTCACCGCCTGGGTGACGCGCGCCTGGACGCCCACGGAGACTCCGTACTCGTGACGCGCAAGCCGAACGGCTCATTGATTGTGGCTGTCTGGAATATCTTCCCTCCGGAGGAGAGTGGCTCGGCGAAGGATTTCCTGCTGGATTTCAGCAACATCAAAGGTAAGCGGGTCGCGACAATTACGATCATCGACCGCGACCACGGCTCGCCGCTGCCCACCTATCAAAAGATGGGCCGCCCGCCATACCCCACCCCGGCGCAACTCCAGGAACTTCGCAAAGCCGCCGCGCTTCCAGCTTCTTTGAGTCGCCCACTCAAGAACGGAACGCTACCTGTAACGCTGGAGCCACAGGGGCTTGCGCTGATCGAGGTGAAATAATGAAGTAGCTACCGTACTTGCCGGTCTTGGTCCTCGAGATAGAATGGTATCAGCCCCCAAGGCCGCATGACCCTCGTTTCGAGTTGCAATGGGTCACTGCGTGGTGCAGTCGCTTTATAGATAAACAAGGGAGGGTCATGGCTCACGATAAATCAGACTTGATCACGGTGACAGGGGCGGGTGGATTTATTGGCGGGGCAATGGTGTCGCATCTTCGCCGCACCGGTCACAAGCGCCTTCGCGCGATCGACATCAAATCGCAGGACGAGTGGTACCAGCGGTTCGACGACGTCGAGAACCACTCCCTCGATCTCAACCTCATTCAGAATTGTGAGTTTGCCGCCAAGGGCGCTGCGGCCATCTACAATTTCGCGGCGAACATGGGCGGCATGGGCTTCATCGAGCGCAACAAAGCCCTTTGCATGCTATCTGTCCTGATCAATACCCACATGTTACAGGCCGCGCAGAAATTCGGCGTTCGGCGCTATTTTTATTCCTCGTCCGCGTGCGTCTACAATGCCGACAAGCAGAAAACCTTTGAAGCTCCCTCGCTGAAAGAGGAAGATGCCTATCCCGCCCTGGCCGAGGACGGTTATGGCTGGGAAAAACTCTTTTCCGAACGCATGTGCCGGCATTTCCGTGAAGACTACGGCCTGACCACACGCGTGGCGCGATTCCACAACGTCTACGGCCCCTGGGGCACCTGGTACGGCGGTCGCGAGAAAGCTCCTGCGGCCATCTGCCGCAAAGTGATCCAAGCAAGAATTTCCGGCAAGCACGAAATCGCAATCTGGGGGAGCGGCACGCAGACCCGGAGTTTCATGTACATCGATGATTGCATCAAGGGAGTCAATCTCATCATGGACTCGGACATTTTGGAGCCCATCAATCTGGGCTCAAGCGAGGCGGTGGCCATCAATCAACTGGTGGACATGGCCGAAGAGATCGCTGGAATCAAGCTCAAACGGACATACGACCTCAGCGCTCCGAAAGGGGTGAATGGCCGCAACAGCGACAACGCCCTGATTCAGAAATACCTCCACTGGGAGCCGAGCACGCCACTGCGCGTCGGGCTGGAACACACCTACAAGTGGATTTATGACCAGTATTTGGCTCGCGAACGCGGGGATGCGGGAGTCGTTCGCGAATCGGCGGCAGCTTCGGGGTAGCCCGCATACAAAAGGACCACCGCGGCGCTATTTCTTGATCGGGCGTCGATTAGTCGGTGTGCAGTTCGTCCAGCAGGCGGCCCTTCACAACCCAGCAGGCGGATGTTCGCGGCCAGCAGAACCGTTGGCATGAGTGGAGCAACTCAGGCTGGGATCGTAAGCCCGCACGACTGCCGACACACGGTTGAGCAGACTTGTTGCACGCTTTTGCCAATCATCAGATTGTTGTGGCCCGTCGCCATAATCAGGTTCGCCCACGTTATCGCGCCGTTTTCATTGCTTTGTAGTGATGTATCAGCGTTCCTCACCAACCACAGGGCGCACGCTGAATTTTACCACGCGTTACCGCCAGCAAACCGGGCTTGAGCCGTGGCCGCGGTGGTTCGCATCACCGGACCAAATCGTGCCAGGGTGCGCGATTACCTGGCCTTCGGGGCCACCTATTCTGGACTGGGTGGCCCGGTTTCTTTTGACAAGGCGGCAATTCTCAAGGCGAATACGTTCTACAAGTCCCCGCCGATCCTTCCATTCGGGCAGCGTTTTAGCCGCGAGCCTCCACCTTGCGCCGCATCTGCAAACTCGCCAAGAAGCCGTCGTACTCCACCGCGCGACGCGCAAACTCTCTATTGAATCGACTCAACATTGCGTGCAGACTCGGATGACAACGCAAAGTCGGCATTTCATCCGGCCGCAAACCACGTTTAGCTGCAAGGGATGTTGATTCCTTCAGGGGTGGATCAGCATGGCAGAATTGGCGCTGAAGGGTGGTAAGAAAGCCAGGCACAAACCGTTTCCGTTATGGCCCCAGTTTGACGATCGAGAACGCAAAGCCCTCGAGGAAGTATTACAGAGCCGGGTCTGGTGGCGGACCCCCGGAACGAAAACACTGGAGTTCGAAAAGGAGTTCGCGCGTTTTCACGGCGCCAAGCACGGAATAGCCGTCAGCAACGGAACGGCTGCCCTTGAGGTAACCATGTCGGCGCTCGGCATCGGCCCGGGCGACGAAGTCATCATTCCTGATTTCACCTTTGTCGCCACCGCCAGTGCTGTCCTCTATGCCAGCGCTCTACCGGTTATGGTGGATGTCTCTCCCGAAACGTGCTGCCTGGATCCGCAGCTCGCAGAAGCCGCCGTGACTCCCAAAACAAAAGCCATCATCGCGGTTCATATGGGCGGAAATCCTGCGGATCTTGACGCTCTGGGCGCCCTGGCAAAGCGGAAAGGCATCTCTTTAGTCGAAGACAGTGCGCATGCCCATGGATCCGAATGGAATGGCCGGCGCATTGGCACGTTTGGCGCCGCCGGTACTTTCAGTTTTCAATCAAGCAAGCTCATGACCGCGGGGGAGGGTGGCATTATCATCAGCAATGATGATGCCTTCGAGCGCCTGGCGCGCAGCGTTCACGATTGCGGTCGCATGCCGGGCGAGTGGTTCTACAGCCACTACATCAATGGCTCGAATTATCGCCTCAGCGAGTGGCAGGGCGCTATCCTTAGCGCACAGTTGACGCGCCTCGATGCACAGACTCTTCGGCGACACCAGAACGCTCGCCTGCTCGACAATTTACTCTCCAAAATCCCCGGCATTACTCCACAGAGACTCAGCGCGCGCTGCACTCGCAATGGGCAATACGCCTATATCTTTCATGTCGATTCAAAACAGTTCGCCGGCGTTTCCGTTGAACGCCTGATTCAGGCCATGATTGCGGAGGGCATTCCGAACCAGGCCAGTTATCCGCCAGTCCATCTCCTGGATGTTTTTCAGAATGGCGAATATCGCAAGCGGCTTTGTGGCTCCCAGGCAACGGAACACCATGCATTTCTCCAGGCAAACTACCAAGCCACGCACCGCGCCGCTTGGGAAACCATCTGGATCCCCCAGCCGGCCTTGCTGGGCGACGAGGAAGACATGCAGGAAATTGCTGCCGCGTTCGGCAAGATCCAAAAATATGCGAAAGAACTGCGGTGACCCGCTTTCGTCCCGTCGGGTCTGTAGGCCCTCACTTTCGAATATCTTCTTTTTGTTTCCTTGTATTTCCTTTATACTTCACCCGGGTGCGCGGGAGCCGTAGTCGTCTTTGCGTCCTCGCTTTGCCAGGGATACCTCCGGGAGGAGCCGCCTTCTTGTGTTTCCCAATCAAATTGTGAGCCGTTCAAATGTCCTTTGTGTTCTGCCTTTCGCCGCCTTGCTCGTCAGCCTGGCTGCGTGCAAGCCAGCCTCTAACGATCAAGGCGCCAAGGATCAGGCCCCTAAGGATCAGGCCATCACCTATACCGCGGACCCCAACGCCAGCAAGCGCATGACCTTGCTCCTCAAGGATTTCGCTCCCAAGTCCATGCTCCACGCTGCGGTCCACGACGTTCCTCGCGCTAAATTCCCCGTCATCGACGTTCATAACCACGTGAATGATGCCGTCGGCATCAACGGAGCGGAAATCCCGCCCGCCGAAGTCATTCGCCGTATGGACGCCGCGAATGTCCAGAAGATCGTGATTCTCACTGGGCTGTGGGGAGACAAGCTGCAGACGGTAATCGACAAGATGGTCAAGCCCTATCCCGATCGTTTCATGGTCTTCACCCAGATCGATTACAGCAAAATCGATGATCGCAACTTTGCCGCGGAATCTGTCGCCCAGCTCGACGACGCCGTTCGTCGCGGCGCTCGTGGTGTGAAGGTGCTGAAGGATCTCGGCCTGGGCGTCAAAGACAAATCAGGGAAGTTCATCCCCGTGGATGATCCGCGCCTCGATCCCATCTGGGAAGAATGCGGCAAGCTTGGAATTCCTGTAGCCATCCACACCACGGACCCGGAGGCGTTCTTCACTCCCATCGATAACCACAACGAGCGCTACGAAGAACTGAATGCGAATCCGACTTGGAGCTTCTACGGCCCGCAGTTCCCCAGCAAAGACACTTTGCTCGTGCAGCGCAACCACGTGTTTGAAAAGCATCCGCAAACCAAATTCATTGCCCTGCACGTTGCCAATTGGCCGGAAAACCTCGACGTGGTCTCCTCCTGGCTCGACAAATACCCCAACATGGTTGTGGAATTTGGCGCGCGCCAGGCTGAACTGGGCCGTCAGCCTCGCCGTGCTCTCAAATTCTTCCGCGATTACCAGGATCGCATCCTCTTCGGCACCGATAGCGAGCCCGAAAATGCCATGTACGCGAATTATTTCCGCTGGCTCGAAACGCCCGACGAGTATTTTCCCTATTGGGGCTATCCCGGGCAAGGCCGCTGGGAAATCTACGGATTAGAGCTGCCGGACAGCATTCTCGAAAAGGTTTACAACAAAAACGCCACTAAACTCTTTGCCCAGTTCAAGGGAGCCCCCGCCAATGCGAAGTGAGCGTCGGTCGTCGACTCATGTCCATCGCCTTTTTCGCTTGCTCCCGTCGGCATTCGTCGCTGTACTCGTGTCGTTCGCCGGGCTGTTTCTTGTGAATGTTACTGGTTGCCAGAAAGGCGCGCAGCCAAGCTCCTCTCAAACTCCCCCCGCAAAATCTGCCATCGCTGTACGCATCTCGGCGGCTGCCATCGCCATTCATACCCCGGCAGCCGATTTTGAGCTCCTGCCAAACGGGGCCACTACTGCATCCCTGGGGCAAGGCCAGTCAAAACTGTCACTGGATACTGATTCGCCGGATTTGGCGCAATCCATTTCGATCTCCGGAAAAGAAGTTCCCGGCGTGAGTCTGGAGTTGGCAAATGCTGAAGTGAAGGACGCTACCGGCAAGCTCGGAACTCTCGGCAAGCAGATCAATGTCTCCGGCAAAATTTCCGGAACCGACCTGGAAGAAACGGCCACTCTCGAGGTTTATGATTCTTTCCCCAACCTAGCCCTGCTTTCGATTCGGCTCCGCAACGCCGGCACGTCGGATGTCAAAATCGATTCCGTTAACATGCAACGCCACAGTTTTGCCACTCCAGCAAGCTCCGCGCCGTCGACTCCCCTCTGGACGTTTCAAGGCTCCAGCCTGAAGTGGGGCAAAGACGAAATCTTCCTGGTCCCCGCGAAGTTCTCTCAGGAAAATCCCTTCGGCGCCCCCGTAGCAACGAAAGACGATCTTGGCAGCGCCGGCGGAGGAGTTCCGGTCGTAGCCTTTTGGAGCAAAAACGTTGGCGAAGCCATTGGCCACATCGAAACTCTGCCTCTCGTCCTTTCTCTTCCGGTGCAGACTGCTCCGGACGGCCGCGTCCATGCCGGCGTTCGAGTCCCCGCAAACACCACTCTGAAGCCCGGCGAAGTTTTCTCCACTCCGCGCACGTTCCTCACCGTTTATTCCGGTGATTACTACGAACCCCTCAGCCTGTGGTCCAGCGTCATTGACAAAGAAGGCCTGCCCAAGCCCGCCAACAACGACGAGAACTACGCGGTCAGCTGGTGCGGTTGGGGCTACGAATTCGGCGTCACCGCAAAACAAATGCTCGACACCATTCCCAAACTGAAAGAACTGGGCATTCACTGGGCCACGCTCGACGACGGCTGGTTCAACAACTATGGCGATTGGCAACCGCGCGAGCCCGTGTTTGCCGGCGACGCCATCCCCGACATGGTGCGCAAGTTTCACGAGCAGGGAATTAAGGTTCAGCTCTGGTGGCTACCGCTGGCCGTAGAAGATGGCCACTTTGCTTACGGCGGCCGCAACTATGTCGTCTCCGACGTCGTGAAGCAGCATCCTGACTGGCTGATTCTCGATCAGCACGGCAAGCCCGCACGTATGGCTCGCAACCTGGCCACTCTCTGCCCCGCTCTTCCTGAAGTGCAGGCTTACTACAAACAGTTGACCGAACGCTTCATCCGCGATTGGGGCTTCGATGGCCACAAGCTCGATAATATTTACGCCACGCCGCTCTGCTACAATCCCAACCATCACCACGAATCGCCCACCGATTCGGTCTATGCGATGGGTGACGTCTACCGCACAATCTTCGAAACAACGCGCGCGCTCAAGCCCGACAGCGTCACGCAGAGTTGTCCTTGCGGCACGCCTCCGAGCCTTGCCTGGCTGCGCTTCATGGATCAAGCCGTCACCGCCGATCCCGTCGGCTCCATCCAGGTCCGTCGTCGCGTCAAAATGTACAAAGCGCTGCTCGGGCCTCACGCGGCGGTCTATGGCGATCACGTCGAACTCACCCGCGTCAGCAATACCTTCACGGACAATGAACTGGACGAGGGCGAGGACTTCGCTTCCACTCTTGGCACCGGTGGCGTGCTTGGTACAAAATTCACTTGGCCCGATTACGGCCCGAAATTCAAAACGGTTTATCTGAATCAG
>Ga0210403_10003746_pt1 | contig 13258 bp, 8 predicted proteins | sample IncBWC19MmetaG_FD_150863 | JGI IMG/M metagenome (GOLD analysis project Ga0210403, IMG submission 150863) | Forest soil microbial communities from Barre Woods Harvard Forest LTER site, Petersham, Massachusetts, United States - Inc-BW-C-19-M | ecosystem: Environmental > Terrestrial > Soil >... | reverse complement strand
CTTCGACGCCGGTATGCGCTACGCCTACCTGCAATTCGACGGCATCGGCAACGACGCCAACAGCCACCGTCAGATCGGCAACCTCTTTGACGTCAAGCTTCGCGCCATCGAGAACATGCACGAAGCCGGCATCGAAATCGTCCTCGTCGTCACCATCGTCAACAATGTGAACAACGATCAGGTCGGCTCCGTCGTGAAGTTCGCGATGGAAAATCCCAAGAAAATTGCGTTCGTCAGCTTCCAGCCGGTTTCTTTCACCGGGCGCGACGAAGACATCACTCCCGAGCGCCGTCTGCGCCAGCGCTACACCTTGTCGCATCTCGCCAAGGACGTCAGCAATCAGGTCGGCAAAGTCGAACCGACGCGCGATTGGTTCCCCATCTCTTTCATCAGCACGTTCGCTGGTTTCGCGGACATGGTGAAGGGCAACGAATCCCAGTGGGGTTCGCTCTCCTGCGGCTGCCACCCCAACTGCGGCGTCGGCACCGCCATGATGATCAATAAAGAGACGAAGGAATGGGCGCCTGTTCCGCGCTTCCTCGATGCAGTGCAGTTGACGAAAGACGTCACCGCCATCACCGACGCGGCTCGCGGCAAGAATTTCTCCAACTTCATGATGGCCATGGCCCTCTTGAAGAACTATCACCCGTTTCGCGGACCCAAGGGCCTGACGCTCAGCGCTCTCTTCAAGAAATTCGACAAGACTTGGGCGCTCACGAAGAAGTCCACCGTGAAATACGGCCGCACTTCCCCGGATCGCAAGATTGACGACGCCATGAAGCGCCGCCAGGATCCCTGGAACTTCCTCTTCATCGCCGGCATGTGGTTCCAGGATCTTTTCAACTACGACTTCCGCCGCACCGAAATGTGCATCATCCCTTACGCCACGCAGCAGGGCGAAATTTCCTTCTGCGCCTACAACACAGGCGTAGGCTGGCGCCAGATCATCGAGAACATGCACAAGAACGCGACCGTCGCCGAGTGGTACAAGAACCACGGCAAACACGAAATCTACGCCAAGGGTAAGAGCGTCAATCTCCAGAGCTTCGAACACTCACTGAAGATCGACGCCGATGACGCCTCACGCGTCCGCCACCTCGAACACGACATTCCGCAAACCGCGGCGGAAGAAGATCGCGCGCGCCGCAAGAAGGCCTTCGAGGAACAAGCCAAAGTGCGCGCCATCTACGAAGAACTCGTTCTCAAAAAGCCCCAGCCGACCGTCGTTCAAATCGGCTCGGTCTCCGACATCGCCAAAGCCACGCCAGCCAATTTCGCCAACGCCGGCAAACCGGTCAGCATCGCCCCGGCCGCAGGCAACGGCACCAACGGCAACGGATCCACCGCTCCTAGCAACTCCGAAAAAGCCGCCGAAGCCGTAGCCGGCGACTAATTAGCCTCTGCCTTGTAGGGGCGCAGCATGCTGCGCCCCATCTCGGCACCATGTATCCTGTCAACTCCGCAGTTTGCATCTGGCTCCGGCTAACCCCGGAGCCATTTGCATTTACACTGTAGGGGCGGGGCTTGCCCCGCCCTCCGGTGTAGAATCCGGTGCGCGCATGGACTTCCTACATGAAGCTATCGAGTGGACCCCCGCTATTTTGGCCCTCACGGGCTGTGCGTTCGGATGGTGGTTCTGGCTGCAAGCACGAAAGTCGGCGTCGATTCCGCGTTGGCGTCGTATCGCCGGCACGGTGGCCTTACTTCTTGTGTCCACGAGCATTGCTTTCGGTGCTTTCGCGTTGATCTACTGGAGGCGATCAGCTGATCCCAGCCCAGGCCCTCCCATGCCGACGTTCGTCTCTACTTATGTGGGATTATTTCTTGTCGTGATCTCGGTTCCTGTCTTGCTCTGCGCGAAAGGCTGGACTCGCGCTATGCTTCTTTTGAGTTCCGTGGGTTTGTTTGGCTTTTATTTCTTAATGTTCCTCTCGCCCTGAAACCCTGGAATATTTCGTCCGGCGATGTCACAGCTGCCCATGCTTTTTGAGAATAGGACTCCCACCATGACCACACTCTCCGGTCGCGTTGCTCTGGTCACCGGCGCAAGCCGCGGTCTCGGCAAAGCCATGGCACTCGCGCTAGCCGAAGCCGGCGCCGACGTCGCCGTAAACTATCGCGTCCAAGCTCAAGCCGCCGAAGCCGTCTGCCAAACCATCCGTGCCACCGGCCGCAAGTGCATTGCCGTCCAAGCCGACGTCTCACAATCCGCCGACGTCGAGCGCCTCGTTTCCACCGCCGAAACGCAGCTCGGCCCCGTCGGCATCCTTGTCAACAACGCCGGCATCGGCAAAATTCTCCCCGCCGACCAAGTTACCGAAGAGATCTGGAACGAGTACCTCCGCGTCAACCTCACCTCCGTCTTTCTCGTCACCCAGCGTGTGCTCCCCGCCATGCGCGCCGCCCGCTGGGGTCGCATCATCAATCTTTCCTCCGTCGCCGCACAGTACGGTGGCGTCATCGGTCCCCACTACGCCGCCACCAAAGCCGGCATCCTCGGCCTCACCCGCTCCTACGCCTCGCAATTTGCCAAAGAAGGCATCACCGCCAACGCCATCGCCCCCGCCCTCATCGAAACCGACATGGTCGCCGCGCTCCCCAAAGACATAGCCTCCCGCATCCCCGTAGGCACCATCGGCGCTCCCGAAGAAGTCGGCCGCATCGCCGTCCTCCTCGCCCAAAGCTCCTTCATCACCGGCCAAACCATCAACCCCAACGGCGGCCTCTACATAACCTGATCCCAACGCGACGAACGCTCTCATAAACGCTGTAGGGGCGCAGCACGCTGCGCCCCATCGCGCCGCCATACCCTGCAATACAGCCTCCTGCTATAATCAAAGGGATTCCACCGGAGTAAGCGAATGCCCATCTACGAATACGTCTGCGAAGACTGCCAAACCCAGTTCGAAAAAATCGTCATCAACAAACAACAAGAAATCGCCTGCCCCAAATGCGCCAGCAAAAAAGCCAACATCCAGCTCTCCGTCTTCGCCACTGCTGGCAACGGCAGTTCTTCCCCATCCGGCAGTTCCTCAAGCGGCGGAGGTTCCTGCTGCGGCGGCGGTTGCGGCTGCCACTAAGTAGCACAGACACTCCTGTCTGTGCGCTCTTGATTTTCGTTTCTAAGTCGGCATTCGAGGCAACATGTCCATCACCACCGCCGAACAACTCGAAAAACTCCGCGCCTGCGGCCTGATCGTCGCCAAAGCCCTGCGCGCCATGACCGCAGCCGTTCGTCCTGGCGTCACTACCGCCGAGCTCTCCGCCATCGCCACAAAAATGCTCGCCGAAAACGGTGCGGAATCCTCCCCGCCGCTCATTTACCATTTCCCCGGCGACGTCTGCATCTCCATCAACGACGAAGTCGTCCACGGCATCCCCGGCCCGCGCACCATCCAACCCGGCGACCTCGTCAAACTCGATCTCACCGCCGTTAAGGACGGCTATCACACCGACTCCGCCGTCACCATCCAAGTCCCGCCGGTGCAAGAAAAATCCCGCGAACTCGCGCACTGCGCTGAACGCGCGTTCCGCCAGGCCCTCGCCGCCGCACACCCCGGCAATCGCACCAAGGACATCGGCCGCGCCGTCCAGCGCGAAGTCCGTCGCCGCGGCTTCCACGTCGTCCGTGAACTCGGCGGCCACGGCGTCGGCCGCACCATTCACGAAGAGCCCAACGTCCCCAATTACGCCGACCCCGAAGCCCGCCATCTCCTCACCGAAGGCCTCGTCATCACCATCGAGCCCATCATCGCCGCCACCACCGGTCGCGTCTCCCTCGACCGCGACGGCTGGACCGTCCGCACCGCCGACGGCGGCCTCTCCGCCCACTACGAACACACCATCGTCATCACCAGGCGCGACCCCATCCTCCTAACCGCCGCCTAATCTCCGCCAACGCCTGTAGGGGAGGGGCTTGCCCATCCCTTGATCCGTGCGAGCAATCCCCACTTGTCCCCCGTCCGTAATCCAAGCTATAAAGAATCAAGAGCCATCATCACTCGCCTCCGACCCCATGCTCCCCACCCACTCCCAACTCCTCTTCTTCGTCAGCGCCGCCGCGCTCCTCCTGGCCATCCCGGGCCCCGCCATTTTCTACATCGTCGGCCGCAGCATCGGCCACAGCCGCAACGCCGGCCTCGTCTCCGCTCTCGGCATCGGCGTCGGCACGCTCATTCACACCGCCGCAGCCGCCGTCGGCCTCTCCGCGCTGCTCGTCTCTTCCGCCACGGCCTTCAGCGTCGTCAAATATCTCGGCGCCGCCTACCTCATCTACCTCGGCATACAAAAACTCCGCCGCAACGAATCCTTTGACGCCTCCCCGGACGCTCCGCGCACCACACTCACCCGCGTCTTCACCCAAGGCATCGTCGTCAACGTCCTCAATCCCAAAACCGCCCTCTTCTTCTTCGCTTTCCTCCCCCAATTCATCGACCCCGCCCGCGGACACGTCGCCACACAAATCCTCTCTCTCGGCATTCTCTTTGCATGTATGGGAACGTGCAGCGATTCGCTCTGGGCTTATTTCTCCGGCACCGTCGCCCACCGCCTTCGCGCCAACCCGCGCTGGATGCGCACCCAGCACTACATCTCCGGCGGCATGCTCATCTCGCTAGGCGTAGCCACCGCCTTCGCCGGCTCCTCAGCCAAGAAGTAGCGGACTTCCGTCCTTCAACGCACAGCTCTAAAAATCAATCCCGCAGCGCCCGCGCCGGATCCGTCCGCGCCGCTCTCCAAGCCGGCAAACAACACGCCGCCAACGCCGCAATCGTCATCACCGCGAACGCCGCTCCAAATGCCAGCGGGTCGCGCGGGCTCACCTTATAAAGCATGTTGCCCATCAACCGCGTCAACCCCAGCGCCACCGCCCCGCCAAGCAACACGCCGCCTAGCATCAGCCCCAACCCTCGTGACATCACCAGCCGCAGAACATTCGACGCTCCCGCTCCAAGCGCCATGCGCAACCCCAGTTCCCGCGAACTCTGCGACACCGCATACGACATCACGCCGTACAACCCGATAGCGGCGAGCAGCAGCGCCAACCCGCCCAACACGCCAACCAAAGTCACCGCCACCAGTTGCGCCGACGTCGAGCGATCCACCTGCTCCTGCATCGTGATCATCTCGTAGGGAGCCAGGCTCCCGTCCAACGCATGTATTTCGCGGGCCACCGCCGTCGCCATGGTTTCCGCGCTCAGCGGCGTTCGTATATACAACCCCGTTCCAACCGAAGCATTCTGCCGCCACGGCACATAGAAAAATGGTTTCGGTGTTTCCCGCACGCTCTGGTACTTGGAATCCTTCGCCACGCCAACAACGCGCATCCACCGCCCTCTCACCTGAACGCGCTCGCCAATCGGATCTTTGCCGCTCCAGTACCGCTTGGCCATCGTTTCATTCACCACCGCCACCAGCGCGCCTTTCTCATCGTCCGCGCGCGTGAATTCCCGCCCAGACAACAGCGGAATTCCCATCGTCACGAAATAGTCCTCTCCCACTTCATTGTATTCAACGGCCGGTTGCTCTTCCGGCGGCGGTTGATAGCCATCCACGGCAATGGGGCTCTCCGAATAACTTCCATAGCCTAGCGGCGTGGCTCGCGCGAATGCCGCCGACTCCACACCAGGCAGCGCCTTCACGCGTTCCAGTAATTCGTCACGGAAAGTCTGCGCGCTTTGCAAATCGTATCCCGCCGACACCAGGTCGACGGCCGTGGCCAGCACTCCGTGTGTCAAAAATCCCGGGCTCGAATTTCGGATCTTTTGCAAACTCTGCAGCAGCAGCCCCGCTCCCACCAGCAAAACAAAACTCAACGACACCTGCACCACCACCAGCCCGGAACGTACCCACCCTCTCCCGCGGCCACCTACCACTCCCGCCGAATCCGATTTCATCGCTCCAGCAAGATCGATCTTTCCACTCTGCAGCGCGGGAACCAGCCCGACCACCATCGTCGCAATCAGGCAAACGCCCGCGCTCACCGCCAGCACGCGCCAATCAATTTCCCCCGGCAGGTGCATGGACACTCCACCCCGCGCCGGGAAGAGCAGCACGAGTGCATGCCGGCACCAATACGCCACAAGGAATCCTCCCACGGCTCCAAAAGCCGCGAGGATTACGCCTTCGGTCAAAAGCTGCTTCAATAGCCGCCCTCGACTCGCGCCGATCGCCTGCCGTACCGTCATTTCGTGACGTCGCGCGAACGACCTCACGAGCAGCAGATTTCCAACGTTCGCGCACGCGATGAGCAACACAAAAAATACGACCGCCAGCATGATTTCCAGTGTCGGCAGCAAAGTATGTGCGTTGTTGAATGGTGTCTGCCACAAAGGCCACAGCTGCATGCCGCGCCCGCGATTCGTCTCTGGATAGTCAGCCTCCAGCCGTTTCGCAATAGCCGAGATTTCCGATTGCGCTTGCTGGCGACTGACTTCCGGCTTCAGTCGTCCATACGATTCAATCCACCGCGCGCCGCGATCTTCCAGTTTGTAGCTGCCCGCTTCAAATATGTCTTCCATCGAAGCCGGCACCCAGAACTGCATCCGCCAGCCCACGAACGTCCCGTAAAACCCCTCTGGCGCCACTCCCACGATGGTGTGCATCACGCCGTTGAGCCTTTGCGTTTTTCCAACGATTTCTGGATCGCCCTTGAATCTCCCTTGCCATAGCTGGTAGCTGATCACCACCACAGGGTGCGCGCTCTTTCCGGAATCCTCGCCCACTTCGAATCCGCGCCCAAGAATAGGATGGACGCCAATCGCATCAAAATAATTCGCCGATACGATGCTCCCCGTCGTCCGTTCCGCGCGGTCGCCGATGCTCAGCGTCGTCCCCGTGATCTTGCTCACGAAAAGCGTCTCAAAGAGCTTGCAATTCCTCTGCAAGTCCAGGAAATCGGGCCACGAAATCGGACCACCTTCTCCGCCTTGTACCGTTCCTCCCAAAGCCACTAACCGCTCCTGGTGCGCCACGGCCGGGTAGGGCCGAAACAAAATCCCCTCCACCCAGCTGAACACCGCCGCATTCGCTCCAATCCCCAAAGTCAGGCACAGTATCGCCAGAATGGAAAACCCCGGATTCCGCCGCAGCATGCGCAAACCAAATCGCAGATCTTGCAATGTAGTCTCAATCATCGGAAGCCCCCTCTGCTCGCGATAAAGTTCCTTCGTCTGCTCCACTCCGCCAAAACTGCGAAGCGCTTCGCGCCGCGCCTCTTCCGCGCTCATCCCCGAGCGCTTATTCATCTCCGCCGCCATCTCCAGGTGCGCGCGCACCTCCGCCTCTAAATCCGCTTCCAGCCGCCCACGCCGGAAGAGTGCCCCAAGTCGCCGTATCAGAGTTATGCCCAATTCACCCATGGACTAGACCGCCGCCCTCGCCAGCATCTTCAAGCATCCCTCGACGAATCCGAATGAGGAGAATGACACCTCTCCTTTAGACGGTCAACAGGAGAAAATGAAAGCATTCGGAGCGCTGCCCCCTGCCTTACGCCGGCTGAAAACTTTTCTCTTGACATACGAACTTCTTACTAGTAATTCTTTACTATTATGCGCGACGATCTTCCTCGGCCCACCAACGCCGAACTCGAAATCCTCACCGTCCTCTGGAGCATCGGCCCCTCCACCGTCCGCGGCGTCTACGATGTCATCCGCCGCCGCCGCACCGCCCAATACAGCACCACTCTCAAATTCATGCAGATCATGGCCGATAAGGGTCTTGTGCGCCGCGATGAAACGCAGCGTGCCCATATCTATGAAGCCGCAAAGCCTCGCGAGTGGACCCAACGCCAGCTCGCCGGCGACCTTCTCGATCGCGCCTTCAGCGGCTCCGCTAAATCTCTTCTCGTCGGCGCGCTTTCCGCACGCAAAGCCTCCCGCGCCGAGCTCGCCGAAATCCGCAAACTCCTCGACGACTACGAAAAGGCCCACAAATGAACTTCCTCGAACATTTCGTCGCCTCTCCTCTTGCCAACGCCATCGGCTGGGCCATTCTTCATTCGCTTTGGCAGGGCGCGCTCCTAGCTGCCTTTCTCGGCGCCTTGCTCCTTGCCGTTCGCTCTCCTCGTGTCCGATACTTCGCCGCCTGCGCTGCCATGCTGTTGTTGGTTTTTGCTTTCGCTCTGACTCTCGCTCGCCTTTTGCCCGCCGGAGCCGCAGGCTTGCTGCATCTCAAGGCGCCCATTGCCGGTTGGAATTCCATCGACGGCGGCGCCCCGGCATCTCCGTGGTACTCCAATCTCGCCACTGTCGTTCCTTGGTTCACGCCGTTCTGGTTCTTCGGCGTTCTGCTTCTCTACCTTCGCACTTTCGCTAGCTGCCTCTCCGTCCAGCGCCTCCGCCGTCGCGGCGTCTGCTCCGTGGATCCTCGCTGGCAAACCGAGCTGGCCCGCCTCGGTTCCCTCTTGCGCCTCTCCCGTCCCGTTCAACTCCTCGAATCTTCCCTCGCCGAAGTGCCCTTGGTTCTCGGCCATTTTCGCCCGCTCATCCTGATTCCCGTTGGCTTGGTCTCCGGCCTTCCTGCCGCGCAAGTCGAAGCCATTCTTCTCCACGAACTTGCCCACATCGTGCGCCACGATTACCTGCTTAACATCTTCCAGCGCCTCGCTGAGGGCCTTTTCTTCTATCACCCTGCGGCCTGGTGGATTTCCACCGTCATCCGCTCCGAGCGCGAGAATTGTTGCGACGACATCGTCGTCTCCGTTACCCGCAATCCCCGCGAGTACGCGCTCATTCTTGCCGTTCTCGAGCAAAACCGTTTTCCCGGCCGCCAACCGGCCGTAGCTGTCACAGGAGGGAATCTCATGAAACGCATCCATCGTCTGCTTTATCCCAAAACCCAGAACGCCAGTTGGGCGCCGCTTTTAGCCGCCGCGGTCCTTCTTACTGTTGGTGCCGTCTCGCTAGCCGCCTGGCAGGCCGGTGCTTCCCCCCGCGATTCGCGCGCAGGCCAGGCCGTCCAGGACTCGAAGGAAGTTGCCCTTCAAAAGGCCCCTCGGGACGCGGATACCTCCGCGCGCGACTCTTACTCCAAATGGCTAAAGGAAGATGTGGTCTACATCATCGACGACGCCGAACGCGCCGCTTTCGCAAACCTGGCCGCCAATGCCGAGCGAGATAAATTCATCGAACAGTTCTGGGAACGCCGTAACCCCGCGCCCGGTTCTTCCACCAACTCCTTCAAGGTCGAGCACTACCGCCGTATCGCCTTCGCCAACCAGCATTTCCGCACGGTCTCTGGTGCTCCTGGCTGGCAGACCGATCGCGGCCACATCTACATCGTCTATGGCCCGCCCGACGAAATCGACTCCCATCCAAGCTCTGCTCAGAAACCCATCGGGGTCGAAGTTTGGACCTATCGTCACGTGGACGGCGTCGGCGACAACGACTCCATTACTTTCGTCGACCGCACCGGACGCGGCGACTATCATCTTGCTCCCGGCAACGCCAGGTAACGCCTCGTCAGAGGCCAGCGAAGGCCAAGCCAGGTTCCGCCTGGGTTGGCCTCATCTTCACTGTGCGCCCGCAATCTGGCTCCCAGGGCCAGCCACCCTGTACCAGTCAACGGTCAACGATAGTGCAGTCGCCGAGGGGACATTTTAATCGAGGCAAAGCAGGGGACATTTTAAAAGAGGTTTGACAAGCCCCCAAAATCACTCTTGACTTTTTTTCATTTTGTGGTATACTGTGCCCTGTAGATTTTTACGTTTCACAAGTGCGGCGAACTCTTTGCCGCCTTTTCTTTTTTTTGGGCGTTCTGTTCGTTATTCTGCTAAGTCTTTTAGAATGAACGTATCGAAAATCGCCGCGTTTTGCCGTGTTTCACCGGTTTTTCTGGCCCCGCAACTCCTTTAGAATGAACACTTCCACGAAATCTCCACAAGTGTTCATTCTAAACCACTTATAGCAAACATTAAGTCATTTAGAATCAACACTTACAAGAAAAGGGGGAGGGGGGGTGGTCTCGTCTAGGGTACAGACCGGGCACATCCCTGACAGAATAGACCGGAAGCATCCCTGACACTCTGGACGAAGCCTCTCCGCTAGCCTATTGGGGCCGGGAATAGCGCTGAATCCGCTCCGGCACAGGAATCGTTGCGTCGCCGCGAGGATCGCGCACCGGCTCGCCCGGAGTCCACGCAAAGGGCAGGACTCCCGTCCAGCCCGTGCTCTCGTACTCCTTGTCGTCGTCCACCGCGAAGCCGGTGCGTATTTTTGCGGATGCCTCCACCAGCGGCACGGCTAGCACCATCGTGGCCTTTAGTTCCTGCTCGCTCGGCGGCCGCACCGTGGCCCAGCGACCGCGCAGCACGTACTCGACGAAGTCGCGCATCGCCGCCAGCTTCGCCTCGGGTTCCAGGATCTGCTCGGCTTTGCCCATCACCACCACCGACCGGTAATTCACCGAGTGACCGGTCGCCGTCGGCGAAAAAACGATTCCATCCAGCAGCGTCACGCTGAGGCAAAACGGCGCTCCGCTACCAAGCGTCTTCATCAAGCGGCTCGCCGTCGAACCATGCAAAAAAAGTTTGTCGCCCACGCGCACATAATTTGTCGGCACAACAAATGGCGTTCCTTCCACAACGAACCCGACATGGCACACAAACGCCTGATCCAGAATGCCGTAAATGGTTTCGCGGTCGAACGTCCCGCGGTCCGGCTTGCGTATGACCGTCGTTCTCTTAGTTGGTGTGAAGTCGCGCGTTCCACTGTTTGGCGTAAGTTCGCTCATGAAACGAGGCTAGCTCTGCCAACACGCAGCCGCAAGCGCCAATGTGGCACAGGCTTCAGCCTGTGCGCTTTTCCAGAGGTACAGCCTGTTGCGCTCTGATACTGCAGGCATAACGGGCAAAAGAAGTCATGTCATTCTGAGCGAAGCGAAGAATCGCGGCTTCATCGCCGAGTCGAGGGACTCCCCTAAAGCACGACGCGTACGGGCTGCTGGCAGTAGCGTTCTCAATGTGTCGGCGAAGCCGTGGGTGCCGGCTTCGCCACACCTCGCACCACGCGGAATCCAATATATTGCGCCGCAGGCGTGCAATTGGACTTGGGATCAGCCGGACAGTCCGCGCTTCCGCCCATCACTTTGCCCTTGCCGTCGCGCGTGAGCACCCACTCGGCAACATTTCCGCCGAGGTCATAAATCGGCTCTTCGTCATCTTTGCCCTGGCCGCGGAAGTTTCCGACTTCTTTAAGCAGCGGAGCTGTGCCACCAAGCTCCTTAGCTTTTTCGTGCAGCCGCGCCCCATCTTCCGGATTCACGGCGTATCCGGCCCAGTAGTCCAGCGTATTTTCGCCGTCGCGATTTTCGTAGAGGTCTTTGACTTCGTCTTCGTAGGGGATGCGCCAGGTTTCGCCCGTCGCTTTTGAAAGGGAAGCAGCATAGGCCTGCGCTTTATCCAGCGTGATGCGATTCACTGGGAGGTTTTCCGTCCCTGGCTCCACTCTGTAGCTTTTATCGAATTCCGCAAATTGCGCGTTTGTGATTTCGAAGCGGGCAATTTCCAAGTCGCCTCGTTTTGAGACCTGAGGAATGAGATGCACCTCCAGGCCATGAACCGGTCCTTTCACCCACGTACTGCCGTACCTTCCAGCGTTTCGTGTCGCGCTCTTCGCGCGGAGAGCCTCGGAGAGTGGGGAATCGCTCTTGAACGCCTCATTTTCTACTTTGGCGATCTTGAAGAAGTATTTGTCGAACCAGGCGACTTCGTCTTCCACCTTGCGGATCTGGTGCGTCAGCTTTTGCGGCCCGTGCGGCTCGCCGGGGAAGACTACGAACTTCACCGTTTTGCCGTAATACTGCAGCGCGCGGAAGAACGACCAGCTCTGCGCCGGAGGAACGTTACGATCCGCCGAGCCGTGGAAAATCAGCACCGGCGCTTGCACCTTGTCCATTTTGAAGAACGGCGACTTCTTGATGTACAGCTGCGGATCTTCCATCGGCGACTTGCCGAAATAATACGAATCGAAGGAATCGCCGAAATCCACGTTGCCCCAGTCGCTGATCCATTCCACGTCGCCCGCGCCCACGCTCGCCGCTTTGTACCGCGCCGGATACGTGGTGATCAGGCTGATCGAAAGAATCGAGCCGTTCGACCAACCCAGCGTCGCAACCTTGTCCGGATCGGCCATCCCCTTGGAAATCAGGTAATCGACACCCATGTTGATGTCTGGCGTTTCGAGGTCGTAATACTTGCCGCAACAAATCGATTCGACCCATTTCAATCCATAATTCGAGCTGCCGTGATAATTCGGACGCAGCACGAACGCGCCGCGCTGCGTCATCAAGTTGACGGGATACGCCCAGTTGTCGTCCCAAAGGTCGGAGTCCCATCCGGTGGGGCCGCCGTGAATCATGGTAATCACCGGATATTTTTTTCCAGCCTCGTAATTCGTGGGGTAGTAGAGGATGCCTTCGACTTCTTCGTCGAGCGAACCTTTCCAGCGAATGACTTCCGTCTTCGCGAATGCCCGGCCGGTCACAAGTCCTTCATTCAATTTCGTGACTTGCACCGGCGACACGATTTTCGTGCCATCGAGTTGCGCGCGGTAAATTTGCGGCAGCTTGCTCGCCGTCGAATAGTCGTAGACGATCGTTTTTCCGTCTTCGCTCAACGCGAACGCGCCAATATTCTTCGCATGATCGCCCGTAAGAGATTGCCTGTGCCACGTCCACCCGGACCCCGATTTCTCCGCCGCATAGCGGGCCAGTTCCGAATGGCTGCCAGCTGCCAGATCGGCAACAAACCCGCCAGGAGCGTGCTCAATCACAAATCCGAAGCCGTTTTCCCAATCCGGAGGAATTTCGGCGGATTTGCCCGAGGCCATATCGTAAAAATAATCTTTTAGAATCGTGGCAGTCAGGAATTTCGGATCGGTCGAGTAGGGAGCGAAGGCGTAAAATCCCGATCCATCCGCCGCCCACTCGAAACCATAAGGACGCACACGTCCTTCCGTAAAAATCTGCTTCTCGGTACCGTCGCTAAGATTGTGGAGCACGGCGATCGGCGGAACTTTCTGATCGAACTGGTAGTGCAAGCTTTTTGCGTGCGAAGCGGCAACAAATTTTCCATCCTTGGAAACGCTCCAGCGTTCAATCCAATCCATATTCGCCGTCAGCCGCGTGATTTTCTTGTCTTTCACGCTGATTTTGTACAGCCGCACCGGCGGCTCATGATCGGCGTCGTCCACAATCTCCGAATCATCCTTCTTCTTCTTCAACTCCTGCTCGTAAAGCGCCGGTTCCTCATCCGCGCTAAGAA